>SXGR01133118.1_pt1 | contig 20484 bp, 17 predicted proteins | sample 3174711 | NCBI WGS metagenome assembly SXGR01 (sample SAMN11356860, study PRJNA531348) | freshwater metagenome | isolation source: freshwater sample F1-60 | place: China: Fuxian Lake, Yuxi | collected 2017-12-25 | reverse complement strand
GTCTACGCGTCGTAGCGACGCTCGCGACCTCGCGCGCTACACTAAGCCATATATATATATGGCTTTCCCCGTACATCGTCCCCGCCGTCTCCGCGTCAATGAATCGATGCGGCGGCTGGTGCGCGAGACGCATCTGCAACCCGGTAATTTTGTTCTGCCGCTTTTCATCTGCCCCGGCGAGGGCGTACGGCGCGAGATCAGTTCCATGCCGGGCCATGCACAACTATCGATCGACCTGGCAGTGCGGGAGTGCGAGGAAGCGGCACAGCTTGGGCTGGGCGGCGTCATTTTGTTCGGGCTGCCGTCGATCAAAGACGAAATGGGCTCAGAGGGGTACGATCCCAACGGCATCGTGCAAAGAGCGGTTCGCGCGATCAAGGCCGCCGTACCGGCGCTGCTGGCGATCACCGACGTCTGCAACTGCGAGTATACGAGCCACGGCCATTGCGGCAAGGTGGTCGGGAACGACGTCGACAACGACGCGACGCTGGAGTGGCTGGCCGCCGGCGCGCTTACACACGCACAGGCGGGAGCCGATCTCGTGGCGCCTTCGGACATGATGGACGGGCGCGTGGCAGCCATCCGGCGGCGGCTCGATGAGCACGGCTTTTCCAACACCCCGATTCTCTCTTACGCAGCCAAGTTTGCTTCGGGGTACTACGGGCCGTTCCGGGAGGCGGCCGAATCGACGCCGCAGTTTGGTGACCGGCGCAGCTACCAGATGGACCCGGCCAATGCGCGCGAGGCGATGCGCGAAATCGAGCTCGACTTGGCTGAAGGAGCCGACATGATAATGGTGAAACCAGCCGGCCCCTACCTCGACATCATCAGCCAGGCGCGCCAGCGCTTCGACGTGCCGATCGCCGCTTACCAGGTGTCGGGCGAATTCGCGATGATCCTGGCGGCGGCGCGCAACGGGTGGATCGAGCAGGACCGGGTGATGATGGAATCGCTGACGGCGATCCGGCGCGCTGGGGCCAGCATTATTTTGACCTATTTCGCCAAAGTAGCGGCGCGGCTCCTTTAGAAAACCGGGCAGGGCTCCCGGCTGGAAGTTTTTTGAAACTTTGGGTCGAAAGAGGGTTTAGAGACGGTATGAGCGCAATAATTCCAAGTTTTTTCTGGCCGCCGCTTTGGTCACGACCTTGATGGCGCCGGCTGAGTTAGCTGCCGCCCGCAAGAAGGTGGTTGTCCACCGCGGGCCGGCTGGTGGCGTCCGGCGGACCACCGTCGTCGTGCATCCGAATCACACGATCCGCCGCGCCGTGGCGCGCACCGTCATCGTTCGGCCGGCCCGCACACGTGTCATCGTAGGCGCACCGCTTGTTTTTCTACCTGCGGTGGTTTGGGGCGCCACAGTCATCGCCCGGCCAGCCAGTGACTGCCTCATTTGGGAAGACGCCGAGGTGATCCACCGGGACGAAGAATGGGTGGACTGCAATTTTGGAGTGGACCGGCGGGGTGACGCGCTCTACCTCGAAGTGGACCGCCGCGCCCAACTCGACTTTGCCGAAGTAACTTTCGAAAACGGCAACGTTCAAGTGGTGGACTTCCGGGAACGGATTCACAAAACCGGCATGTACGAACTGCTGAATTTCGCCGATGGACGGCACGTCAAGACTGTGCGGTTAGTGGCGAAGGCGCAAACGGACAAGGCGAAATTCACCGTCTACATGAAGAAGTAGCAACTCGCTCAATGCAACTTGTCGAACAGCATCGCCAGCAATCCCCCGCCCTCGGGATGTTTCCTGGCAAACGCCTCATCTAACTTGCGCAGTCGTTCGACGCTCGCCATCCACGGGCGGCTCGCGCGCGTCTGCCCCACGGTTTCCAGCCCCTGGTCGCGCGGAACGGAGATCACGTTCTCAAACGACCGCGTGACCCCGAAATCGGTTCGTTGGTCGCGCAGCCCGAAGCGCCCCTCGAACGCCTGCAGGATCTTGCCGGCGTCCAATAACTCGTGCGGGGAGGCCACCAAAGCAGTCATCGCGGCTATCTCGGCGATGCGTTTGTTATTGATCCAGCGCTTCCAGTACCAAAGGGGGTTGCTCAGCCGCGCGTTGCGCCGCGGACCCGCATCCTGCCAGAGCCACTTCCCGTTGCGCGCACAGATCACGATCCGTGAGCCATGGAAAGTCATGCCGGCCGTATGATTGGCCACCGCCCGCAGGTCCGGCATGGCACTCAACGAACCAGTGAAAGCGACGGCATCGAAGGGCACAACCGGCCGGTAGCTGTCAAAGGGAACCGTGAGAATTTCGGGAACTGCGGGAGCCTTCTCCCGGGCGCGGCGCGCCATTTCGGGAGAGACGTCGATGGCGGTGATCAACTTGGCGGGCATGCGTTGGCAGAGGCGCTGCAGCAGGCCACCGGTGCCGCAGCCCACCACGAGCAGCCGCCCGCGTCCTTCGTAACAGGCCGAGTAGACCGCTTCGGTAACCCAATCCTCATAAGAGCGGAAACAAGGCTGGAGAGTCTCGTAGACATTGTCGTAGGTGGCGGCCCGTTGACTCTGACGCGCGGTTTCATGGGCCCACTTGGCCAAGTCGAGCTCAGGCGCTGGCGGCGGGGCAGCGCCAGCTAGCGCCCGCAAGCCACCGGTCACAAGATCAATGGTTTTATCTGAAGTAAACGATTCGGGGGCCCGGTCCGGAGTCGGCGGTTCGAGCGGTAGGAATTGGTTGTCGAAAGAGGGCTGCACGGCTACATACTAGTAGTGCGTTAACACCCGGAAAAATCTCAGGCTATCTGCCGCCCGGGCCCAACTTTTTCACCTTGACGTTCTTGAACCAGGCCTCGTCCCGGTGATGCTGGAGGCTGAGGCGGCCGGCAGGCCTGGAGTGGCTCAACATATCCCGGACCTGCGGCGCCGGCCCCCAACGCCTGGCAGCGCCTTCGGCCACCGGCGGCGAGTCAAGATTTCCCTCGAGCACCTGGATGCCATTGATCCAATGCTCGAAGTGCTGGCCCCGCGCGACAATACGGCTTGAATTCCACTCGCCGGCCGGCTTGGCCGCGTCTGCCCGCTGGGGAGGGATCATCGAGTAGAGCGCGCCGGTGGTGTGGCGCTTGTCGCGCGACGCATCGGGGTGGCGTTCGTTGTCGATTAGCTGCATCTCATAGCCTACGACGTAAACCTGATTGGGTGAGCCGGGTTGAAGTTTCCTGCGATCCGACGGATGCCTGGCATATTCCTCGCCCACCATCTCCTCGAATTTCGTGCTGGCGTGGCGGGACTCGTCGACGAAGATCGTGTCCTGGCTGCGGTACTTGACGCCCGTGTTGCCTCCCGGCGTTAATTTCCAGTCAAACGCCAACTCGAAGTCGGTGAATATTTCGGCAGTCAGAAGGTCTTCGATCACGCGCGGTTGCGGGCGCGTCTTCAAGGTGCCGTTTTCAATGATCCACGCATTGCCGGGGACGTCTCCTTTGGCCGGGTCGAGCCAGCCTTTGAGCGACTTGCCATCGAACAGCAGACGCCATCCGTCCTTCTTTTCCCGGGAGGTCAATTGGTTGTCGGCGGCTGCGGCTGTGAGAGCGCAAGAGCCGGCTAAAAGGATGGAGATTACGGCTCGCATGGCAGTCTTCACAGTGTACGATGGGCCATGGCTTCCGTGCGTGAGATTCGCCTTGACCCGGTCAAGGGTCTCGATCCGGTGGTGGTGGATGCGGGGCAGGTGCTTGCTTCGGGCGCGCTCGCTTGGGATCGCCGATTTGCGCTGGTTGATTCACGCGAACGGTTTGTCAATGGAAAGAATCGCGCGGAGGTCTCCCGTATCCGCGCCCGTTTCGATTTGCCCCACGGAGAAGTCTCGCTCGATGGCGCGGTGTTCTCCATGTTGCGGCAGGGCGGCGAAATCGCTGCATGGTTTTAAGAACGTCTGGGCGACCGCGTCGAATGGCGTGAGGACACGATGATGGGTTTTCCGGACGACACCGATTCACCCGGACCGACGCTGGTATCGGAAGCGTCGATCGAGGCCGTCGCGGCGTGGTTCGGGCTTGAAGCGGCCGAGACGCGACCCCGGTTTCGCGCCAACATCGAAATCTCCGGGCTTGAGCGGTTCGGGGAAGATCGCTGGTACGGTTCAACGATTCGATTGGGCGAGGTGGACTGGCAGGCGATCAATCCCTGCGCCCGCTGCGTCGTCCCTTCACGCAATCCACTTACCGGCGTGCAGGACCCCGGTTTTCAGAAACGCTTCACGGAACTGCGGAGGCAGCATTTGCCGGCCTGGGCGGATGCGTGGCTGTTCGATCACCACTACCGCTTCACGGTGCACACACGGATCGCGGCGGCTACGGAGGCGGGCAAGACGATTCGAGTAGGAGACGAGGTTGCCGGGTAAGTTAATTTCACTGTTAGTGGGCGCGGCGTGTTTTGCGCAGAGCCCCGCCGATCTGGTGCTTCGCAATGGCCGAATCTGGACTGGCGCAGCGCCGGGATTCGTAGAAGCCATCGCGATCGGCGGCAACAAGATCGTCGCCACCGGGGCTTTCTCACAGGAGTGGGTGGGTCCGCGCACCCGCGTAGTGGATCTAGCCGTCCGCATGGCGATGCCCGGCATCAATGACGCACATATCCACTTCTTGAGCGGATCGATCGGCCTGACACAGGTGGATTTGACTGGAGCTTGTACGGTCAAGGCCATGCAGCAGCGCGTGGCCGATTTCGCTCAGGCCAATCCGAACGAACCGTGGATCACGGGGCGTGGCTGGGAATATTATTGCTTCCCACAGGCGCGCTTGCCGCGCAAAGAGGCTCTGGATGCGGTGGTGCGTGACCGGCCGGTTTACTTGAAAGCCTATGACGGCCATACGGGCTGGGCGAATTCCACGGCGCTGCGACGGGCCGAGGTGCTGAAAGATACGCGCTTCACCGGCTACGGCGAGATTGTGCGCGATCCAGACGGCGAGCCTACAGGCGCGTTGAAGAAAGGCGCGATGGGCCTGGTGGCGCGCCACGTGCCCGAGATGACGGCGGCACAGAAAGCCCAGGCTCTGCGACGCGGCCTGAAACTGGCGGCGTCGCTTGGCATCACCAGCATGCAAAACGCCAGTGGGACGGCAGAGGAAGTGGCGCTCTATGCCGCGATGCCAAAGACGGTACGGATGTCGGTCGCCATGACGTCGGGCCGTGCGACTGCCGAAGATATCGTGCAATGGTCCGCGCTGCGCAAACGTTATGCGGGCGGCTGGGTGAAGGCCGTCAAGTTCATGATCGACGGCGTGATCGAATCGAAGACCGCCGCCATGCTGGAGCCCTACGCGGACAGCTCAATGGACGTGGGAAGCCCCGCGTGGTCCGACGTCGATTTCAACGCCGCGATTGCGCGAGTACACCAAGCCCGATTTCAGATTTACACGCATGCGATTGGCGACCGCGGCGTCCGTATGACGCTTGACGCCTACGAAGCGAAGGGCCGCGCCGGACGCCATCGCGTTGAACACATCGAGACCATCGCCCCAGTGGATTTGCCGCGATTCGCCAAGCTCGGCGTCATCGCTTCCATGCAGCCTATCCACGCTGATCCAGACACCGTCGACGTATGGAGCAAGCTGATCGGCGTTGACCGGCTTCCGCTTTCGTTCGCCTGGCGTTCGCTTGAGAAGGCTGGGGCGCGGCTGGTGTTCTCTAGCGACTGGCCGGCTTGCCTCACGATCAATCCCTGGCGGGGCATTCACAACGCCGTAAACCGGCGAACAATGGCAGGGAAGCCCGAGGGTGGATGGCTGCCCGCGCAGCGCGTGAGCGTGGAAACGGCACTGAAGGCGTACACGTCCACCGCCGCCTACGCGTCATTCGAAGAACGGACCAAAGGCACGCTGGCTCCAGAACAGCTGGCTGACGTGATCGTGCTGTCGCAGAACCTCTTCGAGATCGATCCCATGAAAATTCACGAGACGCGGGTGCTGTTGACAGTGGTGGACGGCAAGGCTGTCCACGACGAGTTGGGCGCCCGCCGCTAAGACGGTGCGATCAAGTACTCGCAGTACTGTACCGGACTCTTTGCCATTTGACCTGGACCGCACCGGTGCTGACACATGGTGGCCTGCCTCACAAAACGTAACTAAATCCGGACTATCCTTGTTAACATTGCACCTTAGCCGCAGCACCTGCCGCTGACTAAGGAAGGCTAAGTTGAACGAGATCTCTCTCACTTTTTTCCACCGCGTGGTCATCGCCGTCTGCTCGGTCGCGCTGGGGCTACACTTGATCGGTATCCGGCGGGAGCCGATCCAACTCGACGAATTCGAGCATTTGCACGCCGCTTGGATGGTGTCGCAGGGTCACACCCCATATACGGATTTCTTCGAACATCACACGCCGCTGTTTTACTTTGTGGCTGCGCCTCTTGTTGCCGGGGCCAACCCGAATTTCGACACTATTCTCAACGTCCGCCTGCTGGCCTTGACCTTCAGTATTGCAATGGCCGCCGCAGCCTGGTGGGGACTGAGAAGCCAAGGGAGGATTCACGGCCTGCTCGCCCTCTGCCTGCTGGCTGCGAACTCCAGCCTACTCAGCTTGGGCCATACGATCTTCCTCGACACTTTCTCGGCGCTATTCCTGGTAGGCAGCGCAATACTGCTGGCGCGCGGAGGCGAAAGGCCGCGCTGGATGTTCGGCTCTGGACTGTGCTTTGGCCTCGCCGTGCTGTTCAATATGAAGTCGTCGATGGCAATGTTTGCACCGATGCTAGTGTTGGCCAGCCGGGGTTGGGACGCTCGCGCCGACCGTCTTCGAAGGAGTGGCTTTGGCCGGGACGCCTCGGCCTACTTAGCAGGCGGGTTGGTTTCCGTCTTGTTGGTTGTAGCGATCATGGGCCACCAAGGGAACGCGGATCTGTGGCGTTGGGCGGTGGAGATGAATCTCGGTTGGAAAGCCCGCCAGTCTGGCGTTTCAACGATGCTGGGCGTTGTCTGGCGCGAGATTTTCGGCAGTCTCGCCATAGTGGCGCTAGCCGGCTACAGGATTTGGACGCTGCCGAAGCGCCGATATGCGATCGAAGAGCGCGACGTCCCATGGTTGTTCCTGGCGTCGTTGTGCGCCGGAGTGTTCATACTTCCTGTGGTCTGGTTCGAGTATTTCGAATTGGTAGCGGCATTCATGGCGTTGGCTGCGGCACAGGCGTTGGGTGACTGGTTCTCAGCTTGGAACGTCGAAGCGCCGCCGGAGTCCCGATACGGCCACTATTCGAATCTCTTGCTGGGGTTCTTCGGCCTGCTGGCTCTCTTTCCCTATCGTGCGTTCTTCCGTGCCGATCCGCTGGCCTACGCCCAATCGGCGCTGATGCTCGGGTTGTTCGGACTCCTTTGGCATTTGACCTCGCGCTATCGGCTGCCTGCGGCCTTGCGCTTCCCGGCGGCGGCCTGCCTGGCCTTGGTGGCTGCGGTTCCGCTGGTGCGCGTGGGGACTACGATGCGCCGGCTGGACAACACCGCGCAGCGGCGAGAGGTTGAATATGTTTTGGCCAACTCCAAGCCGCAGGACGCTGTTTTTGACGGCTACACAGGCTATGGAGTCTTTCGTCGCCATGCCTACTATTTCTGGATGCTGCATCAGGAAGTGCAGGCGATGCTGCCAGAACGTGACAAAGGTGAGCGACTCATTGCGGCTCTTGAGCGGTAGCAGCCTGTGATTGCGATTGCAGATCAATGGGTCGCCCGCCTGCCCCGCGGCGTGCAGGAATACCTCGCCGTGCACTACGGCGACACTCCGTTCCCGGTGCTGAAGAAGCGCAAGAGAGAACCGGAGCGCGCCAGCGCCATCGATCGCCGCTAACGGCCGAGTTTGAGCACTGGCGGTTGGAAAGTGCTGCCCCCGCGGGTCTGACAGCCAGCGCCGCCTCGCCAATGGGCCGTATTTCCTTGCACCGCGGCGACGCTCATAATAGTCTCTGAGATGATGCATGCAACGGCTTTGAACGATCTGCGGCGACGCGGGCAGTTCGTGGTGGGAGCGCTGTGTTGGGCGGCGGTGGCCGGCTTCCTGGCGACTGGCGCTGGATGGCTATTGGTCTTCTATCACTACGGGCTTTCGCTGGCTGAGCACACTCGGATCGGCCTCGGGTTTCGCGCGCCGCAGCCTGGCGTGGCCGATTGGTATCTATTGACCGTGATGGCGCTACCATTGATTGCGCTGGCGGCTGCGGCCCTGGCGGCTTGGGTTTGGTACCGGCGGGTGTGGTCTTGTAGGTTGGCCGCGGCGTGAGCTGGGGCGGCCGGCGCGGGACGGCATGCACGATGGTCGGCTGAACGCCCGCTCCGCGAAGAGTATTTGGCGGCGTTGATGAGGACCCCGGCGTGGTCGCATCTGGAAGCAAAGCCGGCCGCGCCGGCGCGAGCGCAGCAAGTGCTGGAAGAAATCGAACGCGACGTGGTCGAGCGCGCTTTCACTACCGGCTTGGTGGTGGGCGTGAGTACACATCACGGCTTCGACTTACTGGCGATTTTTGTGGCGGCGCTGGAGCTGCAGTTGCATGTGCTCACGCGCCTGGGCAAACGTCCTTCGCTCGCGGCTTGGCGGTTGCTGATCGAAAGGTGCGGCGCGAGTTTGTTCGTGAATCAATATCTTACCCGGCAGGATGCGCTACTGCTAAACCTCGCCGTGCAGAAGGCCGGCCTCGGGCTGCATGCGGCGGGCGATGCGATGGATTCGGCGGCGCAGCACCTGACGTCGAATGATCTCGATCTCGACGACCTGCTGCACCTAAATAAGCTGGACGGTGTACCGCTGGCGGGGTTGGCCACCAAGGGCCTGGAGGTCGCGGCCACGATGACGCTCACCGTCGGCAAGCAGGGCCTGCACGCGCTGGGGCATCTGGTGGAAACAGCGGGTAACGATCTGGCAGCGGGCGCTACTGCCGCGGCGATTCTGTATTATCACGGTATGGCGCTGGCGGCCGACGCGATTGCGCTTGACGCCGAGCATCGCGCCTCGCCCGCCATGAACCGGGGCTTCACCGAAGGTCTGCAACGCATGGCTTCCATGGCCGGCTCCATCCTGCTCGATTGCGTGCGGCAGCGGCGCGCCGCTTTCCGCGACGTGCGCATGGCGGCGGTGAAGCAGCTACCGAAAATGGCCGGCGGTGGAATCAAAGATAAAGTGGCCGGCTGGTTCAAAGGCGATCCCGCCGCCAAAGAGCCGACGCTCCCGTGACAGGATAGAGGAGTGAGCTTTCTCGATAATTTGGAGAACAACCTCAAGGCGATGGAATCGCGTGAGGAGGTCGACCCCGAAGCACTGAAGCGGCAACAGGCGCAGCGCGAGGCCGAGCGATCGGAGGCGCTGCGCCGGGCGCCGTTTGAGTTGGCGCTGAAGGAATCGCCGTTTGCAGGCGACTTGATCGCCGCCTGCCGCAGGCTGGGTCACGCCAAGCGCTCGATAGTGCGGCCGACCTGGCTCGACTCAATGCTGAGGCTCGAGGCGCTGGTCGACGGCGTCGAGCAGCGGTTGGAACTGCGAGCGACCGTAGAGGGCGTCAGGGCCGTATTTCTCCGCGACGGCCAAGAAATCTCAAGTGAGGCCGTGGACTTGAACTCAAGCGCCGCCGAATTGGCCGGGCGTTATATCCGGTGAAAGCCCTTGAGTATCTCGCGCGTCGCGTAACGTAGCGCGATCGGCCGGCCGTGCGGACACGACATCGGGAACTGCGTGGCGGCGAGTTCGTTGAGCAGCCACTGCATGCGAGCAAGGTCTAGCGGGTTGTTAATTTTGATCGCGGCCCGGCAAGCGATAGACGCGGCCATGTCTTGCCGGATGTCGTGGATTGACGTCTGCCGCATCTCCTGATCGGAAATTTCTAGAATTTCGAAGACCACCCGCTCGACTTCGGCGACTGAAACATCAGCCGGCGCGGCTTTGACGGCGATCGTACGCGGGCCGAAGGGTTCGATTTCGAAGCCTACGGCCTCGAGGTCCGCTGCGATCCGATCGCATTCGATCTGCTGCGAGGTGGTAAGTTCGAGGAGGATCGGGATTAGCAGGCTCTGCCGCTCCACTTGCCCTTGCGCCATTTGGCGTAGCACCTTTTCAAACAGAATGCGTTCGTGCGCCACGTGCTGGTCGATGATCCACAAGCCGTCAGCGGCGGCGGCGATGATGAAGCTGTCGTGGAGCTGACCCAAAGGGCGAAGATCGCGCAAGGCGTCGAGGCTGGCGGAGGGCTCGTGCACGAGGCCGGGCGGCAAGGGTCCGTGCGTGTCGGGCAAATGGCGCGAGGCGCGGGCGCTTGGCGGCATAACGGCGTCGCGCGCCGGGGAAGCCGTGCCGAAGTCGAGGCGAGGGGGCGGCAGGTACGGCTGCGCCTGCCTCAGTTGAAACTCGGGCAATGCTCCTGCTTGGGCCAGCACAGGCGCAGCGGCTGCTCCTCCGGTAACAGACCGGTAATCGGCATTCTCGATGTGCTGAGAGAACTCAGAGTACGGCAGTTGGGCGCCCGGTTGCGGCGAGGCAGGCAACGGAAGACTCGAAACCGGACGCGCCGCGTTGAGTGCATCATTGATGGCCTCGCGCACAAAATCATGCACGAACGACCCTCGGCGGAAACGAACTTCTGTTTTCGAGGGATGAACGTTGACGTCGACTTCCTCGGCCGAACAGTCGAGGAAAAGCAGCGCGAAGGGGTAGGCGTTCGGCGGAATGATCTGGTGATAAGCGGCGCTGAGTGAGTGCAGCAGGAGGCGGTCGCGAATCAGGCGCCCGTTAACGAAGAGGTAAATCGAGTTGCGATTCGACTTCTGAATCTGTGGCCGCGAGACGAACCCGCGTAACGCGTAACTGCGCGTGGGGGAACCTTCGTCGTCGCCGGAAGCGAACTCTCGCTCGGTGAAGCCGAGGTCGATCAACTCATCGACCGTTTGCGAGCCGAACACCTGGAAGACGCGGTCGCGCAACGACGACACCGCCGTCACCGAGAGCAACTCGCCGCCGTTGTGGCGCAGTTCGAACGCCTTGGCCGGATAAGCGAGCGAGTAGTGCGTGGCCAGCGAGGCGATGTGGGCAAGTTCTGTTTGCTCGGTGCGGAGAAACTTCTTGCGCGCGGGCACGTTGAAGAAGAGGTCGCGCACGGTGATGACGGTGCCGGTGGCGAGCGCGGACTCGTCACACCGAAGAATCTTGCCGCCCGCGATCTCAACGGTGGTGCCGGTGGTTTCTTCCGCCGACCGGGTTTCCAGAATCAGCCTGGAGACCGAGGCGATGGACGGCAGCGCCTCGCCGCGGAATCCCAGCGTGGAGATGGAGAGGAGGTCCTGGACCTCGGAGAGCTTGGAGGTGGCGTGGCGCTCGAAAGCCAGCAGCGCATCGTCGCGCAGCATGCCATGCCCGTCGTCGGTGACCCTCAGTAGACGGCGCCCCCCAGCCTCGGCATCAATGCGGATGCGCGAGGCTCCGGCGTCGAGAGAATTCTCGAGGAGTTCCTTGACGACCGATGCCGGCCGTTCGACAACTTCGCCGGCGGCGATTTTGTTTGCGACAACGTCCGAGAGAACGCGAATGCGGCCCAAGGGCTTATTGTAGCGTCGCGGGAAGGCCGCCCTAGTCGACGATCACGCCGCGCTCTTCCAGCAGCGTGCCGGTTACGCGCATGAGGTTGAGCAAGTCCCGGCGGTATTGGACGGACTGCGTCACCAGATCGGCTTGCGCGTTCAAGAGAAACTGCGTGGCGTCGAGAACGAAGAAGATTGTGGTCACCCCGAGGTCGTAACGTTTCTGTTCGGCGTCCAAGCGTTGTTGGCCGAAGTTGACGGTAATCTGCGACTGCCGCACGCCGGCGCGGCTGGACTCTACGCGCGTCACGGCATTGAGCACTTCGACCCGGATGTTCTGTTCGAGCGACCGCGCGCGCAGGCTGTTGAGGCGTTTGCTGAGCACGGCGTCGGCGAGGTCGGCTTGACCGGCGCGATCGCGCAGCGGCAAGCGTAACGAGAGGCCCATCGCGTACGTCGGGAAGTCAAAAGCGAACACCTGATTCAACGCATCGCCGATGCCGCCGGGGATCAGTTGGGTCGCCAGCGTTACGCCCGAACCGAGATTGTTACTGCGCGGGATGAAATTGCCGCCGCGGCCGTTGCCCGTGTATGCTCCGGTGAGCGCCAAATCTGGAGTCAGGCGGTTCTTGGCCGTCCGGTAGTTCAGGTCGTCTATATCAAGCGATTGTATTTGCGACTTGAGATCGGGCCGCATGCGGAACGCGGTCTCGACGAAATACTCTTTGTCGAGCGGCTTGTCGTCCTGGGGCGGCGCAACGTTCTCAGTGAGCACAATCGGCATGTTGCGGTATTCGACTTCCACATCGGCGCCCATCTGGCGGCGGAGGGCGTCTTCAGCCTGCTGCAGGTTGTAGCGCGCCTGCGTCACGCGGACTTCGGTGGAGGCGTAGGTGGCTTGCGGTTGGTAGATCTCAAGCGCCGAGATCGCTCCTAACTCTAGTTCGCGCTGGTTGCGTTTGAGCAGCTTGCCGTTCAGATCGAGCGCGCTTTCCTGCACTCGCAGCGATTCGCGGGCCTGAATCACTTGCCAGTAAGCCGTTTCGGCACGCTGCACCAGATTGAGCAACTGGTCGCGCAGGTTGTACTCACCCTGACGCAGCCGGCTCCGCGCAATCATCATGGGGAGCCTGGTGACGGATGCGCCGCGATCGCGCAAGAGCGGCTGGGCGAAACCCATGCGGAAGAACGAAGTAATATTCGGATTGAACGTGGCAAAGCTGTCGTTGTTGGTAGTCTTGGTGGCGCCGAAGCCAACGTTGAGCTGAGTGCCGCTTTCGAGGATTTGGGTGTACTGCCCGGTGAACGGCTGGCTCAGGTTAGACGCCACGTTGGCGCCGGCGAGAATGCTATTGGTTGGCGCATTGGAACGGGTCGCGTTGAAGCCGGCGGTGAGCTGCGGATCGAATCGTCCGAACGACCTGGTGATAGCGTTCTTGAACTGCTCGACGCTCAACCGCTGAATCTGGATGTCCGGGTTGTTGGCCATCACCAGTTCGAGGTAGCGCTGGAGCGAGAGCTCAAGCTTGTTGTTCACGACAAAGTCCGTCAGCCGGATGGGCGCCTGGATCTCCACGCGCGGAAGTTCTCGGCCAAAGCCCTGGCGGAAGAACGCGCCATTAGGAAACGCCGGCGCGTTGATGAATGCATTCGGTTGTTGCGCCGGCATCGCAGCGGCGAAAATCAAGATCAAGGCGAGTGTACGCATTGGCCTCCGGTAAATTATTCGTAACGGATCGCTTCGATAGGATCCAATTTGGCCGCTTGCATGGCCGGGTAGATGCCGAAAAGCAGACCGATGCCGACCGACACCGAGAAGGCGACCACAATGGACACGGTGGTTACTACCGTGGGATAACCGGCCGCGGCGCCGATTACCCAGGCTAGCAGCAGTCCGAACAGTACTCCCATGGTTCCGCCCAGCATGGAGATCAGAATCGCCTCGGTCAGAAACTGTCGGATGATATCGGCCTGACGGGCGCCGATGGCACGCCGCACGCCAATCTCACGCGTACGTTCAAGCACGGTGGCCAACATAATGTGCATGATGCCGATGCCGCCGACCAGCAGAGAAATGCCGGCAATCGATATCATCACGATCTTGAAGATGCTGAGCGTCTTGCGTTTTTGTTCCAGCAGACCAGCCGGCACCACCACAGTATAGTCGCCGGCATCCTTGTGGGTCGCATTGAGAATCGCGCTGACGACGCCGGCGGTTTCCACTGAGTCGACACCATCGTTCACCTTAATATAGACGCCATCAATCTCGTCTTTGAGGTAGCTATTATTGTCCTCAAAGCGGCGCATCACGGTGTTCAGTGGTGCAATCACCGTGTTGTTGCGATTGATGACTTCCAGGCCCTCCACTTCGGTGTCGGAGCCTTGCTGGGAACCGAGCACGCCCACCACTTGCAGCCACGATTCGTTGATCTTGACGTATTTGCCTACGGCCGGATCGAAGCCAAGCAGGTTCACCTTAGCCGATTCGCCCAGCACGCACACCGGCGCGGAATCCTTGTTTTCCTGGTCGGTAAACCAACGGCCTTCGACGACTTTGAGGTTCTGGATTTCCAGATACGACGGTTCGACACCGATCAGGATCGGAGCCTCATTGTGGGTCTTGGGAAGAACCTTGAGCGGCTTGAATCGCTTGCGCGGGGTGAGCGCGGCGACGCCGGGCACGTTCTCCTGAATGGCGCGGAAGTCGCGAAACGTGAGGCCCGGGGAAATCTGGCGACGCGCCTGCAATTCGTTGCGGTCCACCGCTTCCTTGGCTTCGATCAGGATATTGTTGACGCCAAGCAGATCGATGCTGGCGATGATGTCCTTCTGCGCACCTTCTGTAATGGCAAGCATCGCCACCACCGAACCGACGCCAAAGATCATGCCCAGCATGGTTAAGCCGGTCCGGAGCTTGTGCACCAGCAAGCTGGTCAGCCCCATTTGAATTTCGGGAAGTACGCCGGAAAGAACCGCCATAGTAAGATCGCGCCCCGTTACCCTTTACCGCCCGTGCCCATGGGCATGGCTGGCGCTGAGCCTTGGCCCTCGCTCTTTTTCTTATTGGAAGGCTTGGCATTGGGATCCTGCATCGAGATCTCTTCGCCGGCCTTCAAGCCGCCGGCGATAAGCATAAGCGACTCGCTCCGCCTGAGAAGCTTTACTTTGCGCGCCACGAACTTATTGTCTTGTTTGACGTAGACCACGCTCCCGCCTTCATTTTGAAAGATGGCCTGCGCCGGAACATAGATCGCGTTCGGGATCTTCTCGACGATGATCTGCACGTCTGCCAGCAAGCCGGGCCGCAGCAGCACGTCGAGTTGCTTGGCGTCTTCTTCAGGAGGAGGAAGCTTAGCGGCGTCGAGCTCCTTCTGGGTGAAGCCACCATTACCCGAGCCTACACCAGTGCCGGGGCCGCTCGCGCCGGGTCCACCACCACCCTGGCCACGGCGCCGCCCGCCGCCGGCTGCGCCTGGTTCGGCGCCTTCGGCTGCCGCATTCGGGCCGCGCATACCGCCAAAAGCCACTGGGCCGCCTCCGGCCGCCGGTGCGCCGTCGCCGCCTTGCTTGGTCTCACCGCCGCCCCGGCGTTCACCGCGAGCCGGCATCGTAATACCAGCTTTCTGCATTTCTTCGCGCAGCTTGGTCATCATGGCCGTGCGTTCTTCGGGACTCAGATCGGCCATGCTCTTGCCCCCAAGCGCCTTGGTCATGGCGTCGCGCATTTTCTGTTGCTGCTCTAGCGTCATGGAAGAGTTGCCGCCACTGAAGCCGCCAGGGCCACCGCCACCGCCACCAAATCCACCGGGAGCACCGCCACCGGGAAAACCACCGCCACCCGGAGCACCGCCACCGCCGGAAAAGCCACCACCACCACCGGGAGCGCCACCACCACCGAAGGCCATCATCATGTTGGGCATCGCCATCACTGGGGGCTTTTTGCGGTTAGCTTCCGCGGTCGCCATGACCTTGGAAATCTGGTCCGGACTCGCGCCCAGAATCCTGAGCAACTGGGGCATATCGACGGAAAAGAGTACCTCGAACTTCTTGGCCGGATCCGACGAAAACACATTGGCGCTGGCGGTGCCGCTCATCGACTTGATCTTGCCGTGAAGCCGCTTGCCAGCCAGCGCATCCAACTCGATTTCGACATCCTGTCCCTCTTTGAGGTTGGCGCGGTCAAGCTCGCCAATGCGGGCCACCACTTCCAGTTCGGACAAATCGAGAATGTCGGCGACGGGCATGCCAGGCTGCAACTGATCGCCCTCGCGAATGTCGGGGAGCGCCATGCCGGAGAAGAAAAAGCCGGTACCGCGATTCTGCTTGATGGCAACCAACCCGCTCATGGGTGCCAGCAGCTTGACCTGGTTAAGACGCGTCCGCTCGCGCGCCAACTCCAGCTTCGCCTTATTATCCCGTTCGGCCAGGACGGCCAACTCGGCCTGCGCCTGTTCGCGCCGGCTCTTGATGTCGCTTTCGAGTTTCTGCAGGCGCCGGCGAGCCTCCTCGAGACTGAGGTTATTGCGTTTGGCGTCGATTTCCGAAATCAGATCATTCCGCCTGACCTCAAGTTCGGCCCGGCGCACGGCATAGCGGGCGCTGAGAAGTCCCACCTGGTCCTGGTTATTGCGAATGGCCAGATCGGCGCGCGACTTCTTCGTGCTCTCGTCGATTTGCTCGATTTCAAGCGACTTCTCTTCCACGCGCGAGAGCAGTTCGGAATCGTCGAACTCGGCGATGAGATCCTTTGCCCGCACAAACGCGCCGAGCGCGGCGAGCTTGGTTACCTGCACGGTGCCAAACAAGTTGGGGGCGATCAGCGGCGCCGAGCGAACGGCGCGTAGTTCGCCCCGCGAGTAAGTGCGTACGGTAATGTCGCCCTGCCGCACCTTGGCGGTGGCAAAGGCAGACTGCTCGCGTCGCGGGATCGATTTATAGGCGCTGTAGCCTCCCCACGCCGCGGCGGTGAGCACGAGCACGACCAGGAGCCGAACCAGGAGTTTCGTCATCGTCTTATGGGCCGGTTATAGTTTCTTTTCGCGCTTGGCGGCCTCGATCGGGTTTTCGAGATAGATGGTCTCGCCTTCACGTAGACCGGAGGTGACCACGATGTCCGTTTCATTGCGCTTGCCAACTGCGATTTGGCGGATCTCAAAGCCGGCGCCCCGCTGCACCCAAACCGAAGGCTTGCCTTTGTTCACGAAGCTGGCGCGGGCTGGAATGAGGATCGCATTCGAGGCGCTTTCGATGATAATCTCGGCGCTGCCGCTCATGCCAGGACGTAGCCGCGAGTCGAGATTTCTCAAGGTGGCGCGGGCCGGGAAGGTCTTCTCGGTCATGCCCATGCCGCGAAAGGTAATGGCGGCGATCGGGCTGATCCAATCGAGCTCGGCGTTGAGTTCTTTTTGAGGTAACGCATCGACGCGGATGCGCACCATCTGGCCGATTTGGAGCTTGCCACGGTCGACCTCGTCGAGCTTGAGTTCGATGCGCATGCTGGTAAGGCCTGGAATTTCCGCGATGGCGGCGCCGGTCCAGGCGGGATCGCCTTCCTTGAAGGCCGGCGGGCTGGAACCGAACGACCCGGAAGCGCGGAAATTCGGAAGGATGTTGACGACTCCGGCGATCGGCGCGCGCAGGACCATCATGCTCAGGTAACTTTTGGCCCGCTCCTGATCGCGGACGGTCTTGTCCTTCTTCTGTTCCAGCCGCTGCAGGTCCGCTTGCTGTGAAATCTTGTGGGAGCCAACTACCACCTTTTGCTGCCCTAGATCGCCCTCGCTGATGCCCACGTCAATCCGGCTCTTGGCGCCTTCGATCTCCGATACGACGGAAGCCTTGCTCGCTTCCAGTTTGGCGCGCAGGACATTGTACTCGGTGGTCATCATGTTCATCTGATCGGCTTCGTCGGTTATGCGATGAGTAGCCTTGAGCTGCACGATTTCGCTATCGACGGTGCGCACGCTGGTCGATCGGTCCAGGTACAACTGCTCCTGCTGAGCGGCATCGAACTCAACCACAACGTCGCCGGCTTGCACCACTTTCCCCGACTCGGCCAGCCGGGTAATTTTGGGGCTAGGCACCTGCGGCGCCGCCAGGATCACCGAACGCGTCGAGCGTATCTCGCCGCGGGTTTTCACGGCAACCACGAACTCGGCCTTGCGCACCCGAGCCGTTGGAATTTCAACGACAGTCCGGCCGGCCAAGCGGTAGGCGTAGATACCACCGCCGGTAGCCAACCCGAGGAATACAGCCCAGGAAAGAAAACGGCGCACCCGGTTTTGCGGAACTTGCCCGATTCGCTGCTGGGGTCTGATCTCTTTAGACATCTACGATGGGTTTCCTTCGGCGCCTCGACGGCCCGGCCACTACCGGGCGCTCTGGTAGCGGAGTGGCCGACATGGTCTCCGGTTTCAAGCCCGCCGTTGGCCGGTCCAGCGCAATGACATCCCCCGCGCGCAAACCCGATTTCACGGCAATAACGGTGTTGCTGTGCAAACCAGTCTCCACCACGCGGCGGTCCCAGTTGCCACCGGCAGCCCGGAAGAATACATAGGGCTTGGCGTCATCGGTATCCCGGAAGATGCCTTCGCGAGGAACAATGGACGCGGCGTCGGTTGAGTCAAGCACAAGATTGCAACTCACCGAGAGATCAGGAAGCACCCGCGGATCCATTGTGTCGATCTTGAGCACCAACGGCATATCCTTCACCCAGTCGGGCCGGTAACGGCTGGCGCGGGCTGTCGATCCGATCGCAGCGACGTGGGCCGGCAATTCCAGGCCAGGGAAGGCGTCGAACCGGACACGCGCCTGCTGCCCAATCCGGAGCCTCTGCACGTCTGCCTGATTCACGGTTGCGTTGATGATCATTGAACTCGGCTCTACAATCTGCATAAATATCATGCCGGACATGAGTTGGTCGCCTACTTTGATTTGATCGAACTCGGTACCGCGCAAGGTGTTCTGCATGACCACTAGCCCGTCGATGGGCGCCTTCATCAACATGCGGTCGGCGTTCACTTCGGCGCGCTTCAACTCAAGCTTGGACTGCTGCAGTTCGAGGTCAGCCGTACGTTTGTCGGCAGCCAGACCGATGTCTACATAGCGAACTTCTTCCTTGAGCTGGCGCAGGCGCGCCTCGGCTTCTTCCAGGGCCAGGCGGTAGCGCTCGGCATCCATAGCGGAGAGCACCGGCAAGGTTTTCAGGTCTAGTCTGGACTTTTCAACGGCGGCTAGAGCTTTAGCGATCGTCCGTTCATGCGCCTTCTTGTTGACTTCGATTTGCGCCAATAACCTTCTGTAGCTGGCGTCGGCTTGCGCTACGGTGGCACGGTAATCATCGAGGCGGGTCAGCATGTACTGGCGGTCGAACTCGGCCACGACGTCCCCTTTTTTGACGCGAGAACCGGGGGGGGCGGCAGTTAGCAGAACCAGCATGTATTCGCCGGACATGCCCATTGGCCCTCCTCCACCGCCTCCGCGCATGCCGCCACCGACAGTGCGAAGACTTCCAGCGGACGAACCCAGCCCGTCGGAGCCCATGGAGTTCGCAGCGGTGCTTGACGAAGCGGTGCTTGACGAAGTAGTGCTCGCCGGGGTGGTGCTACGCGAACTGGCGCTGGCCCCGCCACCGAGCCGGGAAGTAGAGGACCGCATCCCGGCCGACATGCCCGACGACGAGCCTCCAACCGCGGCACTAGTTGAAACAACCGCTCCGCTGCCTGCCGAAGCCGACGATGAACCCCCACCATCAACGCTCCCACCTGCACTACCGCCGCCACCCGAAATGCCACCGCCACCCGAATTGCCACCGCCACCGCTTGAGCTCCCGCCGCCGCTGCCGCTGCCGCCGCGTTCCCGCGTCTGGAAGTTAGAGCCGTCGCCGCGGCCACCTTGACTGCGCGAGCCTCGCAACTGGGGTGTGAGGAGTGAAGAATATTTTTCCGGCCCCGTTTGCCCCGTCAGCAACAGAGTGCTTTCTATGAGCCCGCCGCCTTGCACTGTGTAGGTGCGGCTTCCGGCCGAAGCCTGCCGATCCCGGTCCGGCAGCCGGGTCCAATAGAGAAAAGTTATCGAGGCCAGCGCCAAGAGTCCAACCACCCACGACCAGGGCCTGGAAGGTGGCACCGATGCACCACTGGACCGGCGTTCCCGGGAAGGGCCTGTGGACTTATCGGGTTGTTGCGGTGTTGGTGGATTCAGCTGCGGCTGCACGGGTCACTGCTCCCTCTAATAAGCTGACTTCCCTCTTTGGCGACACGAGGCAACTGCCCCGGCCCATGGGGCTCGTCGTATCTATCAGACGTTATTGTAATCCAGTCGGTTATGGGGTTACCGCGGGTTTTGGGTTCGTTTTGTCGACCGGAACCTGACACACTCGCCCGGGAGCAAGACAATGAACCAACCCGAACCATGGCTACGCGGGCCGATTCCCGGCGTCAGCCCGATCGTGGCGCACCTCTTCTACAGTTTCGCACAGGCACGCGAGGAACTCACAGAAACTCTGGAAGGGTTATCGACGGAAGAGATTTGGCACCGGCCCTACGATTTGCCGTCGGTCGGCTTCCATGTGAGACACCTAGGCGGAGCGGCGGAACGACTCGGATCGTATTTACAACACCGGAAGTTGACTGACGTGCAGTTGGCTGAACTGAGAATCGAAGGAGAGGGCGGCGCGACGGGCGTGGAGTTGCTAGCGCAGCTGAGCAAACGCCAGCTTTAGCTGGAAAGACACGTAAAGCGAATGGAGCCGGGAGAGTTTGAAGAAGTCAGGGAGGTGGGCCGCGCCCGGCTTCCGTCGACTGCGATTGGGTTGATCGTGCATATCGCCGAGCATACGCAGCGTCATCTGGGGCAAGCCATTAAGACCTGCAAGCTGGTTGTCCGGATGAGGCAACCGACCCGACGCGGATGAGGCGTACGCGCTGCAAGAGCTCAGCATGGAACCGGCTCGATCCGGCACGCCCTCGGTTGGGCTGGGACCGCGCTTGCAGC
>SXGR01042720.1_pt1 | contig 20499 bp, 15 predicted proteins | sample 3174711 | NCBI WGS metagenome assembly SXGR01 (sample SAMN11356860, study PRJNA531348) | freshwater metagenome | isolation source: freshwater sample F1-60 | place: China: Fuxian Lake, Yuxi | collected 2017-12-25 | reverse complement strand
CAGTCGAGCACCATCACGTCCAGCGGCAGGCCGCGCTTGGCATAGCCGTCGGCGATGCCCATCAGCTCGCCCTGCGTCTCGTACCGCGCCTTCGACTGGATCAGCCCGAACGCGGCCTTTGGCGGCAGCGGAGTCCGGCCGGTCAGCCTGGCATAGCCGGCGTAGAGGTCATCGGTTGTCTTGCCGGTGACGATGAAGAACGACACCCGCTCGCCGACGCGTGACTGGAACTGTGCCTTGTCGTTGATCCCCGGCGACACCGTCGTGACCGAGGGATTGTCCCACAGGATCGCATAACCCTTGTCGGTGACGAGGAAGGGGACGCACACCGTCTCGCCGGTCGGCGCGTCATAGTTATGGCGGCAGTCGATCGTCCGCCCGCGCAGGTCGAGCGCGCCCTCCTGGTTCTGCCCAAGACCGTAGTAATGCGTGCCCCGCGGCTCGGCGAAGGTCGCGCCGACGCGGAACGTCTTTTCGCCGCTCACTTCGTGCGGGGCGAGTTCCCAGCCGGTCATCGCCGTGATCTCGCGCCCATCGGCGCCGCGGACCGCGATGGAAACGGGCGGTAGCGAGGGGACGAAGTATCGCTCCATCTGCGTCGGCGCCTTTGGCCAGGGCTGCGCATTCACCGTCACCGACAGGTCGCCGGAGCTGTAGGTGTCGCCCGCGGCATCGGCGCGGTGCGTCCAGCCTGCCGGTACGGGCTTGCCGCTGATGCCGTAACCCGGCCCCTTTTCGATCTCGGCCGGGTCGAGCGCGATCGTCACATGGACGATGCCGGGGCCATAGGGCTCGATCGACACCCGGCTCCCGTTGCGGTCCAGCATCGGAAAGGTCTGCGCCTCGGCCGCGCTTGCCGCGATGAGCGAGAGGCCGGCGAGAAATAGGGGGCGAAGCGTCATCGGCTATCCTGTCCTGAACCTTTTTGCGAGCGATAACAAAAAGCCGCCGCCGCCGAAAGAAGGGATAGGAAAGCCGGCCCGAACAGCGGACGGCTAGACCCGCGTGATCTTGCCCGTCGCGATCGGCGTCGAACTTGGCGCGGCGTGGGGCGCACCGTCGCGCAGCTCGAGGCTGACGGCGAGGGTCGCGCCGTCGACGATCAGCGCCTGAAGCGAAGCGGGCACCTTGACCGTCGTCGTGCCGCCGCCCTCGATCAGCCCCAGCGAGCGCGGCACGCCATCGGCGGGAATGATCCAGAGCTCGGGCACGCGATCGCTGGCCGGCAGCGACACCGCGCGGACGCGCAGGTCGCCGCCCTCGGGCGCATAGTTGGCCGCCAGCAGCGTCCCCTCCGCCCCGCCGAGCTGCGCCACCGTCGCCTGTGCCGGCGCGCGGACCACCTCTCGAACGATCGTCACCGGCTCGGGCCGCGCGAGCAGGAAGGCGGCGGCGAACGCGGCGGCGATCCCGGTGGACCCGAACGCGGTCCAGCGCCAGAGCGCCGTGCGGCGGCCGGCATCCGCCCCGCCCGCCCCCAGCCGCGCGGCGATCGCGGGCCACACGTCGGGCGCGGGTTGCTCGTCGAAATCGGCATACATGGGATCGAGCCGCGCGCGCCACGCGTCGACGGCGGCCGCGAAATCACGGTCGGACAGCGACAGCCGCAGCGCCCGCGCGCGCGCCTCGCCGGTCAGGAGGCCGAGTGCCAATTCCGCCGCGAGCGCGTCGAGATCGGGGTCGAGCGTGTCAGCCATGGCCGAGGCATTCCTTCAATTGGGCGAGCCCGCGGCGCACCCAGCTTTTCATCGTACCGAGGGGGACGTTCCGTGCGACCGCCAGCTCGGCATAGGTAAGCCCGTCGAAAAAGGCCGACCGGATCGCGTCCCGCTGCCTGACGCCGAGCAAATCGATGCAGCGGAATATCTGCGCGCGCTCCTGCTGCGCGGTGATCGCCTGTTCGGCATCCTCGCGATCGTCGGCGATTCCGGCGATATGCTCGTCGCCGACCATCAGCTGCGGCCGGTGCGCCCGCCGCCAGTCGACCGCGGCATTGCGCGCGACGGTACACATCCACGTGATCGGGCTGGCACGCGCCGGCTCGAAACTCGCCGCGCGGCGCCAGATCTTGAGGTAGACATCCTGCAGCACTTCCTCGGCGGTATCACTGTCCTGCGTCACGCGAAGGCAGATGCCGAAAAGCTTGGCGGAGGTGAGCTCGTACACGTCTCTCAGCGCATCACGATCGCCCGCGCCGACCCGCGCGATCAGGCGGGACAGATGTGCACGGGCCTCGTCCTGCGTCGATCGCACCATCATGCCGCCCCAAACCGATCGGTGAGCCTCGTACCCACCCGGTCCGCCGATCCATAGGCGATCCCGGCATAAGCCTCCAGCAGCGAACGCGAACGCACGACGATCCGGCCGCGGGTGCTGGTGACGAGCCGCTCGCCCTCCAGCACGTGCAGTGCGTCGGTCACGGTCGCGCGGCGAACGCCCAGCATCCCGGCAAGCAGGTCGTGGGTCAGCATCAGCTCGCCGTCGTCGACCCGGTCGTGCCACAGCAGCAGCCACCGGCTCAACCGCACGTCGACGGGATCGCACATGCTCGACCGCATCGTCGCGCCGAGCTGGCAGGCGAACTGGAACGCGAAGCCGACCATCCGCATCGTCAGCGACGGGTCGAACGTACAGGTGTCGCGCAGAACCCGGCCGTCGATCGCCAAGAGCGTGCCCGCCGAAATCGCCACCGCCTCCTGCCCGCCGGGGAGCGAACAGCCGGCGACGCGTCCCCAGTTCAGCGCGCCTTCGCGCCCGATCAGGCCGAAACCCTGCTGCTTCCCGCCGGGCACGCTGGCGCGCAGACAGAAGACCGCGGTTTCGGGAAAATGCACCATATCGGTGCCCGCGGTCGCATCTTCGACGATCGCGCCCTGTTCGACGTGACGGCGCGTCAGGTGCGGCCGCAGCGCCGCGAGCGTCGGCGCGAACAGCGTGGCCAGCAGGTCGTTGCCGCACGGGGGCTGAATAGGGTCCTCGACAGTCCGGAACATGCTCGCTCGCCCCTCCCCGCGTAATCGACTGGCAGGGGAGATACGCAAAGGTTCCGCCGGCGGATGCACATCGTACGGCACGCGTACGCACCGACCAAGCGGCTGAAATGCTGATAGCCTCGTCCCCAGCATCGTGGCGATCTTCAGGGAGTTCCCGCTCATGGCCGATACCAGCGACCTTCTCGATTCGATGGAGGCGCGTGCGAAGCGGCGCGCCGACCGGCGAGCGTTCTTCAGCGCCTTCAGCACCGCGTCGGCGATCGCGGGCGGCTTCGCGCTGACCACGAACGTGTCCCCCGCCGCCGCACAGAGTACGACGATCACCGACGGCGACATCCTGAACTTCGCGCTCAATCTCGAATATCTTGAGGCGCAGTTCTACATCTATGCGGCCACCGGCGCGGGCCTGCCGGCGACCAGCCTGACGGGCACGGGCACCGCAGGGGCCGCGACCGGCGGGCGACGGGTCAACTTCACCGATCCCGTCGTCGCCCGCTATGCCGCGGAAATCGCCGCCGACGAGCGGGCGCATGTCGACTTCCTGCGCACCGCGCTCGGCAACACCGCGGTCGCGCAGCCCGCGATCGACATCAGCGCCGACCCGAACGGCGCCTTTTCGACCGCGGCGCGTGCGGCCGGACTGATCGGCGCGGGCGCGTCGGTCGACCCCTATGCCAGCGACGAGAACGTCCTCCTCGCCGCGTTCATCTTCGAGGATGTCGGCGTCACCGCGTACAAGGGCGCGTCGCCGCTGGTCAGCAACAAGACCTTCCTCGAGGCCGCCGCCGGCATCCTCGCGGTCGAGGCGTATCATGCGGCGATCGTGCGAACGACGCTCTATGCCAAGGGCATCGCGACGCCCGCGCTGATCGACGCGACGGAGGCGATCTCGAATGCGCGCGACAGCCTCGACGGGACGAGCGACCTCGATCAGGGCGTGCGCGCCAGCGGCACCGGCAATGCGACGACGAGCAACATCGTCCCGCTCGACGCCGATGGCCTCGCCTATAGCCGCAGCCCGGGTCAGGTGCTCAACATCGTCTATCTCAATCGTGCGGCGGTCACCGGCGGCGGGTTCTTCCCGAGCGGCGTCAACGGCACCCTGCGCCTCAGCGCAGCGAACTGATCCAGCACTTAGTCTCCGAAACGGGAGGACGACATGAGCCAGACCGACCAGCTATCCCAGATCCTCGATGCCTGCGAGCATCGCCGTGAGGAACGCCGCCGCTTCCTGCGCACCGCGGGCACCGCCTCCGCCGCGGTGGCGGGCGCCTCGCTGCTCGCCGCGTGCGGGGGCGGCAGCAAGAACGACTTCCAGCAGATCATCCAGCCGACACCGACCCCCACGCCGGCGCCGCTGACCGATGCGGACGTGCTTAATTTCGCGCTCAACCTCGAATATCTCGAGGCGCAATTCTATTCGTTCGCGGCATTCGGCACCGGCCTGCCCGCCAACCAGCTCACCGGCACGGGAACCGCCGGCGGCGTGACCGGCGGACGCGCGGTGAACTTCACCGATCCGCTGGTGCGGGCCTATGCGCGCGAAATCGCCAATGACGAGATCGCGCACGTCGCGTTCCTGCGCCGCAACCTCGGCGCCAGCGCGGTGGCGCAGCCCGCGCTCGACATCGGCACCGATCCCAACGGCGCCTTCTCGTCGGCAGCGCGCGCGGCGGGGCTGATCGGCGCGGGCGCGTCGTTCGATCCCTATGCCAGCGACGAGAACTTCCTGCTCGGCGCCTTCATCTTCGAGGATGTGGGCGTCACCGCGTACAAGGGCGCGTCGGTACTGATCACCAACAAGGGCTTCTTGGAGGCAGCCGCCGGGATCCTCGCCGCCGAGGCCTATCACGCGGGCCTCGTCCGCACGGTGCTCTATCGCAAGGGCATCAACACCACCGCGCTGATCGACGCGACGGAAGCGATCTCGAACGCGCGCGACAGCCTCGACGGGGCGAGCGACCTCGATCAGGGGGTGCGGCCGATCGGCACCGCGTCGAACATCGTCCCGACCGACAGCTCGGGCATCGCCTTCAGCCGTTCGGCGGGACAGGTGCTCAACATCGCCTATCTCAACAAGCTGGCGACCGATCGCGGCGGGTTCTTCCCCGCCGGCGTCAACGGCAACATCCGGCTGAGCGCCGCCAACTGACGCGCAAGCGGACCAAAGGGGAGTTTCGACCATGCGACACCTGATGCACGCAACCGTGGCGGCGCTGGCGCTCGCCGCTGCGCCCGCCATGGCGCAGGACGCGGGCACCGACGACAATTTCAACGGCCCCTATGTCGGGGGCTCGTTCGGGATCGGCGTCCAGAACAACGACGTGCGCGAGAGCCAGCGGTTCGACCGCGGGTTCGATGGTTCGTTCGACACGATCACGACGACGACCGGGGCCAACGCCTTTTCGCCGGGCTTCTGCAACGGCGCCGCCAACGGCCCGCGTCCGGCCAATGCGTGCCGCAACGACAAGGACGACATCGCCTATCACGGCCGCATCGGCTATGACGCGCGGATCGGCAATTTCGTCGTCGGCGTGCTGGGCGAGTTCGGCCGGACCGAGGTGATCGACAGCGTCAGTTCGTTCAGCACGACCCCCGCCTTCTACACGATGACGCGCGAGATCGAGTGGGAGGCCAATATCCGCGGCCGCTTCGGCTATGCCGCGGGGGGCACGACGCTGTTCTACGCGACGGGCGGCCCGGCCTATGCGCGGATCAAGAACAGCTTCTCGACCAGCAACGGCGTCAACGCCTTTTCCGACAACGGCCGCAAGCTGTTCTCGAAGGGCGCGGTGTTCGGCGGCGGTGTCGAGCAGGCATTGGGTCGCAACTTCTCGATCGGCCTCGAATATCTCTACACCCGCTATACCGAGGACGATTACCGCGTCCGCGCGACCGCGGGCAATGCGGTGGCGAGCAATCCGTTCGTGCTGAACGGCCAGCCCGGCACCGAATTCAGCCGCAGCGACCCGCGCTTCGACTTCCACCAGATGCGCGTGACCGCCGCGTTCCGTTTCTAATCCCCCCGGGCCGCCTCGTAGTCCGCCGCGTTGCGGGCGGCGAGGCGGTCTGCAAAGGGACGCGCGGCGAGGTTCCATCCGGTCAGGCCCGCCAGCCCCGTGGCGAATACGGCGCCCAGGACGATGCTCCAGCGCGTATCGCCCAGCGCCTCCGCCAGCGCGGCCATCGCCAGCGGCGCGAGCACCGCCGACAGACAGGTGAAGAACAGGAGCAACCCCGCCACCGCGCCGTGGCGGCGCTTGTCGAAGCAACTGATGCCGGTCGAATTGATCGTCGGATACAGCACCGACATGAACAGCCCCGTGGCCGGCAACGCAAAGGTCGCGACGCCGCGTCCGCCGATCACCGACAGCCAGAACAGCACCGCCATCGCGCCGCTGCACAAGGCGAGCACCGTGCTCCATTCGAACCGCCCGAGCAGCCAGACACCCACGAACCGGCCGCCGGCTCGCAGCACGAAGAAGATCGACACGGCATAAAGCGCCAGCCACGCCCACTCGCCCTTGTAGTCGGCGAGATAGGTCGGCGCCCAGACATAGATCGCCGCCTCCGCCGCGACATAGAGCATTAACGCCGCGGAAAAGAACAGGGCGGTCGGATCGCCGATCAAGCGCATCGCCTCGCCCGCCCGCGGCCGTTCTGCAGATGCGGTGACGGGCGCCGGGAAGCGCGCGAACAGCGTGCCGAGCACCAGCAGCCCGCACAGCATCGCCGCGATTAGATAGACCCATTTCCAGCTCGCGCCGCCCTGAAGCAACGCCGCCACCAGCGCCGGGCCGACGATCGCGCCGACGCCGAAGAACCCCTCGACCAGGTTCATCGTCGCGGCATGTTCGCGCGTCGAGCGGCTGAGATCGCCAATCAGCGCGAGCGCGCCCGCTTTGAAAATGCCGATGCCGAGGCCCGAGACGAACAACAGGAGGGTGAAGAACAGGAAGTCGTGGCCTGCGGCGAATAGCGCCGACCCCAGCCCGAACAGCGCAAGGCCGATGAGGATCGTCGGCTTGCGCCCGATCCGGTCGGCAAGGAAGCCGAGCGCGATCGCGGAGATGCCGATGCCCGACATCGTCGCATACTGGAACGATCCGCCCGCGGTCAGCCCCAGCCCGAACTCGCGGATCACTTCCGGAATGACCGTGCCGACCGAATCGGTGGTCATCGCGAACATCGCGAACATCAGAAAAACGAGTGCCTTGAGCAGCGCCGGTGCCCGCGCCCGCTCCGCCTGTTCGCCCGCGCCGAAGGATGCCGCGGGCACCGCGCCCTGAACGCCGCTCATGACCTCTCCACCCTTGTTCCTGTATCAGGTTAGGCAGACATTCGGGGTAATGCAATCGATTGTTGAAACCCGCTGTGCTTTGCGCCAAGATGGCAATCGTCGAATTGGGGAGGGACGGAAGTGGCGCAATCGAACCCGGTCGGGCGGATCATCCCGCCGGCGGCGACCAGCGTCTGGTCGGTCGAGGCCGCCAGGCGGGCTGCGGCCCGTCCCGAAGGCGCGATCGCGCCGATCGATGCCCACGAACCCGCTACCGGCCTGCCCGACCTCGACCTCTGGGATATGTGGCACCTAACCGAGGCGGATGGCCGCACCGTCGTCGATGGCGGGCGCAGCTGGTGGTTCTTCCTCGCCACCCCGCGCTTCCCTGACCCGGAAGCTCGGCACGACCATGCGCGCATCCGTCTGCTCAGCCTCGGCGCCGACGGTTGGGGCGATCACGGCTGGACGTTCGAGGCGGGATTTTCATCGGGAAGCCGCGAATGGTCCGGGTCTGCGGTACGGCTGCCCGGCGGAACGGTCCGCCACTTCTTCACCGCCGCCGGCCGGCGCGGCGAGCCGACGACCTTCGAGCAGCGCCTGTTCGAAACGACCGCCGGCTTCACCGTCGTCGATGGCGAGCCGCACTTCGGCGCGTGGACCACGGCGGTCGAGAGCGTGGTCGCGGATGGCGACTGGTACGCCCCCGCCCGCGATCGCACGGCGACGCCCGCGGGTATCAAGGGGTTTCGCGATCCCGGCTATTTTCGCGATCCCGCCGATGGGCGCGAATATCTGTTCTTCACTGCCAATGACGGGCGCGGCGACCGCTTTCCCGATGGCGTGATCGGCTGGGCGACGGCGAGCGGGGACGGCTGGACGCTGTTGCCGCCGATCGTCTCGGCGCTCGGGGTCAACAGCGAGCTCGAGCGGCCGCATGTCGTCTTTCACGCCGGGCGCTACTATCTGTTCTGGTCGACGCATGCGCATCGGTTTGCGTCTGGCATCGGTGCACCGTCAGGCCTCTACGCGATGGTCGCCGAGCGGATCGAGGGACCGTGGCGCCCGGTCAACGGGTCGGGCCTCGTCGCCGCCAACCCGGCCGTCGCCCCGATCCAGGCCTATTGCTGGTGGGTGACGCAGGAGCTTCGCGTGGCGAGCTTCGTCAACTACTGGCGCGGCGGTCCCGCGGCCGAGCCGGCGACGGCGGCGGATCGGCGCGCGGCGTTCGGCGGCGTCCCGGCGCCGTTCTTCGCCCTGACGATCGACGGTGACCGCGTGGCGATCACCTAAGCGCTGTCGCGACCGATCAGCTCGGGCGCCATTTCGGTCGAGGGCGCGTCCCTGCCCTCGATCCGGGCGAACAGCGCATCCACCATCGCCCGCGCGCCGACGACCAGATCCTGCCTCACCGTCGTCAGCCGCGGCACGATGCTTTCCGCCAGCGGCAGGTCGTCGAAGCCGGTGACGGCGATCCGGTCGGGCACGGGTATGCCGCGATCGACCAGCGCCCGGATCGTGCGCATCGCGATCACGTCGGACGCAGCGGCAATGCCGTCGATCTCGGGCGGCAGCGCATCGACATGCGCGGCGATCTCGTCCGCCATGATGTCGGAGGCGAGGTGCGTGTCGAGCTGCAGCGGCGGCGGCAAGCCCGCAGCAGCCAGCGCATCGTAGACGCCGCGATGCCGCTCGATCAGCTCGCGCGTGCGGATCTCGCCGAGGAACGCGAGCCGCCGGCATCCGCGCGCGATCAGCCGCTCCGCCGCGAGCCGCCCGCCCAGCCGGTTGTCGACACCGACCGCGCAATGGACCTGCCCCGGCAGCGCACTGCCCCAGACGACCAGCGGGCGATAGGTCGCGGCCACACGCTCGATCGCCTCGATCTGATCCGACTGGCCGATCAGCAGCACCCCATCGAGCATCCCCGACGTGACGATCCGCTCCAACCAGTCGTCGGCGTCGGGAATGATGCGCGAGAGCATGAGGTCGTAACCGTTCTCGGTCAGCGCATCGGCCAGATGGCCGAGGATCGTCATGAAGAACGGGTCGGACAGATGCTGGCGTCGCTCATGCCCCAGCGGCACCACCACGCCGATCACGCCGGTCCGCTGGGTGCGCAGCCGCCGCGCCATCTGATTGGGGCGAAAGCCATGTTCGTCGGCCAGCTTCTGGATCCGCTCGCGCGTGTCGGCGCTGATCAGCTCCTTGCCCGCCAGCGCGCGCGACACGGTGCCCGCCGTCACCCCCGCCAGCCGCGCGAGGTCGGCGAGCGTCCGGACGCGGGGAGCCTCGCCCCCGGGATCGTTGGTCTTGGTCATGCGCCCCGCCTTGCCGCAGTCACGACATCGAATGCAATGTTGAGCCGTTCGCCGGATGGGAACGGTAACGTCGAATGCCAAAGCGTTGAAGGGAAAAGGACAAGCCGCCCCGCCCGCGGCGGGACGATGCGGCGCGGTGAGAGGTCCAGCCCGAGTTCGGGCGGCGGCGTGCCGAGCGCCAGCGCACCCGCATCATCCCCCGGCAGCGACACGTAGAAGGCCGAGCTCAGCCAGCCCATCGGATGCGTGTGCGGGACGTTGCGGCCGCCGCCGGCCAGCCGCACCGACCAGCTGCCGCCCAGCCGAAGCGGGGAGCGCGGCGGCCCGAGCAGCGGGTGCCGCGGATCGGGCGGCGGGAGCTGCGCGACATGCGCCTCGACCGCCTTCATCAGTGCGGCACGGGTGGTTTCGAGGATGGGTTCATGGCGAAGCAATACCGACCGATCGGTCTGCGTGCCGCCGCGCACCGATTGCTCGCCATAAGGCGCTGCGGCAGTGTGCAGTGTCCGCAGCGTCGCGGCGAGCTCGCGCATCTCGGCATCGGACAATGCCACCGGATACTCGCCGACCAGTCGTGCGTCGCCCTCCAGCCACTCGGCCGCCGGATCATCGAGCAGCCGCCACGCCAGCGACAGATAGGGCCAGGCGAGCGTCGCCGCGGGACCGCCGAGCATCGCCACCGCAAGATCGCGCGCCTTGCCCCAAGCCCGCTCGCGCAGGGCGAAGCGGATGCGGCAGATCGACAGGCCGGGATCGTCGACGCCCGCCGTCGCCGCGAGCAGCGCGCGCGCGGCCCCGCGATCGACATCGCTTTCCACCGCCACGAAGGCCTCGGCCAGCAGCACGCCGCGCGTCTCGCCGATCGCGGCGCGGGCGCGGGACAGGATCGCGCGCGCCGCCGGCCAGTCGCGCTGCTGTGCCACCGCCCCGAACCATGCAAGCCAGAGCGCGGCGTTGCCGGGCATCGCCTCGACCGCCGCCGCATAGCTTGCGAACGGCTGACCCAGCCGGTGCGTCCAGCGAAACGTCGCCAGCACGCGATGCCCGTCGAGCCAGTCGGGCGACGCGGCGACGGCATCGGCGAGCACCGCCTCGCCCCGCTCCGGGTCGCCCTCTGCTGCAACGGCGAGCGCCTTGTTGCGCAGCAGATCCGGGTCGCCGGGGGTCAGCGCCTCAGCCGCGTCGAACAGGTCGGCGGCGGCAAGTCCGCGCTCGAACCGGATTTGCGCGAGGCATCGTACGGCCATGGGATCGTTTGGCGCCAGCGCGTGCGCCCGGGCGAAGGCGGCATCAGCCTCCGCCATCCGCTCCTCGCCGCGCAGTGTCATGCCGTGCCGAAGGAGCGCGGCGACCTCGCTCATGCCGGCACCCGGCAGTTGCGCTCGATGAACTCGGCATGGGTCGGCACCCGCATCGCTTCCGTCGCCATCGCCGCCCGCAGCTTCGCCAGCCAGCCGCGCGCATCGACGCTGCGGTGGTCGAGCCGCGGGTCGAGCCCTTCGGGATAGTTGAGCTGGCCGATGTGGACGGCGAGCCAGCTGGGCGGCGCGAACAGGTCCATCTCGCGCGCGACCAGGCGGCCGTGACGCCGGAAATGGTCGAGCTTGAGCTTCAGCGTGTCGGGCACGTCCATCGCCGCACAATAGCGCCACAACTCGGCATCGGTGCGCTGGTTGAGCTTGTAGTGGAGGATCAGGAAGTCGCGGATGCGCTCGGTCTCGATTCCCGTGACACGGTTGAACTCGTCGATCGTCGCCGGATCGAAATCGCGATCGGGGAACAACGCCAGGAGCTTCGAGATGCCCGCCTGGATGAGATGAATCGAGATGGACTCGAGCGGCTCCAGAAATCCCGACGAAAGCCCGATCGCGACGACGTTGCGGTTCCAGGCCAGCCGCCGCCGCCCGGTGACGAAACGCAGGTTCCGCGGGTCGGCCAGCGCCGGCGCATCGAGCCGCCCCATCAGCGCCGCCGCCGCCGCGTCGTCGTCCAGATGCGCGCTACAATAGACATAGCCGTTGCCCGTCCGGTGCTGGAGCGGAATGCGCCACTGCCACCCCGCCTCTCGTGCGGTGGAACGGGTATAGGGGATCGGCGCCTCGACCCGCGCCGACGGCACCGCCACCGCGCGGTCGCACGGCAGCCAGTGCGTCCATTCCTCGTACCTCGTCGCCAGCGCGCCCTCGATCAGCAGCCCGCGAAAGCCCGAGCAGTCGATGAACAGATCGGCTTCGATCACACGGCCGTCCGCCAGCGTCACGCACACGACATGGCCGCTTTCGCTGTCCAGCGCCACGTTGGCGACCTTGCCCTCCACGCGCGCCACGCCTTTCGCCTCGGCATAGCGGCGCAGGAAGCGGGCATAGAGCCCGGCATCGAAGTGGAAGGCATAGTCGTAGGTCGACAGGACGCTGCGCTGGTCGGGGCTGGGCGGCGCGAACCGGCCCGCGCGGGCAAGGTGCCAGGCCATCGAATGCTCGTCGAGCGAGGCGCCCTCCCCCTCTGCCCTTACGCGCAGCCAATGCTGGTGCAGCGGCACGATGTCGAAGTTGCGGCCGTGCGGGCCGAAGGGGTGGAAATAGCGATGCCCCACCCGCGCCCAGTCGACGAACTCGATGCCGAGCTTGAACGTCCCCTGCGTCTCGGCGACGAATTGCCGCTCGTCGATGCCCAGCGTGTCGTTGAAGATGCGGATCGGCGGGATCGTCGCCTCGCCGACGCCCACGGTGCCGATCTCGTCGGACTCCACCAGCGTGATCGTCGTGCCGCGCTGCAGCGCCTGTGCCAGCGCCGCGGCGGTCATCCACCCCGCCGTGCCGCCGCCGACGATCGCCACCGATCGGATGCGCCGGTCGTTGCCGCTCATGCCGCCCTCTCCATCAGGGCCATGGTTAGGATAAAGTGCGGGCGGGTGCCAGATCGGCGCCCGCCCGCAAGGCTGGGGTTCAGAAGTTGAAGCGAACCGAGCCGGTGAAGGTGCGGCCAAGCGCCGGCTGCCCGCTGATGACCGTGGGATTGACCGTCGGATCGGCGACGCCGCCATTGCCGCGCAGGTCGAAGGTGTCGAACAGGTTGTAGACGTTGACGCCCAGCTCGACGTTGCGGATCGGCGCGACCGTCACGTTGGCGTTGAAGATCGCCTTGCCCGGATATTCGCGGCCGGCATCGTCCGTGGCGCTGGTCTGGCCGGTCATCGCCACACCCAGCCCGACGATCTCCGCCACCCGGTAGTTGGCGACGACGTTGTAGGTGAGGTCGGGCAGGTTCGGCGAGCGCGTATAGTCGGCCGCGCCGGTATTGAGCCGCTTCGCCTGCGTATAGGTCGCGTTGGTGAACAGCGAGAACGGGCCGCTGTCGAAGGTGCCCGTCCATTCGAGGCCCTGCGACTTGAACTTGGCGTCGATGATACATCCGCCCGCGCCGCCGGGACAGCGCGTTGCCGACAGCTCGAACGTGCTCTGCTTGAAATTGGCCTTGAGGAGCGAGAGCTGCACCGAATAGCGGCCGAAGCTGAAACGGCCCTGGTTCTTCACGCCGATCTCGTACTGGTTGACGAAATCGACCGAGGGGGTGAGGCCGTCGGCGGCGCAGCCGTTGGTCCCGGCCTGCGCCTGTGCGCTGTTGCACAGGTCGCCGCCCTGCGAAAACTTGCCGCCGAACGTCTGGCGATCGCTGTTGAAGCGGCCGCCGCGCGACGCACGCGCGAAGATGTTGGTGTTGACGCTCGGCTTGAACCCGCCGCCCACCGTCCAGCTCGTGTAGTTGCGACGATAGTCGAGCACTTCGACCGGGCCGTTGGCGGTGATCGTCGGGATGCGCACGCCGCCCGAATTGACGAAAAACTCGGCCCCGCCGGCGCGCCCGCTGCCGCTGGCCTTCACCGACTCGAACCGGACGCTGCCGTCGATCTGGAACTGGTCGCCGGTCAGGTCGAGCCCGACATAGGGCGCGGTATTCTTGTACGAATAGTCGTAGTCGCGGGCGCAGCAATTGCCCCAATTGTTGTTGTAGCCGGAGATACCCTCCTGCGTCAGCCTGGCGCCGGCCGCATCATAAAGGTCGAGCTGCGCCGGATTGTCGCCCGACACCTCGCGCAGCGAGCGATCGACGTGCCAGTCCATCGCGATCTTCTGGTTCATGTAGAACAGGCCCGCGCGTGCGGTGATGCGGCCGAAGCCGCCCGCCTCGAACTTGCCCGACAGGCCGAGGTCGTTGGCGAAGCTGCCGACGTCGCGGATGTTGGTGCGCACGTTGACGTTGTTGTCGACATAGGCACCGGTGAACACCTGCCCCGCGCGCGGGCCGTTGGCGTAGCGGATCGAGGCCACCCGGGCATAGGGGACGCCGTTCAGCGTCAGTTGCGACCCGATGACGCTGGCGCGCGTCGCGACATTCAGAAACGGCGAGGTGAACGCACCGTCCATCGCGGTGTAACGGGCATTGTTGTCGATCGTGAAATTGTCGCCCCAGTCATAGTGGAACTGGGCCTGGATCGCCTTGGCATTGGTCGTGATGCCGTCCATCGGCACGCGGCGCAGCGTGCTGTCGCGGTCGTAGATCAGGAAGTCGCGGTTGTAGACCGAATAGTTCGACGCACGCCGCCCGTCGAAACCCGGAAACGGCTTCACATCGCTGACGTCGAGGCCGTTGATCGACGCGAGCGCCGGCGCGCCGGTATAGTTCGGCTCCTTCGTGTCGGCGAGCTTGAACAGCACGCGGACATAGCCGTTGCCATCGTCGAACGTCTGGGTGACGTTACCCTTGATCTGATAACTGTCGCTGACCCGGTAATCGGCGCGCAGCGGGCCCTTGCCGGTGCGATAGAAGCCGCCGATGTGGAACCGCGTCGTCTCGCCGATCGGCGCGCCGTAGCGAAAGTCGACGCGCTGCTCGTTATAGCCGATGCCCTGGTTGAAGGCGACGTAGCCGCCGGCCTGCTCGCCATAATGGCTGATATAGTTGATGACTGCGCCAGGCGCCTGCGAGGCGAAGGTGGCCGCGCCGCCGCCGCGCACCGCCTGAACGTCGGCGACCGACGCGTCGAAGCGGGTCCAGTAATCGTTGTTGCCGAACTGCATGTCGCCGAACAGCACGGTGGGCAGCCCGTCTTCCTGCAACTGGACGAAGGGCGAGCCGCCCGTCGCCACGGGCAGGCCGCGCACCGCGATGTTCGAATTGCCGCCGGGGCCGGCGGTGCCCGCCACCTGGATGCCGGGGATCAGGCGCAGCGCTTCGGATTCCGAGCTCGGGCGGAACGTCTGGATCGTCTCGGCAGAGATCGTCGTGACCGAAACCGAGCTGTCGAGCTGCCGCTTGTCGCGGCCCGATGCGGTGACGACGATATCGTCGAGCGCGCCCTGGTTGGCATCGGTGGTGCTCGGCTGACCCGCCTGTGCGTCGATCGGTGCGGGCGGCACGGTGGCGGTCTGGGCCAGGGCGGGCACGCTTCCCGCAGCGACCCCGATCAGCGACGTGCAGGCCAGCAACAGCGTACGGTTCAAGACGACCTCCCCTTTCGTGACGGGCCACCGATCGTGGTCCTCGCTTGAAGGTGAGCTACACGTGCAATCGATTTTATGCAATCGTTTGTTCCGCAGCAGGATGACCCTTTGGGATCAGCCTTTCACGGTCGGCCGGTCGGATACGGGTTCCGGCAAGGAACGAAGCCGCCCCTTCGCGCCTTGTGGCCGATAGCAGCGACGCCGATGCCGGCGGGCGGAAGGGTTTGGGGTGACGGTGGAATCGATCGGGTCTGCGTCGGCGGCGCACGGCGTTCCCAGAAGCGCGGTTCTGATCGTCAACGCGCATTCGCGCCGGGGCGCGGCGCTGTGCGATCAGGCAAAGGAACGACTGGAGGCGGCGGGCATCACCCTGATCGCCGCGCACGCCGTTCGCGACCCTGCGAAGCTCGACGACGTGGTGCGCGGCGCGATCGCGGACGGCGCGCCGATGGTCATCGTCGGCGGCGGCGACGGCTCGCTCGCGCGGCTGGTCGGGCATGTCGCCGGCACGTCGTGCGTTTTCGCGATCCTGCCGCTGGGCACCGCCAACAGCTTCGCGCGCACGCTCGGCGTCCCGCTCGACCTCGACGGCGCGGTCGATGCGATCGTCAACGGCCGGCTGCGGCGGATCGATCTCGGCCGGATCGACGATCATTATTTCGTCAACGCCGCCGCCCTCGGCCTGTCGCCGATGATCGGCGATACGGTGCCGCACAAGCTGAAGCGCTATCTCGGCCGGATCGTTTATCTCGGTTGGGCGATCTGGTGCATGACGCGGTTCCGGCCCTTCCGCCTGACGGTGGGGGATGCCGCCGGCGAGCATCGCACCTGGGCGAGCGAGGTGCGCATTTTCAACGGGCGTTTCCATGGCGGGGTCGAACTGATCGAGACCACCGACGTGGACAGCGGCGACCTCGTCATTCAGGCAGTGACGGGCCGCAGCCTCCTTCGCCTCGCCTTCGACTGGTATGCCAAGGTGTTCAAACTGAAATCGCGCAGCGCCAACACCGTCGAGTTTCGCGGCCAGTCGCTGTCGCTGCGCACCCGCCACCGCCAGAAGATCTCGCTCGACGGCGAGTGTCTGGCGCGCACGCCGGTGACGGTGCGCGTCGCTCAGGCGGCGGTCGACGTCGTCGTGCCCTCCCCGCCTTCGATCGCCTGACGCCGTTGCAGGATCGCCGCCGCCCATGACGCGGCGACGGCCCAGGCGATGCCGATCGCCCAGCCGCCGAGCACGTCGGTCGGAAAATGCACGCCCAGGAACACGCGCGAAAAACCGATCGCGAGCGTCAGCGCCAGCGCCGCACTGACGAGGAAGATGCGCACCCGTCTGCTCGGCTCGGCACTGGCGAGCAGCGCCGCGCCGGTAAGGTACACCATCGCCGAATTCATCGCATGGCCGCTGGGAAAGCTGGCCGAGCTGACCTCCACCAGATGCGGGACGATATCCGGACGCGCACGGGCGAACAGGGTCTTGAGCACCGCGGTCAGCACGCCGCCCGCCGCGATCGAGGAGAGAACGAACGCCGCCAGTGCGACCTTGCGCCGCGCCGCCAGATAGAGCGTCACGAACACCGCCACCAGCGTCAGCACGGTCCCGCCGCCGAGCGCGGTCAGGTCGACCATCACCTGCACCAGCCAGCGCGGCCCGACCGACACGCCCGGATCGGCGACAAGGCGCAGGCGAAGCAGCAGCCAGCGGTCGATCGCCAGCGGATATCCCTCGAGCACCTCTGACGCGACATAGGCGAAGGCGGCAAGCGCGCTGAAGACGATCAGACCCGACAGCAGGATCCGCGTATCGGGCCGGCGTGCCCAGTTCCGGTTCGCACCGTTCGTCATCGCGCGGGTGAAAGTCGATGTTCGGGCAAGATCGCGGCGTCCCCCTGTGGATCGTTCCGCGCCATAACGCTCTATCCGGCCGAATGAGCCATGGCGCTGAAACCCGGCGTTCAGGCCATCAGATAGGGATGCGCCAGCACGCGGCGCGCGTTCGCCATCCCCTGATGATGATCGTTGACGAGGCGCGAGCCGGCGACCGTGCGATACTGCGCGACGACCGCGTCGATCCGCGCGAACGTGGCCCCGGCGGCGGCGGCGCGGGTATAGAAGTCCCAGTCGTTGCAATTGTGAAAGCTGGGGTCGAAGCCGCCGACCGCGACCACGCTCTCGCGCCGGACGATCGACCAGGACGGGCCGATCACGCCCCCGCTCATCAGGCCCTCGCGGATGCACCCGCCGTCCCAGCCGCATTCGGGCGCGCCCGGCGCCGCGCCCGCTTCCACCCGTGCGAAATGCCCGACGACGATATCCGCGCCGCTAGTCCGCGCGCCCGACAGCAGCGCCCTCGCCGCCCCCGGCAGCCACACATCGTCGCTGTCGAGAAACGCGATCCACGGTGAGGCACAGAGCGCGACCCCCACGTTGCGCGCGTTCGAGGCACCGCCGTTGCGCGGCAGGATCGCGGCCTGCACCCGGCCGGGACGCGCGGCCGCGAGCGCGCGGATCACGCGGGCGCTGTCGTCGCGCGAGCCGTCGTCGACCACGACGACTCGGGCCGGCGCGGGATCCTGCGCCAGCACGCTTTCGACCGCATCCGCGACGACATGCGCGCGGTCGTAACAGGGAATGACGACGTCATAGGCGCCGAGCGGCAGGTCGGCGGGAAACGCATCGGAGGGGAAGAGCATCCCCCGCCTATGCGTGTCCGCACCCGCCGGGGCAAGTCGCGCCTATCGGCCGAGCGCGATCCGGGCACCCGCATAGACATAACGGCCGAGCGGCGAGATCGGCACGTTGGTTTCGAACCCGATATCCGGCTTCTGGTCGGCAAGGTTGTTGACGCCGAGATAGAAGGAATAGTCGTCGCCCGCCGCGAACGACGCCTGCACGTCGTGCTGCCACAATTCCTTGAACCGGAAATATTCGGGCGCGACGAAGGTCGGATTGTCGTCGGTCGCAAAGCGCGAGAAGCGCCGCACGCCGTTCTGCCAGCGAAGGTTGTAGGCGAGCGTCAGCGCACCCGTCGTCCAGGTGGGCGAGAAGGTGACGGTGTAGCGCGGGCGGAACGGCCGGTCGCTATTGTCCTCGACCGCCGCGCCCGGCGTCGCCACCTGCTCCAGCCGGTGCAGATAGCCGCCGACCAGCCGGAGGTCGAACCGGCCGATCGCGCCGGCGTCGATCGCATAGGTCAGATTGGCCTCCAGCCCCGCGGTGCGAAACGCCGCGACATTCTCGGGCTGGACGACATAGCCGTTGATGTAGCCGGTCCCCGTACGGCGCGACACCGCGCGGCAGAACGGATTGTCGGTGGTCGGCTGATCGACGCACAGTTCGGCGATGGTGGTCGGCGATGCCTGGCTGATCGCGTCGCGCAGGCGGATATCGTACCAGTCGAGCGCCAGCTGCAGGCGCGGCAGGAAGCCCGGCCGCAGCACGAGGCCCGCGGTCCAGGTGCGCGCCGTTTCGGGGCGCAAGTTCGCGTTGCCCTGCTGCGCGCCGGGAATGTTGAGATTGGCGTCGGGGTTGTTGGCGTTGTTAAAGGTCGCCGGATTGCCGCCCGCCGCGGTGATGAGCGCCTGGCAATTCGCCTCGCGAAACGGCGTCCCCTGATCGCGGCGGCCGAGATAGCAGGGGTCGCTGATGAAGTCGGCGAAGCCCGTGCGCGGGCGGAACACCTCGGCGATGTTGGGCGCGCGCACCGACTGGCCGTAGGAACCGCGCAAGGTCAGGTCCGGGACCGGCGCATAGACTGCGTTGAACGAATAGGCGCGGGTGCCGCCGATCGTCGAATAGTCCGAATAGCGGCCCGCCGCGCCCACCGACAGAAGGTGCGCGAACGGCTGATCCTTCAGAAGCGGGGCGTTGAGTTCGCCGAACACTTCCCACACGTCGAACGCGCCGCTCGACGGGGTCTGCACGACGGGCTCGTCGTAGATGCCGTCGTCGACCGAGAAATAGGCGCCCGTCGCCAACCCGGCATCGGGGCGGAAGCGGCTCGATTCGCGACGATACTCGGCGCCGAGCGCGAACTGCACCGGCCCGCCGGGCAGCGTGAAGAATTGCCCGAAGTCGCCGGTGAGCGAGGCGTTGACGACATGCTGCTCGACCCGCGCGTCGCTGACCGGGTCGGTCAGGAAATAGTCGAACGAGGCCGGATCGGCGGTGTTGATGCCGAAGGTGTTGAGCGGCCGACACCCCGCCGCGCGCGCCGCGGCGGCGCGACAGACGATCGCACCCGACGCGTCGCGCACCGCGTCGATCGCCGCGACGAAATTGGCGACGTTGCGGTCGTTGAGCTTGGTCGCGCGAATGTCGGTGCGGCCATAGGTGTAATAGATGTCGTACTGCGCGTGGTCGCTCAACCGCCCGGCCGCGTCGATCACTCCGCGCCACGTCCGGCGGCGATCATCCTCGCCCCGGCGCGGCAGGTCGAAATTGTTGCGGCTGATATAGACCGCGGTGTCGCCATTGGCGCGCGCGGCGGCGAGGATCGAGGCGGGCAGGAACGGATTGTCGAAGCTGATCGTCGAGGGATAGGTACCGCTGTAGCTGCCGAAGGTCCGCGCCTCCGACTGCACGAACTTGCCCTCCAGCGTCAGCTTGAATGCATCCGACGCATCGAAGCGGGTGAGCAGATTGACCGCATGGCGGCGCGTGCGCGGCAGGATGTCGCCGATATAGCCCGCGACCGGGGAGTCATCACCACCGAGCGTGTAGCTGTCGTTCTGAAGCTGTCGGCCCGGCGTGTAGATCACGCCGTCGCCGCGAAAGATTTGATTGCCGATATAGACGAGGCCATAGGGCGAGCTCTGAGCATAGCGGATGTCGGCGACCGGCCCCTGCTGATAGCTGCCGGGCCGGCTCGGATCATAGCCGTCGAGATTGACGAAGTTGAATCGGTTGGCCGAGCGCAGGAACGAGCGGTCGTCGTTCGCCAGCGGATCCTCGGCATTATATTCGTAGCCGAGCGTCACGTTGGCGCGCCCGCCCGAGAAGTTGCGGCCGGCGATGATCGAGGCGAAGCGGTTGCCCGCATCCCCCTGTTCGGAGATACCCGCCTGAGCCCGCGCGGCGATCCCGTCGAAATCGCGACGAAGGACGAAGTTGACGACGCCCGACACGCCGTCCGCGCCATAGACGGCGGAGGCGGCGCCGGTCAGCACGTCGACCCGCTCGATAAGGTCCGTAGGGATCGCGTTGATATCGACCGCGGCGGTGTCGAACTGGCTGGCGACATGCCGACGCCCATTGACCAGCACCAGCGTCCGGTTGGTGCCGAGCCCGCGCAGGTCCAGGAGGTTGAGCCCCGCTTGCCCCAAGCTCGCCTCGGTCTGCGCATTGCCCGCGGTCCGGCTGTTGTCGAGCGAGTTGGTCAGCGCCGGCACGCGCTGAAGAAAGTTCGT
>SXGR01169369.1_pt1 | contig 20501 bp, 18 predicted proteins | sample 3174711 | NCBI WGS metagenome assembly SXGR01 (sample SAMN11356860, study PRJNA531348) | freshwater metagenome | isolation source: freshwater sample F1-60 | place: China: Fuxian Lake, Yuxi | collected 2017-12-25 | reverse complement strand
CAGTGATCATCTTGCGGCAAGCCACAAGACCAATGGGCAATCGCCCATAGTCCGGCTTGGCCGGACGAACCAAAAACCCCTCACCCAAAGTGGGGAATTTTAATCGTCGTCACTGGGAAAAATAATCGTCGTCGTACACCCCTGCCATCCGCTGCGGTCCATCCCCGGAGCTGATAGCCATGACAAGTCGAACTCGGGGCGTCAGGATACCCCAGACTTCCAGAGCCTCGACCCATCCAGCGATACCATTGCACTCTCACCGACTCTTGAGCCAGGGCGGCCAGAAAACCCTGTCGATCACCGCTCGTTGACGTCGTCATGCGAGCTCAGGCTTTGACACTGGTCCAAATGTGAACCACCCTGCCCCCATGCCGACTCGGTCCGCCATCTCACCCGAGATGGAGCTCAAGCGCTCTTTGGCCGCATCGATCCTTAAGAAGATGGCACAAGACAATCTCTCCATCAGCGCCTTGGCGGCACGTATCGGGACCGGACGCACCGCCGTCCGACGCATCCTCGATGCTGAAAATACATCCATCACCTTTCGCTCGATGAGCCGCGCAGCCCACGCTGTGGGTCTCAAGATTAAGCTGACCGCAGAACCCATGTCGCCCGATGAACTCGGCCACCTCGCCCAACAGTTGGCCAAGAGCAAGACCAAAGCAGTGTCTTCAAAGTTGATCACACAAATCACCGAAGGATTCTACGCCGACTCTTGATGCCAAAGGTTCAACGCGAAGACATCCCTCGGGCGCTTCTCGAACATCTGCTCCAGCGGATCGCCTAGCGCAGCATCGACGCCCATGCCCTCAAATCTTTGGCCGTCTGGCTCGACACAAATCCCGAGGTGCCGGCCGGTGATTGGTTCAAACGATTCCCCTCGATGCCGTTTGCGGCCGAGGTGTCCTGATCAAAACGTTTCTGACCCCGTCCCAAGTCCCGATTGGAACCGAATTGTGATCCTTTCTATGAGACGGAAACCCGGTGAGGGAATGGTTTTCGATCCGAGATCGACGGGGCGGACAAAGAATGCTTTCCCTCGGGTCTCTCGGACAGTTTCGGCGCACCCGGGTTCGGCTCCGCCGGACCAGACCTGCGCTCGCAGGGAAGCTCGGAGAAGGAACGGCTTTCGCGCTGTGCGCAGAATCTGAGTGAGAGCTCCGGTGAGGAATTCGATCTAGCAATCCCTTTAAAGGTTCCCGATTGGGAATACCTCTGAGCGTTCGGACGTTTATAAAATATTAATTCCCTTTCGGGAACATTTCACTTGCCAGCCCATCGGGCGTAAAAAAGATTACCGATCGGTAACATGGACATCGTTGACTCCAAAGCTCTCGGTGAGGCGGTCCGTTTGGCCCGGAAGCGGTTGAAGGTCACCCAGAAGGACCTCGCATTGGCTTCCGGCACCGGTCTGCGTTTCATCATCGAGTTGGAACAGGGAAAACCTACCTGCCAGCTCGGCAAAGCCTTGGGAATTCTTCAGGCCCTGAGATTGCGCCTCAAAGTGGTCGAATCATGAAGCGCCTCGTCGTGTACCTCAACGGGGTGCGGGTGGGCGTCCTTTCCGACGCCGAGGAGCCGGCATTTGCCTACGACGCCGACTGGCTGGCAACGGGCCTGGGCTTTCCGCTGTCGCGACAATTGCCCCTTAAGAAAGAACCCTTTTCCGGTCGCGCGGTGCGCGCTTTTTTCTCGGGCCTTCTTCCCGAGGCGGAACCGCGCGATCGAATCGCTTCAATCCTCGGAGTCAGCGGCGGCAATGACTTTGCGATTCTAGAACGGATCGGCGGGGACTGCGCCGGAGCCGTTTCGCTCCTTCCGGAAGATGTGCCAATGGCTGCTTCGCGAACTGGGGCGCTTCGTTGGCTGGATGAACCAGCTCTGGCATCCATCGTGGAGCGGCTCCCTCAGCAGCCTCTCATGGCGGGTGAATCGGGACTCCGACTTTCTCTAGCGGGGGCACAGATCAAACTTCCGATTATTGTCGCGGAAGATGGCGCTCCAGCCGAAATGCGGGTCGCGCTGCCGTTGGACGAAACACCGAGCACGCACATTCTCAAACCGGAGCCAGCGCGTTTTCCCGGATTGGTGGCCAACGAAGCCTGGTGCATGGCCCTGGCGCGCGAGGTCGGACTCAGAGTGGCCGAGTGCCACCGACGGATTATCGGCACGACCCCGTGCCTTATCATCAAACGATACGATCGGGCTGCGGGGCCAGATGGCAGTGTCCAGCGATTGCATCAGGAGGATTTTTGTCAGGCACTGGGGTTTCCCGCCTCCCGCAAGTATCAGCAGGAAGGAGGGCCCTCTCTGAAGGACTGCTTTAGCCTGATCCGCGAGTGGTCGTCGGTACCGGTGATCGACATTCGTGACTTTCTGGACGGGGTGATCTTTGCCGCGCTGACCGGCAACGCGGATGCACACAGCAAGAATTTTTCATTCTTGTACTCGGCGAAAGAGCGCCGCCTGGCACCGCTCTACGATCAGGTTTGCACCCTGGCTTGGCCCGAGCTCTCGAAACATCTCTCGATGAAGATCGGAACCGCGGGAACGCTGGCGGAGGTATCGCCGGAGCATTTCCAGCAATTGGCCAAAATTACCGGACTGAGTTGGCCCATGGTGCGTCAGCGCTTGAAAGAAATGGCCGATCGCCTTGCGAAAGCCTGTCGTCGGTTCGATGAGTTACCCGAAGATGAAGCAGCGGCGCAGGTTCCGAGAGTTATCGTACTGGAACGAGCCGAACGCATGGCGCGTTTGGCTCAAAGGGCTTCCTGAACGCTGTCCTAGTCCAACGTGGCCATCGCATTGGCCGTGATGACGATTCGTCCGAGGGAAATCTTATCAAGTCTGGTAGGCCCCGGACGCATTCGGCCTCATCTGGAAGAAGGAAGAAACGCGGGCGCTCATACAGGAAGAAAACGCACCCCAAGAACACGGCAAAACCGTGGTTTTGAAACCGGCAGATTTACGTGGGTTTCGGAACGTTGCTGACAGTGGCTGGCCCGGTTGGCAGCGACAGCAGCCTTCTCGGCCTCGATGCCAGGAAACGCCACCTCCGACTGGAGGCAGCCGCGCAATTCACTGACGCCCCGAACGCGCCGGGCCACGAGCGTCTCTCCTTCGACCGACCACGAGAGTCGAGACCCTGCTTGCACCGGGAACATCCGGCGAACCTCCTCAGGGATGGTTACCTGCATCTTTGTGGTTACAGTCGTGATGGGACTTGCCACGCTTTGAGGGAGACCTGAGCGCCGGGTAAGGCTCAAGCGACTCGCAATTCTCTCTGAGTGACAGTCCGATGAATGAAGTTTCCAGAGATACGACGCCTTGAAAGGAGTTCCCTAGGACCGTATTGGCCCCACCGGACGGGGCCTATTTCCGCAAGAGGCAGCCCGCCAAGATCACGGGCAGTGATGAATGCGTTCCACCACTCGCGTTTCCAAAATCGGAAACCGTTTCCTGAGCCCGTGCCCTGACCTCGCCGCAGTTCCCTGCCCCGTCGCCTATGCAGTATTCTTCAGATGAAGAGTTCCGGGCTGACGCGGAAGTGGTCTGCCAGTTTGCGGATGTGCGCCACGGTCAGATTTCGATCGCCCCTGAGAATCATGGCCCCGAGGTTCCGGCTCCCACCCAGGAGCCGCGACAGATCGGCAGCCGACATCCCGGATTCGTCGAGCAGATGTCTCAGCCGGGCCCGCACCCCCACCTTGGGCCAACGCAGGTGCGCCCGTTCGTAGTCCTCGAGCAATCCGCAGAGCAGGTCGAAGTAATCCCGTTGATCGGCGGTGAAGTCCTCCTGCCATAAGGCCATCGCGTCGGTGACCTCCGCCACGTTGGCGTACTCCACCCGGTCGTGGACTGGGCGCGGCATCTGAAGCCGGCAAAGCCCCGCGTAATCCTTCGGCAATGCCGGAAACTGCAGTCCATTCTTAGCCTTCATAACTCGTCTTTCCATTTGTCCTTGCTGTACTCGGCGTGCGTGAAGAAGCGCAGCGTGTACACCATCCCGTGGTCGAAGTGGACGGCCGCGATCAGCCGGTAGGTGCTGTCGCAACCGTTGACCACGATGACCGACTTCCCGCTTCCCACCGCCACCAGATCCGCGCTCGGATAAACTCGCCGCAGATCGGACAGATTCTGCCAGCGGGCCGCTCGCACGGTGGCAATCCAGATCGTCAGGTACTTGGCAGCCTTCGGATACGCCATGGCGGCGTCCCTGATGAAGCCTTCTTTGATAATCCGCACGCATACAGAATGTATGCAATTGATGAACCGATCAACTGCCCAGAGAAGGGGTCAAGGAACGATTTCCGAATTTGGAAATACGGCCAGTGGGATCCCTTCATCCATGCCCGGGATCTTGGTGGGTTGGGAGGCAAGGATGGCGCGATGACCGGCAGAGGGTTCGATGCCTCAGGCAACACCGACAGCAGCGGGATCGGGCCGGAGCGAGCTCTGGAAGCGATCATCCCAGCCCCTCGCGCGTAGCGCGAAAGCATCCCCTTGCCTGAGCTTCCCTGCGAGCGCAGGACTGATCCAGCGGGGCCTTACGCCAGCAAAGGCTTGATGACTTCGCCGGCGATGTCGGTGAGTCGGAAGTCGCGTCCTTCGAAGCGGTGCGTGAAGCGGGTGTGCTCAATGCCCAGGAGATGCAGCATCGTGGCATGCAGGTCGTGCACGTTCACCGGGTCTTCCACGATGTTGTAGCCGAAGTCGTCGGTGCGCCCATACACCAGGCCGGGCTTGACGCCACCGCCGGCCATCCACAGCGAAAAACACCGGGGATGATGGTCGCGACCAAAGCTGTTGGCACTAATGTCGCCCTGCGAATAAGCGGTGCGACCAAACTCACCGCCCCAGACGACCAGCGTGTCGTCAAGAAGCCCACGCTGCTTAAGGTCCTGGATGAGGGCGCCGCTGGCTTGATCGGTGTTGCGGGTCTGGGCCTTAATGCCATCGGGCAAACCACCGTGATGATCCCAGTCGCGGTGACATAATTGGATGAAGCGAACCCCGCGCTCGGCCAAGCGACGCGCCAAGAGGCAGTTGTTGGCAAAGGACGATTTACCCGGCTGGGCCCCATACAACTTGAGCACCGATTCGGGTTCGGTAGACAAGTCTACCAACTCCGGCACGCTCGTCTGCATGCGGAAGGCCAATTCGTAGCTCTCAATATGCGAGGCAATGTCCGGATCACCCAGAATTCCCAGACGCTTGCGGTTGAGGGTTTGCATCGCGTCGAGCAGTTGACGGCGCGAGTCGCCGCTCATGCCCGGCGGGTTGGAGACATAAAGAACTGGGTCTCCTTGGCTGCGCAATTGAACGCCTTGGTAGTTGGCTGAGAGGAACCCATTGCCCCAGTACCGGGCTTGAAGCGATTGCCCACCACTGCCGCTGACGAGCACGACATACGACGGCAAATTCGCATTTTCTGATCCCAACCCGTAAGCGATCCACGAACCCATGGTGGGGCGTCCGGGCTGCTGGTTGCCGGTGCCAAAAAAGGTCACGGCTGGATCGTGGTTGATCGCATCGACATGCATCGTGCGAATCAGGGAAATATCATCGGCCACTGCTCCGATGTTGGGCATGAGCGACGTGATCTCCATCCCGCTCTTGCCGTACTTCTTGAACTCAAAGGGAGATCCCACGCACTTGAGCACCGACTGTCCGGCCGTCATGCCGGTGATGCGCTGGCCCCGTCGGACACTCGGCGGCAACTCCTGGCCGGTCATCTCCTTGAGCTTGGGCTTGGGGTCGAAAAGATCGAGGTGCGAGGGCGCACCCGACTGGAAGAGGTAGATGACCCGCTTGGCCTTCGGCGGTAAATGCAACGCCTTCAGCGCACCTGGGACGGCCTGTGTGGTTGGATTGCCCGATGCTCCCCGGAGGTGCGCCGGCAACAGCGAGGCCAAGGCCATGGCACCGAGGCCAGTAGAGCTGCGAGTAAGGAACGTGCGCCGAGTCAGTATGCGCTCGGCTTCGCCCTGAAGGTAGGAGGGGTTCACTTGGTGATGGTCTCGTTAAGATTGAGGAGCACGTTGGCCACTGCGGTCATGGCTGCCAGCGCGACGGGATCGGCGGATTCCGGGGCCTTGGACTCGCCCACGGCAATGAGGGCCTTGGCGGCCGCTGGGTCGGCCTGGAAGCGGGCCAACTGCTGTTCGTGAGTTTGCCTCAGCACGGCCACCTCGTCCGGTTGGGGCTTGCGACCCAAGGTGTGCCGAAAGGCGCGGATCAATCGACGGTCGAGGTTGGTCGGCTCCTCCTTCAGCACCCGCTGCGCAAGGCCGCGGGCCGCTTCGACGAAGGCGGGGTCATTCATGAGCACCAGAGATTGCAGCGGAGTTTGCGTCCGCTGGCGCAAGAAGGTGCAAACCTCGCGGTTGGGCGCATCGAATGTGGCAAAAGACGGGTAGTGCGCAGAGCGCCTCCAGAACACGTACATGCCCCGGCGATAAAGATCTTGGCCATGATCTTGGACGAAGACCGAGTCGGTTCCGTCCCAGATGCCCGGCGGTTGGTAGGGTTTGACGCTAGGGCCACCAATCTTCGAATTGAGCAGGCCTGAGACGGCCAGCGCGTTGTCGCGGATGTATTCGGCGTCCAACCGCAGGCGCGGACCGCGGGTGAAGAGTCGATTGTAGGGGTCCCGGGTCAGCTTCTCCGGGGTAGCCGTCGCCGCTTGTCGGTAGGTGGCGCTGGTGACCATTAGGCGCAGTTGGTCCTTCACGCTCCAGGGCTTAAGATGGGGAGTCTTCTGGCCGCGCCGCTGGGTCGTCGCAGCTCCAGTACCTCCGTCGCGGAAACGGACCGCCAGAAAGTCGAGCAACTCCGGATGGCTAGGCCACTCACCTTGTGAACCAAAATCGTTGGCCGTCTTGACCAAGCCGGAGCCGAAGAGCATCGACCAGTAGCGATTAACCGTTACTCGGGCCGTGAGCGGGTGCTCCTTGGAAACCAACCAACGGGCCAACGTCAGGCGGTTGGTGGGACCTGCGGGCAGTGACGGCAGGAAGGAGGGAGTCCCCGGTTGCACCCGTTCCCCCCGCGTGCGGAAGTCGCCCCGAACCAACACGTACGTCTCCCGAGGTGGATCCAGCTCCTCCATGATGAGAGTGGTCGGAATTTTGGAATAGAAGGCGTCCTTGTTGCGGCGCGCCTGGGCCAGTGCCTTCTCGGCTCGCAGGAAGTCGACCGCATGGTTCTCGCGGTAGAATCGAGCCACCTCGTTGCGTTCTTCGTCAGAGCGCTTGCCTCGCGACTTGGCCACAATCGCCGCATAGCCCTCAAAGGTCAGTGATACCGCCTCGGTGGCGGTGAGCGTCCGAGAATAAATCCGCAAGTCATCCAACTGACCGGTAAAGAAAGATTCTCCATTGCGGGAGCCGATGCGAAGGGGTTCTTGAGTGGCAAAGGACCCCTTGAGCTGGTCCTTCTCAGTCTCCAGATCCTTGCGCACTCCGTTGACGAAGAGTTGAACGCCGGAGGCCTTGGCCGATCCATCGTAACTCATTGCGACATGAAGCCACTGGTTCTGAGGCAACTGTTCTTTGGTGCGGACCTTGATGGCGTCCTCGGGCCAAGCATGGATGAGGTGAGTCTGGAGGCGTCGATCTGAAATCAGCAAGTCCACCCCGCGGTATCCGGGGCCTTTTTCCATTTGGCTCAAGACGGCACCATCGCCTTGGATCCGAACCCATGCAGACACCGCGAAGGCGTTGGTGCGCCCCAAGTCCGAGCGCGAAACGGCCTCGGCGTGGGCCTTGCCATCGAGCTTCAGGGCTTTGCCCAAACGAGCATCAGCAAACTCGGGCGCATTGGTTCCCTTCCAAGCGACTGCCGGATCTAGAGCGCCGTCAAAGTTCCACCGGACCAACACGCCGTGGGTCGACGCCAGCACTGGAGGCTTCTCGCCCAGTTCTCGCTCCCATTTCTCCTGAGTCTCGCCCAATTCGTTGCTCCGATCTTGGAGGGTTTTCTCGGCGTCCTTGAGGGCAAAATCGGCCTCCACGAACCGGGCAGCCTGATCCGACGTCGGCACCGGCAGGCGCGGTGGAGGGTTGTCGGTGCGGATGCGATCGAGCCCCTTTTCCGGGACGTTGTGGAAGAACGCGTAAAGCCGGTAAAATTCCTTGGTGCTAATGGGATCGTACTTGTGGTCGTGGCACTCGGTGCAGCCCACGGTCAACCCCATAAAAGTGGCCCCCACCGTGTTGACCCGATCCACCACGTACTTGTTGAGGTACTCGTCCGGATCGGCGCCGCCTTCGTCATTGGTCATGTTGTTGCGCACGAAGCCAGTGGCCACGCGCTGACTGACGGAAGGATTGGGCAAGAGATCGCCCGCCAACTGCTCGACGGTGAATTGATCGAAGGGCTTGTCGGCATTGAAGGCATCGATCACCCAGTCCCGCCATAACCACATGAACCGGACGCCATCGAAGTGGTATCCGCTCGTGTCGGCGTAGCGCGCCAAATCAAGCCAGTTTTGACCGACTCGCTCTCCGTAATGCTGGGAATCCATCAGACGATCGACGAGGCGCTCATACGCATCCGAACGCTTATCGGCGAGGAAGGCGTCGACTTCATCCACAGTGGGAGGCAAACCGGTGAGGTCGAGGGTGACACGGCGCTGCAAGCTAACCGAGTCGGCCTCCGGATTAGGCTTGAGCCCTTCGGACTCCAATCGAGCCATGACGAAGGTATCGATGGCATTGCGGGCCCACTTGCCGTCCTGAACTCGAGGCAATTCCGGAGCCGTGGGCACGATGAATGACCAGTGCTGTTGCCAGCCAGCTCCCTGTCGCACCCATTGCTGGAGGAGTTCAATCTGGGCCGGCGAGAGGGGCTTACCATGCTTGGGTGGCGGCATGATCTCGTCGGGATCCTTGGTCAGGATCCGCTCGACGAGGGTGCTCTTTTCGGGATTACCAGCGACCAAGGCATGCTGGCCAGATTTGAGCGTTTGAAAGGCGTCTTCCTGACGATCGAGGCGTAACCCGGCCTTGCGTTTGCCCTCATCCGGGCCATGGCAGGCAAAGCAATGTTCCGAGAAAATGGGACGAATCTGTCGGTTGAAATCCACGCGCGGTTCCGACGTGGGTGCGGTTCCGGCTTGGAGGGCCACGGAACAAAGGCTCATCAACACCACCCAAGCGACACCGTGACAACGGATTTGAAGAGCGCGGCACGCAATGGCAAAACAGAGGGTCACACCGCAGAGGATGGTCTAGCTTGGAAGGTCCAGCAACCCCCCATCGCATCAGTCGCTCGGGGTGACGGGGCGTCAATCATCCGTGGATAAACAAAACTATGCGATACGGATATCGGCCGCACGTCTGTTGTTCGATCCAGTAACTTTCACTGAAGGCAGGTTGTTATTTCTCATTGTTCTGTCGGAAGAACTCAACCGAGGCTGTGGGTATGGGTCCCGAGGGAATTAGTTTTCGACCCCGCTCCACACCGCCGCCTCCGTTGGGCACCCTCACCGAGTTACGGATTGAGGGTATGGATTGCGGAAATTGCGTTCGATCGGTCACCGAAGCCCTCCAAGGCGTTGCGGGAGTTTCCCGGGCCGTGGTGGACCTCCGCGGTGCCATGGCGCGAACTTACTGGATGCCCGAACAGGCTCCGGAACCCGCACGGTTGATCGAGGCGGTAAAACGGGCGGGTTACCAGGCCTGCTTGGCCAAGAGCCCCGGATCCCCTTCCCCGGCCGGATCGCCCCCCGGAAACACACCACCCAATCCCTGGACAACGGCCGTTTGGCTGGGAGTTCCCGCCACGCTGTTACTTCTGACCGGCGATTGGATCGGCGGCTGGGGCATGCAACGAGGCTTCCAGGCCTTGTCGTTGGTGCTGGCGAGCGCGGTCCAAGCGGGTGTGGGGTGGCGATTCTATCGCGGGGCCTGGCGGCAGGCCCGAGTCGGCCGCTCTAATATGGACACCCTCGTGTCACTGGGTTCATCGAGCGCCTACCTTTGGAGCCTGTGGCTGTTTTTTACCCAGAGCCACGCTCACCTCTTCTTCGCCGAGTCGGTAAGCATCCTCACGCTCATCAGCGTGGGCCATGCTCTGGAAGCTCGGATGAGTTCCAAGGCCGGAAATGCTCTGAGAGCGTTGATGGAGTTGGCTCCAACCACGGCCCGACGATTGGACTCAGCAGGACACGAGGTAGAAACCCCCGTCGCCCAACTGCGCACCGGGGAGCGCCTTCGCATCAAACCCGGAGACCAAATTCCGGTCGATGCGCTCGTGCTGGAAGGGGACTCGTCGGCCGACGAATCCCTGCTGACCGGAGAGCCCATGCCCGTGAGTAAAACCTCCGGATCGGCGTTGCTGGCCGGCTCAGCCAACGTGGAGGGAAGCCTCGTTGTGCGGGTCACCGCAACCGGCGAACACACCACCTTGGCCCGCATCGCCGCAGTGGTGGAACGGGCGCAGTCCAGCCGGGCTTCTATCCAACGCCTGGCCGACCGGGTCAGCTCGGTCTTTGTGCCCGTGGTGGTGATGATCGCCTGCGTGTCCGCAGCAGCCTGGGCCTGGGCTCCCGAGACACTCCGCCACTGGCAATCTATCTTAAGTCCCCTGCTCTGGCACCCTCAGGCCAGCCTGTCCCCCATGAGCGATGCTGTTTCGGCCTTCTGTTCGGTGCTCATCGTGGCTTGTCCCTGCGCCATGGGGCTGGCCACACCGGTGGCTTTGATGGCTGGTATCAATGCCGCCGCCCGACGCGGCATCCTCATCCGGGACGCGGTGGCGCTCGAAAAAACCGGCCGCATCTCAGCCTTGGCGTTCGACAAGACCGGCACTCTCACGGTCGGGCATCCGGCCATCACTCGATGGGAAGACCTGCGGCCGGAAAATTCACGATCCATTCCACTGCCCGCACTGGCCGGGCTTCTGGCCGATCGATCCCAACATCCGGTCTCGCGGGCCGTGAGCGCGGCGGACAAGGCTTTGCGGAATCCATCCCCAACCTCTGGGGCCAGCCTACCGGCGCTGATCTCGTGGCGGGAGTTGCGCGGTCAAGGCATCGAGGCCATTGCGGCCGGGGGTGATCCAGGCTCTCCCCTGCGGTTGGGGTCGGTGGGTTGGATGCGGTCGTTGGGGATCCCGTGGAGCGACGTAGCTGAAGCCTGTCTGCAACAAGCATCCGAGGCCGGACACAGCGCACTGTTGCTGGCCGAAGGCCGCGTCCTGCTGGGAATTCTGCACATCGGTGATGCCGTCCGCCCCGACTCGCCCGAGGTCGTCCGACGCCTGCAGGCGCAGGGTACGGAGACGTGGCTCATCTCGGGTGACACCGCCCCCACGTGTCAGGCCGTGGCGAAAGCGGTGGGCATCCCCCCGGAACGGGTCCGTGCCGAATGCCGGCCTGAGGACAAGGTGCGGATTCTCGGCGAAATCCAAGCGCGCGGGCTTCATGTGGCCTTCGTGGGAGACGGCATCAACGATTCGCCAGCACTGGCCGCAGCCAACTTGGGCATCGCCGTCGCCAAGGCCTCCGACGTGGCCCGCGAGGCGGCAGATATTGTTCTGCTGCGACCCGATTTAGCCGCGGTGGTCGAGGCCTTGGACCTCGCCGATCGAACCCTGCGAACCATCCACCAGAACTTGTTCTGGGCGTTCTTCTACAACGCCGCGGCCGTACCGCTGGCGGCCCTAGGATACCTGAGCCCCGTGGTGTGTGCCCTGACCATGGGCCTCTCGGACCTCATCGTCATCGGCAACGCCCTGCGCCTGCGGCGGAGGGCTTCCACCCCTCACCGAAACAACGGACTCTCTGGCGAGGCGAAGGATCCAAGGATTAAGCGTTAACAGGACCTTCCTGGAGAGCCCCGCGTTGAAAGAGGCAAACCCCCACCCGTTCAATATGGGCTGCCACGTCCAGGTCGAGGTTCCGGTCGAATCGAATCAGGCTGAAGCGATACGGCAGCAGCAGGTCATCGAGTGCTTCGTAGATTCTCCCGACAGATCGCCACTCGAGCGCTTCACCCTCGAGCGAGAGATCGATATCCGAACCCGATTTGTGGGTGCCCTTGGCCCGGGATCCAAAGAGCACCGCCTTTTCTACCTCGGGAAACCGCGCCAAGACCTCCGCGATGAGGCCCATCGTTCTTCCGGTCAATCCGTGCGTCGAGGTCATGGCTCCAACGCCTCCAATTCGGAAAACCGGCGACGGAATTCCTCAAACCTCGGAACGAAACTCCCCAGGATTGCAGCCGCAATTTCTTGTGCGGTCTTTTCGTTGTAAGTGTGACTGCTGCGATTGCGGGCCTGAATCATCGCCATCCATTCGTCACCATCGACGATCAATCCCTTGGCAAAACCCTCGCGAGTGGCGTCTTTGGATCCGTAAAGAGGGCCATTGCCGCGCGATTCCAGAAAATCCTTGAGCGTGTTCCACGCCAGTTCATGGGTGAACTCAAAGGCTTGGATCAACCCCTGCTGTTCCAAATCCGACAGCCGCCTCTGCTTCGCCAACTCGGCTGCCGCCGCCAACTGAGAGAAGGCCTTGCCGAAGCTTTGGAAACGCTGACGCCAGCGGACATCTGGAGTCTTGGACATGGCGAGAACCAATCAGAACGCCCCTGTCCTCGCAGCATCAATTTCAGCCCGTGAATCTCGAACACCCACCTCACTCACTCCAGGAACCCATCGATTCCACCCTGTTCTTCCCGTTTCTTCAGAAGGTGGGTAACCCGACGGTCCCGGGCACTCAGGCGCGCAGGGTGGCGCCGAGGGCCGATTGGAACACGCCAACGAGGCGGTCGTGGGCGGCTTGGACTTCTTCGTCCTTCAAGGTGCGGTCGGCCGCCCGATAGGTGAATGAATAAGCCAGGCTCTTGTGTCCCTCCGGCACGTGTTTGCCACGGAAAACGTCGAAGAGTTCCACCGCCTCGAGGTTGTTCGGCTTGGCTTGCTTGACCGCCGAGAGGACTGCTTCGTGAGTGATCGCCTCGGGCACGATCATCGCCACATCGCGCTGGATCGAAGGGAACGCTGCCAAGGACTTGAAGCTCCGGGCTGAGTTTCCGCGGGCCAGAAGGATATCGAGGTCGAGTTCTGCCAACAGGACCGCATCCCGCAGGTCGTACCGTTTCGCCAATGTCGGCAGCAGTTGACCCAATTGTCCCAAGGGCAGTTTGCCCCCGAGGGTCACCGTGGCCGATTCCAACATCAGGACGGTGCTCTCCGGGCGGCGCGCATAGACCACGCCGCGGAGACCGAGCCGTTCGATGAGTTCTTCCAGCAATCCTTTGAGGTCGAAGACATCGGCCTTGGCATCGCGGTCGGCTCCGGACCAGAAGCGGGGATCTCGGGCACCGGTCAGTGCAATGGCCACGCGCCACCCTTCACGGGCCACCCCGTTCTGCAGGCTGAAAACTCGGCCCATTTCGAACAACTGCACATCGCCATTGCGACGGCTGAGGTTGTGATTGAGCGAATCGAGAAGCCCTGGCAGCAACGAGGGCCGCAAGGCATTCATGTCGCTGCTGAGGGGGTTGGCCAAGAGGACCACGTCTGGAGAGGCCCACCGCGCGGCCGTGTCGGAAATGAGCGTCTGACCTTGAGCCTCGTCGAGACCCAGACCTGTTAGGATACGCCGGACCTCAGCAAAACGGTCATAGGTGGCATCGAAGGGATGCGCTCCCACTGCGCCCCGGGGCGTTGTGGACGGGATGCGATCAACCCCGAAAAGCCGGGCTACTTCTTCGACCAAATCCACCTCGCGTTTGAGATCCACGCGCCACGACGGCACGCGCCACACGGAGGTCACCGATCCGCTCCGACTGCCCTGCCCCACCTCTTCGAGGCCGAGCCCGCTAAGAAATTGTGCTTGGGTCTCGGAAGGAATCTCCACGCCCAGAACGACCTGTGCGCGATCGTGTCGCAGCGTCAGTTCTTTGACTTGAGGCGGGTTCGGGAAGGCGTCGACGGCCGCGCCGGACACGGTGCCGCCCGCGACTTCTAACAAGAGCTGAACGCAACGACGGCTGGCCGATTCGGTTGCTTGGACATCGGCTCCGCGCTCAAAGCGGTAGCTCGCGTCGGTGCGCAGCGCGAGCGACTTCGAGGTCCGACGAATGCCCGTCGGAGTGAAGTAGGCCGACTCGATCAGCACATCGGTCGTATCGTCCTGAATACCCGAATGAAGCCCACCCATGATGCCCGCCAAGGCAACGCCGCCCGCGGCATCGGCGATGAGCAAATTGTCTGGGTTGAGTGTGTGCTCGCGACCATCGAGGGTCGTGAACTTCTCACCGTCGGAGGCGCGGCGGATCACCACTTCCGCAACGCCGGCCTCATTGGCCTGAATGCGTCGAAGATCGAAGGTGTGCAACGGTTGCCCCGTCTCCAACATCACGTAGTTCGAAACATCGACCACGTTGTTGATGCTGCGCAGCCCCACCTTTTCGAGGGTCGAACGTAACCACGCCGGGCTAGGCCCAACCTTCAATCCACGAATCACCCGAGCCGTGTAGCGCGGGCACAACTCGGTGGCCTCGAGTCGTATGGAAGCCGAAGCCCCTTGGGTCTCGGGAAAGGTTACCTGAGGCAACCGCAGAGGATTGCCGGTCACGGCGGCGATTTCGCGAGCAATACCGATCAGCGAGTTGAGGTCCGGACGGTTGGGGGTGACCTCGAGATCGAACACCACATCACTGCCTGACAGTCCCAGATAAGCGGCCAAGGGTTGGCCCACCGTTGCCTCTTCGCGCAAGATGAGGAGACCCTCTTCGCGGCGATGACCGATGGCCTCCGGATCAATGCCTAATTCCTCGTGGGAACACATCATGCCATGCGATTCGACACTGCGGATCTTGCCGACCTTGATGGTGAAGGGTTGGGTGTCGCCGGCCTTCAAGGGCAGCGAGGCTCCAGGAAGAATGAGCGGAATCTTATCTCCCACCTTGAAGTTCTGCGCACCGCAAACGATCTGGCGTTCGCCCTGGCCATCGGCCACGCGACAAACCGAAAGCTTGTCGGCATTGGGATGTTTGTCGCGGGAGAGGACCTGGGCCACAACCACGCCGTCGAATTGGCCGGTCAGGCGCACAATGCCTTCGACCTCGAGACCCAACAGCGTGAGACGCTCGGTGAGTTCTTCCGGGGTCCCGTTGAAGTCCACATAATTGCGGAGCCAGTTGAGGGTCACTTTCATGGGCAAAAAAGATAGAGACGGAGGCGACTCGGGCTGGATGGAGACTTCAGAACTGCTTCAGGAAACGGACGTCGTTTTCGTACAGGAGGCGGATATCGGTGATGCCGTAGCACAGCATGGCGATGCGCTCGATGCCGAAGCCAAAGGCCCAACCGCTCCACACCTCGGGGTCGTACCCCACGTTCTCGAACACTTGCGGATGCACCATGCCGCAACCGGCGATCTCCAACCACTCCTTGCCCAACTTGCGGACGAGGGCGTTGGTGAAATCGATCTCCAAGCTCGGCTCGGTGTAGCTGAAGTAGTGTGGGCGGAAGCGCAGTTTGACGTCATTGCCCAGCACTTCCTTGAACACCGCCTCTACGGTGCCCTTGAGGTCGCTCACCGTGACATTGCGGTCCACGTAAAGGCCCTCGATCTGGTGGAAGGTCGGGTTGTGCGTGGCATCGGCATTGTCGCGACGGAAGACACGGCCTGGCACGACGATGCGGATCGGCGGCGGGGTTTTTTCCATGACCCGGATCTGAACGGAACTCGTGTGAGTGCGCAGCAGTGGGCGCTCGGCTGTGTCCAGGAAGAAGGTGTCTTGGGCATCGCGTGCGGGATGATCCTTCGGCGTATTGAGCGCATCGAAGCAATGAACCTCGTCCTCGATCTCGGGACCCTCTGCCACCGCGAAGCCCAGCTTGCGGAAGGCCCGCACGATGGAGTCCGTGACTTGAGTCAAGGGATGGAGTCGCCCCAGGGGACGACGGCGTCCGGGAAGAGTAAAATCGGCAGGTTCTTTAGGCAGCGCCGCCTTGAGTTCCAAAACACCGCGCAGCTCGGTCAACACGGCCTCCAACTCCTGCTTGGCGGCGTTGATTGCCTTGCCCGCCAGTGGGCGCTCTTCCTTGGGCAGCGAACCCAATTCCTTCATCAGGGCCGTGAATGCACCGTCGGCTCCGAGGAAGCGGCCCTTGGCCCGATCCAAGGCAGAGAGATCTGGCGCGGCCCGAAGTTCTTGCTGCGCGGCGGCGAGGATGGCGGGAAGGCGTTCTTGCAGGGACATGGCAGGAGGACGGTCTGGGGAGCTTGTTTGCTAGGGGTGGGATTCCCAAGGGATCCATTGGCTAGGAGTGCCCTGGGAAGTTACCAAACAAAAGCCGATGAAAGAAAAACGGGCGACCTTTGTCAAAAGGGCGCCCGCCTTGGGATTTCCAGTGGAATGGATCTCTGGTTACGCAGAGCGGTTGCTCAAGCGGTTACAGCGTTGATCATCGCACCGGCATTGATCGCCGCACTGGCCTGAATCATCGCACTGGCCTGAATCATCGCACTGGCCTGAATTGTCGCACCGGGCTTGATCTTGAGGGCGGCCTGGGCCACTTCGACGAGCTTAAGAAAAGCGCTCGCATCGGTGGCGGCGAGGTCAGCCAGAACCTTACGGTCGAGGGAGCATCCGGCGGCCTTGAGGCCTTCCATGAAGCGGCTGTAGGTCAGGCCGGCCGCACGGGCAGCAGCATTAATACGGATCTGCCAGAGGTAGCGGAAGGTCCGCTTCTTGGTCTTGCGATCGCGGTACGAATACTGCATGCCGTGGTCGACGGCATCGCTGGCGTACCGGTAATGGCTGCTGCGGCGTAGGCGAAAGCCTTTCGCCAGCTTGAGCATCCTTTTACGACGTTTGCGGGAAGCGGGAGCGTTAGTGACGCGCATGGAAGTAGGCTGTTAGAAAGTTGGGGTGTTCAGTGAGAGAACGGCAGACATGCCTTGATCTTGTACACGTCGGTCTTGTGCACAAGCTTCGCAGTTCCCAGACGACGCCGCCGGTTGGCGTTCTTGCTGGAGAGCAGGTGGCGCTTTCCGGCGTGCTGAGTGAGCACCTTGCCGCTCGCGGTGATTTTGAACCGCTTAGAGACGGACTTCTTGGTTTTGATTCCCTTCGGACGACGCATAAAACTGGACCTTTTCGATAGGACGAAAGAGCGGAGACATTACGAGTAACAGCCCTCGGATCAAGTGGTATTTTGACCATCCTGAGAGCAAGAGCTGATTTGCTTAGCTTTTCGCCGCATTCACTCCGTTGCTTTTTGACAACGTAGGCACCACCAAGCAGAGGCCTATATTCACCGCTTATTGGTGGAAGGCAACGTTGTAGTGGATTTGCTGGAGATTGTACCCGGACTCCAGGTCGTACCGCCTCGGGTTAAAGTGCGAGTCTCACCCAGCAAATTGGGCTTCGTGGTCATAACTTCACCCAAAGAGCGGCCGCTGGGATCCTTGAAGCGAGTCTTGGTCTCCCTCAGTAAATTGGGCTTGGTGGTCACTCCCTCGCTGATTGTCGCGCCGCGAACGTCCTTGAAGGTGGTCTTGGACTGGCCCAGAAGATTCGGCTTACGGGCGACGGATTCACCCAGAATCTGGCCCGAGGAATTACGGACCGTCGTGTGCGTATTGCCCAAGAGATTGGGCTTGGTCGTGCTGGCTTCGCCCACCTTTTGTCCGCGGGAATCCTGCAACTCAGTGCGTTTCTGCCCCAGCAAATCCGGCTTGGAAGTCTTGGCTCCTGGCGGCTTGAACGACGTGTCGGCGGCGTGGACGGACAGCGCTAAAACGAAGGCTGACATCATCAGACAGCTCAGGGCGGAACGGGTTTTCACGAGATTATCTTGAACGCTAACAACCAACAGTCGCCGATCTATTTCCGGTGCGCAAGGGACTGGGATTCACAATGGAAACGTAGAGACCGGGCTTCGTGGAATCCGGATTGCCGTCGTCACCGGTGATCCATGACTTCGGAAATATTCTTTCTTTTGATACACCTCCCGGATCGGCTTTCTGCCATCCCCTTCCCGCTGCCTGCGGATCTCCCGTTCTGCGGTGTGTCTCGTGTCCTTTCCTCGTCGGGTCCTTCCTTGGACCCAGACTCGCACTGCTCATGGCTCCGTTGGGCGAGGTCACTTCACTCGCCTCACAGTGACCCGAGGATGCTATCGCTCGGTGCGATGCTTTGCATTTTGCCTTCGCGATCGATTCAGTCCAATCTTCAGTTCGATTAATGAACGCTCCCATCCGTGTCGCTGTCACCGGCGCTGCCGGTCAAATTGGTTACTCCCTCCTGTTCCGCATCGCCTCTGGCGCGATGTTCGGACCCGCTCAACCGGTCATCCTCCACCTGATTGAAATCGAACCCGCACTCAAGGCCCTCAGCGGCGTAGTGATGGAACTCGACGACTGCGCCTTCCCGCTGCTCCAGGGCGTGGTTCCGACCTCCAGCCTCGACGAAGGCTTCCGCGGCGTGAACTGGGCCCTACTCGTGGGCAGCGTGCCGCGCAAGCAAGGCATGGAGCGAAAAGACCTCCTGGGCATTAACGGAAAGATCTTTACGGGCCAAGGACAGGCTATCCAGCGCAACGCCGCGTCGGACATCCGCACGTTGGTCGTCGGCAACCCCTGCAATACGAACTGCCTCATCGCCATGAATGCGGCGCGGGAGATTGCTTCCGACCGCTGGTTCGCGATGACCATGCTCGACCAGAACCGCGCCAAGACACAGTTGGCCAAGAAGGCCGGGGTGCGCGTCGATCAGGTGTCCAACATCGCCATTTGGGGCAACCACAGCTCGACGATGTATCCTGATTTCTATCAGGCACGCATCGCCGGCAAAGCCGCGACGGACGTCATCAACGACGAAACTTGGTTCAAAGACTCGTTCATCCCAACAGTCCAGAAGCGTGGGGCAGCCATCATCGAGGCTCGCGGCCTGAGCTCTGCGGCCTCGGCCGCCAATGCTGTGGTCGACACAGTGCGCGCCCTGACCACGCCGACCCATCCCGACGACAGCTTCAGCGTCGCCGTCTGTTCCCAGGGCGACTACGGGATCGAGAAGGGGCTCATCTTCAGCCATCCGACCCGCAGCGACGGCCAGCGTTGGGAAATCGTGCAAGGTGTTCCCATCAACGAATTCAGCCGCTCCAAGATCACGGCCACAGAGAATGAACTGAAGGAGGAGAAGTCCTTGGTGGCCGACTTGCTGCCGCAGGCCTAATCCCCCCCGTGAGGCCTTGCACAGGCCCTTTCAGCAAAACGCCCCAACCAAAAGGTTGGGGCGTTTTTCGTTCGGATCCGACCTGAGCCGGATTCGGTGTTGAGGGATCGTCGTCCCAGATCAGCCCAACTTGGCCAGGAGTTCTGCGTTGGTCTTGTGCTTCTTGAGGGCGGCGATGAGCGTCTCCATGGCTTCCACCGGCTGGAGATCGGTCATCATGCGACGCAGCTTGCGAATGGCATCGATCTGGTTGGGCGCGAAGAGCTTCTCTTCCTTGCGGGTTCCCGACTTGGGAATGTCGATGGCCGGATAGATGCGACGCTCGGAGAGCTTCCGATCCAGAATGAGCTCCATGTTACCGGTGCCCTTGAACTCTTGAAAAATCAGCTCATCCATGCGGCTTCCGGTATCCACTAGCGCGGTGGCTAGAATGGTCAGCGAGCCCCCCTCCTCGACCTTGCGGGCCGAAGCAAACATCTTGCGCGGAATTTCCAGAGCACGGGCATCAACACCACCGGTCATGGTTCGGCCAGAGCCGCCATGGACAGAATTGTAGGCACGGGCCACGCGGGTGATGGAATCGAGCAAGACAAAGACATCTTTGCCTGCCTCCACCATGCGACGGCAACGCTCGATCATCAACCGGCTCAGGCGCACGTGGGTCTCTAGGTCTTGGTCGTTGCTGGACGCCACCACCTCGGCCTTCACACTGCGCTGGAAGTCGGTGACTTCCTCGGGCCGCTCATCAATGAGCAGGACCATGCAGTACACCTCGGGATGGTTGGTGGTGATGGCATTGCAAATCTGCTTGAGGATCGTGGTCTTGCCGGTGCGCGGGGGCGCAACGATCAAACCGCGAGTCCCTTTGCCGATGGGCGTCACGAGATCGATAATGCGAGTCTCGAGGCTATCCGGCGTGGTCTCCAACTGAAACTTGTCGATCGGATCGATGGTGGTGAGATTCTCAAAGCGCATGGCGTGCAAATAGTCCTGGTAGGACTTGCCATTGACTTCGATCACCTCGCGCATCTGAGGGCTGCTGCCCCGATGCGGCGGATTCACCGAGCACTTGACCTGACAGCCTTCGCGGAGAGCCATGCGCTTGATGGAATCGGGCGTGAGGAACACGTCGGTGGGCTTTGGCGCATAATTCCCCTTCGAGGAACGCAAGAATCCGAAGCCCTTTTCGGACATCTCGAGCCAGCCTTCCATGATGACCAACTCGCCCTGCGGTTGAGGAGGATTGCCTCCCCGATTTTCACCGCGATTTTCACCCTGACCGCCCTGGTTACCACCCTG
>SXGR01010803.1_pt1 | contig 20502 bp, 18 predicted proteins | sample 3174711 | NCBI WGS metagenome assembly SXGR01 (sample SAMN11356860, study PRJNA531348) | freshwater metagenome | isolation source: freshwater sample F1-60 | place: China: Fuxian Lake, Yuxi | collected 2017-12-25 | reverse complement strand
TCTGCGTTGTCCTCACGCATTTCGAAGATGCATTCGCAGTACTCCTCGAACGCTGGATGGTGCTCCCCAGCCACTGGCATGGCGCTCAGCGTACCCATCTCCACACCGAGTGGGTACTCTTCGGCGGTGGCCACTGCGTCGGTTCTCGATCGATTCTCTCCCGCCGTTCGCGCGTGGTTCACCACCACGTTTCCGGCCGCCACTGCGGCACAGGAGCGGGGCTTTGCACACATCACCACCGGCGAACACACGCTCATTGCCGCGCCGACGGGTAGCGGCAAGACGTTGGCGGCGTTCCTGGTGGCGATCGATCGCTTGGTGTCGCGCAACGTCGAGGAGTCCTCCGCAACCAGGGTGCTGTACATCTCGCCGTTGCGTGCGCTTGCCTTCGACGTGGAAAAGAACCTCCGTTCTCCGATCGTGGGAATACGTCATGCTGCCGAGCGCCTGGGCGAACCATTTCGTGAGCCGTTGGTCGCCATGCGCACGGGCGACACGAGTGCGCGAGACCGCCAACGAATGTTGCGCAACCCACCCGACATCCTCATCACCACTCCGGAGAGCTTGTATCTCATGCTCACGTCGTCGGCGCGTACGACGCTGGCCAACGTCGACACGATCATCATCGACGAGATCCACGCGGTCGCCGCAACCAAGCGTGGCGCGCACCTCGCGCTGTCACTCGAGCGATTGGAGCAACTCACTGCACGCAGCCCGCAGCGAATCGGTTTGTCCGCCACTCAACGGCCGTTGGAAGAGGTGGCGCGATTCCTCGGAGGATTCCACGACGGGAGTCCGCGACCGGTGGCAATCGTCGATGCGGGAGCGAGAAAGGCGATGGAAATCGAGGTCGTCGTTCCCGTCGAGGACATGGGTGAAATTGGCAAGGTCACCCAGGAGCTGCGCAGCGGTCCGGCCACCGCGGCTGCCGTCGAGCGACGAACCAGCATCTGGCCGAGCATCACGCCCCGCATTCTCGACCTCGTTCAGCAGCATCGAAGCACCATCATCTTTTGCAACGCACGACGCGGCGCAGAACGACTCGCGGCGCAACTCAACGAACTGGCCGTCGATCTGGGTCTTGGTGACGGGGAGTACGTGAAGGCGCATCACGGTTCGTTGGCACGAGAGCAGCGCATCGTGATCGAAGATCAACTCAAGCGCGGTCAGTTGCGTGCCATCGTGGCCACGAGCAGCCTCGAACTCGGCATCGACATGGGAGCCGTCGATCTCGTCATCCAAGTGGAATCGCCGGGAGCGGTGAGTCGCGGTTTGCAGCGAATCGGACGGGCAGGGCACAGCGTCGGTGAGGCGAGTCGTGGAAAGGTCTTCCCGAAGCACCGGCACGATTTGCTCGAGGTGGCCGTCGTTGCTCAGCGCATGATGGACGCAGAAATCGAATCGACCCGCTACCTGCGCAATCCACTGGATGTGTTGGCTCAACACATCGTCGCCCACGTGGCGATGCACCCCGACTGCACGGTGGCATCACTCACCGAAATGATTCGACGGTGCGCAAACTTCGCCGAACTTTCCGACGAGGTGCGCAACAACGTGCTCGACCTTCTGTCGGGTCGTTACCCGAGCGAGGAGTTCCGTGACTTGAAACCACGCATCGTCTGGGATCGCATCGCCGACACCTTGCGGGCGCGCGACGGTGCGCAACGACTGGCGGTCACTAACGGTGGGACGATTCCCGATCGTGGCATGTTCGGCGTGTTCCTTCCCGATGGCACGCGAGTGGGTGAGTTGGACGAGGAGATGGTCTACGAGACGCGACCCGGCGAGACGTTCGTCCTCGGCGCATCCACCTGGCGCATCGAGGACGTCTCGTTCGATCGGGTAATCGTGATTCCCGCACCGGGCGAACCGGGCAAGATGCCGTTTTGGCACGGAGACCGATTGGGACGTCCGCTCGAACTCGGTCGCGCCGTCGGCCAGTTCCTGCGCACGATTCGGGACGAACAAGTGCGATCGCCTGGTCGCGACGACACGGGACTCACGGGGGCGGAACGTACCCTCACGACCCGACATTGTCTGGATCCGTTGGCGGCACGAAATCTGTTGGCCTACGTCGATGAACAAGTCGAGGCCACCGGCACCCTGCCCGATGATCGCACGATCGTGATCGAGCGGTTCCGTGACGAGATCGGAGACTGGCGAGTCTGTATCCATTCGCCGTTCGGAACACCGGTGCATGCGCCGTGGGCCATTGCACTGGAGCAACGACTCCTCGAACGTCTCGGCATCCCCGTGGAGACGATGTGGGGAGACGATGGCATCGTGCTCCGCCTACCCGAGGCAGTCGATCGGATTCCCGTCGAGGAACTTCTGATCGACCCCGACGACATCACCGACGCACTCGTGGCGGCAGTTCCGCAAACGGCACTCTTTGCAGCGCGATTCCGTGAATGTGCGGCGCGGGCCCTGCTGTTGCCGCGTCGGCGTCCCGATCAGCGGACTCCGTTGTGGCAGCAACGTCAACGCGCCGCCGACCTGCTGGCAGTTGCGGCGAAGTACCCCTCCTTTCCGATCCTGCTCGAAACCAGTCGCGAGTGTCTGCAGGACGTGTTCGACGTTCCGGCCCTGCGAGACGTACTGACGCAGCTTCGCTCGCGCTCCATCCGACTCGTGAGTGTCGACACACCGAAGGCCTCACCGTTCGCCCAGAGTTTGCTCTTCAACTGGATCGCCGCATACATGTACGAGGGTGATGCGCCGTTGGCCGAACGTCGTGCCGCGGCGTTGGCACTCGACCGCGATCTGCTCAACGACCTGCTCGGGTCGGAGGAACTCCGCGAACTGCTCGACGGGGAAGTCCTCGCCGACATCGAGTTGGAGCTCCAACATGTCGCCGAATCGCGACGAGCCACCACGGTGGACGAACTCCACGACGTGTTGCGTCGCGTCGGCGACCTTTCGCTCGACGAACTCTCACTGCGGTTCGAAGGCGACGTCGAGGAAGGAATCAACACACTCGTCGGTCAACGTCGGGCCATCGATCTGGTGGTGGCAGGTGAGCGGCGATTCGTGGCAGCCGAGGATGCCGCGCGATTCCGCGACGCGATCGGTTGTGCACTGCCCCTCGGATTGCCACAGGCCTTCACCGAGCCGGTCGTATCTCCGTTGCGTGAACTCGTTGGCCGATTTGCGCGAACGCACGCGCCGTTCGTCGCGCGGGACGTCGCCACACGCTTCGGCGTGAGTGTCGAGCGCATCGTCGTCACGCTCGCCGAACTGGAGGGCGCAAACCGTTTGGTGCGCGGGGAATTCCGACCGTTCGGCACAGAACGTGAATGGTGCGACACCGAAGTCTTGCGCCTGGTGCGTCGCCGATCGCTCGCCAAGTTGCGCAAGGAGGTGGAGCCCGTCGACCAACGAACGTTCGCGCGGTTCCTCTCCGAGTGGCACGGCATCACGGCTCCGATGCACGGCAGCGACGCACTAGCCGAAGCACTGACGGCACTCTCGGGTGCTGCGTTGGTCGCATCGACTCTGGAGACCGACGTGTTGCCCCTGCGGGTGCGTGGCTACCGCGCGTCGATGCTCGACGATCTCTGCACGAGTGGCGAAGTGGTGTGGGTTGGCGCCGGCTCGCTCGGCGGCAATGACGGTCGCATCCGCTTGTTCTTCGCCGATCAACTCGGCGTCATGTTGCCGGCACTCGAACCGCTCGATGCACCCGAAGGCGCCGTACACGACCGGGTGCGGGCCGCCCTCGACCAACGCGGTGCAAGTTTCTGGGGCCAACTTCGCGCCGGGGTGACGGGGGCAACCGACTCCGAGTTGTTGGCAGCCCTATGGGACTTGGTGTGGTCCGGCGAGGTCACCAACGACTCGCTCACACCGTTGCGCGCAGTGCTGCTCGGTGCTCGGAGCGGCAAGTCGGCACGTTCGTTACCCGTCACCGGCGGAGCCCGACGTGCCGCAGCACGATTGGTTCGACCGCGACACGTTCGTGGGGGAAGCACAAGTCGTGTTGGGCCACCCGCTGCACAGGGACGGTGGAGTTTGGTGACCCAGCTCGTCGATCAACGGGCCACCACCACCCAATCCATGCACGCACTCGCCATGCAGTTGCTCGAACGACACGGAGTGGTGACGCGCGAAGCAGTACTCGCCGAACACGTTCGCGGTGGGTTTGCCGGCGTGTACGGCGTATTGAAAGCGCTCGAGGAGCGTGGCACCGTTCGCCGTGGTTACTTCGTCGACGGACTCGGTGCCGCACAATTCGCCGTGCCCGGTGCGGTGGATCGACTGCGGGCATGCAAGGAAGACCACATCGTCGATGCAACATCGACGGCACCCGACTCGGAGTCGACCGGCGAAGTGATGGTGTTGGCGGCGACGGATCCCGCTCAACCGTACGGGGCGAGCATCGATTGGCCGCCCACCGAGGGCCGCCCGGTCCGTAGTGCCGGTGCGCTGGTGTTGCTGAGGCGCGGCGAGGTGCTCGGGTGGTACGACGTACGGAGCCACCACCTGGTGACGTTCACGCACAGTCTCGAGTCGACGAATGTTTCAGCATTGGTCGAGGCACTGGGATCGCTCGTGAAGGACGGCCGAACCAAGTCCGTCGAGATTCGCAAGATCAACGGTGCCGCATTCGGCGAAACGTCGCCCATGATGCTCCACATCGGTGCGTTGCTCGAGCAACGAAAGTTCGTGCGCGGCTATCGAGGATGGGTATTGCGCGACTGAGCGGATTGTGGCTCGACGCCTCGGAGTCCGGCCCAGGCGAAATTCGCCAGTTGCGAACCGACGAGCGCGGGATCGAAGTTCTCGCCGCTCGCGATGAGATACCGACTCACACCCTCCGACATACCCACCAGCGCATACGCCAAACGTCGTTGGTGCTCGCGGTCGAGTCCGGCGTCGATGAGGGGCGCAATGGCGTCGGCGACCAGGCGTTCGACGTTGCGTACCGTTGAAGCGAACTCCTCATCGTTGCGTGACCCGCTGCCGAAAAGCACGACGAACGCATCACGATTGGTTGCCATCCATTCGAAGTACGCGATGATGCCGCGCTCGGTCTGTGCCCGTCCGTCGGGGGCGTTCGCGGTGGCCTTGCCGATCGTCTCCAACATGGCCGAGGCCAACTCGTCGATGAGCGCGAGGTAGAGCGCCCGTTTGGACTCGAAGTGCTGGTACAGCACCGGCTTGGTGACACCACCGGCTTCGGCGATGTCGTCCATGGAGGTGACGTGGAAACCCTTCTCGGCGAATTCGCGACGAGCCACGGTGAGGATGGCGGTTCGTCGTTCGGCCGCAGGCAGCCGCAGGTTCATGTCGGCGGGTCCTTCGGGTTCGTATTCGTCTGCTCTTCGCGACGAGCTGCTCGAATGCCGTAGGTGATGACGATGCTCGGCGCAAGGATGATCGATCCAACCACCAACGAGGCGCCGCTCACGAAGTGCATCGGTGCGGTGAGCGAGGTCCACAACCCGACGAAGAACGACACCACCGAGACTGCGTACAAGCCGTAGCCGACGCGCGACGCAACCCTGTTCAACCGATCGATACGATCTCGTCGAGCTACGACCGGATCAACGGTGTCATGTCCAGTGTGCGCAGAGTTCACGATGCAACGGTCAATCTAGGCTGATGAGTCATCAGTAGCGAATCCGTGAGTTCCACCGTGGCCGACGCCACGGCAATCCACCTCGATGATGCGGTGGTGGCACTCGGTGGATTTCCCGCACTTGCCGGCGTCACGCTGGAGATTGGAACGGGAGAGTTGGTCGCGTTGCGCGGGGCAAACGGGAGCGGCAAGTCGACGCTCCTGCGGCTTTGTGCCGGGCTCCTTCCTCTGACGCGCGGGGGCGCAACCGTGTTGGGAGTCGACCTGGCGGATCATCGTGACGCCGCTCGAACCTTGGTCGGATTGTTGGGTCACGACAACGGCTTGTACGCCGATCTCACCGCGAGAGAGAACGTTCGATTCATCGCCGAGATGGTCGGTGCATCGAACGACGACGTCGAATCATCCCTCGCACGTCTCGGCATCGATGGGCGTGTCGCTCGTACGCGTGCCGCCGCACTGTCGGCGGGACAACGCCGTCGAACCGCGTTGGCGTCGCTGGTGGTGCGACGCGCACGATTGTGGCTGCTCGACGAACCGCACGCGGGACTCGATTCCGCGGCTCGACAGGAACTCGACTCCATCCTGCGTGATGCGACACGAAGTGGAGCCACCGTGGTCTACACCACGCACGATGTGGAATCACGACCGGAATCGGCACCGCGTACCATCACGCTCACCGGAGGCACGGTGACGAGCGACGTTGCCAGCGCCGGTCTCGGTGAAGGCGTGGCTCCACGGAGGACTCCATGAAGTCGATCATCGTGGTGGCACGCAAGGACCTCCGGATCGAAGGGCGAAGTCGCACGCTCCTTGCCAGGGTGGTGCCGTTTGCGCTGCTCGTGCTCGTGCTGTTCGCCGTCGCCCTCGACAGCGAGCCACTCATCCTGCGTGCTTCCGCCGGTCTCGTCTGGATGGCAATGTTGTTCGCCACCATGCTCGTGGTGCAACGCTCGTTCGAGATCGAAACGTCCGATGCGGCACTCGATTCGGTCCTGTCGTGCACGTCATCACCTTCACGGGTGTACTTCGGCAAGGCCCTCGCTACCTTCGTGCAACTGTTCGCTCTCGCAACGTTGCTCGTCTTGTGCTCGGTGGTGTTGTACGGGTCACGAGTGGACGGCGACGGACTCGTGCTGTTGGTCACGGTGATGCTCACGGCGACCGCCGGACTGTCCCTCGTGGGTACTCTCTATGGCGTCGTGGTTGCCAGATTGAACGGGCGCGATTCGTTGCTGCCACTGCTCTCCCTCCCCGTGTTGGCGCCGTTGTTGATCGGTGCCGCGCGAGCCACCGAAGCGGCCTTCGGCAGTCAGACCATCGACATGTCCAATGGTTGGGCATGGACGGCACTCCTCGCGGTGTACGCGGTGGTGTTTGGTTCGGCTGGAGCCGTCGCGTTCGCACCACTAGCCCAGGGTGATTCGTGACATGAACACCGCGCCGTCGCACGTAGCAGTTGCATCGATTCGTGGCACCGGAACGGGGGCAACGCGCGTCCTCGGTGCAATCTCGCTCGCGCTCCTCGTCTGGTTGGTCGTCAGCGCACTCTTTCTCACGCCCGCCGACGTGGTGCAGGGCGATTCCGTTCGCATCATGTACGTGCACGTTCCCGCCGCCTGGGTCGCGTATCTCGCGTTCATCACCACGGCGGTTGCGTCGGGATGTTCGCTCGTGCGACGGCACCGCACGCTCGGGTTCGATCGCGTTGCTGGCGCATCGGCGGAGGTTGGTGTGTTGTTCATGGGTATGGCCCTCGTCACGGGAAGTCTGTGGGGTCGACTCACGTGGGGAACGTTCTGGCAATGGGACCCACGACTGACGACGACGCTGTTCCTCTTCATCACGTACGTGGGCTATCTGGCGGTACGACAGGTGGACGTCGACCCGCAACAACGCGCACGACGAAGCGCCGTCATCGCGCTCCTGGCGGTGCTCGAGATTCCACTGGTGCACTTCTCTGTGGTGTTGTGGCGTTCACTGCACCAGGAGGCGAGCGTCCTCAATGCCGACGGTGACGTTCGGTTGGACGACTTGATGCTCTTCACGTTGTTCTCCGGAGTGGTGGCATTCACTCTGGTGTTCGCCTGGCTGGTGATCCATCGTCAGCGACTCACTGCGCTCGCCGACACGGAACGTGTCATCGGATTGGATTCGGCGATTGCCGTGCGTCGCGCGGAGGTTGCTCGATGAAGGATCTCGGGTTCATCGTCGCGAGTTGGGCGCTGACACTGGGCTCGGTCGGCCTGCTCGCGCTCGTCACCATTCGCCGGGCCAGAGAATTGTCTTCGCGGGTTCCGGACGAACGCAAGCCTTGGGTGTGAACCAGTCGATGGATCTCTCACCCCGTGAATCGCCTCGGCAACGATCGACGCGGCGACGAGTGCTGCCGATCGCAGTTGCCGTCTTGGCGTCCGTGGTGGGTCTTGCAATTGTCGCGGTGTTCCTCACATCTTCGATCGACTACTACTGCAACGTCGACGAAATCGGCGTGAGGGACGGATGTGACGATGCGCGACGCGTTCGGGTGCAGGGTGCCGTCGACGAGGGGAGTCTCCAGTCACGGGGAGGGATTACTTCGTTCGTCATGTCGTTCAACGGAGTTTCGCTGCCCGTCGACTACGAGGGCGAACCCGGCGGTGTATTTCAGGAGTGCATTCCGGTGGTGGCACACGGTCGAATCGTGGATGGGGTGCTCGTTGCGACACGCATCGAGGTGAAACACTCCAACGAGTACGAGGCCGAGAACGCCGATCGACTTGCGCAGGCCGAAAAGTCGGCATGCTCGTAGCCAGCCTGACGGCACAAGTCGGGCGGGCGGTCCTGCTCGGCGGATTCCTGGCGGCATTCTTCGGTGCATTCGCGGCGGCAGTCGGTGCACGTCGAGCCGACGTACGAACCCTGCGCCTGGTCCCGGGTTTCGTCGCGCTGGCATCCGCGCTCGCTCTCGCGGCATTCGGCGTCATGGAGTGGGCGATGATCACCCGAGACTTCTCGCTGCTCTACGTACAGAAAGTCGGATCGACCAGCACCCCGGCGTTGTACAACTTTGCTGCAGTGTGGAGCGCACTCGAGGGATCCATCCTCATGTGGGTGCTGGTGCTCGCCGGTTACGTAGCCGCGACCACGTGGTGGGTTCGCAAACGCCTCGCCGAACCGCTCATCGGTTGGGCGTTGTCGGTGTTGCTCGCGGTGCTCGCCTACTTCTTCCTCTTGTCATTCGGTCCGGCGAATCCGTTCGTGGTTGGTCCGCCGGGCGTCACCGACGGACCCGGACCGAATCCACTCCTGCAGAACCACGTGCTCGTGATGTTCCATCCGCCGATCCTGTATCTCGGCTACGTCGGTATGACGGTGCCGTTCGCGTTCGCACTCGCAGCCCTCATCGCCGGGAGGGTGGAGGACGGCTGGCTCCATCTCACGCGGCGCTGGACCGTGGTGGCGTGGGGATTCCTCACCTTCGGAATCGCCCTTGGAGGTTGGTGGAGCTATGAAGTGCTCGGCTGGAGTGGAGTCTGGGCATGGGACCCGGTGGAGAACGCGTCGCTTCTGCCGTGGATCACGGGTACCGCGTACATCCACTCGGTGATGGTGCAGGAGCGGCGCGGTCTGCTGCGCGTGTGGAACGTGTCGTTGTTGATTGCAACGTTCAGTCTCACGATTCTCGGCACGTTCCTCACCCGATCGGGTGTCCTCAACAGCGTTCATGCCTTCTCCGAAAGCGACATTGGACCGTGGCTGCTCGCGATGTTCGCCGCCGTGGTGGCGCTGTCGCTCGTCCTCGTCTTCTGGAGGGGCGATCAGTTGAGGTCCGACGACACCATCGACGCCCCGTTTTCGCGCGAGGGTGCATTCCTCGTCAACAACGTGTTGTTCGCGATCTTCGCATTCGTGGTGTTGTTGGGGACCGTATTCCCGCTCATCGTGGAAGCGCTGCAGCGACGCCAAATCGTGGTGGGTGAACCGTTCTTCGATCGACTCACGGCGCCGATCGGCTTGACGATGCTCTTCATCATGGCGGTGGCACCGGTGTTGCCCTGGCGGAGGGACGGTCGTGATGCGATGTCCAAACGCCTGTTGGCACCCGCCGCACTCGGAGTGCTGGCGTTGGCGACATCCGTCGTGGCAGGTGCGTCGGGGTTGGCACCGCTCCTCGCGTTTGCTCTCGGTGGTTTCGCCGCCGGGAGCGCTCTGCAGCATCTCGTTCGAGCCGTGCGGGTTCAACGCTTGCGAGGCTTCGTGGGTCGCGCCAACGGCGGCATGGTGGTGCATCTCGGGGTGATCTTCATCTGCATCGCACTAGCCGCCTCCAACTCGTTCACGAAGAGCCAGGAAATCGACCTCGTCACCGGTCAACGTGCCACGTTCGCGGGACACACGTTCGAACTCGTTGGTCTGGAGGAGGTTCGCGACGAGCGCAGTACGTCGGTGCGCGCACTCGTGAGTGTGGACGGGGGAAAGCCGTACGCTCCGTCGATCACCAAGTTCACCCGCATCGGCATGAACGTCGGAACGCCGTCGGTACGCACGAGTCTGACACGGGACGTTTATCTCACCCTCGAGCCACCGGTGCGACAGGACTCGGGCAGGGCGCGCATCAAGGTGTTCGTGAAACCACTCATCGTGTGGTTGTGGATCGGCACGTTCGTGATGGCGTTCGGCACGCTCCTCGCCGTCCTACCGAGTCGACGCCGCTCAATCCACGCGATTCGTGACGAGGTGCTCCAGGCATGAAGTCGGTGCGCTGGGTCTCGGGCATCGTTGCCATCGCACTTGCGGGCTTCCTCGTGGTGTTGTTGCGCACCGACGGTGATACGGACGTTGGAGCGCGTTCGCCGCTCCTCGGTGAGCCGGCCCCTGCAGTCGTGACGACGACGATCGATGACGCGCCGTTCGACCTGGCGCGCCGCAAGGGATCATGGGTGGTGTTCAATTTCTTCAACTCAACGTGCGTTCCGTGTATCGCCGAACACCCGGCACTCCTTGCCTTCGTCGACGACGAAGCGGGACGTGTCGACGGCGTCGAGTTCTACACCGTGGTGAACGACGACGACGATCGGGCCGTTCGCGACTTCTTCACCACGAATGCAGGTGGGTGGCCGAAATTGCGCGACGATGACGGTGCCATTGCGGTTGCCTTCGGCGTGGCAAAGGTTCCCGAGACATGGATCATCGATCCGAACGGATTCGTGCGCCTCCGCATCATGGGATCGGTAACGGAAGGCGTCCTCGAGGAACAAATGGCCTCGTTGCGTACCAACGATGGGTGACATCACGCGGAAGCCTGCCCGGGTGGGTGGGATGAAGAAGTCGATTCGTCGCATCGTGTGGGGTGTGCTCGCCGTGGTCGGCATCGGTTTTCTGGCGTACGGGTCGCTGCGGGACACGGGACCCTTGACTCAGCAAGACCGAATCGACGCCGTGACCAAGCGAATCGCCTGCCCGACCTGCGATGGAGAGAGCGTGTTCGTGTCGCGGGCCGCTGCGGCGCAGGCCATTCGGGCCGAGGTGGCGCGACAAGTCGGGGACGGCGTACGCACCGACGAAGAGATCGTCGCCTATATCGCGGACAGATTCGGTAGTGAGGTGTTGTTGGTGCCGCGAAGTGAAGGATTGGATGCCGTCATCTGGGTCCTGCCCGTGGTCGTTGCGGTGGCGCTCATTGGCGCAGTGGTTGCCCGATTCGCCGTCCGCGGTGACACGGATTCTCCTCCGACGGCGACCTCGGTTTTGCCCGACGGCACGTCACCAAGCGCGCGGATCTCGCGCCGGCGTTCGCGGCTCGTGGGCATCGTGGTGGTGTTGGTGGTGGGAGTGGTCGGCGGGCTGCTCGTGGCTCGGCAGGCGGGTCAACGACTTCCGCTCGGGTCGGCGACGGGCGGAATAGCCGACAGCACGGCCTCCCTGCTGGCGCAAGCGCGCCTCGCCGGAGCAAGCGATGTATCGGCGGCAATCGAACTGTACGGGCGCGTCCTCGAGACCGACCCCGACAACGTCGAGGCGTTGACGTACCGAGCGTGGTTGATCATGTTGTCGGCCCGACAATTCGACGAGTCACTCCAACGACAGGCGTACGCCTCCACCATCGCCGCGCTGGGACGCGCGATCGAACTCGAGCCGAATTACGCGGATGCAATGTGCTTCCTCGGCATCGTGGTGTTTCGTGACGGTGGTGACGCCGAGTCAGCGAGTGAATTCATCGCGCGCTGTCTGGAGCGAGAACCACCAGCCGAAGTGCGCGGGCTCGTTGAAGAGTTGCAGCGAGAGGTTGCGGCCGCACTCGACGAGTAGTGACGGAGAACGACGACCTAGTCGTCGCTCGGCGGCGGCCAGGCGTGGGCCGAGACGAATCGGTCATCCTCGCGTTCCAGCACCCACACGCTTCCCTTGCCCCACTGAGGTTCGCCCACGATGTTCATTCCTGTGTCGGTGAGCGAGTCGATGATTGCGGGAATGACGTCGCCGTGGCTGCACACGACCGAGCGGTCGGGTAGATCGAGCAACAAGCCGATGATCGTCGCATCGGCTCGCACATGATTGCTGCCGAATTCGGCCAAACGGTCGTCGGTGGAACATGTCGTATCGGTGGCGATTGCAAGAGGTTCGACCGTTTCGATACATCGTCGGTACGGACTCGATACGACGACGCTCGGAGACACGGCAGCGAGCCGCGCGCAGAGGTCGACGGCTTGCTTGCGTCCCGATGCGGTGAGTGGTCGGTCGACGTCGTCACCGTCGAATTCGCTACGCGAGCCGGCCTTCGCATGTCGAACCAGGTACAACGGCACCGCGGAAAACTACACGGCAGAGGTGAACACCACATCACGGAAAGGAACTGGCACACTGTGGCGTGGGCTTTTTCGACCGCAATCGCGCCGACGTGGAAGCGCGTGGCATTGATCCGCGACGACTTCCACCCGGTCAGTACCTCACCGAGCGCTTTCCGGTCCTTCATGTCGGCGATGTGCCGACGTATGCGCCGGGTGAGTGGTCACTGGAGATTCATGGCGAGGTCTCGTCACCGTTCACGGTGGATCTCGCAGAGTTGATGGCGATGCCGTCGGTAACGGTCACCACCGACATCCATTGCGTGACCAAGTGGTCGAAATTCGACACCGTGTGGAAGGGCGTTCGCGTTCGCGACCTCTTCGAGCGCGCCGGAGTCGATGCGTCGGCCTCGCACGTCATGGCGCACGCCGAATATGGATACACCGCCAACCTCCCGATGGCGGATGCCATCCGCGAGGAGTCACTCGTCGTGTATCAGTTCGACGGTGCGGATATCGAGCCCATCCATGGTGGTCCGGTTCGACTCTTCATTCCGCATCTGTATTTCTGGAAGTCGGCGAAGTGGGTGCGTGGACTAGAAGCCACCACGCAGGATGCGCCGGGATTCTGGGAGCAGAACGGATACCACATGTACGGCGACCCATTCCTCGAACAACGTTTCTGGGGTGACTGAGCCCCGAGTCCGGGCGTTTGGGTTACGAGACGCTGCGCTCGTGGAGCGTCGTCTCACAGAAGCGGTCACCTTGCGGTAGCGACGCGGAGGTTTCCGGCGACGTCTCTCCGTACAACGCGTCGAGCATCCCCTTCACCATTCCACGGTCGACCGCGCATATCACCGGATGTTCGATGGCGACATCGCCGAACGGACAATGGTTGTTGATGATGCGAAGTTTGTTCTGGCGTTTCTCGGTGTGGGCCGCAAAGCCGTGTGCGGTGAGTGCATCGGCCACCTTCTGGAGTGCCGAACGTAGCGACCGTTGACCAGCGGCAACGTCGTCGCCGGTGATACCGACCGCCATCGCTCGCCCGTACTTTCGGCCGACTTCTTCCGCCATCGATTCCGCAGCCTCGCGGGGGAGTCGCTCGAGTGCCTCACCGAGGAGCGACAACACGAGATCGTCGCTACGAACCGGGAATTGCATCGGCGCAGCCGACTCCACGGCGCGATAGCACTTGGATGGTCGGCCCGCACCGGCGTGCTCGGTTCGCACGACCTCCACTTCGAGATAGCCGCCGGCAGCGAGTTTGTCGAGGTGGTGTCGCGCCACGTTGGGGTGTACCTCGAAGCGTTCGGCGACTTGCGAAGCGGTGACGCCGTCGGTGACGTCACGCGCGAACAGATAGACGGCTCGTCGAGTGGGATCTCCGAATGCGGAGGTGATTGCCGACACCTGCGAGGAGAATGCGCCACCAGTCACGCTGCTCGTCGCAGATTTGTTGCGCGTCACGCGATTAGCCTAACGAGCGCTCATGAGCACGCTCACGCCCGACGTCGTAATCGAAGCGTTGCGCCCCGTGCAGGATCCCGAGTTGCATCGGTCGATCGTCGACCTCGACATGGTTCGAGACGTCGCGATCAACGACGGACTCGTTTCTCTCACCGTCACGCTCACGATTGCCGGTTGTCCGCTCCGCAACGAGATTCAAAATCGAGTCAACGGCGCGATTCGGCCGCTCGCCGGTGTGCGCGACGTTCAACTCAACTTCGGGGTAATGACCGACGAGGAGCGGGCCGCTCTACGCGAGAAGTTGCACGGGTCGCCAGCTGCCAGTGCCGGAAGTGCCCCAGCACAAGGGCATGCCCAGGGTCGGGCGATTCCCTTCGCCCAGCCTGGTTCCAAGACCCGACCACTCCTCATCTCATCCGGCAAGGGCGGGGTCGGCAAGAGCAGCGTCACCACCAACCTCGCGGTCGCCCTTGCGGCCGCCGGTCACTCGGTTGGCGTCGTCGATGCCGATATCTACGGGTACTCCATACCTCGCATGCTCGGTGCCGACCGCGACCCGGTGGTCATCGACCAAATGCTGCTTCCGCCCGAGAGTTACGGGGTGCGCTGCATCTCGATCGGATATTTCGTTCCGGACGGTCAAGCCGTCGTTTGGCGCGGCCCGATGTTGCACAAGGCACTGGAACAATTCCTCACCGACGTGTACTGGGACGAGCCGGAGTTCCTGCTCATCGACATGCCCCCGGGCACCGGCGACATCGCGCTCAGCCTGAGTCAATACCTCCCGCGTGCGGAGGTGTACGTGGTGACCACGCCGCAGGAGGCCGCACAGAAAGTGGCGCGACTCTCAGCGGCGATGGCCAAGAAGGTGAACATGTCGGTACGCGGCATCATCGAAAACATGTCATGGTTCACGGGCGACGACGGGAAACGGTACGAGCTCTTCGGTCGAGGCGGCGGCAGCATGCTGGCCGACGAATTGGGGATTCCGCTCCTGGCGCAGATTCCGCTCGTCAATCAATTGCGCGAAGGTGGCGACGACGGCAAGCCGATTGCCGCGGTCGCGCCATCGAGCGAAGTCGGGTTGATTTTTGCCGACCTCGCGAAAAAAATCGCCGAGATGCGACCCAAAAAGGTGTTCAGTCAGGCGTTGAAGGTCAACTGACCTGCCACACTGGTGACCATGGACCTGCGCATCGGAGTTACCCACTCGGCTCGAGACATCAGTCTCGAAATTGACAACGACGAAAAGTCGAGGAACGCCGCACACAAGGCGGTCGAAGAGGCACTCGCCGGGAAAGTGGAAGTGCTCTGGCTGAAGGACAAACGGGGTAGAGAAGTGGCGGTCCCCGTCGCCAAGATCGCGTTCGTCGAGTTCGGTGCTCCCGATGGTGAGCGTCGACTGGGGTTCGGCGCCTGACGCTTCGTGCGTTGTTGACACGACGACTCGTTTTCGTCACAGGCAAGGGTGGTGTAGGCAAGTCGGCGGTAGCTGCTGCGCTCGCCTCCGTTGCCGCGGCGGACGGCAAGCGCGTCTTGGTGTGCGAGATGGACGACAAGGGCTCGCTCGCGGCGTACCTCGGTCGCGAGGAACTGCAATTCGTTCCCACCGAAATTTCACCGAACCTCTTCGCCATGGCGATGAACACCGAGGACTCGCTGCGTGAATACATCCGGCTGTTCTTGCGAGTGCCGATCATCGGCAGCCTGACACCCTTGGCCAGGATCTTCGATTTCGTGGCGAATGCGGCACCGGCCGTGAAGGAGATACTTGCGGTCGGCAAATTGTGTTACGAAGTCCGCGAACGCCACTACGACATCGTGATCGTGGACGCCGAGGCGAGCGGACACTTCGTCGCTCAGGTGTCGGCACCCGACGCCCTCGCCAGCCTCGTGCGAATCGGTATCGTCGCCGATCAGACCAAGTGGATGAGCGATCTCCTGCACGATCCCCACGTGTCAACCGTGCTTGCAGTGGTGACACCCGAGGAGATGCCGGTCGTCGAGACCCTCGAACTCCGCGAGCGACTCGCGAAGGCAACGCCCATCGATTTCGCAGGAGTCGTCATCAATCGCATGCCGGCAGTAATCGACGACGCGGGTGTCGCGGACCCCACGTCCGTCGATTCGGCACCTCGGTCGTCGGAGCAATCGGCAATTTCGATGTCCATGTCGGTATGCGCGTGGCTGGCCGAGCGGCGGGCGAATGCCGAGCGCTATGCCACACAACTGGCGGATTCGTTCGAATTGTCAAACGTGGAAACACTGGCGGAGGCATCGCCGACGGAACACGCTCCCTCGGCGATTACCGCGCACCTCTCTCGTGAAGTGCGACGAGTACTGGACGGTCGTGAATGATTGGGCACCAATGATCGGGTCGAGATGAGTACGGACGACATTGCGACATTGCCGGACCACCGACTTCTGTCGCTACTCGATGAATCGCGGATGATCATCGTGTGCGGACCTGGAGGAGTCGGAAAGACCACGACCGCGGCCGCACTCGGGGTCTTGGCCGCAACACATTTCGCCAAACGAGTCCTGGTGCTGACCGTTGACCCCGCGCGCCGACTGGCAACCGCACTCGGACTCGTGGCACTCGGCAACGCCGAGGTGCCGGTGCACCTCGACCGAGCCCGTGGAACCCTGACGATGGCGATGATCGACACCAAGTCGAGTTGGGACGACATGGTGCGTCGTCACGCACCCGACGAGCGAACGAGGGACCGTGTATTGGAGAACGAGCTCTATCGCACGCTCACCTCGCGATTCGTCCACAGTCACGATTACGTGGTGACGGAACGGCTCTTCGAAGCCCGCGAAGGTGGCGGTTACGACCTCGTCGTGGTGGATACACCGCCCTCCCGGAGTGCCCTCTCGGTGCTCGACGCGCCGCGTCGAATGGAGCAGTTCTTCTCCAGTCGACTCCTCAAATTGCTGACGGCTCCGACACAGTCCCGATTGTTGTCGTTGGCGTCACGCCCCTTCTTCGTGGTGGCGGACCGAATCCTCGGAGCCGCATTCCTGTCCGACATCGCCGAGTTCTTCACCCTGTTTCGCACGATGGAGGGTCCGATCGTCGCGCGCTCGCGACGAGTCGGCTCGTTGCTCGCCGAGGAATCCACCAAGTATGCGGTCGTGACGAGCCCGGAGCCCGTCGCGATGCGCGAGGCGAAGTTCCTCGTGGACGAATTGCGTCGGAGGAATCATCGCTTGGCTGCGGTCGTCGCCAACCGACTCGTTCCAGTCCGCCTCGGAGACGGTGCGCTGAAGCGTGCCGTGGGACTCGAAGCCTCGCTCGCCGACCCGGTGGGTCAACTTGCGCCACCGGAACGGCGGAGGCTGGAGGTGCTCGTGACGTGCGAACGAGAGATCGCGGCGATCTCCGCCCAACACGGCTCGGCAGTGCAACGAATCGCCGATTGGGGCGCCCTCGTCGTCACCGGTGAGGATCGTGGGGGAGACATCACCGATACCGCCTCGCTGTTGGCGCTGGGCGAATCGCTGCGTACCCGCGTGACGACCGAACGACAAGAATAGGGTCACCCATGCCGACGCTCCTCGAGCTTGTCAGTGACAACGGCGCATTGTCCGAGGACGACGTCGCACACCTCTCTGCGTTGATCTCGGAGTGGGGAATGCTCGCCGACTTTTCCTTCGCCGACCTCTTGCTGTACGTGCCCGTCGCCACCGCAAGTGGCACCAACTGGTTGACCGCATCACAAGTACGCGCGGCGACCGGGCAGACGCTCTACCAGTCGGATCTCGTGGGCGAGTATGCCGACGACACCGACCGACCATTCATCGCGGCCGCCGCGCAGTCGGGGCAAGTCCAGAAGGGCACGATCACGCTCCCGTATCTGACTGATCCGGTGAACATGACCGCGATTCCCGTGCTGCGTGAGGGTCGAGTCATCGCCGTGCTCACTCGTGAGGTATCCACCGTTTCGGGTCGTCGACCCGGGCAGCTCGAGCGAACCTATCTCTCCATCTTCGACGACTTTGCGACGATGACGGCAACGGGATTGTTCCCCTTCACCGGTCGAGTCGCGGACTCGAGCGTCGCCCCACGCGTTGGCGACGGCGTCATCGTGCTCGACGGCAGCGCACGGGTGCGATATGCGTCGCCGAACGCAGTCTCGGCCCTGCACCGCATCGGAGTGCGCGCCAACGCGGTGGGTCAGAGCCTCGCCGAACTGGGATTCGCCCACGACGCCGCACGTGCTTCGTTCGAGCGACGCGAGCCGGTGGTCGAGGAGCTCGACCAGGACCACGACGTGACCCTTATGGTGCGGTCGATTCCCATTCTCAAGCGCGGCGCGCGCGCCATCAACGTGATTGGTGGAGTCGTGTTGATGCGCGACGTGTCGGAATTGCGACGGCGAGATCGTTTGATTCTCACCAAGGACGCCACAATCAAGGAAATTCACCACCGGGTCAAGAACAACCTGCAGACGATCTCGTCCTTGTTGCGCCTGCAGGGACGACGCCTGTCTTCCGAGGAAGCCAAGGATGCCATCGCCGACTCCGTTCGACGGATTCGAACGATCGCCTTGGTGCACGAAACGCTGTCGCGAGAACCCGGTGAGGACGTTGCCTTCGTCGAAATCGTGAGACCACTCATCCAACTGAGTCAGGAGAGTTTGCAGTCGAACGACCGACCCGTGCGTTTCGAGGTACGCGGCGATGGTGGGCGACTGCCCGCCACCATCGCCACTCCGCTCTCCGTGGTGATCCTCGAACTACTCCAGAACGTGGTGGACCACGCCTTTGGTGATCAGCGTCGCGACGGAGTGGTGCGAGTGTTTCTGGCCCGCGATGCGCAGGACGACGCCTTGCACATTCGGGTCATCGACAACGGTGCGGGTGTCGCCGCCGAATTCGACATTGCACGAGCGACAGGACTCGGACTCTCGATCGTGAGAACGTTGGTGACGACCGAACTCGGTGGAACCATCTCGATGCGTCGGGCCGGCGAACGTGACCTGCAGGAGGCCGGCTTCGACGACGGTCACCCGCACATGGGAACCGTCGTCGACCTGCGCATCCCGACGGACTAGCGCCGCGACGGGTTCCTACACGGGGATCGGCTGGGTTGCTTCCTTGATTTCCGGTGCATCCGACGGAGTCGATGCATCCGCCTCGGAACGTGTTTCGAGGCGTGGCCAGGCGATGAGTGCTGCGCACATGAACGACAGGTTGATGGCGACGAGGTGGCGAGGGTAGTACGACCCCATTTGGTACTTGAGCATCGGAAGTGCATATCCGAACGGGATGAGCAAGGCGAGGGTTCGGGCACGCGAAATTTGCTTGTTTGCCACTCGGAGCACGATGACGATCAACCACAATGCCTGTGCACCCCAGAATGCGAACGCCCATGGCCACGTGTTGGTGGAGTTCCAGTACATCATCGTGCGGAGTTGGTCCCATACCTCCGAGACGTCGCCGGTTCGGAGCACCTCGGTCCACTCGAACTGCACGTTGATTTCACCGTTGGCGGTGAACAACGTGAAGCTTTCGCCGTAGTACAAGTTGTGCAACAGACTCAGGGAGGATACGACGCCGAATGTGGTGACCATCAGTGCGATGTTGTTGATGGCGCCCGCCTTGCTGCGTCGATCCACGATGAGGAGTATCGCCACGAAGAGCGCGACCACACCACCAATTTGGTTGGGCCGAAGTTGGATGCAGTACCCGAGCGCACCCGAGATTGCGACGAGTACCCAGGTCCTCGACTCGCTGGTGCGGGACACGAGGAAGGCGGTCACGAAGAAGAGCAGGATCCACGTGGGGTATTCACTGGAGCCGACGAATCCGAATCCAGCAATCAGGTCCTCGGTCATGAAGAGCAATGGGACGATGAGTACGAATGTGCCAACAGCCGTACCTGTCGTGTCACCGTGCTGTTTGGTGAACTGTAGGTACAAGAACATGACAGCCAGGAATCCAAGCATCGTCATGAGCAATCCAACGAGAACGTCGTTTTCTCCGAGCAGTGACCGGGTCACGAATGCCAGGTATCGCGGTCCAGCCTGGAACCAGAACGTCGACTCACCGCCGTGGAGCGATCCGCTGACGAAGATGTGTCGGGCATAGCCCTGCGTCGCGTACCAGTCGGAGTCACGCCAGTAGAAAAGCAGTCGGCCCCACCAACGTTCACCACCGCCGGAGAAGAAGCGGTGGAGAAAGTCGAAAGCCTTCACGTGTGCGAGCGCGAGCGCGAGTGGCACGAACGTCACGAGAGGAGCCGTCCTCAATCGTGTTCGGAGCACCACAGCCAGCGTGGCAAGGATGAGAATGGGAATCACGAGGGCAGACCCCAGCCACACGGGTGCCGAGCCATTTGCCCATCGAAAAACCGGAAATGCGATGGCACCTCCTGCGACTCCGACCGGAATCCACCAGCGGACTTGCCTGAGCAGGAGCACGGCGAGGCCAACGAACAGCAAGCCTCCAGCTCCATCGAGGATCAGCGACAGGAGGAAAAACAGCCGGCCCGGATTTTGTCGACCGACTGGGGCGAGCGCTTCAAAGGCCTCGCGATCCCCATCGAGCCAGGTCTCGAGTTGACTCCTGACTCCTGGAACTCCGAGTGTCGTGGCCAGGGGCGCCGCGGGGATCAGCGCACCGTCGCTTCGGAGGACTCCGATGGTGACGGTGCGGGTGTCGTACACCGCCTGTATT
>SXGR01231643.1_pt1 | contig 20513 bp, 15 predicted proteins | sample 3174711 | NCBI WGS metagenome assembly SXGR01 (sample SAMN11356860, study PRJNA531348) | freshwater metagenome | isolation source: freshwater sample F1-60 | place: China: Fuxian Lake, Yuxi | collected 2017-12-25 | reverse complement strand
TCGGCACCCGCAGCTTCGTCGAATCCATCGCCCTCCATCACCAGAATTGGCTCCAACGAAAACGCCAACCCTCCCCTCATCCAGTATCCAACTTAGAAAAGTCCATGCTCTTCAGCCTCCGCCCGTTGCGGGGTATGGCCGCCACCGCCAGAGGCTAGCTAAGTTTGCAGAACCCGAAGAGATTCACCACTGCATGCGTCGATTGATCGGAGGCTAACACCTACTGACATCCATTCCGGGCCTGGCCCTTGGTTCAGAAATCGGCTTTCTTGGTAAACGGGGTGCTGGTTGACTCTGCGCACGGATGAAGGTTCTTGTCGTTGGTTCAGGGGGGCGTGAGCATGCTTTGGTCTGGAAACTTGCAAAATCACCGCATGTTACGGAGTTAATCTGCGCACCGGGAAATGCAGGTACCTCCTGTGTCTTTCTCAGGTCGGGAAATCCCGCGACCAATATTCCGATTGCCGCAGATGCCTTGGACGCTCTTCGCGACCATGCTATCCGACATAAGATTGATCTCACGGTCGTCGGACCAGACAGCCCTCTCGCCTTGGGTATCGTCGACCACTTTCAGGCTGCAGGTCTCCGAATCTGGGGTCCAACCCGCCGCGCAGCGCAATTCGAGTCTTCTAAGGCGTTTTCCCAACACTTCATGCTGCGTCATAAAATTCCGACTGCCCGGTCCGGCGTTTTTACAGACGCCTTTGCGGCACGACGATTTGCTGCAGAACTCGATGGTCGCTGTGCGGTCAAAGCGGATGGGTTGGCTCTTGGTAAAGGAGTTTTGCTGACTCACAGCGTCTCGGAAGCCGAAAAGGTGGTGGATGACATGATGCTCCATGGCAGCTTTGGGGAAGCTGGTTCGCGGGTGGTCATTCAGGAACTCCTTGAGGGTATCGAGATCTCCCTCCACGCGCTGTGCGACGGAAAAACTGCACGCCTATTTCCCACTGCCCAAGATCACAAGCGAATCTCCGATAACGATCAGGGTCTCAATACCGGAGGCATGGGAGCCTACTCCCCCTCTCCGTTTCTCAATGATGCTGACTTGGAGCGGGTTGGGCAGGCGATCCTGGGGCCATGGCTGGAGGGTTGTGCCGAAGAGGGTATCGACTTCAGAGGCCTACTATACCCAGGAGTCATGCTAACGGCTTCAGGCCCCAAAGTCCTGGAGTTCAATGCTCGGTTCGGGGATCCGGAGACTCAGGCTTACTTGCCTCGACTGGAAAACGACCTCGTAGAATTACTCAGCGCAAGTATCGATGGAACTTTGGACAAAACCCCCATCCGATGGTCGCCCCTCAGCAGTCTTTGCGTGGTGATCGCCAGCGCAGGCTATCCGGGACCTAGTCCTAAGGGCCATCCAATCCATGGACTCAAGGATCTATCGGGACATCCCCAACTTGAGGTCTTCCACGCGGGCACGGCGATCAAGGATGGCGAAGTGGTCACCGCTGGTGGACGCGTGCTGGGAGTAACTGCCTGGGCCCAAACGCTGCAGGAAGCCCAGCAGGCGGCGTACGCTGCATGCGATCGCATCTGCTTCGATGGAATGCAGTTCCGACGCGACATCGGAGCCAAGGGTCTGCGCCACTGACCAGACCCCTCTCCAAGCATCTGGGCCGGCAACTTCTCTCAGAATCAGCCGATTCCGAGACCCCGGCGCAGAAAGGAATATTAGACACCCCGACACTGATTGGTGCTTCTCCTCAATGTGGGAAACGAGCAATGGGACTACAACCTGTTTCCGCCTGTCCACAGTCGGTCGCAACCTATACCTAGCCTGTCCCTGTCCCTCAAACGGACCGCCCCTCAAAGGGACCTTAAGGTTTTGGTGGCGCGTTCCGATAGAACGACAGCCCTTCCGTTGCGGATCTCACCGCTGAACGGAAGAAGTCCAGAGGCCGAATGCCAAATATCTTCGAAGGGGCACATCTTTCCGATAATGCCAAAGTAATGGGCAACGCCATGGTCTTCGGCAATTGCCGCATTTTCGGCAATGCCCGGATCTATGGGGATGCTCAGATCTACGAGGATGCGAAGGTCTCAGGAAATGCTCTGATCTATGCCGACGGCCGGGTTTACGGCACCTCTCGAATCTATGGCGAAGCACAGGTCGCCGGTCAGTCCAGGGTTTACGGAGACGCGCGAATATTCGGTAGCAGCTTTATTCACGGACAGGCCCAAATTCAAGGCACTGCTCAAGTCAGTGGAAGCGCGCAGATCTTTGGCGCCGCCCAGATCCTCGGAGATGCATCTGTCACAGGGAATGCGCGAATTTACGGGAACGCCCGAATTTCAGGAGATTCGCGGGTCTATGGCGATGTCCAAATCCGAGGGTTCGCTCTGATTGAAAGCAGCCAACACTGGTTTTCCTTCACCCAAGGTAATGAGACTATGAGCGTCTACCGCTCATCATGCCCGGAAGGTTTCGAGATCAACATCGAGGGGCAGGAGGCCTCAATCGATCTCCTAGATGAAGATCTGGGGCGTTTCGTGCAGAAAACCATCGAATCCAACTTCGACTTGCTCCAAAAGAAAGTCGCGAACTCTTCGTCGCTCAGACGCTGAATCCGCCACCTTAACAAAACCCGAGACGATATTGATCGATCGCCAAGTTGCCGGACTATCATTTCACGGCGACTGGGATGTTGCCGACACCAACGATACGGAGGCGATCCGGGCTTTTTCCTCAAGCTCTTCTCGATCGATCAGCAACGTCATACCCGCCTCAAAAGCCAAAACCCGGATTCCGTTTTGCGAACAGATGTCAATGGTTCGGGGTCCGATACAGGGGATGTCGAATCGCAAATCATGACCTGCCCGGGCAAGCTTAACCGCCACCGCACCTCCAGATTTTCCAGCAAGCTTTCCTCCCCGTTCCAAACAGGCATCCGTTCCTTCGAAACCCTCCACTGCTAGGGTAGTCCCTTCCTTGACGACCACTGTCTGACCAATCTCAAGGCGGGCAATTTCCTTTGCGATCCCGAAACCGAACCGGATGTCTTCCAGCGCCTTGGTTGGCAGGCTGGCTCCGGCGACATAACCCGGTCTGGGCATCCAGGATGACAACCAGGGCACCGCCGGAACCAATTCCACCCCGTCCTTGGCAAGCTCGTCGCCAATCGATCCAAACAAGGTGTGGGCATTCTTCTCCTTGAGTCGCAACAGAAGGCTCATGGCGCGGAGATCCGGACGAACATCAAACAAGTTTCTGGGGGCTATCTGACCCAGCATCACGCACCGGTTGACTCCCCGTGAAGTAAAAGCACGGATCATTCGGGACAATTGACCCACTTTAACCCAGTCGAGCGAGGAGACCTCTCTCTCCAGCGCAGGATCGGTCTCCCCCTCAAAACCAACGGCCACGACGGTCTCACCACGACGACGGGCCTCTCGGGCGAACAGAAACGGCAGGGACTTGCTTCCGGCAATCAGGCCAATCACGGAGTCAGTCTGCGCAAAATTTCCCCGTTGGGAAAGTCAGGGCTCGTAGCTTGGAACGCGTTTCCGAACCGGCCTATGAATAAGCAATCAAGCCTGTCCCTCTTGAGCACCCATTAGACAATAGAGCCTGTCCCTCTTAGACGGACTCCGGGGCCTTTGTAAGAGGCTCCCCTCCCTTTTGGGCGGCACCCTCAAAACACGCATATCCCGGCTCAGGTCGAAGGGATCCCTCTAATTCCGTCCCTCGATTAAGCGAAGGCTTGGCGGAGCTTCCGGAAACTCTTTGGAACAGCGGTCTCGGAGGGTTCCTTACCCTCCATCTCGAGGGAGACCCACCCTCGGAATCCCGCCTCGCGAAGGATTCCCGCAATGCGACGGTAATCGAGGTCGAGGGTGTACCACTCACCTCCACCAGGATAATCCTTGGCTTGGACCATGACTGTCCGAGGCGCAATCCGACTAAGCCTCTCGTAGGGATTCTCCAGAAAGTTGCCCGTATCCATCAACAAACCGAAATAGGGTGAATCGATGGCTTCGGCTATCCGGAGCATTCCTTCCACGGTTCTGGTCAAACCCCAGTGGTTCTCAACGGCAAGGGTCACGCCTGTAGCAGCTGCATGAGGCAGGCATTGCTCAAGGCACTCGATGCACCATTGGAAACCCTGCTCCTCGGTATACCCCGGAAGTACTGGTTCCTCCCCGCGCGCCTTCATCAGGTCATCGAACGAAGCGATGGTGTTCCACCGGCCCGAGTTGATGCGGACACAGGAAACTCCGAGCAAGGCAGCGATATCAATGCACTTGATCGTGTGCTCAACTTGCCGTTGTCGGACAGCCGGATCGGGATCGACAAAATCCTGATGAATGGAGAGGCACACCAGCGAAATGCCATATCGGAAGGCATGCTTTTTAAGGTCGGCCAAATAGACCCGATTCTGTGCAGTGAGCGGTTCCTTTTCGGGAATGTCCATCTGACGATGCAGGATATCCACCCCTTCAGCGCCCAAGGCGGCAGCCCGTTCGATAACCTGATGAATTGTCACTTTGGGATCTCGGAAATGCCAATAAGAGTAGGAGGCAATGGCCAGTCGGATTCGGGGCCCGATCGCCACCGGGGAAGCACCTTGGACCGGGGTGGACATGGCAGATGCTCCCGCCAAGGCAACAGCGGTGGCACCGGTTGATCCCAGAAAACCACGCCTGGAGAGCGCTGAGAGCGAGGGGTTCATCGACCTGAAATTGCCGAGCCTGTCCCTCGAGATCAATCGGGAATGAGACGACCTCTTTTAGAGTCTCTTAGATACGGTAAGCCTGTCCCTCGGGATTAGACCTGAAATCGGCTTTCGATGGCTGGTAGCCTGAGTTTTTCGGGGCGAACGTGATCTTTCTGAGTCACCTCTGGACACTCAGAACTCTCAGAACTGATGACAGCGACCGAGGCGGAGCGATCCCGAAATACCCCATCAAACGCACCCAAGAGCCTGTCCCAAGAGCCTGTCCCTGAGATTGCCCTCTCCGATCTTGCGGCCCCAAACCAACGAAGTCGCAACACCTTCCGCCGCCGGCGACGCGAGCTAAGGCTCGCACAGCATCGTCGCCGGCTCATTTATCCGGCAATCCATCCGCCAACACTCTCTTACCCTTCAACCTCAAAAACCCTATCAAACCAACACCTCAGACTGGCTGGGTTTGAACCGCCCCTCTGTGGCTGGTTTTCAACCGCCCGGTGACACCTGTCCCGAAATACCCCATCAAACGCACCCAAGAGCCTGTCCCAAGAGCCTGTCCCTGAGATTGCCCCGAAGACGGCCGGTACGAGATCGACACGAACCTGGTGGAGAATGCGATCGGCCCAACCTGCATCGGAAAAAAAACTCGCTCTTCATTGGGCATCCGGACGCCGGATGGCGCAGTGCAGTGATCTACAGCCTGTTGATCACAGCCTGCCACTATGATTTCGATCCGGCCGCGTGGTTAGGGGATGTCTTGCGCCGGATCGCGACCTGCACCTCGGCCAACCTGGCCGAGTTCCTGCCCTGGAACTGGAAGCCGCAGGCGGCCTGAGCCCCAACTGCGCGTCGAAGCGGATAGGAGCGGTACGTTGGTGGCCAATACCAACAGGTTAACCCGTTAGAGTCTCAGATCGCCCGATCCGAGGGAACCCTGTGGAACGGCGTACGCTTACGGAATAACTGCAAAGTCCATCCAGGAAAGGTATTACACCGGTTCGCTTTCAGAGAAGTCGGGAACGCCTGTCAGCATCGTTCTGGAACCCACGGAAAGTTGCCGGTTTGAAAATTACGGTTTTGCCGGTTTCTCGGATCCGTTTTCTTTTCGAATAAGCTCCAGCGTTTCTTCCTTCTTCCAGATGAGGCCGAATGCGACTGAGACCTACCAGAGTTGATTATAATTCGTTTGGGCAACCGACAAGCTCAGGCCGGATCGATGATCCGCTGAGTTTCTGGGCTCAGTGGTTTTCAAACCGGCAGGTTTCATCAGTTTTCATACCGTCACTGACAAACGACACATTAGGTCACTACCGACTGCGCCAATAGGCAGCCAGAAGGAGCCAGAAGGGGCTTCACCACACTGAATCGCGCCTCGTCGTTAATACCAGAAGAGGGGGAGGATGCCGATTTATCGGAACATTCTCACCTCTGGGGGGGCTGAACCCGGGCGCTTATTCCTTAAGCTGGCGCTTGGCTTTACGGGCCTCGGTCTTCTCGTTGTTCTCGAATTCCTTCTCGGCCACCCGAACGCCTGGCAACCTCTGACGTTCCTGATCGGCCACCTCACCTGCGTCAGTCGGTGTCGCCAAAATGCTGGGGCGAATGAGGATCATCAACTCGGTGCGGGAACTGTTCTGACTGCGCTTGGAAAACGCTGCCCCGAGGTAGGGAATATCTTTGAGAAGTGGAACACCCGACTTTTGCTTGTCGGTACTGGTGGTGATATATCCCCCCAGCAATATGGCGTCCTTGTCGCGCACTGTCACAAATGAACTCGCCTCACGCTTCTGCGTGGTAGGCGCACTTGTTCCGTTACCGAGGTCCAGATTGGCACCCAGATTGTCCACAGTTTGTTCAATTTGCATGACCACCAAGTTGTCTGGGGTGATGAAGGGAGTGACATTCAATACCACGCCCACTTGTTGTCGGGTAATTGATTGGCTGTTACCAAAACTGCCGCCGCCAAAAAAGGACCCGGAAACAAAGGGTACCTCGGAGCCGACAAAAAACCTGCCCTCGGTGGCGTGGGAGGTGATGACTCTCGGACGTTGGATCACGTTGACTCGGCCATCCGCTGAAATGGCACTGATGGCGACATCCCAATTCTGACCGATCTGGGCAAAGTAGGAGAGTCCTGCTCCCGAGGTCGCTGGGATGCCGTTCACGACGTTGGTTCCAACGGCACCTCCGGTCGATCGTCCCAATTGCTTGAGAAAATCCGAACCCGTACCCAACGGGGCCCCCGAGGGATTATTCACCACACCGCCGCCTCGGTTATTGGCATTGTCACCGAACTGGGCAGGTCGTTGGGCCGCGCTGACGCCATAATTCCAACCGCTGCTGATGTTGACCTCCATGATGATGGCCTCGACCAGTACCTGAGGCAGAAGGGTGTCCACCTTCACCAGCACTTCACGCAGTTTGGCGATGTCTTTCTTGTTGCCGTAAACGATGAGCGAGTTGGATCGCAGATCCGCCGTGATACTGACCGTCTGCAATAATTCAGAGAGCCCACCATAGCCCGACCCGCCCCCGGCTCCACCTCGACCCATGGCATTGAATCGGTTCTGGAAGCTGCCCGTGTTGACGGCCGATCCAGGTTGATTGATGCCACCGCCCAGCTGCTGACCTCCCAGACGTCCATTATTACCCAGGCGACCGGCGCCACCCGACTGATTCATCCCACCGAACTGCCCACCGCCGCCGAACTGATTGACGCCAGAACCCATGCCACCCATGCCACCACGACGTCCCGACATACCGCCTCCCATACCACCTCCACCGCCGGCCCCCGTCATACCTCCGCCTGGGGTTCCGCTGACGCCACCCCCGCCAATGACACTCGTGAGGGTCGCGTAAATTTCGTCCACCTTGCCGTACCTGATGGGAATAACCTCGAGCTGAAAGTCCTCTTCTACCTCGATATCGACCTTTGCCAAAATCTCAAGCATCCGCTTCACGTTGATAGCGTAGTCACGCAACACCAGCGTCTTGGTGCTCGCCAAGGCCACGATGCCATTGGCGTTCTTAGCAAATGGGGTGATCGTCGGAACGGCTTCTTCGATGGCCACATGCTTCAGTTGGACCACATGGGTTACAAACTGGCTGGCTTCAGCGTACTGGTCGGCCGGCTTGTTCGAAAATTTGGCTCCCTCTTGCAACGCCTGAGCCACCGGCACTGCGGTCACGAACTTCTCGCCCTGAGGAATCATGGTGATGCCATTGAGGGCCAACACTGTGTCCCACATCTGAACTTCTTCGCTTTCAGTGAGGGTGGTCTGAGTATCGATACTAATCTTGACCTGGGGCAAACCCTGCGCCCGAAGCACCGTCCGCTTGACCAGAGGACCATAAACTTGGTCCAAAAAGACATTCAGATCCTGATCCTTGAAGACGATCGAATCGCCCGGCTGATTGGTTCCGCGACTCTCACGCAAGGCCTTGATGGTGGCATCGTTCATGGCCTGATCCTCCTCCGAGGGCTGACCGACAGCAGCAGCAGCCGGCTTGGCCGCCGACTTGCCCGCGCCTGCTGAACCGGCCTTAGATCCACCGGCCGCCGAAGTGGCTCCTGGCGGCGCAGACGGGGCCGCGGGCACGGAACGCGGGAAACCCCGCGGCAAGGCCGACGGCAAATTGGTCGATGCGACGACAGCAGGGGCGACCCCGGCGGGCGCAGCAGCATTAGTCGCCTTCCTCAAACGCGACGGAGGCTCAGGGAAGGCCGGGAAGGCCGTACCCGGGGTCGCCGATGACGCAGGAGTAGCTGGGGCCACCGTGGTCGCTGGGAATGTGATGGCCGTGGGTGCCAACGGGGCTCCCGGGGCAGCAGTGGCGGCCGGAGCTTGTCCGCAAAGCCGGCCCACGGTGATGGCCGCAACGACCGCGAGATGGATGAGACGCATGTTCACACTCGGTTACTTCTTGGTTGGCGCGTTGGTTCCGGTAACGCGCGACGTGGCTGCTGCGTTGGTGGAAGTCTTAGGCTTGCTGGATGCGGTCGGCCCCGGGGCCGATGCAGTGCCGCCCGAGGCCTTGGATCCAGGGCCGGGGGAAGCCGTCTTGGAATTCAAGCCTCCAGAACTGAGGCCTCCGGCAACCACCACCTTGGGTTTCTTCTGGAAACTGGCGACGAACGTCACCGAAGCACTGAGATTTTGGCCGCTGTTGTCGAGGCGTAGCCGACTCATGTCCCGGACACGAATCATCGAATCACTGGAACCCAGCGCGTAGAGAAAATTAACAAACCCTTCTTCCTTGGCCGTCAGGTCCACAATGACAATTTGTTCGTCGAAAAAGTTGGTGTCCTTGGAGGCGCTCATCCGCAGCGAAGCCACTTGAGGCGACACACGCCCCAAATTGACCGAGTTAGTTGCAGCGGCTGCCGTAATACCCTGCTGCACGCGATTGGCCTGCTCCTCGGGGAGTACCTGGCCACCCGCACCTTCCAGCTCCTTGAGAAGTTTCTCGTAAGAGGACTTCTTTGAAACCTCCTTGAAGTAAATCTGCTTCTGCCCCTCGAGTTTGGTTCGCTCGCGAACCATCACGTCCCATTGGGCAAAGTAGGGCCAAATGAACCAGTGATTGAACAGGAGGCCCATCACGCACAGGCCCACGATGGCCATCCGACGCTCCGTCGGGGCCAGATTCAGTCGATCGAACCAGCGGGTCATGGCGATACACCCTCCTCCCGGCGCAATTCCGCCTCAAAAGACCATACCAGAAGGGGGCCTCGCGGTGTCATGGTCGCGGGCTTGACCTCGGAGAACAGTGGCTTGCCCTCAGCGCTCACGGCGCGCAGCAAATCGTTGTACCGGGTCACTTCAGCCCGATCTCCCTCCGACGCGTTGCCATTGATGACCACTGTCCGACCATTCTTGAAATCCAACTGAACAAGGGTAAGCGCCTCGGGCAATTTTTCCACCACGGCATTCCAGCAGTCGAGGGCGGCAAAGCGCAATGCGACTTGCTCCTGAAGCACCCGGACCCGGGCCTTGAGCTGGAGGGTGTTGGTGTACTGCAACGCCATTGAGCGGGTCTCACCCTGGAGACTCTCGACCGCGGACTTCTGGTAAGTGAGCACGGCCAAATAGACGAACACGCCGGCCAAATAGGTCATGGCCAGTGCGGTGAGCCCTTTGACCCACAGCGAATCGACATACTGACCTCGCTGACGGGTTCGGACCTCTTCCGGGATCAGCGATGCTGGTGAGGGCTGCAAAGCATGGCTGGCCGTGAGACGGGCCAAGTCTGGCTCTGCTCCCGGTGGCTCGACCGAGACAGGCCGAGCACACCACCCCTGAAGTGCTTCGAGGAGAGGGGCCGCCTCAGCTTCGGCGGCCACGACAGTCACGGGCGGCAACGCCGCGAGCCACCCATCCAACTCGGCCGCCCACGCGGTCCCGTTTAATTGAGCCAACAGCAGCTGCGCCGCACCCTGAACGGGCAGGCGAATCATCGAGACATCCCGAAGCACGCTGTCCGTCCACCATCCCAAAAGTGCCACCTGTTGAGCACCGGACTCATCCAGCACGATCCGCAGCAACTCTCCCTGAACTGGCTTTGCCAACAAGCGGCGGACCATCGGCAATTCGATCCGATCGGCCATGTACCCGCCCTGCTCCAATTTCTCGACGAACGCCTCCACGGCGGATCGAGCGGCGATCGTCACCAACGCCGTTTGTTGCGTGGCATCCGGATGCGCCACGCTTTCGACGGTCCACACCACCTGGGCCGGCGGCATTGGAGAAAGTTTCTCGAGCTGAAATTCGATCATCCCGGCCAATTCGGCGGGCGCACAGGCCGGGAGTTGGACGGCGCGGAGAAACACCGATTCCGGCGGCATCCAGGCGATGTCCAGACGGGAGCGGATCAGCAGACGCCAATCCCGCGAGACCACATTGGCTGGCAAAGGCTTGTCTGCGGCGACCTCCCATTGGCCTGCCGGCACCGCGCTGCTCTTGTTGACAGCAAAGTGGTAGAGGTGTCGCTCGCCATTTCGGAGCGACAACACATTGCAGGCATGAGGGATGGGAGCGGCTTTGCTCATTCCGGAATGCCTCCGTGATTCGCGGCGAGGGTCTTCACATGTTCTTCGTTCTGCGTGACGCGGAGCACCTCTTCGATGGTCGTGACGCCCGCCTTCACTTTGGTCCATCCGTCATGACGGAGGGTTCGCATCCCTTGCTTGCGGGCGATGTCTGCCAAAGTCGCAGCCGAGACTCGGTTCATGACCAGAGGTCGAATTGCCTCGGTGACCACCAGAAGCTCATGGATTCCGGTGCGTCCCTGATACCCCAACTGACGACACGCCTCGCAACCCACTCCCTTGCGGAAGACGGTAGAATCGATCTCGTCTTCCGGAAAACCCACCTTGAGGAGGTAGTCCCGGTCGACCTTCTGCGGTTGGGAACAACTCTGGCAGATCGTTCGAACGAGGCGCTGTGCCATGATGGCCTCCACCGAGGAAGCCACCAAAAAGGGCTCTATCCCCATGTCGATCAACCGGGTGAAGGCGCTGGCCGCATCGTTGGTGTGCAGGGTGCTAAACACCAAGTGACCCGTCAGCGAGGCCCGAATGGCGATCTCGGCGGTCTCGGTGTCACGAATTTCGCCAACCATGACCACGTTGGGATCTTGACGGAGAATGTGGCGCAACCCCACCGCAAAGGTCAGGCCGATGTCCGAACGGACAGGAATCTGGTTGATGCCCTTGAGCTCATACTCCACCGGTTCCTCGATGGTAATGATGCGCTTGGTGACCGAGTTAATGGTCGAGAGGAAGGCGTAAAGGGACGTCGATTTGCCAGATCCGGTGGGCCCGGTCACCAAGATGATGCCGTGAGGCTTGACGATGAGCTCGCGAATCAGCGCGTCTTCCTGCGGGGCAAACCCCAGCTTCTCGAGGCTAAAGAAGATTTTGCCGCGCAACAGTAGACGCAGGGAAACCGATTCGCCCCACACCGTCGGCACCGTGGACACACGGATGTCGATTTCCTCACCCTTGATGCGGACATTGATGCGGCCGTCTTGCGGCAGGCGCTTCTCGGCGATGTTCATCCCGGCCATCACCTTGATGCGTGAAATCAGTGCTGCCTGGTAGCGCTTGATTTGCGGAGGGAGGGGCGTTTGATGGAGAATGCCGTCGATGCGGTAACGGATGCGCAACTCATCTTCCGACGGTTCGAAATGAATGTCGGTCGCCCGGTCCTTGAAGGCTTCCCAAATGACCTGGTTGACGAACTTGATGACGCTGGCGTCCTGATCATCGCCGGTGATCTCACGCCCGCCGTCGATCTCCAACTCGATCGCGTCGTCTTCTTCGGCCATTTCGTCGAGCGTCTCGGCACCGACGCCGTAGTACTTCTTCAGCGCCTTTTCGATTTCGGCACGGGTGGCGAGAGCGTACCGAACAGCCCCGCCGACATCGAACTGAACACTCGCCAACATGGCCGCGTCGAAAGGATCGGCCACAGCCACCACCAGCACCCCTCCCTCATCCAAAAAAGGAATGATCGAGAACTGGAAAGCCACCTTGGTGCTGATGCGCTTGCGAATTTCCGGAGCGATACTGAGCTTGGCCAAATCGACAAACTCGAGGGACAAGGCCGAGGCCAACTTCTGAAGAAAGGCCTCTTCAGCCAAACCAGCCTCCCGCGCGAAAAACGCCAGCCGGGGCTCGGTTCCGCCACTCTCGACCGATCGCCGCCACGCCTCCGACCACCGATCACACTGGGCAGGCGTCAGAAGGCCTGCCTGGTTCAAAATGGATTTCAGTGGCGTGTACGACATGCTAAACGACCCCCCTGCAACAGCGACCGGCAGGAAAAGTTGCGGGAGAAGTTCTAATCCAACGCTGCAAAAGCACCTCTGGATAGACCACCACTAACCATACCGGCCGATACCGAAACCGAAGAACGCCTCCGAGGAAACGCTTTTCCTAAATTCTTCCTCAGGTTCTGATGCGCCGCAGTTGAACCTCATGTCCGATCTTGATCCCTATCCCGACAGTCGTGCCGCACGGGACGCTTGGATTCTTGCCCGCCGAGTTGGCATCGCCCGGACCGAAAAACTGCATCCCCGGCATCCTTCACATTGGTTGCGGGAATCGGAACCCGATCCGGCTGGGGGACAGGCTTCGATTCTGACGGTGTTCCTGACCAACAAGGAATGTCCCTGGCGATGCCTGATGTGCGACTTATGGCGACACACGCTGGAGGAAACGGTGCCAGTCGGTGCCATTCCAGAACAGTTAGATCGAGCCTTGGCCGCGGACCAAGTTGAGCACCCGCGTCGAGCCCAGTGGCTAAAACTCTACAATGCCGGATCATTCTTCGATTCCCAGGCCATTCCCGCGGCCGATTGGCCGAAATTGGCCCTTAAGGCGCAGTCCTTTGAACGCCTGGTGGTCGAATGCCACCCGAAGCTCATCCGGGACGACCGGATCCTGCCCTTCCATCGCCTGCTCGGCTCCGGAACACGACTGGAATTGGCTCTCGGTCTGGAAACAGCGCATCCCGAGGTTCTTGAACGCCTCAACAAGGGCATCGATCGAGAGACCTTCCAGCGTTCCGCTCACTGGATCCGGCATCACGACATGGACCTGAGAGTCTTCGTCTTGGTCAAGCCGCCCTTTCTCAACGAATCCGAGGCTCTGGAATGGGCCTGCCGATCCATCGATTTCGCCTTCGACTGCGGTGCGAATACTATTTCGCTCATTCCGACCCGATCGGGCAATGGCGCGTTGGAATCGTTGGCAACTCGAGGGGAATTTGCCCCACCGCGTCCGGAGACCTTAGAGTCGGCACTGGCTTATGGGATTCAGTTGGGCCGCGGGCGAGTCTTTGCTGATACTTGGGATCTGGAGAAACTTGAACCGGATGCGATCCGTTGCTCCTCACTTCGAGCCCGATTGGAAGAGGCAAACCAAATGCAGCGCATTTAGAGCCCCAACGATAACTGGGCCAATGGGTGAAGTTCCGACCAATCCCAATCAAAACTCCACAATGGCCGCACCCCAGGTGAGGCCGGCACCAAAAACAACCAGAAGCACGAGGTCTCCCGGTTGGATTCGTCCCTCGCGAACCGCTTCGTCCATGGCGATACCCACGCTGGCCGCGCTCGTATTGCCATAGCGATCCACATTAACGAAGACCTGCTCGGCGGTGGCGCCCAACCGTTCACCGACAGCACTGAGGATGCGCTGATTGGCCTGATGCGGGATCACGCAGCGAATCTGCTCAATGGATAGGCCGCACCGCTCCAGCACCTCGTTCGAAGCGGAGACCATTGCTTGGACCGCGTTCTTAAAAGTCTCCTTGCCATCCATACGCAGGAAGTGTCGCCGATCGGCCACCGACTCCGCCGTCGCCGGACAAGCACTGCCGCCACCAGGAAGCTCCAGCAAGCTGGCTTTCGAGCCATCTGATCCGAGGCACGTCGTCAGAAGACCGCGGGCGCCCGGCCGATGCTTCAAGATGGCAGCACCAGCACCGTCACCGAAGAGCACGCACGTGTTGCGGTCGGTCCAATCCACCACGGAACTCATCTTTTCGGCACCAATGATGAGCACTGTCTCATGCGCACTGGCCTCGATGAATCGGGCACCGATATCCAAGGCATAAACAAACCCACTGCAGGCAGCCTCAATATCAAAAGCCACGGCCCGGTGAGCGCCCAATTTCTGCTGCACCAGGCAGGCGGTGCTCGGGAACGGCATGTCCGGGGTGATGGTGGCGACGATGATCAGGTCGATCTCGGCGGCCGTGACCCCGGCGGCAACCATCGCGCGACGGGCTGCCTCCAATGCCATGTCCGAGGTCGTTTCGTTGGCTGCAGCGATACGACGCTCGCGAATACCGGTGCGACTGGTGATCCATTCGTCCGAAGTCTCCATCATCCGCTCCAGATCGGCATTGGTCATCACCCGTTCGGGCACATAGGAACCGAGACCCACGATGGAGGCAGAGCGAAGCGGTGCGCGATGGGTTCGGGGATGGTTCAAGAGATTCTCTAAAAATCAGGGGGTCTGGGTGGGAGTTGCAGGAGTCACGGGCACCGGAGAATTGGACACAGGCAAGTCCGGTGAGGTCAATGCAACAGCCGAGGCCGCTTGGGCGATGGCCGAAACCAAGGTCTCGTTGAGACCCAGCCTCACAAAGCGAACCGCCTGACTCATGGCATGCCCGACATTCGAGCGTTTGGCGCTGCCGTGAATTTTGATCACACACCCATGGACTCCCAAAAGCGGCGCCCCGCCGTACGCCTCGGGGTTCATCCGTGTACGGATGCCCTGCAATCCCCCACGAGCGATGGCGGCTCCGAGCATTCGCCATGGGCTGGCTGTCAACTCCTCGCGAAGCATGGCTCCCACCGCCTTGCCGAGACTCTCGGCCGACTTCAGAACGATATTGCCGACGAACCCATCACAAACGCAGACATCGACGCCATCCATGAACAGGTCGTAGCCCTCACAGTAGCCAGTGGAGTTGAGCCCTGAAGCCCGGATCAAGGGCAACGCCGCTCGGGTTAGATCGGTCCCCTTAGACTCTTCGGTGCCATTGCTCAGAACGCCCACGCGGGGGCTCTGCCTGCCCAACATGGCCCGCGAGTAGGCAGATCCCATCACCGCGAACTGGAGCAGGTTTTCGGGGGTGCACTCCGGATTAGCTCCGCCATCTACCAAAACCCATGCCCCCGATTTAGAGGGCATGATGCAGGCGATGGTGGGGCGCTCGATGCCTTCAAGGGTCCGCAGACGGATAGTGGCTGCTGCGACGATTCCTCCGGTGTTGCCGGAAGAGATCACCGCATCGGCCTTGCCATCCCGAACCAACTCGACGGCCCGAAGGATTGAACAGTCTTTCTTCTTGCGAAGACCATGAACCGGCTTGTCCTCCATGGTGAGAACCTCGGAAGCCGGATGGATCGCAAGGCGCGGATCAGAGCAACCGGTGCTCAGAAGCAGTGGCTCCAAAACGGACGGTGGTCCGACCACATAAAGGCGGGAGATCGACGGATCGGCCGCCAATCCAAGCTTCACGCCCTGGAGGAGTTCCTCCGGACCGTGGTCGCCGCCCATGACGTCCACTGCCAGGCGCATAAGCAAAACGCGCCGGTCCGTCAAAAACGGACACGGCGCGCCTAGAAAACTTAGGCTGCGACGCCGACGTTGATCACCTGGCGACCATCGTAGAAACCACACTCGGGGCAAACCCGGTGAGGCAGCGACGGAGAAGCGCACTGGGTGCAGATCGCCAACTTCGGCAGGGTGAGGACACTGTTGTAGGCTCGGCGCATGCGTTGACGGCTGCGCGACGGTTTGCGTTTCGGGACGCCCATATTCGGTTCGGTTACAATTTCAGATTATCGAGGGCACTCCACGCCTTGTTCGGCTCAGCCTGCTCCCTCACTTGCAGTTCGCGGGACTGGCCTTTCGGCTTCAACCCACGACAGTCAGGTCCGCACAACGGATTCGTTGGCAGAGAGAGCAAAATGTCCTCTCGGACCGAAGGGGTCAAGTCTGCAAAATCTCCATCCACTGGCAAAGCATCCTCACCCTCCAGCGGAGAGAGGACGGAGAACTCGTCCAACTGCACCTGAAGAACGAAGGATTTGAGACATCGGGAACACTCGCAATCCACATGGGTGCGCAGACTTCCGGTCACCAACAAACTTTCAGACTGGCGATCCACCGTCAGCTCATATTCCACGGGATGCGACAGGCGCATCAATTCATCGTGGAAATCCGGGGCCAGTTCGGACCCTAGAATATCCCCATCGAGTTGAATGGACTCCTTCTCCAAGAGGCGAAGATTCACCTTGAGCGACATGGGGATAGGATCGGCAGGTCGAGAGGCGGATGCAACTGACGGATTGATCTCAGGGACCGATAGCGGGAGATCCGGGCAAGAAAAAGCGGACGGCCCCATGTCTCATGGAACCGCCCGCGTTGGAGAATCAAGAACTAAAACCTCAGGCCTTGCCGGTATCGGCAATACTCACCGGCCGGTAACCACCGATGGCCTTGAAGTAGAGGAAGAGCAACAGGTAGATCGCAGCCATGGTCGCCGGGATGAACGAGTCGGCCTTGAGAGTCTGACGGTCACCCTGAATGCTCGCTTCTACGACCACCTTTTGTTCAGCGGTCTTGTTGGTAGCGGTCTGAGCGGCTGAGAGCTTCGCGCCATCCAAACCATTGGCCGGAGCCAAGAACAGGAAGGTGCTCGGCTTTTCTGCCTTGTAGGTGGAATAAATCGCCGCGTCCTGCTTCTGCAGGGCCTCACCCGCAAAACGATCCTTGGCATAGCCCAGACCTGCGGAGCCGAGCAAACCGGCCGACATCATACCGACGCCGCCCATAATGGAGATGGCGATCGCACCCGTGCGCGGGAAGCGGTCACTGACCACGGCGAGCATCGTGGGCCAGAAGAAAGTCTTGCCCAACGCGTAAACCGACAGTGCGAGAATCGCACTAATGAAGGTGGTGATACCGCTCACCAGGTTGAGCCCAACGCAAGCCAGAACAGCACAAATGAACAATAGTCCCACCGGGGAGATCTTCAGATTCTTCTCGATGAAATGAGCGCAGAAGCGCAGGGCGAACATGAATATCGAGGTGTACACGAAGAGGATCTTGCCTTCCTTCGGGGTGAGAATGTTGCCGGTGATGTTCTGAATCCATCCGTCGGTTCCCAACTCGACAGCACCCACGAGTGCGTGGGTCACGAAGAGAACGAAGAGCAACCAGGCTCCGATGGAGAAACCGGTGATAACCGCCACCGCTCCGAGGATTACAGCGCCCATGGCGTAGGAGACAGCCGGAGAAAGCTGAAGGGCGGTCTGGAAGAAAAGAACCAACAGGTAGCAGGCAACGGCCGCTCCCAAAATACCGACATCCTTGAGCATTTCGCCCACGCTCAAACCCTTGGCCGAAGCTTCGGACTTCGGGAAGCTCTGGCCCATGAACAGGAATCCGTAGAGGACAGTCGGCACCAAGAACAAGGCCAACTGCACCTTCCAGCTCATGGCATCGGGACCTTCACCGAGGAACCAACCCACCAGACCACCGAGCACCAAACCGGCCGGCCAGCTCGCGTGGAGGATGTTCAAATAGTGGGTGCGGTTCTTGGGGAATAGCGTGGCCACCAGCGGGTTGGCCACCGCCTCCAGTGTTCCATTGGCCAAAGCGAAAATGAAGGTGCCCCAGTAGAGGTAGGTAAAGGCGGCCGATTGGGACTGTCCCTTGCTCGCAGCAAAGGTCACGAAGGCTGACAGGACGTGGAAGAGGAATGCAGCGACGACAAGCTTGCCGTACCCGATCTTATCGACCACCACACCGCCGATGATAATTCCAAAGCAGAAGCCGGTGAATCCCGCGCCACCGATGTCACCTAACTGAGCGGCGGTGAAACCAAAATCAGCCGCCCAATTGGCGAGGATGCCGCCACGGATGCCGAAGCCGATGCCGGCCGCAAGGATCGCCATGAAGCCTGCAAACAGCAGCCGCTTTGCATTAGGGGCTATGCCCTCGTTACTTCCATTACTCATAGGGGGTACGTGTGTTGATACTGTGTTAAGACAAGTCGGACGTGGAACGTCAGGATTTACCGACACCATCAGCCGCCTGTCCATTCCTTGCTTTGGATTTCTGCGATTTAACTCTCAAAACCCAGGCCTGATGACTCGAGAGCGGCTCATCCGACGTAATTCCGCGCCTGCCTCAGACCGATCGATCCCGAGCTGCGAAGCGTTCAGGATTCCGGCGCCAGATTTTCGGCCACCGGATTGCTGTAGGCCTTGATGGCCGGGAGAACCCCAGCCAAAGCCCCGAGCACCACCAACGCCAGCGGGGCGATGACCAGGACGGGATCCCAGGCCCAGGGATCGAGAACCACGCCGGTCTGGGCCCGAATGACAGCGGACACTGCACCCATGATCACGGCGTACAGGCCCCAGGCCAGGACCATCCCGAGGGCCGCTATCGAGGTGGCCTCGAGGATGATGGAAGCGAAAACGAGGATCCGACGAGCACCGAGTGCCCGCAGAATGGCCAAGTCGCGGCGGCGGGCGCTCAAAGAATTATAAATGCTAGCCAGCACGGAACCCGCAGCCACCAGCGCCACGAGGTAGGCCACCAACTCCAGAACCTGATCAAACCAACCCATCTTGTCGAACAACTGAGCCAAGACCGTTCCTAGCGGCCAGGCGAAGGTCAACCTGTCGCCCTGCTTGTTGTAGAGCATGTCCAACTGCTGGCCCGCCACCGCACTGCGCAGCTTCACCAGCACCGCACTCACATCGCTGGCGGTGGCCGCGGCGTGGCCGGACATGTTCTGGAGTCCCGCCAGCGGAATCCAAAGCACTCGGTCGGCTGGGGTGTTGGAAGGTTCCAAAATGCCGGTGACCACGTATTCGTCCTCGTGCTGCTCCTTGGGATTGAAGTTGAGGCCGTGGTAGGGCTTAAAGGTGTCACCCGGCTTCAACCCCAGGCGTTGGGCGACGAAAGACCCCACCACTGCCTCGCGATAGCCGTCTTCGAACCAGCGCCCACCGGCCACCAACCGAAAACGCCGCCCCGGAGCCGCCTCAGCCTCGGTGAAGAGGTTGGTCAGCGTACCCACAATGCGATAACCCAGATAATTATCACCGACCGCGATCGGAACCGCCAGAGCCACCACCCGGTTGGAGGACAGCGTCTGAAAATCGGAAAACGCGACATTTCCGGGCGAAGCCTCCAGGTGAAACAGAGCATTGAGCACCAGCTGCAGCTTCGCCCCGCGGGCCCCCAAAACGGCATCCCACGCGCCGGTCTGCCCAGTAAAGGTCGCACGAGCCTGACGTTTGACCACCCAGACCGACATGAGTAATCCGCCAGCCAGAGCCAGAGAAAGAGCTGTCACCACGGTCGAGAGCAGGTGTTGCCGCAGGCTGCGGCGAACCAAAAGCCACAAGATCACAAGGCCACCTCCGTCCTCGAAGCCTGATTGAGAGTGGCCAGAGATTCCCGGCGCGGGAACGACGCCAGAACCGCCGGATCATGACTCACCAAGAGCAGCGCCGAGCCCTGCTCCGCGCATAATTCCCGTATCAGAGCCAAGGCCTGGGCAGCATTGGTCGGATCCAGGTTACCCGTAGGTTCATCGGCCAAGACCAACTTCGGTCGATTAGCTAAAGCTCGAGCCACGGCCACGCGCTGTTGTTGGCCGGTCGAAAGCTGCCGCGGAAAATAGTCCAGTCGATCACCCAATCCGACCCGTTCCAACAGCGACCGAGCGCGGACCCGATCCGCACCCGGCCCGAAGGACATCCCCAAGAGAACATTCTCCAGACACGTAAAGCCCTGAAGCAAATTGAAGGTCTGGAAGATGTATCCGATCACCGCAGCCCGGTGACGGTCCCGATCCGGTTCCGACAACGCGGTCATATTTTGACCATCCAAGAGAATGTGTCCGGAGTCTCCCGTCAGAATACCCGCAATAAGGTTTAGAAAAGTGGTCTTGCCGGTACCGCTAGGACCACTCAACGCCACCTGTTCCCCGGCACTGAGTCGGAACCCTGGAACATCCACCACCGGCAAGAGTTGCCCGTAAGGTGTTCGGAAGCTTTTCCGAAGGTTTTCGATCTCAAGCAGCGCCATGGACAAGGGACAGGCTGCATGGAGCAGCAAAACTTGGCCATCGACTTTTATAAAACGCTTGGAGAGCCGCCTCGGACAAGGGACAGGCTCTTCGGACAAGGGACAGGCTCTTCGGACAAGGACAGGCTCTTCGGACTAGTAGGGACAGGCTCTTCGGACTAGGGACAGGCTCTTCGGACTAGTAGGGACAGGCTCTTCGG
>SXGR01556860.1_pt1 | contig 20517 bp, 20 predicted proteins | sample 3174711 | NCBI WGS metagenome assembly SXGR01 (sample SAMN11356860, study PRJNA531348) | freshwater metagenome | isolation source: freshwater sample F1-60 | place: China: Fuxian Lake, Yuxi | collected 2017-12-25 | reverse complement strand
TGTGCGGCATCGCCGAGGACCCAACCTGCCCTGGCCTAAAGCCCTCGGTCACTAAATCATGGCTTGCCATCAAGCGAATAGAGGTGGCGAGTGATGACGGTGCTGAGGCAAGCTGCATCAAAGCCGACACCACATCGAAGTCAAGTGATCGTGGATACACCTGGCCGACGCTGCTGAACACCTGCTTGAATCCAAGGTGCCCGGCTATCGCATCCTCCAACTCAGCCAACTTGGAGTCGTCGCCGTCGAAAACATCGAGCATGTCCTGGGCGGTGCCCACCGGGCCCTTGATACCGCGCAGCGGGTAGCGCGAAATCAGTTCGTCAAGCCGCTCATATGCAACAAGTAGTTCATCGGCTGCGGATGCGAAGCGCTTACCCAGTGTGGTGATCTGGGCCGGCACATTGTGCGATCGGCCCGCGATTGCGGTATCGGAATACCGAACCGCCAACTCAGACAACCTCGCGAGCGCAGAGATTACCTTCACTCGCACCAACATCAAAGACTCTCGGACCTGAAATTGCTCGATATTCTCGGTGACATCACGCGAGGTCATGCCCAGGTGGATCAGCTCGTATCCGGCCAGCGCATTGAACTCCTCGATGCGGGCCTTGACATCGTGCTTGGTGGTTCGCTCCCGCGCCTCGATTGAGGGGAGGTCAACTGATTCAAGCACCGCTTGGTAGGAGGCAATCGCACCGGCCGGGATCACCATTCCAAGTTTCACTTGGACCGTGAGCACCGCGAGCCAAAGCCTGCGCTCCAGCACGATCTTGGCTGCCGGTGACCAGATGGCAACCATCGAATTGGATGCATAACGGCCAGCTAGGACATTGGGGACCTGCTGGGCGGATGTCACGGACTTATTGTTCCACGCGCCCTGCACGCGTCCAACTTACCGGCCAGAACGCCGATTTCGCGCTCGTGGCTTACTTCACGCCCGAGTTCGAATCGGTGATGTCGTCCTGGGTTAGACAGCCGACCGGATTCTGCGCGGCGAGGCTGTAAAGGGACGGGTCATTGCGAACGGCGATCCAGCCGCTTTCAATGGAACTCAAGGTGGTGAGCATCGAAGCCGACTTGGCTGGCGCTAGGTAATTGGCGAGACAAGCGTGCCATGGCGCAGTACTGCCAGTCTTGGCGAAGAAAACCCCCGTCTCGATCATGCCCATGCCATTGGCTTTCCAGTTCGAGTTGTAGTCACTGACCGTGCCGATCCGCTGGCCAGCTTTTACTTTGTCGCCGACTTTCACGGTCGCATTGATCAGGTGCTCATGCTCGAAGAGAATGGCAGCGCCACCTTGCGTGCAGGCTGTACCGGTGGGCGCTACCCGGACGCTGTAGTCATTGCTGTACAGCTGTGGAACGTCACAGACCGTGCCATCGAGCATGGAGATCACCGGGGTGCCCAGCGGAGCGATGAAGGCCATCTGTGGCTCCAGGATCCCTTGCACTACATCTCCATACAGGCCAACAATTCGACTGTACGCCGCGGTGTCGGCCGGGTTGCTAAAAGTAGGTGGCGTGACACCCTTCAACTGCATCACGCCGGCTTTGCCCGATGCGCTGTCGTAGGGGTCAAGTGCCAGGCCCCAATTCTGGATAACCTTCGGAATACTGGCGTTGGATGTAATGCTGCTGGAGCCACTACCGCTAGAACTGCTGCCGCTCCCGCCACCGGAGGCGACTTTCACCCAAACGAGTTTGCCGCCTTTCTTCACGCAACGCAGATCACTATTGCCCACATGCAGCGTGACCCCGGCTTTCGTGCACTTGGCTCCTGGCTTGGTCGCGGCATTGGCCATCGGCGAGGCCACCGCGGTCAGCAGCACTGCAACCGCCCCGAGTGCGGTGATCCTGACGATCGGATGTAGTGCCACGACGGCCTCCCCCTTGCTCGCTTCGGAAATCTCGACAAAACCCTACCCCGATGCGCTGGCAATCGCCGCAATATCAGTACGGAAATGCGACCCGGCCAAGGTGATCAGGGCAATTGCCCCGTACGCCCGCTCGCGGGCCTGCGCGAGCTGATCCCCGGTGGCCGTGACCGAGAGCACCCGGCCACCGGCCGACACCAGCTCGCCCTTCGGGTTAACTGCGGTGCCAGCGTGCAGGACGTTCACGCCGGGAACCTCATTGGCAGCCTCGATCCCCGAGATGAGGTCACCGGTGCGGGGGGTCTCGGGGTAGTTATGCGCCGCGATGACAACAGTGACGGCAGACTCCTGGCGCCAGGCAAGTGGCGGTAAATCAGCGAGTCGGCCGGTGGCAGCCGCCAGCAGCAACCGACCCAGCGGTGACGCCAACCGGGCCAAGACCACCTGGGTCTCCGGGTCCCCAAAGCGCGCATTGAATTCGATTACCCGGGTACCCCTGGCGGTTAAAGCCAATCCGGCATACAGCAGGCCGACAAATGGGGTACCCCGATGACGCATGGCATCGACCATCGGCTGGAGCACCCGGCCGGTTACGTCGGAGACGAGATGCTCCGGTGCCCACGGCAGTGGCGAGTACGCGCCCATCCCTCCGGTATTGGGGCCTTCGTCGTCGTCGCGGACACGCTTGAAATCTTGCGCCGGCTGCAGCGGCACGATGGTGGTGCCATCGGTGATTCCGAACAATGAAACTTCGGGGCCGTCTAGATACTCCTCGATTACTACTTGAGCATCTGCAGCGCGCGCCAAACAGAATTGAGCATGCGCAAGAGCCTCGGCTCGATTATTTGTCACGACAACGCCTTTGCCGGCGGCCAAGCCATCATCCTTGACCACATACGGTGCACCGAACTGATCGATAGCGGCCCCAACTTCAGCGATCGTGGTGCAGACATGTGCCAGTGCGGTTGGCACGCTCGCCTCGGCCATCACCTGTTTTGCGAATGCCTTGCTCCCCTCCAACTGCGCGGCAGCAGCCGATGGCCCAAAGCAGGCAATCCCTCGACCGCGAACCGCATCGGCAGCGCCGGCAACGAGCGGGACCTCAGGGCCGATGACGACGAGGTCGACCGCCAATTTCGCAGCTAGCTCACCAATCGCCACCGGATCACTTACCGCCACCTGATGGGTTTCGACAACACCGGCGATGCCCGCGTTGCCGGGCGCGCAAATCACGCCTTCGACTTCGTCATCGTCGAGCAGGGCATTGATTAGGGCGTGCTCGCGCGCACCCGACCCAATGACAAGAACTCTCACGCTAGGAGCCGGCGTAGTGCTTATCGGTCAAGGTGAGAACCTCGTCCAGAATCGCAAGACCTTCCTTGGCCTGCTCAGGGGTGACTACACATGGGGGCACCACGTGCACCCGGTTCATGATCGAGAATGGCAGGTAGCCGCGCTTACGGCACTCGGCCACGATTTCAGCCATCGCCGGGGAGGTGCCCGGGTACTCCGCCAACGGGGCCTTGGTCTTTCGGTCTGAGACCAACTCGATGGCCCAGAACACGCCCAGGCCTCGAACATCGCCGATCACCGGGTGCCGGTCCTGGAGTTCGAGTAGCCCAGGCCCGATGACATCCGTGCCGATGGCCGCTGCGTTCTCGACCACGCCTTCTTCTTTCATCGCATTGATCGAGGCCACGATGGAGGCGGCCGCAAGGGGATGACCGGAGTAGGTGAGGCCACCGGGGAAAACCTTGGTATCGAAAGTCGCCGCGATCTCATCGGAGATCACCACGCCACCGACGGGCACATAGCCGGAGTTCGAACCCTTGGCGAAGACGATGAGGTCAGGCTTGACGTCAAAGTTGTCAAAGGCAAACCACTTGCCGGTGCGCGCGAACCCGGCCATTACCTCGTCAAGAATGAGAATGATGCCGTACTTATCGCAGAGGGCGCGAACGCCGGCGAGATAGCCCGGGGGTGGCACCAGGATGCCACCGGTGCCGACCACGGTCTCGATCAGAATGCAGCCGATCGTGCTCGGCCCTTCGAAGATGATTACCTGCTCTAGGTGCTCTAGGGCGCGCACTGACTCTTCTTCTGCCGACTTCGCCCAGAAGACCGACCGGTAAAGGAAAGGGCCAAAGAAGTGCACGTGCTGGGTTGAGTACTCATTCGGCCAACGCCGTTGATCACCTGTCGCGGCAATCGCGGCTCCGGTGTTGCCGTGGTACGAGCGATAGAAGGAAAGCACCTTGTGCTTGTGGGTGTGAATCCGCGCCAGCCGAATGGCGTTCTCGTTCGCATCAGCGCCGCCGTTAGTGAAGAAGACTTTGTTCATGCCAGCGGGAGCGAGGTCGGCGATCAGCTTGGCCGCTTCGCCACGCTTGTCATTGGCATGCTGCGGGGCGATGGTTGCCATTACCGCAACCTGGTCTTGGATCGCCTTGACGACCTTTGGGTGCTGGTGACCGATGTTGACGTTCACCAACTGCGAGGAGAAATCCAAGTACCGATTGCCCTCGTAATCCCACACATAGCAGCCCTCGGCCGCCGCCGGCGTGAACGGGTTCAGGGCGCCCTGCGCACTCCAGGAGTGAAAGACATGGGCTCGGTCTAGGTCAAAGACGCGCTTGCCCTCGGCTGGGTCGGCGGTGAATGTCATGGCGGGCTCCCTGTCTTGGCATTATTAATCGCGGTCAGTTGTTATAGCCCACTTTAGAACCGGGCCAATGTTCAGCATATTTCGGGGCGATCATTTAAGGGGGTTCACCCAACGAATATTTGGAAAACGCGCAAAGTCGGAGTCTGCGGAATACACGGTGCCCCCGAACTCGAGTGCCAGTGCTCCTAAATGGGCATCGTTGACCAGATTCCCGCCCACTGAGGTAGGGACCAGCAGCGAACGTAGGGCCTGCGGGTGCCTGCGGGTTGGTTGGAGTACCTGCACCGACGGCAAGTCGAGCCACTCTTCTACTGGCGCCAATAGGTCACTTACCCCGATCGGGTTGATTGTTATCCGGGGGGATGACAACATCCGCACGTATGCGATTAGGACCAGCCAACTCAACCCGACAGCCTCGTCACTGTTTAAGGTGCTAGTCCACCAAGCGTTCGCGCGCTCGTGAAAAACTGATCTAACGTCTGCCGCATAAATCAGCAGGTTCGCATCAGGAATAATCATCTTGAGCCGCTGCCGCCATTAACCGCGCCGTGACCGCAAGCAGGTACTCATCATCCATCTCCGCAACCAGATCTAGAGCTTTGGTGACGTCGATTCCCTCCCGAACTCCCGCGTCAAAGGTGCGCACCACGACTGGTGCTCGAGGAGCGGGGGCCACGGCCATGCCGCGCCGAAGGTACCGATTCAGCACGGTCTTAAAGGGTTGTCCGGTATTACGAGATTCCTCTTGGAGCGCCATGGCCAAATCATCGTCCAAGGTGAGTGTTGTTCGCATGGACCAATACTAGCCTGTTGGCATCAAGACATCAAGCCTGCAGACATCATGATGCCTCATTGCTGTTTTCCAGCCTCTCCAACAGTCCAGCCTTGACCGCCGGCCAGTCGTCCGCAACCACCGAAAACATGACGGTGTCGCGCACCGATCCATCCTGACGGCGCTGGTACTGGCGAAGTACCCCTTCTTTGGTGGCGCCAACCCGCGCGATGGCCGCTTGGCTGCGCACATTTCGAATATCGGTTTTAAGTTGCACCCGACCCATCCCGGACACTTCGAAGGCCCAGGTCATCAGCAGTAGCTTGCATTCGGGATTGACCACCGATCCCCAGACCGCTGGCGCATAAAGGGTGAAGCCGATTTCGAGTCTGGCATCAACGGTTGACACCTCCAGATAGGACGTGGTGCCGACCACCTCACCGTTTTGCCGGACGACCCAAGGCCAGCGGCCAACTTCATTCGCCGCTCCCAAGGTGTCGGCCAACGCACCGACGGAATCCGGGCGGCCGCGTACATGGGTCCAAACTGAGTCGTGATCGAGCACCGCGAATAATTCAGCCGCATCACTTTCTCGAGCAGGGGTCAAGGTGACGTTGCTACCGGCCAGAACCGTGTCCGCCGGCATCGGCCACTGCACGTAGTTCTTCATGGCGCGCTGGTGTCCACTACCCCAGTAGATCGTTAATCGCGATGGTGGCATCACGATCTTGCCCAACGCCGATGGCGCTGATTCGAGTGCCGGAGATATCCTCGAGGAACTTCACGTAGTTGCGGGCAGCCACCGGGAGGTCGTCGAATTCTCGCGCCCCCGAGATGTCCTCGGCCCAACCGGGCATATTCTCGTAGATCGGCTTGGCGTGATGGAAGCCGGTTTGGGTCATCGGGAGTTCTTCGCAGCGCGTGCCATCAACCTCATACGCAACACAAACAGGTATCTGCTCGAACCCGGTTAGCACATCTAGTTTGGTCAGGAAAGTGTCGGTCAGGCCGTTAACCCGCGTGGCAAACCGTGCGATCGGCGCATCGAACCAGCCACACCGACGCGGCCGCCCGGTAGTGACACCGCGCTCCCCACCGATCGTGCGCAGGCGCTCACCGCTCTCGTCGAGGAGTTCGGTTGGGAATGGGCCAGATCCAACCCTGGTGACATACGCCTTCAAGATGCCGATGACACCGGTGATGCGAGTTGGCCCGATGCCACTGCCGGTGCAGGCACCACCGGCCGTCGCATTACTTGAGGTCACAAATGGATAAGTTCCGTGGTCGACGTCAAGGAGGGTGCCTTGACCGCCTTCGAGAAGAACCACCATGTCGTCGTCAAGGGCCTTATTGAGTAGAAGTGAGGTGTCGGCGACATAGGGGCGCAAAATCTCGGCAAAGGCAAGCAGCTCATCGGTCACGGCAGCTGGATCAAGGGCGCGGCGGTTGAATACTTTGACCAACGTCTGGTTCTTGTTCGCCAGTGCCCCTTCGACTTTTTGCTGCAGGATCGACGGGTCGAATAGGTCCTGCACGCGAATGCCGACGCGCGCGATTTTATCGCTGTAGGTCGGGCCGATCCCGCGACCGGTCGTGCCGATCTTCGCGTGACCAAGGAAGCGCTCGGTGACCTTGTCGAGGGTGACGTGGTACGAGGTGATCAAGTGGGCGTTGGCGCTGATCACCAGCTTCGAGGTGTCGATGCCGCGCTCGTTCAGCGCGGTCATCTCCCCGATCAGCACCGCCGGATCGATGACGACCCCGTTGCCGATGACCGGCACGACGTCGGGGGTCAAGATCCCGCTGGGGAGTAGGTGCAAAGCGAATTTCTGGTCGCCGATAACAACGGTGTGACCAGCATTGTTGCCACCTTGATACCTGACGACGTAGTCGACGCGGCCGCCGAGCAGGTCAGTTGCCTTGCCCTTGCCCTCGTCGCCCCATTGTGAACCGACAAGAACTATGGCAGGCATGCCCTCAGGGTATCGGAGAATCAGGCTGGGGAAGCGAGCCGCTCGGCGATCCGTTGGCCCAGGGCCGTGCCCGACAGCCAGGCGGTCTCAACCCTTGGGCCACCGGCCCAGGCGTCACTTGCCAGCCCGATATTGACGTCATCGTCTAGGTAGCACTCATCAGCCCAAGCGATAAGTGGCCTCGCGTAGGTCCAACGCTGGATATCAACCCAGATCGGCTGCTCGGTCAAGGCAAGAATCCGTTGCAGCGCGGCTAGGACAATTGGAGTGACCGCCGCCGGATCGGCCAGATGACCGGCAACCAGGACCGGATTGACATGCGCGACCAAGACCGGGGCGCCGTTCCCGCGCCGGCTGCCGTCATTGGCTATCCAAGTGAGTACTTCGTCGTCGTTGACGAAGACTCCATCAAATGGCGCCCAGCAGGTATTTTGGAAGACCGCCGTCACCGCGAAGGTCGGCTCCCACACCACCCCGCAGGTTGCCTGGATCGTTGCTTCTAGTTGGGGAGACTGCGAATCAAGGATTGCGCGCGCTTGCGGATCCGGCATACACAGTGCCACCGCTGTTGCCGGCACCTCGTCGACCGTCAGGTGGTCACCCGCGAAGGACACCACCTCAACACTGTGATTGCTGGTTATCCGGGTGCTTGGCAGCCTCGAGGCCAGATCTGCCACCAATGAACGCAATCCACCAACCGCCGCGTATCGCATCGGCCCCCCGCGCACCCCGGCAACACCTTGGGGGGTGGCCAGGTGAAATGAGTCGGTCCAAGCACGTGCGAGACCGCGCACCTGCCAGTCGTCAACCACCGCTCTGAAACCTTCGGCGCTCGCCGTGAAGTAGGACGCACCGATATCGACGACGTGCCCGTCATACTCGGTTCCCGAGTCACGGATTACCCGCGACGCCATCCGGCCACCGAGCTTGTGGCCTCGATCGAGGAGCTCCACCGAGACGCCGCGGGCATTGAGCTCGCCGGCGCATGCTACGCCGCTGATGCCACCACCAACAACGATGACCATGTACTACGCAGCCGGAATACTCGGGTCGCAGTCACTGAGAAAGGCACTGATGCGATCTGCTTCGTCAGTTTCATTGATCGCAGTGGAAGCACGGCCCAGGGCGCGCAGGCACCGCAGGAAACCCTGATTGGGCTGATGGCTCCAAGGCACCGGGCCGTGGCCCTTCCAGCCGGCCCGGCGCAGTGCATCAAGCCCGCGGTGATAGCCAACGCGGGCGAAGGCGTACGACTCAACGACGGCCCCCGCCGTCCAGGCCTGATCACTGAGGGCTGCCCAGGCCAGTGAGCTGGTTGGGTAGGCGCGCGCTACCGAATCCGGGGGGTCACCGGCCGCAAGTGCCGTTACGGCCCCCGTGTCAATTGGCAGGAAGGTCGGCGGTGGCCCGCCGAGTAAGTCGTGACCAACACTCATCGAAAAACTCCAACCCCTGAACCGCTACCTGGCCTGAGAACCACTACAGATTGTGGAACCTAACGCCATCTGGTTGAAACCCGGGGTGGGGGCCCGGTTCAACTGCTATTTTGCACCGGTGGACCCATCGCCGGCTGCGCCCGCGGGCGCCTCAGTAGTAACCCACTATCAGCTCGCACCGGGCACCCACGAGGCCTTTGCCCGGGCTCAGGGTGAGATTTCGCTGGCGCTGGCGGGCTCTCCCTTATATACCGGCTCTGAAATGCACACGGATCCGTCCGGTGACCAGCAGACCGTGGTGCGGCGGTTCAGCAACGCGCAGGCTGCGAAAACCTGGCTTGCGAGCCCTGACCGCGAGGCCTTCGAATCCGGTCTTGCCCAGATGTGCTCAGTAAAGCCAATAACCAACATTCTGCTACCGGTGCTAAACGTCGATGCCGTCGGTGCCACTTCGGTAATCACCACTCGCGTCAAAGCCGGCCAAGACTCATGGTTCGCCGAGTGGCAAGGGCGGATCGGTGCCGCGCAGCAGCAGTTCCCGGGGTATGTCGGCCAACGCGTGCAGGCACCAATACCCGGTGTTAATGCCGATTGGGTCGCCATCATCGCCTTCGACACATCAGAGCATCTACGCGCCTGGACAGACAGCCCCGAGCGCAAGGCGCTGGTTTCGGAGTCCGCTCCTTATGTCGAGAGATATGACGTGCGCACCGCCAACTCCGCCTTCGAGAGTTGGTTCGCCCGCTCCGAGCGCGGCGCCAAGCCACCGCCCGCCTGGAAACTAACTTCGATCGTGCTCCTCGTGCTCTATCCAATCGTGATGCTCGAGATTTTCACCCTGAACAAGCTAACCTTCGATCTGCACTTTGAGGCCGCTGTCGCTGTCTTCATCGGTAATCTCGTGAGCGTTGCCGTAACTGGATTCCTGCTCATCCCGTGGGCCTCCAGGGCACTAAACTGGTGGCTCGTTCCGCCGGAGGCTGCGGCCACCAAGCGGACCGCCCTCGGAGCCGCTTTAATGATCGGGCTCTACGCAGTCTGTGTACTAATTTTCGCCCTTCTCACCACATGGGATCCTGCGTTACTGTCGCAGTAATTCCTCGCAATCCTTTCAAGGAGAATCAAATGATGACAGTGCACCGCGGCTATGTCTTCCACATCGCTGGATCACCACTGGTGACCGAGGCAGTGGCCAATCTGGCGCATTACCCGGACGGCGCACTAGTCGTTGACGACAAGGGCATCATCACATGGTGCGGTTCCTGGTCGGAGTTACCCGCAGAGTTTGCCACTGCTACCACGGTTGACCACCATGGTGCGTTCTTGCTGCCAGGCTTCGTTGACACCCATTTGCATTTTCCACAGGTGTGGTGCGGTGACTCATACGGCGGCGGCCAGTTGCTGGAGTGGCTGAACAACTGCATCTTCCCCTCTGAATCGAAGTTGCAGGACCGCGGATACGCGAAGGCGGCAGCCGTCGAATTGGTCGACCGGATGATCACCGCGGGCACGACAAATGGCCTCATTTTCGGATCTGCTTTCCCGCACGCACAGGACTTTCTCTTCGAGGAGGCTCGGGATCGTGGTCTGCGCATCGTCGCTGGTCGTGGCATCCAGACCACGGGGCCGGCGTCCGGCCACCTGCTGATGACAAGTGAAGCAGATGCCATCACGCTCACCCGCGAGGAGATCGAGAAGTGGCACCCCCTCGATGCCGAGGAGCGGCGGCATGCACTCCAATTTGTCGCAATAGTGCCGCGCTTCAGCTTGTCCGTCACTCCGACGACTCTCGCGGCACTCGGTGATCTCTACGACGAATACCGTGACAAAGGCGTCTACTTCACCTCCCATCTAAATGAGAATGCACGACCCGGCACCGGTGAGATCGACAGCACCAAAGCGGTCTATCAAGTTGACAGCTATCTCGATACCTATGACGGCAAATTCCTGCCGGGGTCGAAGGTCGGGGGCAAGACCCTGCTTGGCCCGCGCAGCGTCATGGCGCACTCGGTGCACTGCACCGATGCCGAACTCGCCAGAATGGCCGAGACCGGCACTTCGATTGCCCACTGCCCGGTCTCGCAACTGTTCCTGGGATCCGGAACATTGCCCTGGAAGCGCACCGTGGCCTCGGGGGTCAATATCGCAATTGGCAGCGACTGGGGGGCGGGCGATGAGTGGTTCATTCCGCAGGTGCTCAACTCCTGCTTCAAGGTGCACATCTCCGAACGGCAGCCGGTCGGCATCGATCCCTACCCAAGTGATGACCAGTCCTTGTCGCTGCATCCGGCCGAACTGCTCTTCACCGGCACGCTTGCCGGAGCGCGCGCCCTCGCCCTTGAAGACCGCACGGGCAACTTCGATATCGGAAAGGAAGCCGACTTCGTGGTGCTGGACCCGAGCAAGTGGGACATGTACGGCCAGACCCTGGCCCTGATGCACCCGTCTGACGACCCCACCACCCGGCGCGACGCCTTCCTTTTCGCGGTGATCATGCTGGCACGCGAGAAGGCACTCACCGAGACTTATGTGCGCGGGCGCAAGCTCGAGACCTCGACCGGACGCAAGTAGTTCAGTCCCCGCCAGTGGGCAATACGGTACTCAACGCAGTTTCGTACCGCTGGACCGCAGGTCCTCGCAGCAGCGGGCCACTCGATCCTACGAGATCTTGAGCAGTGGCTCCATGAAGCTGGGCAGTTTGTCCTTTGGGCAGTGGTCGGTATACAGGGCGATATTTAAGTTGTAATGCTTGGCGATGGAGTGCGCGAACTCGGCAAGAGCCGTCGCGCCGGCCACCATTTCTTTCACCGTCTGACCTGATGCGAACTCCGCTCCGCCCCACGACACCTGAACGATGCCATCGCTCTCAGCTTCGGCGGATCCCCGAATCGCCGGATAGGCGAACTTGCCGGCCTTTGCACGATCGAGCATTTGGGCATACACCTCGGGGGATACGATTGGCATCAGGACTCCAGTTGTAGGTCAAGGGCGCTGAACGATCGTTATCAGTTCACCCGATTATTGCGCCCGTGTTACGCGTCTCCGCCTGCAGATCCCGCAGGGATTTTGAGAGTAGGCCGCCCAAGAGAGCAAGCACCACGATGCCCGCGGCGAGTAAGAAACCTGTCTTCAGGCCGACGAAGGCAATAAGTGGACCCGCTAAGGCCAACCCAATTGGCCCGAACATCAAGGTGCCCATGGCGTCATAGGCGGAGACTCGTGACAGCGCCTCACGCGGGATGTGCGTTTGGAGCGCGGTGAACCATAGGACCATGAACAACTCGATCGCGATTCCCCAGATAAATGCGCCCAAGGCTACCACCACCAGCGGTGCGGTAAAGGCCAATAACAGCACCCAGAGCGGGAATGCGAAGGAAATAATCATGCCGAAAAGCAGTGGCCGCGAGGCGTGGATCTTGGAGGCAACCACCGCCCCGATCAGCAAGCCAACCGACATGGAACCGAGCACGAATGCCCAGCCGGCCGGCCCGCCATAGGACTCATTGGCCAACACCGGGCCCATGACTTCCTCAACTCCGCGTATCACCATCACCGCCACGCTGAATGAAAGCACAATCGCGACAACCCATTTATATGAGATAAAAAGCCGCCAGCCGTGAATTAGGTCACCCAGCATTGATTCACCTGATCTATGCGGCTTGGAAGCATGTCTAAATGTGAAGACCAAAAAACCCGCGAGGAGAAACGATGCGGAGTCGACCATGATCGCCACACCAGATCCGAACAGTGCCACCAGCAACCCGCCCACCGCGCTACCGACAATGAGCCCGGCATTGCTCGCCACACTGATATAGGCATTGGCCGGTTGCAAGTGCTCATCGTCGACCACATCCGGTACCAAACCCGGGTAGGCCGGATACCACAAGCCATTTAGCACCCCAGAAATAATGGATAGGACCACGAGCAGTGGCACGGTGGCCGTGCCGGTTATGAACAGCAACCCCATCACAGCCACCACCAAACTGATGGCGACATCACTTGCTGAAATAACGCGGGCGCGACCAAGGCGATCCGCGATCACCCCGCCGATTGGAAGCACGATAACCATCGGCAAGGCCTGTGCTGCCAGCACCAGACTAAGTGAGGTTGGTGTTGCACCTTCAAGATCCAAGACCCCAAAAGCCAAAGCGATCGGGGCGATGCCGTTACCAATATTACTTATCGTGCGGGCGATGAACAGTTTTTGAAACTTGCGGTCGGTCAGCAGCACGCGGGTCGGGATCGACATCATGGCAATTGCCCAAAACGGTGTTGGCATATCCAAGCGTGCATTGCAATAGCGGCAGCAGCACCAGCGTTAATTGACCTGGTTGAACCATATTGGGCTATCGAGAGCACCGAGCAACAAACTTCGCGCGCCTCCTTGGTTAAGCCTTCGCCTTCTTGGCCAAATAGCAGCACACATTTCTCGGGAAGGGTAAAGGTCTCCAGCGGCACCGAGCCTGGCAGGTTATCAACACCAATGAGCACTAGGTCATTCTCCCGCGCCCAGTCCGCCAAAGCCGGTGGACTCAGGTGGTGGCGCACCTGCTGATACCGATCGGTGACCATGGCACCGCGCCGGTTCCACCTCTTTCTCCCCACAATATGGACTTCCTTGGCCAAGAATGCATTGGCGGTTCTGACAACCGAACCGATATTGAAGTCGTGCTGGAAGTTTTCAATGGCCACGTGAAATGGGTGACGCCTAGCGTCGAGATCGGCTACCACCGCATCAAGGGACCAGTAGCGGTACTTGTCTACGACATTGCGCCGGTCGCCCTCGGCCAGTAGTTCCGGGTCGTAGTAATCGCCGGTCGGCCAAGGTTTTGGGTATGGTCCGACCCCGACTTCGGCCGGTACTTCCGGGAATTCCACGCCTCCGACGATAGCCTCAACCACATGCATGAGCTGGCATCACTTGTCCAAACCCTCGGCCCAGACCCGGAAGCCCTACTCAAAAGTTTCGGAACGGTGGCTTTTTGGGTGGCGCTGGCGATAATTTTCGCCGAATGCGGGTTGCTAATCGGGTTCTTCCTGCCCGGTGACTCGCTGCTGTTCGTAGTCGGCATGCTAATCGCCCAGGGCTTCATCGCCATCAATATTGGTGTCGCGGTCCTGCTCTTGATTCTTGCCGCAATCATCGGAAATGTCGTCGGCTACTGGATCGGGCTCAAAGCCGGCCCGGCGCTCTTCAAACGCCCCGACTCCAAGTTATTCAAGCAAGAATACGTTGACAAGACCCACGCCTTCTTCGAGAAGTATGGGGCCCGCGCAATTGTCCTGGCCCGATTCGTGCCAATAGTTCGCACCTTCATCACCGCAATCGCCGGGGTTGGCAGGATGGACTTTCGCAAGTACCTGATTTTTAGTTTCATCGGTGCGGTGCTTTGGGCCGGCCTCGTCACCCTCGCTGGCTACTTCCTTGGAAATATCGAGTTCGTCCAAAAGAATATAGAGATCATTTTGATTCTCGTAGTGTTCGTCAGCATTTTGCCAATCATCTTTGAGTACGTGAAGCATCGACGGGAGCGTGCTGCCGGCGAGGGTAGCTAGTCCAAGCCAAGATCCGCTAGCGAAAACGCCGACCGATACTCGAAGCCGCGTGCCACGACGGCCGGGCCGGCGCCGCGATCGACTATGACGGCAACGGCAACGGTGGTTGCACCCACTCGGTCGAGGGCGTCGACCGCGGCCAGCACCGATGACCCGGTCGTCGAAGTATCCTCGACGGCAAGCACCCGAGCACCCGACACATCCGGACCTTCGATTTGCTTTTGCAATCCGTGCTGCTTCTCCGACTTGCGCACCACGAAGGCGTTCAGTAAGACACCCGACCGCGCGGCATCGTGCATCATCGCGGTCGCTACCGGGTCGGCGCCAAGGGTCAGGCCGCCGACCGCGGTGAACTCCAAGTCGCTGGTCAACTCCCTCATCACCGTTCCGACCAAGGGTGCGGCTACCGCGTCCAATGTCACCCGCCTTAGATCTACGTAATATTCGGCTTCGCGCCCACTCGATAAGGTCACCTTCCCGTGGACCACCGCTTTTCTGATGATCTCCTGACGAAGCTGCTCCCACGCTGGTGACCTAGTCATGCCCCAAGCCTATGCTTATCGGGTGAGCACCGGGCTGTCTGGATGAGCACCGGCAGCATCGTCGCCCTGCCCGGTGGTGATCTTGAATTTCACCTCGAATTAGGCACAGCGGTTCGAGAACTGGGCGGCAAAGTCTTCGCGATCGACCTACCACCTGCTTCCCCAGCGCCGATGTCCGTGTTGATCTGCGCGCGAATCCATGAACTAGGGCCCGCCGCGCCACTGGTAGTGGTCGCACCGGCAAGCAGTGTCCAATACCTGCCAGCGCTCGCCCTCGCCCAGCGCGCCGCGCACCGCAGGATCGCTGCGTACTACTTAATCGACCCGCTAACCGATCCAACCGGGCCAGAATGGCCCGATGCGCCGGTTTACGTCATTAGGCAAACGCGCGCGGCGGCCACGAAATTGCCCGAATTACGCGGGTGGCAGGAGATCAGCTTCAATGCCATAGACGAGTTGGTTGCTGCGCTCGTTGCCAGCGCCAGCATCTAGCGCCTCCCGAAACGGCCCGATACTTCGCGCATGGCCGACGCAAACCGAACTAGCGGGCGCGGCGCATAACGCACCACGGTCGACAACGCTTTGTATTGCGCACCGGCGACGCTAATCGGTCGGTTTAGCGTCACATCGCGCATCGCCTGCTCAACTACTTGCTCGGCTTCGAGCCACATCCAATCAGGGACATTCGACATGTCCATGCCTGCACGATCATGAAACTCGGTATGCACAAACCCGGGGCAGACCGCGGTCACCCGCACTCCGCTGCCGGCCAACTCCTGAGCCAGACTCTCGGAGAAGACAGTGACCCAGGCCTTGGCCGCTGAATAAGTACCGCCTGTTATCCAACTCGCGATGCTGCTCACATTGATGATGACCCCAAACCCGCGCTCCGCCATCCCTGGAACTACTGCATGGGTGGTGCGCATTACCGAGCGAACAAGGACATCAAGCATCTGCTGTTCATCATGGATGTCACTTTGTGAGAAGGACGCCTTGACGCCGAATCCCGCGTTGTTGACCAATACCGAAATCGGTCGATCGGCTCGACCCGAGCGCTCTTCAACTTTCGTCAACGCGAGAGCATCACCGAGGTCAGCAACCAGGACCTCGCAATGTACCCGAAACTTCGCAGTCAAGTCCGCGGCGAGCTCGACGAGCCGGGCTTCATCCCGGGCTACCAGGACTAGGTCGAAGCCGGCTCGGGCCAGCGCCACCGCAAAGGCCCGCCCAATCCCGGCAGTAGGTCCGGTCACCAGTGCTACTGCCATGTAACTCCAATTAGTAAAACTGACGGGCGGTATCAAGGACCTGCTATAGCAACGTACCGTAGGCACATGGGTCAACGGATGGCGCGAAAGCGGGTACTCGGCACCGCCGCCTTCATGGCCGCAGCGCTGACCATCTCGGCTCTCGGGTCCGCGGTGGCAGCCCCTGTTGCCCCCGGCTCTGCCCACCTCGGGGCCAGCACCCCTCGCATCGTAAATGGCAACGACTCCGCCCCCGGGGATCTGCCCTTCCTGGTCGCACTCCTTGATGCCTATGACTTTGATGACGAGGGCGCATTTCAAGCCCAGTTCTGCGGCGGTGCCTTGACGACGACCACGACGGTTATCACCGCCGCTCACTGTGTGGTCGATGACGAGACCGGTGCCGTGACGCCTCCCGAGGACGTCCTGGTTGGGTTCACTAGAAATCTGAAGGCACCTAATGTGCGCACCGTTAGCGTTTCTGCAATCCGAGTGCACCCAAGTTACGACTCCGATGCGGTTACCTTCGATATAGCAGTTCTGACGCTGGCCGAGCCGGTACTGGATATCACCCCAATCCTGCCGATGCGGCCGGCTGACCCACTATCCCTTGTTGCCGTCGGGGCACCTGCCAAAGTAGCCGGCTGGGGAAGTCTATCGGCGGATGACGACAGCTTCCCGGAAGCGTTCAAGATCGGCCGATTGGTGATTTTCCCGAACGAAAGTTGCGGGCGTGGGTCTGACTTCAGTGTCGCCGGGGTGACCTTCGACGGCTTCGGTAGCAGCTCTGCCTCCGCCGACACCATGCTCTGCGCAGCTGGCGTGACCTCTAACCGAAAGATCATCGACAGTTGTCAGGGTGACTCTGGTGGGCCGCTAATCGGTGGTGACGGTGGCGCGATGCGGCTGATCGGCGTCGTGAGTTGGGGTGAGGAGTGCGCTATCACGCTGCCAGGTGTCTACACCAGGGTCGCAGCAATGGCTGATTTCCTAATTTCGACCAATGCGCTGGTGAGCCTGGCACCGACCGTCGCACCAGTTATCGACCTCACGGTGCTGAACACCGCCTTGCGCGTCAACTTCACGGTTGCCGATGACGGCTCAGCAATTTCGAGCTACACCGCTAACGCCACTGATCCCGCAACCGGGCAGGTATTCACCTGCACCGGTCAGCCCCGGGTAGATCTGCTGCCACCGTTCTGCACGATCAGCACCTTGGTGAACAACACCAGCTATTCGGTCACCGGATCAACATCGAACTCACTGGGCAGTTCACCCGCATCGGCTACCGTGCTGGGCACCCCCATCGGGGTGCCTACCCCGGGGGCAATTCGCAAGGTTTGGAGCAGCAACGACCGAACCATCGCCGTCGTCGTGAGACGTTCGTTCGCCAACGACGCACCGATCACCAGCACCGCTCTTAGTTGCGCGCCGGTTAACGGCGGCTCGACTAAGGCTGCACCGGTCCGAGGCGGCATGGCGATTTTGAAGAAGTTGCGCCCCACCTACTACTCCTGCGTTGTCATCGTGACCAATGCACTTGGCTCAGCAGCGTCGGCCCACAAGCTGATCAATGTGACCCGCTAGCCTTCCCGCATGTCGCGCAGAACCCCGCCCTTGGTGCCACGGCTTCGCCCCCACGCTGACTCGGTCTTCGCGGAGATGTCGCAGCTGGCCCTTGAGGTTGGCGCAATCAACCTTGGCCAGGGGTTTCCTGATACCGATGGCCCATCGGAGCTGAAGGAAATCGCGACCGCGGCAATCCAAGACGGTAGCGGTAACCAATACCCACCAAGTATCGGAATACCGGAGTTGCGCCAGGCCATCGCCGCCCACCAGGCGCGCTTCTACGGAATCGAACTCGATCCGAAGACCGATGTCGTTGTCACCACCGGCGCCTCCGAGGCACTGGTTGCAACCTTGCTCGCCCTCGTCGATGCCGGTGACGAAGTCGTCATGTTCGAGCCTTGGTTCGATATCTACTCGGCCGCAATCTCGATGGCAAATGGTCAGCGGGTTGGCGTTCCGATGAGCGGGCCGGGGCTGCGGCCCGATATCGACGCGCTCCGCGCCGCCATCACGCCGAAAACCCGAATGATCCTTCTCAATTCACCCCATAACCCAACCGGGGTCGTCTTCACCCGCGAAGAACTGCAGGCGGTCGCAACCATCGCGATCGAGAACGACATTCTGGTTTTGTCCGATGAGGCGTATGAGCATTTGTGGTTCGACGATGGTGAGCACATCCCGATTTGCACGCTGCCCCAGATGTTCGAACGCACCATCACCGTGGGATCGGGCGGTAAATCATTTTCATTCACCGGCTGGAAAGTCGGTTGGGCCACCGGCCCCCGGGAGCTAATCGCGGCGGTTCGTGCCGCGCGGCAACACCTGTCATTTGCCTCAGGCGGTCCATTCCAATACGCGATGGCCCATGGCCTTGGGCTACCCGACCAGTATTACCGCGAGCTTCGAAGCGATCTGGCACTCAAGCGCGATCTGCTCTGCGCGGGGCTCGAGGAGCTTGGGTTCGGCGTTATCCGGCCTCAGGGTACGTACTTCGCAACCACCGACGTGCGCCCACTTGGGTATACCGATGGACTGACTTTCTGCCGGGAGCTCCCAAATAGGGCCGGGGTAGTAGCCATCCCGCATGGGGTGTTTTGTGATGATGTCGAAGTCGGGAAGCCCTACGTGCGCTGGGCCTTTTGCAAGCGCACCGGGGTGCTGCAGGCAGCAATTGATCGATTGCGTGCAGGATTTAGTTAAGCACCAGCGGCTCGAGTGAGTAGTTACCCAACTGTGCACGTAAGTCGATGGCGACATTTCTTAGGAAGTGCTCAAAGACAGCTCACCTGCACCCGAAGCATTGATTTCCACCTTGTCGCCGTCGCGGATTTCACCAGCCAGGATCCCCTTGGCCAACTTGTCGCCTATCGCAGTTTGCACCAGCCGGCGAAGTGGTCGAGCGCCGTAGATTGGATCAAATCCCACTTCCACCAACCAATCCTTGGCTGCACCCGTAACCTCAAGGGTGATCCGGCGATCCGCTAGGCGCCGCTGCAGTTGCTCGATTTGGATATCGGTCACCTTAAGGAGTTCAGCGCGATCAAGTGGCTCGAACAGCACCATCGCATCGAGGCGGTTTAGGAACTCTGGCCGGAACCTCTGTTGCACCGCCCCCATCACCAGGGCTTTGCGCTCATCGAAGGGCAACTCGGTATCAACTAGGAATTGCGAACCCATATTCGAGGTCAAGATCATAATCACATTGCGGAAGTCGACGGTTCGACCTTGGCCATCGGTCAATCGGCCATCATCGAGTACCTGCAGCAAGATATCGAATACTTCAGGGTGGGCTTTTTCAACCTCATCCAAGAGAATTACCGAATACGGACGCCGCCTAACTGCCTCCGTTAGCTGACCCCCCTCCTCATAGCCGACATAGCCGGGAGGTGCACCGACCAAGCGTGCTACCGAATGCTTCTCGGAGTACTCGCTCATGTCAATTCGCACCATCGCGCGCTCATCATCAAATAAGAACTCCGCGACGGCTTTGGCAAGTTCGGTCTTGCCAACCCCGGTCGGTCCGAGGAACAGGAAGGATCCGGTGGGTCGGTTCGGGTCGGCGATACCTGCCCGGGCCCGCCGGACGGCGTCCGCAACCTCCCGCACCGCCGCACTTTGCCCGACCACTCGCTTCCCCAACTCTTCTTCCATGTGGAGGAGTTTTTGGGTCTCGCCTTCCAAGAGCCGACCTGCTGGAATGCCCGTCCACGCGGACACAACCTCCGCAATGTCATCCGCGGTGACTTCTTCCTTAACCATCGCCGATTCGCGGGCATTCGTCTGGGCCGTGACCCGAGCCAACTCCTCCTCGAAGGTGGGGATTTCGGCATAGAGAATCCGCGAGGCCTGCTCGAAGTTGCCTTCGCGCTGTGCTTTCTCCGCCACCGCACGCAGGTCGTCGATTAAAACCTTGATCTCACCGATTCGGTCCAGGCCCTGCTTCTCGGCATCCCAATTGACCCGAAGGCCGCGTAGTTCCTCATCCTTATCGGCGATCTCGGCCCGAATTTTGCGAAGCCGCTCATGCGATGCGTCGTCGGTCTCCTTGGCAACCGCCAACTCCTCCATCCGCAGTCGATCCACCTGACGTTGGAGCACATCTATCTCAACCGGTGAGGAGTCGATCTCCATGCGCAACCGAGACGCCGACTCATCCATCAAGTCAATTGCCTTATCGGGCAAGAAACGTGAAGTGATGTAGCGATCCGAAAGGGTCGCGGCGGCAACTAGTGCACTATCGGAGATAACTACCTTGTGGTGGGCCTCGTACTTCTCCTTGATGCCCCGCAAGATTGCAATGGTGTCTTCGACCGATGGTTGGCTGACGAACACCTGCTGGAAGCGGCGTTCGAGGGCTGCATCCTTCTCGATGTATTTGCG
>SXGR01010327.1_pt1 | contig 20524 bp, 20 predicted proteins | sample 3174711 | NCBI WGS metagenome assembly SXGR01 (sample SAMN11356860, study PRJNA531348) | freshwater metagenome | isolation source: freshwater sample F1-60 | place: China: Fuxian Lake, Yuxi | collected 2017-12-25 | reverse complement strand
TCGGTCTCGAGTTCGAGATTCAGCCGTGCGTCCGCCGCCTGAGCCGCGATGTATGAAAGTTGCTGACGATCACCGAGCATTGTCACGATGCATCACCGTCGCTTGAATCGCCCGAGTCATCTCCGCCCGGCAACGGCTCAACATCCACGATGCCGGGCCACGGCTTGACCATGCGCGCGAGCAACGGGAAGTCTTTGCGCATTGGATGCCCTTCAAAGTCGACCGGCAAATACATGTTTCGTAAATCTGGGTGTCCGGAAAACTCAATGCCGAACATTTCATGCGCCTCACGCTCGTGCCAGTTCGCCCCGGCGAAAACCGCAATCAAAGAATCAATCATCGGCGCGGCATCCACGACATCTGCCTTGACGTTCAAACCGATATGAGTCTTCGAGTTGACGATGCGGACAAAAACTTGCATCCGAGTTTCGCCGCCCGCATACCCTGAACGAATTGTCATGTCACGTTGCGGAGCCGGCTCTGTCGGGTCATCTTCGCCACGACCATATGGCGACGGCATCCAGTCAATTACCGACAAGAAACAGAAATAATCAAACGAGTTAGCATCACGAAGTTTTTTTATACTTGTTAACCAGGCATCATTACGCACACGAATCCAAATGTCATCGCCGGGTTTGAAATGCGAATCAACAACAGCATCACCCAGAGAACTCTTGATCGCCGCCAGTGACTCTTCACGAGCGGTATCAACAACCAGTGTTGTGGTTTCGCTATTTAACGACAACGGTCTCACCTCGGCGCTCGGCAATTTCGGCAGCATCCACGGGTGCATCCATTGACTTTGTTCCCTCGCCGCGCCAACGCGCACCCATGTCTTCGTTCTTGATTCGTTGTTGCAACAACACGATGCCTTCGAGCAATGCTTCAGGGCGGGGTGGGCAACCAGGCACATAAACATCGACCGGAATAATTTGATCGACGCCCTTTGTCACCGAGTAACTATCCCAATACGGGCCGCCACAGTTGGCGCAACTGCCCATGCTGATCACATATTTTGGTTCAGGCATCTGTTCGTAAAGACGACGAATAACTGGCGCCATTTTGTCGGTGACGGTACCAGAGATTACGACGAGATCTGCTTGTCGCGGACTTGCCGGCAACGGAATAACACCGAGACGCATCACGTCGTAGCGCGGCGAACCAAACGCCGCACCCATTTCGATTGCGCAACAAGCCAAACCCCATTGATAAACCCACAGCGAATACGAGCGCCCCAAATTAAAAAGCGAAGTTAGCGGCTTCGGCAAGCGGCCACGATCCACTAAACCCATCGCAAAACACCTTTGCGCCATGCATAAATCAGACCGAGCAACAAAATAAAAACGAACGCACCCATTTCAACTAGACCAAACACGCCATATCGCTCGAGTTGCGTCGCCCACGGAAAGATAAAAACTGCTTCAACGTCGAACACGACAAACAAAAGCGCGAAAATGTAATAACGAACTTGGCTCTGCGACCAACCGTGACCCACCGGGTCGACACCACTTTCGTAGGTCAACATCTTTTCACGATTCGGACGATTTGGTCGCACGATTGATGCGATCCACAACAACAAACCGGCCACCGCCACGGCCGCCAAGCCAAACCAGACGACGGTTAAATACGACCGAAAAAAGGTGGACATACCCCTGTCAAACTAGTCTGCAAATGCGTTCTTGGTTTAACTACAAAGCATCTTGGGCGATTGTGAAAGATTGCACTCGCTTTGGTTTTACTTGGCTGAATACTCCATGAACCAATCCACAAGACGCGCCGCCGCAGGGGCACTTTGTGCGACCTCTCTGCTGGTTTGGGCAATGAGTTCACTGGCTTTTAGACCAACTTTGGCCAGTTCTTCTCGACCAGACTCGCTCGCCCACCTTTGAACTATTTGTTCAGTTGCTTCAGGATGAAATTGCGTCGCAAACGAACGACCAGCACGAATCGCCTGCGGCCCGGCGGGACTCGTGGCGAGAACCTCGAGCGACTTGGGCACGGTGAACGTGTCGTAATGCCACTGCAACCACCTGCCAGAAATTACTTCGTTGGGTGGCCCTGCAGAAACTTCGTGCCAACCGATCTCGTGATGCTCTGCGCGTTGCGCCGAGCCACCAAATGCCGTGGCCATAATCTGTGCGCCATAGCAAATACCAAACATCGGTATGCCCCGCCGATGTGTTTCTAAAATCAATTCACATTCGGCGCGCACGTTCTTGGCGAGATCTGGCCAATAGACCGACCACCAACTACCCAACAAAACAACTAGATCTGCGCCGTCCAGAGATGGCCACAGATCTGGATTTTCGCGTTCACACTGTTCGAATACGCCGCCATGCTGTTTGAAACGCTCGCCGACAAAACCATGCTCGACAAATCGTTGGCCGATGAAGCCGGGATCGGCATCCTCAGCATTGGCAACCAACAACGCGCGCATCACTTGAAACTTATCAACTTGATTTTTGCCAACCGGTACGCAAAAACGCTGCCTGTAAGTCTGTCATCACTCGTTTCATGCCAACCGTGAATCCGGTCGCCGAGTCGATGTCCAGCGAAGTATCGACCACCGACTTGAAGACGAGGCTTTGTGGCTGGCTGGAGCCATGCTTGTTGGTCGAGACCGTGATCAAAGGTCGCGTACGCAATACCGACCGGGCGATATTCAAAATGCTGCCGATCGTCAGATTGTCCGATGCAACAATCAGTTTGATCCTGAACTTTTCAACCGAATCCGACTCGAGCATTTTTCGAGTATGTGTCACGATGCGTCTAGCCACATCTTCGACATAGATGTAATTACGCGAAGTTTCTAGAGGCACGAACAAATTGACTGGTTGTCGACGCAGCACCGAGTAGCAAATCGTCGCGATCAAACCCTGATTTTTCGCAAGATCCTGGCGAGCACCATAAATATTTGAGATTCGGCCGACTAGAACTCGAATACCAAGTCGACCCGCCAAATCTTTCAACGATGCTTCTTGATGAATTTTTGCATCGCCATAGGGCGTGAGTGACTTTGTCAGGGTCATCTCGGTGAACGGTGGATTCTTGCTACCGGCATACACGGCGCCTGCAGATGATGCAAAAAATATCACGCCTTGTCGTTGAATTGACGGTGACGACACAGCACCAATTGCGTGCAACAAATTTTCGAACACGAGATTTTCTTCGTGCATCTGGGCTGTTGAACTATTGAGGGTTCCCCGACCAGCGCACCAAAATATCGCCCACTGGTCTTGGGCCACCTGCCCGAAAAACAATTTGCAACTATCGGCGAGTTGCCGACTAACAATCGTGCTGTTATTCCAGTCAAATTTGTATTCCGGGCTGAAAACTTCGGCCGAACCCGCCACATATTGCTCGATGCTTCGACCTAGTAACCCGCCACTACCAATTATCCAAACTTTCATGCAGGCGATTTTTTATTAGTCCGCGCGCGCATCAACGCATCATCATTTGGGTTTGACCTGATCAAATAAAGCGGTCGTCCAATTGCATTTCTGACCACGACACCCAGATATTCGGCCAAAATACCCAGAGACAGCAAGATCGCTCCACTCGTTGTCGAAACGATAATTACTACGGTTGTCCAACCAGCGACCGACTCGCCATCGACAATCCGTCCATACAAAACGTACACGGCATAAACAGCACCAAAGATGAACGACGAAAAACCGATCAGGCTGACAAGTCGCAACGGCCTAGTTCCAGAACTTAAAACCAGGCGCAAGAAATGACCCAGCAAACGTTTCAGAGTGAAACCTGTCCGCCGCGGATATTCAGCCCGAGCCGGTATTTCGAAAACTACCGACTTTTCGACAACCCAGGTAAGGGCCACATCCAAGTAAACACCAGAACCTGCATACGCGCCAACGCTTCGACCAATCTCGCCCGACATCAAGCGAAAACTGCTGAAAAATTCACCATCTTGTGGGGACAGAAATTTCGTGTAAATCCACTTGGCGGTCGACGAAAAAAGATTTCGCCATTTTGAATGTGGTGCACCGCCAACAAATTTTGCATAAACAAGTTGCGAATTCTCTTCAACGGCTTTGTCCAAAAGATTCGCGATCACACCTGGGTCATGCTGGCCATCTTCGTCGATCGTCACGATCCAATCGGCTGTGCTTGACGACATGCCGGCCAAAGTCGCCGCGTGTTGACCGAAATTTCGCGACAACCAAACTGGACGCACCCATTCGTATTTTTGGGCAAGTTGATCAATGACTTTTGCCGAACCATCGGGGCCAGAGTCATTTACAAGCAGAACTTCACTCACGACGTAGCCAACGCCATTTAATGAGGTTGAAGGTCGGGTGAACTTCTCAATTTCGTTGACTACTTTGGCGATGGTCGACTCGCCCCGATACACCGGAACGACTACCGAAATAGTCGCCAAATATGGGTCACTTTTCTGAATTTCCACAACACTCAACCTTACCCACAATCTCCGATTAATCGATTTATGGATGAATACCACTAATAAACTTGGCACAGCGATGAATGCTGAAAGCAAAAGACCGACGAACCATGACCGATAAAAATTTAGGGATTGATTTGGACGCGATACGTGCGGCGCGCGAAGTCGGGCGCGGTGTAGTCGAACACACGCCAATTACTCCTTCGGCATATTTGTCGCAACAATTTGGTGGCCAGATCATCTTGAAAGCAGAAAACCTGCAACGTACAGGCGCATTCAAAATTCGCGGCGCAATCAACAAGTTGCATCGTCTTGGGGACCTCAAGAAACACGGCGTTGTGGCTGGTAGTGCCGGCAACCATGCCGCTGGTTTGGCGTTCGCCGCACAACACTTCGGAGTGAAGTGCGAGATTTTCATTCCGCGAGGTGCATCACTGTCTAAAATCGCAGCCTGCAAGAGTCACGGTGGAATCGTTGTCGACGGCGGCGAGAGCGTTGACACGGCCGTAGTCATGGCGAAATCACGAGCACTCGAAACCGGTATGGCGTTTTGTCATCCCTATGACGATGCTGATGTCGTCGCAGGACAGGGCACGCTCGGTCTTGAGCTGCTTGAAAATATTTCGGAACTGTCATTGGTGATCGTTCCGCTGGGCGGTGGCGGTTTGCTTTCGGGCACCGCTCTGGCGATTAAACAACAACGACCAGAGGTCAAAATTGTCGGCGTGCAGATTTCTTCGTGCGCACCTTATATTTATGGCAATGCCCCAACTGGTGCAGTACCGACTCTCGCCGACGGCATCGCAGTCAAGCAACCTGGTGAAATTACACGCCCGCTGATCGAAAATTGGGTGGATGAACTCGTGGACGTGGACGAAGACGGCGTAGCCGACGCAATGATGATTTTACTTGAACGTTCAAAAATGTACGTCGAGGGCGGTGGCGCAGTTGGCGTTTCAGCGTTACTCGCCTCGCGCGTCATGCCTGCCAAGACTGGCGCAACTTGCATTGTGCTCTCGGGTGGCAATGTTGACATGGGTCTGATCCCCAACTTGATTCGTCGCCACGAAACAAAAGCCGGTCGCCGCGCGCTGCTGTTCGCTCGCGTTTCTGATCGGCCTGGAGCTCTCGCCGAATTTCTGTCGGTCGTCGCCAAATCAGGGGCGAACATCATCGAAGTCAGTCATGTCCGCGAAGGGCTCAACTTGCGTGTACGCGAAACTGGCATCCAGGTCGTACTCGAAGTTCGGGGCCGTGACCACACTGCTGAAATCATCACCATCGCCAAGACGGCAGGATTTGAAATTTCAGAAATGACTAGTTGAGCAATGACTCCGATCATTCTGCTGCCAGGAAAACTGACTACTAAATCTCAAGGCGTGCGTGGTGATTCGTTTTCGACTGGTCGTCGCTACAGCGAGGCTGTCGCTCGTGCGGGTGGCGTGGTGTTGCAAGTGCCGCCACTTGAATTGAGCATCGAATCGGCCGCCGAAATAGTTGAGCGATTTGACGGGGTGATTATTCAGGGCGGCGGCGACATCGACCCGAGTCGTTACGGTCAAAATACGCGTAATAAAAAGGTCTATGGCATCGCCCCAGAACATGACGATCTTGAAATCGCGATTTTGCAAGCCGCGGTAAAACTAAACAAACCAGTGCTTGCGATTTGTCGTGGCATACAAATTCTCAATGTCGCCCTCGGTGGAACTCTGCACCAAGACTTGGCTGACGTGCTCACTGATGGCGAGAGCCACTGGGATCAATATCACGAAATAATCCTTGAACCGACGAGCAGAGTTTCAAAAGCAATGAAGACAAAATCGCCGAAGCATTCGCACTCGTACCATCACCAAGCAATTGACGAACTTGCGCCGGGTTTGGTTATCACCGGCCGCGCACCGGACCAAACGATCGAGGCTGTTGAACATGCTTCGGCAAAATGGATTGTCGGCGTGCAGTGGCACCCAGAAGACGATGCGGACACCGAACCAGACCAACAAAATCTCTTCAACGGCTTCGTCAAGGCGATAATCGGCTGAGCGCCGAAGTAAAACTATTTGCTGGCGAGTTGGGTGAGGTTTGATGTGAGGTCAAGAATCAGATCTGGCAGGAAGCCGATCACCAGGGTTATCGCCAAAGCAACACCAACTGCGATTCTCGAAAGAGCTGGCACGACAACTTTTTCTGGCGAAGGACTATCGGCAAGCCACATGCTGACCATGATCCGCAAATAAACGAACGCCGCGATCACCGCACAAACCATCGCGATCACCGCGAGTTGATAACTGCCGACCACGACAGCCGATTGAATCACGCCAAACTTCGCCACGAAACCACTGGTCAACGGCATGCCGGCTTGCGCCAACAAAAACACCGTCATCACGAGACCAAGCACCGGTTGATTTTTGGCAAGACCCTTGAAAGCGTCCAGCGAGGTCGCATCCGCACCCGAGTCGCGAGCGACAACAGTTACGACACCGAATGTGCCGACAACAAGCGCGGCATACAAAACGACATAAACAACGACGGCGATGAGCCCGTCACCCACATCTACAGAATCTCGATGTGATGCGGCTTCAAGACCAACCAAAATAAAACCTGCATGGCTAATCGACGAATACGCCAGCATCCGTTTGATATTCGTCTGCACGATGGCAACCACCGAACCAACAACGAGAGTAAGTGCCGAGAGTACGAGCACAACGGTGCCCCAGTCATCACTGCGTGACGGAAACGCAACAACGAAAACCCGCACGAGCGCAACGATCGCGGCGATCTTGCCGACCGATGCCATGAAGCCTGTGGTCGGCGTGGGTGCACCCTGATACACATCCGGCGTCCACATTTGAAATGGCACCAGCGAAACTTTGAACGCAAAGCCGACCAAAATCATTCCGATACCGATCGACAAAATCGCGTCGTTGCGGGGCACGGCGATGTAAGAGTTGAGCGCCAAGTCCAAGTTGACCAATCGCGTCGTGCCGGTGACGCCGTATGTCAACGCCACTCCGTATAAAAAAAACGCCGACGAGAAACCACCGAGAATGAAGTACTTCAATCCTGCTTCCTGGCTCGAAGTTTGTTTGCGGTTGCTTGCGGCGAGCAAATAAAGTGAGAGGCTCAAAGTTTCGAGACCCAAAAACAGCACGATCAAATCATTGGCGGCGATCATCACGAGAGCGCCGACCGCCGAAGTCAAATAGAGCGCATAGATTTCTGGCAAATCAGAATCTTCTCGCGACAGATAGTCGCTCGTTATAAAACTGACCAACAGAACGGCAACGATCACGGCGATTGAACTGAGCAAGGCAAATTGATCCAGCGCCAACGCTCCACCAATTAGCAGCCTCGGACCATTTGTCGCCACATCGCGCCACAAATAAATCGAAAAACCAATCGCCACTGCCGAGGTCATGCCAGCCGTAATCGCATAAAGCCGATACGGCCAATGACTTGTCAGCGAGCCGACCAAAAGCAAAACCAACGCCCCTGCCAAAAGTGTCAACAGCGGCGAGATTGCCAACCATTCAATCTTTGGTCCGACAAATGTCGAAAGGTCGTTCATTTTGTTTTCCCTTCGACATGTTCAATGAACGAATTCACGCTTGGTTCAATGCGCTCGAGCATTGGTTTGGGATAAATACCCGTGCACACGATGATCGCCACGAACACGGCCATCAGCATTCCTTCTTTGGCGGTGATCTCTTTGAAAGATGCATTTGCTTCATCTGGCTCTCCGTGAAACACCCGCTGGTAGGCCCACAACAAATACAACGCGGCTAAAACAACGCCGACCGTAGCCACGACCGTCCACCATCTTGCAGCCCCGAACGAGCCGATCAAAATCAAGAACTCACCGACGAAACCATTCAAGCCTGGCAGACCAATCGAAGACAGCATGACAACGGTGAAGACGCCAGCAAAAATCGGGGCAACGTGTTGAATGCCCCGTAGTTCGGCGATCTCTCGGGTGTGACGTCGCTCGTAGATCATTCCGACCAACAAGAACAATGCTCCAGTTGAAACACCGTGATTGACCATTTGTATTACCGCGCCGGTTACTGCTTGCGAACCAAGTGCAAAGGTACCGAGCACGATGAAACCAAGGTGAGCCACCGAAGAGTAAGCAACCAAACGCTTCAGATCGCGCTGCATCGTCGCGGCAACCGCTCCATAAATAATGCCGATCACCGCAAGCGTGAACATCACAGGTCGCGCCCACATCGCCGCCTCAGGAAACAGATAAATGCCAAAACGCAAGAAGCCGTATGTACCCATCTTGAGCAGTACTCCTGCCAAAATTACTGAGCCACCCGTGGGCGCCTGCGTGTGAGCATCAGGTAGCCAAGTGTGAAATGGAAAAAGTGGAACTTTCACGGCAAAAGCAATTGCAAACGAGACGAACAACCATCGTGCGGCGTTGGTTGAGAAATTTGCACCCTCGGCAATTTTGACCAGATCGAAAGTCACGATACCGAGATCTCGTTGGGCAAGTGAAACCGTGGCGATGATTCCGACGAGCATGAACGCGGAGCCGGTCATCGTGTACAAGAAGAACTTCATCGCCGCATAAACACGTTTGTCGTATCCCCAACCACCAATCAAGAAATACATCGGCACCAATACAATTTCAAACATCACGAAGAACAAGAACAGGTCGAGTGCCAAGAACGAACCCATGACACCGGCTTGCAACAACAACATCCAGGCAAAGTACGAAGTTTCGTTGTGATGTGGGTCGATACCAACGATCACCAATGGAAATAAAATTCCGGTCAGCACGACCAAGAACAAAGAAATTCCGTCGACTCCGAGGTGCCACGAGATGCCCCACTGTGAGATCCATAAGTGTTGCGAAACAAACTGAAATCCCGCCTCGCCTGTTTTGAACGCCGTCAACAACCACAATGAAAGTGCGCCAGTAGAAACGCTCGACGTCATCGCGGCAAGTTTCATCCATTCAGGACGCGATTTACCCAACAGCGAAACAATTATTGCACCAACTAGCGGCAAGATAACCAGCACCGACAAAATCGGGAAACTTAAACTTTCGGTTGATGCAGCGATCACAGCAGAACTCCATGCAACAAAAACCACGCCAAGACCAAAACTGCGCCGACGCTAATCAAGAGCGCATAGGTGCGAACAAAACCACTCTGCACTCGGCGTACAGAGCCGGCGATGCCGCGTATCGATTCACCAACTCCGTTGACGATGCCGTCCACGATGTTGGCGTCAAACCAAGAAATCAAATTGAATGTCGTCGCTCCAGGGCCAGCAACTATGCGACTTACCGTCGCATCGTAATTCCAGGCTTGTTCAAGAATTTTAGGTTCAACAACTTTGAACCGCGCCTTGCCGTAGCCGACAATCGCAATCAATATGCCAGATACCGCCACGACGACGGCAAGCAGTAGCAACAAATATTTGTTCTGATAGGCCCAAGTTTTGCCAATATAAGCCTCTGATTCTTCGACCACCGGCGCCAACCAATGTTCCAAAAAATGCAGTTTCTTGCTGAACGGCAGCTGCATTGCACCGCCGAGCATCGAAAGCACCGACAACACAAGCAACGGGATCAACATCACTCGTGGGCTCTCATGCGGCGTAATGTCGCCGTGCGCACCGTGCTCGTCACTGTGATCATTCCATCTCGCCTCGCCGTAGAACACCATGATCACTTGACGCGTCATGTAATAAGCGGTCAGCAACGCGGTGACAATGCCGACGATGTATAGCGCCGGGCTTTTCGCAAAAACATAGAGCAAAATCTCGTCCTTTGACCAAAAGCCGGCGAATGGCGGCACGCCCGCAATCGCCAGCCAGCCGATGATAAAAGTGAAACCAGTTATCGGCATGACCTTACGCAATGCACCCATGCGTCGCATATCTTGCTGATGATGCATGCCGTGAATCACCGAACCGGAGCCCAAGAACAACAAAGCCTTAAAAAATGCGTGAGTCACCATGTGAAAAATTGCCGCAACATATGCACCGGAACCGATTGCTAAAAACATGAAACCAAGTTGCGAGACCGTGCTATATGCCAAAACTTTTTTGATGTCGTTTTGGGCTACCGCGATCGTGGCTGCATAAAGCGCAGTCGCAGCACCGACCACCGCGATTACGGTTGGCGCCCAGTCGTAAGAAATATGCAGCACTGGATTCATTCGCGTCATCAAAAACACGCCAGAGGTAACCATTGTCGCCGCATGAATCAACGCGGATACTGGTGTTGGGCCTTCCATCGCATCAGGCAACCAAAAATAGAGCGGCAACTGCGCGCTCTTGCCACAAGCACCCACGAACAACAACATTGCAATCGCCGTTGCCGTGACCGATGCCAGTTCGCCACTGTGGGCAGCCTCGTTGATCGTCCCATAAGACAGCGAACCCACTGATGCAAATGCCAAGAACATCGCGGTCATCACACCAAAGTCGCCAATACGGTTGGTCACGAAGGCTTTTTTGCCGGCAACTGCTGCGCTGTTTCGAGTGTGCCAGAAAGAAATCAAGAAGTAACTGCAGGCACCAACGCCCTCCCATCCCAGGAAAGTTACGAGCAAGTTTTCGCCGAGCACAAGCATCAGCATGCTGAACACAAATAAATTCAGGTAAAAAAAGAACTTCGAGAACTTTGCGTCACCGTGCATATACCCAATCGCATAAAGATGAATCAACGTAGAAATACCCGTGACAAAAAGCGCCATGACGACACTCAACGGGTCGGCAAGCAGGGCAAAGTCGACCTGCAAAGAGCCCACTGGCAACCACGAGAACAACACCTCGACATGGGTGCGTTCTTCGGCTTCAAGACCGAGCATCTCGAAATAAACCAGGACAGTCAGCAAAAATGCGCTGCCGGTGGCGAGTGTTGCCACCCAACCAGAGCGGGGGTCGCCAAACTTGCGACCCAGAACCAAGTTCAACACCGCTCCCGCGAGCGGCAACAGCGGAATCAACCAGATCAGGCTCAACATGATCAGCCCTTTAGCTCTGCCAGATCATCGGTGGTAAGTAACGCGCGATTTCGCATAACCGAAACGATTATTCCGAGACCAACCACGACTTCGGCAGCGGCCACCACCATCACGAAGAGCACGATCGTTTGACCGTTGATGTCGTTAAGTCCACGGGCCAGAGTGACGAAACTCAAATTCACCGCGTTGAGCATTAGTTCAATGCACATGAACATCACCAGGGGGTTCCTGCGCACGAGCACGCCAAAGGTGCCGATGGCAAACAAAACGGCTGCCAGAATCAAGCACCAAGTTGCAGTCGGAGCCAAACTTAGCGAGATCACTTTGCGCCGAGCTTTGATTTGCGCGTCAACAACACGGTGCCGACCACAGCGATGACCAACAACACAGAAGTTACTTCGAACGCGACGACATATTGCGAAAAAATTGACTCGGCGAGTTGCACCGTGTTGGCATCAGAACCATTTTGCAAATCTGGCAAATCGATGCCCGATCCCCGTTCGTTTATTACCCCATTGCCGTCGACGATCGCCGCGACGAGGACACCCAATAGCCCAAGACTTGCAATTATCGCCAGTGGTCGTTGTGCCGTCAGGGGTTCGGTTCGCAGATTTTCAACTCGATCGACACCCAGCAACATAATCACGAACAGAAACAAAACAACGATCGCACCCGCATAGACGATGACTTGCACGGCTGCCAAAAAGTGGGCTTCTTGGGCGATAAACAACACGGCGACACCGAACAGCGTCAAAACAAGACTCAATGATGCGTGCACGGGGTGTTTGCGCACTATTACCCCGACGGCACCCAACAAAATCATCAGTGCCGCACAAACGAAGACGAAAAACTCCACTTATTCGCTCTTTTTTTCCGCAGATCTCACACCATGACCCAATTCGCCACTCCATGCAACGACGCCCGTGAAGTTGGCGTCGCCCGACGCTGCAGTCGCGCGCATCCAACCGGAGGTATTTTTTTCCTCGCCTTCGCGCCAGTCTTCCCATTCAAGTTGTTGTGGCTTACCGGTGAGATCGACTAGCAGTTCGTTCTTCGTATAAATCGCATCTTGGCGATTGGTGAAAGAAAATTCAAACAATTTTGATTCGGTGATTGCTTCCGTCGGACAAGCCTCAACACAAAGGTCGCAGTGAATGCAACGAAGGTAATTGATCTCATAGATCCAACCAAAACGCTCACCCGGCGATGTCGGCGACTCCGGGTTGTTATCAGCGCCGCGAACATGAATGCACTTGGCAGGACACACCGCCGAGCAAAGTTCGCAACCGATGCACTTTTCCATGCCGTCTTCATAGCGATTGAGCACATGGCGACCATGCAAACGCTCCGGCTTATCAATCTTCACATCCATCTTCTCGGCGTTGCGCTTCTTGCGACGAAACATGCGGCCACCCGAATACTGAGTAGTTACCCGATTCTTTTTGCCATGCTGGCGAAAAGTAACTACGAATCCCCCGAAGTAACCCATTAGAACATTGTCCCCTGTGACTCACGCTCGCGCGCGCTTCTTGCGAAGGCCGCCTGCATCAACAGATAACAAATCAAGAGCACGGCGATTGAAGAGCCTGTAACGACGAAGATATTCCAACTATTTTGTCGAGCAAGTCGCTGTGCAGCAAGCAACATGAACCACCCAAGTGACGCCGGGATCAATAGTTTCCATCCCAAATCCATCAGTTGGTCGTAGCGCAAGCGCGGTAACGTCGCTCTGAACCAGATGTATATATATAGGAATACCAGAATCTTTGCGAGCAACCACACCGTGCCCTCAAGGGCGTTGGGTAAAAGCGGGATATCCAGAACGAAGTTGCCGACTGCGATTGGCTGCGGACCGCCAAAGAACAACGTCACGATCAAGGCTGACATCGTCACGGTATTCATAAATTCGGCAAGATAAAACAACGCAAAGCGGATGGATGAATACTCGGTGTTGAAACCCCCAACAAGTTCTTGTTCGGCTTCGACCAAATCAAATGGTGGTCGATTGAGTTCGGCTGTGGCGGCGATCATGAAAATAAAAAACGGCACGATGCCCGTCGAGAGGACGTGCCAGTCGACAATTGTTGTCTGGACCGAAACAATTCCACTTGTCGACAATGTTCCCGAGAGCAACAACACACAGGCCAAAGACAAACCGAGTGCGGCTTCATAACTGACCATTTGCGCGGTTGCGCGCACCGAACCCAACAACGGATACTTCGAACCACTTGACCAGCCGGCGAGCATGATCCCGTAAACGGCAATCGATGAAATCGCCAAGGCAAACAACACACCAATTGGAGGATCTGCGAGTTGGACTCGCGTCACCTGTCCAAACAGGGTTACTTCACCCGAGGATCCGTTGCGAAAATCACCACCGAGCGGAATGATTGCGAACGCCAAAAACGCCGGCACGAACGACAAAAACGGAGCGAGAGCGAAAACGAAACGATCGGCTCGGCTCGGAAACAAATCTTCTTTGAAAAACAACTTGATACCGTCGGCGAGCGTCTGCAAGATACCGAATGGCCCAGTTTTGTTCGGGCCAATTCGATTCTGCATTCCGGCGATTGCTTTGCGCTCGAACCAAACCATCAACATTGTGGCGAGCAACCCGACAACAAAAACGACCAGAACTTTTAGTATCACGATCAACAGCGGTGCCCACAACAGATCACCCTGCAATAGCGGGTCAAGGGCAATCACTTGATCGGCTCAATTCGCACGTCGACGACATCGCTTGAGACATTCAACAATGGCCGAATGTCTACGCCTGTGTGGTTGAACGGCAACCATGCTGTGCCGCGGTGTACACCGTTGTGACCTTTTATCACTATCACGATATTCGTGCCCTCGGCGCCAACGCGGACATTGGCTCCATCGGCAACACCAATGCGCGCAAGATCAAGTGGATTCACAAAAATTGCGGCATCGGTGATGATTCCTGCAAGCGACGGGCTCGAGACAGTCGACCCTGCCGAATCATACATTGTGCGCGACACAACCAATCGAAGGTTGTATGAATTTCGATCGATGGCTTTGGTCAAGTTGCCAGAAATCGTCACGGGGGTTTCACGCGCCATCAACACCCCATCACCATGGGTTGATTTGGCGTCGATACTTGGTCCGAATGCTGCAACGGCTCCGACGAGTTTGCTATTGAGATCTTCGAGACTGGAAACACCGATATCGACGCCAAGGCTGATGCTCAATTCGGTGGCGACCATCCAGTCTGGACGCGAAGTGCCGCGTGGGGTGATCTTTTGTGCGACATTACTGATTCGACCTTCAAGATTCGTCGTCGTTCCATTTTTTTCACCATAAGCCGCGGCGGGCAAAACAACATCTGCGTTGCGATTCGAATCATTGATCATCGTGTCGATGCTGATCAAGTTTTTGACTTGGGTCAATGCACGTTGCACGAGACCAGAATCGGGCACGTCGGCCATCGGGTCTGCGCCAAGCAAAATCAAGCAATCAATTTTGCCTGCAGCTGCAGCATTCAAAATGTCGATCGCATCGCCTGAATTATTTTGCGGCGTCAACCCCGCCGCGATCGCCCCGCGCACGTTGCCACGGCGCAAAACTGGAAGTACTTTCACGCTTGGTGCCGCGACAAAAACTTCTGCAAGTGCTTGCAGTGTAAATATTTCGTTTTCGGCCAAATTAGGTCGACCAACAACCACGATGACCTGGCCACGGGCAAGTTGCTCTTTCATCTCTGGCGTCGACAATGCTTCGCGCACGGCCCGCGCCTGGTGCCCAGGTTCAAAGCCAACGGTGCGCCACGCATGCGGCGTCAAACCAGAGTCATGGGCACTCACTTCGATAATTCGCGATTTGCGTTTCTGTGCCGCATCTCGCACACGCAAATAAAGAACCGGCAACTCTTCTTTGAGATCAGGAGCGAGCAAGATTATTGTGCTCGCGGCGCAGGTCTCATCGATCGTCGCCTGCGCAAGGTTGAAGACTTCTGGGCTCAAACCGTCACCCAACTGAGAATCACGCTGATCGATGCCAAGTTTGTCGGCCAACATCGCCCAAGCAAACGCATCTTCATTCGTTCCTCGAGCACCACCCAAAATCGCCACCGAGTTTGCGTTATTCGCCACAGCGAGACGAATCATGCGGGCGGTGGTTTCAAGGGCAACCGACCAAGATGTTGTTGCAAGTTCAGCACCCATCTTGACCAGCGGCGTCGTCAAACGATCGGGCGAGTTCACCGACTCAAAGTTGTAACGACCACGATCACATAGCCACCCCCAATTCACGGGGTCGATATCCACACCCTGATATCGCACGAGTTCATCGCGACTGCTTTGCACGACGGTTCGACAACCAACCGAACATGAAGTGCAGGTACTTTCTGTTTGTTCAAGATCCCACGGACGCGCCTTGAATCGATAGGGCTTGGCGGTCAAAGCGCCGACTGGACAAATCTGCACGGTATTGCCGGAGAAATACGAACTGAACGGCTCATCGGGAAATGTCAGGACCTGAGTGTCGTTGCCGCGGCTGGTGAACGTGATCAACGCATCACCCGCAACTTCGTCAGCAAACCGAGTGCATCGATCACACAAAATGCATCGCTCACGATCCAGGTAGACGATGTCGCTGATTGCGATCGGTTTTTCGTAGTGACGCTTTTCTTCGACGAATCGACTCTCTCCTGGACCATGGCTGAACGCTTGATCTTGCAACGGACATTCGCCACCCTTGTCACAAACAGGGCAATCAAGTGGATGATTCGCCAACAACAATTCGAGCACGCCCTCTTGGGCTTTCTTGACCGAGTCAGTTGTGGTGCGAACGATCTGCCCCTCAGCAACAGGCGTCATGCACGACACAACGATCATCGGTCCCCGCGGTGTTTCAACTTCAACAAGACACTGCCGACACATGCCCACTGATGACATCCGCGGGTGATAACAGAATCTGGGGATGAAATCATCGGTTCGATCCGCCGCCGCAATAATCAACTCACCTTTTCGCGCCGCGACCGGTTTGTCGTTGATCGTGATGTTGACGACATTTGAATCGACAACACTCTCTTTGATTGGATCCACAATCGTCATACCGACACCCCGACTGCCGTGACCGGGATCGTCACGCGCTTTTTTACACGGGCTTCAAACTCGCTTCTGAACAGAGTCAAAGCCGAATGCACGGGGGCGAATGCCGATGGCCCGACGAAACAAATCGTGGTCATCTTGTACGGAAACGGAATGGCCTTCAAACCTAGTTTTTCGTTCGCTGCATGCGGAAACGCACCTGGACAAATCATCGCCCCAACTTCGAGCAATTGTTGCAAATCTGCATCGGTACCGTCACCGTCGACTACGCGTCGCAAGATTCTTTCAAGCCATGTTCCACCCTCGCGACACGGCGTGCACTTACCGCACGACTCGTGTGCATAAAAATGAGTCAACGTCAACGCGGCCGCCGGAATGTCGGTCGTCTCGTCCATCACCATCACCGCACCCGAGCCGAGCATCGACCCAGCCGGCCCGACTTGACTGGCCTCAAATGGGAGATCAAGTTGATCGGGCGTGAACCACGGTGCAGAGCCACCGCCCGGCACGAATGCTTTCAGTGCGTTGTCATTACGCATACCGCCACAAAACTCTTGGCCATAAATCAAATCGCGAAATGTCGTCGTGCCGTTGATGATTTCGTAGACGCCAGGTCGTTTGACATGACCCGAAACGGCAACCATCCGCGTACCCGGTGATGTCTTCGTGCCGATCGCCGTGTATGCGGCAACGCCATGATTTAACAACCACGGCAAGTTGGCAAGAGTCTCGACATTATTCACGATCGTGGGCTGACCATAAAGGCCGTTTGCCGCCGGGAAAAATGGCGGCTTGAGTCGTGGCATTCCACGATTGCCTTCAAGGCTTTCAATTAGTGCTGTTTCTTCGCCTACGACATAAGCGCCTGCACCCCAATGCAAAATAATGTCGACCGAGAACTTCGAGCCCAAAATATTTTTGCCGATGTATCCGGCCACATACGCCTCGTTCAGTGCGGCAGCCACACGCTCTTGGGCAACAGCCATCTCACCTCTTATATAGAGGAAACATTGCGACAGACCAGCGGCATAACAAGCAATCAGACAACCCTCAAGCAACTGATGCGGGTCACGTTCCATCAACAAACGGTCTTTGTATGTGCCCGGCTCGCTTTCGTCACCATTGACCACCAAGTAGCGCGGCCAAACTTGTTGCGGTGTGAGCCCCCACTTAACGCCCGCCGGAAAACCAGCACCACCACGACCGAGCACCGTCGCACTTTTTACGTCTTCGTGGACTTCATTTGCTGGTCGTGACAAAGCCGCGCGCAAACCCTTATACCCATCCGTTGCGAGATAACGCTCGAGGGTGAACGAGTCGGCAAACTCAAATCGCGAAGTAACAATTTTTGGTCGATCTCCCGCTACGAAACCTGGCGCATGCACATATGTCTTGCTCACAGTGCAGCCTTGCCGTCTAGCCATGCCGGTGACTCGTTGACATCTTCTGGGTCTTTTGCCCCCACTGCAAGATCAGCCGGAATATTCTGGCGCACTTTTGACAGCACGCCATGCGGCGGAAACTCATCCTTCAATTTTCCGCCCCGCAAGTTGTCGATCAAATTGTCCAAATCGGTGGGCGTAACGCGCAAGCGATAGCGATAGTTGACCTGCAATGTTGGGGCCTCCGTGCAAGCGGCTTGGCACTCGGCATGGGCGAGTGTGAACATGCCATCAGGCGTCGTGCCACCAGCCTTGACACCAAGCTTCTTTTCGGCATGATGCATCAACTCATTTGACCCCATCAACGCGCATGACATAGTTCCACAAATATTGATCAAATATTTTCCGACCGGCTCAAATTTGAACATCTCATAGAAGGTTGCGGTTCCATAAACCTCGGCGGAGGTCACGCCCACGAGTTCTCCCAAATGTTGCATCGCTTCTCGGGTGATATAACCATTTTGTTCTTGCGACAGATGCAACAGCGGAATCAGAGCCGACTTCGGACGCGGGTACCTGGCGATAATCTCGCGCGCCAATTTTGTGTTCGTTTCGTTCAAGCGACTCATCTGTCCACCTCACCGAGAACTGGGTCAACAGAAGAGATAACAGCCACGGCATCAGCAACCAAGCCACCACGCATCATCAGAGGCATGGTCTGAATATTGATGAAACTTGGGGCACGCACGTGCATGCGATAAGGGGTCGACGAGCCATCACTGGCGATGTAACACGCAATCTCTCCACGCGGGCTCTCAATTGCGACATACGCTTCACCTTCGGGAACTTTGAAACCCTCAGTAAAAATCTTGAAGTGGTGAATCAGTGCTTCCATCGACTCGTCAATGCGGCCCCGTGGTGGCGGAGTAACTTTCTTGTCTTGAATTCGATAGTCGCCCTGTGGCATTGCGTCTAATACTTGACCCACAATTCGCATCGACTCACGAATTTCATTCAGACGAATTGAATAGCGATCAAAAGCATCTCCATAACTACCGACGATCACGTCAAACTCGACTTTGTCGTACCGCAGATATGGCATATCACGACGCAAGTCCCATGAAAAACCTGTGCTGCGCAGAATTGGACCTGTCGCCGACAACGCAATCGCTTCATCGCGCGTAATCACGCCCACACCCTGCAGACGTTCACGCCAAATCGGTTGACCCGTCATCAATATTTCGTACTCGGCGAGTCGCTTCGGCAGAGCCCCAAGCAGGTTCAAGACTTCGTCACGCCACCCCGCCGGAAGATCTGCCGCGACGCCACCGGGTCGAATGAAGTTGTGGTTCATTCGTAGACCGGTGACCTTTTGGAAAAATCTCAGAACCTCTTCTCGCTCACGAAAGCCGTAGAGCATCATCGAAACCGCACCAATATCCATGCCGTTCGTCGCCAAAAATAACAAGTGGCTGCTGATTCGATTTAATTCTGAGAGCAGCATGCGAATCCATACCGCGCGTTCCGGAATGTCTTGGTCGATGCCAAGCAGTTTTTCGGTTGTCAATGCAAAAACGAGTTCATTGTTCAATGGTGATGCATAGTCCATGCGCGTAACGTTCGTTGCGCCCTGCATGAAAGTAAGTGACTCGCCCGTTTTTTCCATCCCGGTGTGCAAGTAGCCGATCACGGGCTTGCATCGCAACACGGTTTCGCCGTTAAGTTCGAGCATCAACCGCAGAACACCGTGGGTGCTCGGGTGCTGTGGTCCCATGTTGATGATCATCGTCTGGTCTTCGCTCTGGGTGCCCGCGAGTGCCGCTACTTCAGATTCACTCATCCGCAAAACGGAACCTGAGCCGCGCAAGATTTCTTTGGTTGAAACATCTTTGCGTAGTTGAAGCTCTTGTCGACCTTCGCTTGTGCCAGCAGCCACCACTCCGGCTGATCCAGAGTTCGTCATGTCCTCGGTTGTGGTCATGATGCGGCACCTTTGAACTGAACCGGAATATTTCCGGAGGCGTAATCTTTGCGCAACGGATGACCCTGCCAATCTTCTGGCATCAAGATGCGGGTCAAATCTGGGTGACCACTGAACTTAATCCCAAACATGTCGAAAACTTCACGCTCCATCGCCTCGGTGCCAGGGTAAAGATCAAAAGCTGAGTCGATAACTGCATCCGATTCTGCAATTTGCACCCGCAAACGCACGCGACAACGCTGCGAAAGCGAAAGCAAATTGACTACAACTTCAAAACGCTCGAGTGAAATTTGGTCGGCAACTTCTGGTGCAATTGTGCGACCTGGGTGGGTCAAATAGTCCACAGCAGTGAGGTCGACGCACATCTCAAAACCTTCGGTGCGCAAGTCCGAAAGTGTTTTTAAATAATCGGCCTTTGCGACGAAACGAACATCGTCAGCAACACGACCCGAAATTTGTGCCACGACTCAACGCTGTCCAATAATTACGGGCGTAGTCGTCCCCGCCGAAACTTCTTGGATACGGACTTGCGCGCCCGCACCAGTTGTGTCGCGACGGCGCATAATCTCACCATCTTCGATCAACTGGTGCAAAGTTTCAATTGCGTGAATCAAAGTTTCGGGCGTAGGCGGGCAACCAGGTGCATAAACATCAACCGGGACAATTTGATCTACGCCTTGAACGATCGC
>SXGR01163764.1_pt1 | contig 20527 bp, 13 predicted proteins | sample 3174711 | NCBI WGS metagenome assembly SXGR01 (sample SAMN11356860, study PRJNA531348) | freshwater metagenome | isolation source: freshwater sample F1-60 | place: China: Fuxian Lake, Yuxi | collected 2017-12-25 | reverse complement strand
TGAAGAAGACTTCGACGGCGAACGTCGCGGTTACCACAATCCGATTATGTTGGCGGGCGGTTACGGCAATATCAAAGCCGAACACGTGATTAAAACTCCGTTTACGGCAGGCGCTAAATTAGTGGTGCTTGGCGGCCCAGCCATGTTGATTGGTTTGGGTGGTGGTGCTGCTTCCTCTATGGCTTCTGGCTCATCCTCAGAAGATTTGGATTTCGCCTCAGTGCAACGTCAAAACCCAGAAATGGAACGTCGCTGCCAAGAAGTTATCGACGCTTGCTGGCAACAGGGCGCAAAAAATCCTATCGCCTTTATTCACGACGTAGGCGCAGGCGGGTTGTCTAACGCCTTCCCTGAGTTAGTGAAAGACGGCGGCACTGGCGGCAAGTTTGAATTGCGCAATGTACCTAACGATGAAGCGAGTATGAGCCCGCTGGCGATTTGGTGTAATGAATCGCAAGAGCGTTATGTGTTGGCGATTAATCCCGAAGATTTAGCGCGCTTTGAAGCGATTTGTAAGCGTGAACGCGCTCCGTTCGCGGTAGTCGGCGAGGCGACTGATGAAAAGCATCTGACCCTCAACGATAAGCACTTCGACGCTAAACCGGTCGATCTGCCAATGTCTGTGCTCTTCGGCAAACCGCCAAAAATGCATCGCGTTGCTGAAAAACACAAAGCCGCTGTAAGCGCGTTTTCTACCGAAGATATCAATATCAATGATGCCGCTGAGCGTGTACTTAAGCACCCTGCTGTAGCGAGCAAAAACTTCCTTATCACTATTGGTGACCGTTCAGTAACCGGTATGGTTGTGCGTGATCAAATGGTTGGCCCTTGGCAAGTTCCAGTTGCAGATTGCGCCGTGACTACCGTAAGTTACGACAGTATTAAAGGCGAAGCTATGAGCATGGGCGAGCGTACACCGCTTGCGTTGTTAGATGGCCCAGCGTCAGGTCGTATGGCAATTGCCGAGGCGATTACTAATATCGCTGCAACACGCATTGAAAAACTATCCGATGTAAAACTCTCTGCTAACTGGATGTGTGCTGCTGGTCATAAAGGCGAAGACGAAAAAATGTATCGCACCGTGCAAGCGGTGGGTATGGAGTTGTGCCCTGAGTTGGGCATTACCATTCCTGTGGGCAAAGACTCCATGTCTATGCGTACGGCATGGCAAGAGAATGGGAAGTCAAAAGCTGTTACTGCTCCTTTATCTTTGGTGATTTCTGCATTCGCTCCGGTAGTCGATGTTCGTCAAACATTGACTCCGCAATTGCGTACTGACCCCTCATTAACAAGAGGCGCTACCGATTTAATTTTGGTAGACCTTGGCAACGGTAAAAATCGTTTAGGCGGTTCGATACTCGCGCAGGTTTACAACCAAATGGGTGATGTGCCGGCAGATTTAGATTCCGGCGCACAGCTCAAAGGCTTCTTTAATGCAATGCAAGCCAGTATCGCTGCCAATGAAATTCTCGCCTACCACGACCGCAGCGATGGCGGTTTGTTTGCGACTATTGCCGAGATGGCCTTTGCGGGTCACGTGGGTGTAGACCTTAATCTTGATGATCTTGGTGAAGATGCACTTGCTGTTTTATTTAGCGAAGAGGCTGGTGCAGTTCTGCAAGTGGCTCGTGATAAATCCGCTGCTGTGCAAGCGCGTTTCACTGCTGCAGGCATCACTCATGTAAATGTAATTGGCCAATTGAATGGTGAAGATACCATTAGCATTTCGCAAAACGGTAACAACTTGTTCGACCAATCTCGTGCAGTTTTGCAAAGTTTGTGGGCGGAAACCAGCTACCGTATTCAGGCGATGCGTGATAACCCTGCATGTGCGCAATCTGAATTTGAAGGTATCTTAAAAACTGATCCGGGTATGAGCGTAAAACTCAGCTTTGATCAAAATGACGATGTTGCTGCTCCGTTTATCAACACTGGCGTTCGTCCATCTATCGCTGTATTGCGTGAGCAAGGTGTGAATGGTCATGTGGAAATGGCAGCCGCATTTGATCGTGCAGGTTTTAATGCGGTTGATGTGCACATGAGTGATTTGTTGTCTGGTCGCGTATCGCTAGAAACCTTCAAAGGCTTAGTGGCTTGCGGTGGTTTCTCTTACGGCGACGTACTCGGTGCCGGTGAAGGCTGGTCAAAAACGATTTTGTTTAACAACAAGGTACGCGATGAGTTTGAGCAATTTTTCCACCGCAACGACACCTTCAGTTTAGGTATCTGTAACGGTTGCCAAATGATGTCTAACCTGAAAAATTTAATTCCGGGTGCAGATCATTGGCCGCGTTTTGTCCGTAACCTTTCTGAGCAATTTGAAGCGCGTTTCAGCTTGGTGCAAGTGCAAGAATCGTCATCTGTTTTGTTTAAAGGTATGGCGGGTTCACACATGCCAGTTGCTGTTGCCCATGGTGAAGGTTATGCAGAGTTTGCTAATGCCGATGCGTTAAAAACCTGTAATGACAGCGGCACGGTGGCTTTGCGTTTTATTGATAACAATATCAATGCAACAGAAACCTATCCTGCCAACCCTAACGGTTCACCATTAGGCATTACCAGTGTAAGCAGTAAAGATGGCCGTGTAACTATCATGATGCCGCATCCAGAACGCGTATTCCGCTCAGTGACCAACTCATGGCATCCAGACGATTGGAAAGATGATGGTGCTTGGTTGCGTTTGTTCAGAAATGCGCGGGTGTTTGTGGGTTAATTAATTTTATTACTTAGTAAAAAACTCGCAAAAAAGGAAGCTTCGGCTTCCTTTTTTGTTTTTCACAGACGTGATTTTTTGTGCATTTATTTGCATCTCTATGTTCGACAGCGTACTGAACTATTAATAGCCTTTCACTATCATGTGTCTCAACAACTGCAGCTTTGATCATCAATCCGCAGTTAGTAAAAAATAGGATGTTGATGGCGTAATCCGTTAACTCACACACAAATGCATGAATGAGAATACACACATGAAATTTATTAAAGCATCTGGATTTTTAGCCTGCGCAGGAGCAGCCGCTATGACGAGTTCAGTCACCTTCGCAAACGATGAAGCAGGTTGGTACATTGGTGGCAACGTGGGTCAATCGCGCGCTCGTCTTGATGAGCACACTATAATGACTCAGGTTTCTCCAGGCCTTTTCACAACCGTTGTCGGTGACAATACTATTGACGGTGGTGGTAAGTTGTTTGGTGGTTATCAAATTAATCAATATGTGTCTCTCGAAGCGGGATATTTTGATTTGGGCGAATTTCAAATCTACGCAAAGACACTTCCCGTTGGTGCTATTCATTCCAATATGCAAGTCAGAGGCGTAAATTTGGATGTTGTGGGTTATGTACCTTTTACTGAAAATTTTTCAGCTTTTGGTCGTCTTGGCGTTACCCGCGCCTTAACACAAAATACATTTGATGGATTTGGCGCTGCCGCTGGCATGAGTGGAAAACTAAGTGATCGTGATACCTTTCCTAAAGCAGGTGTAGGTTTGGAATATAAATTCACAGATTCTTTTTTCATGCGCGCTGAAGCTGAGCGCTATGTTATTAGCAATGCGCTTTACGATCACAATAATATTGATTTGTATTCAGTGGGTGTTGTTTATCGCTTTGGTGCTAAACCTGCTCCAGCGCCAGTTGTGAAAGCTCTTCCGCCTGCTCCAGCACCGGTTCCCGTTGTGGTCGCGCCACCAGCGCCACGCTTTGAAAAATATACATTGTCTTCCACCGAGTTGTTTGGTTTTGATAGCGAGAGGCTTTCTATGCCACAACCCAAATTGGATCAAATAGCTGCAGCGCTTAAAACCGATGGTGGCCCACGTCAAATCATTATTGTTGGCCACACTGATCGTTTAGGTTCAGATAAGTACAACCAGAAATTGTCTGACCGCCGTGCAGATGCAGTTAAAAGTTACATCGCAAGTAAAGGCGTTGACGCTAGCCGCTTACAAGTAGTTGGTAAAGGCGAATCTGAACCAGTTGTGCAATGTACTGAAACTAAAAAAGCGGCATTGATTGAATGCTTGGCTCCCAATCGCCGTGTTGAAATCGATCAAGTGGTTGTAGAGCGTAAAGTTAATCCGTAAATTCGGGTTGCATGATGTGATTTTAAAAAGAGCGCTCATGCGCTCTTTTTTTATAACTGCGGAGTAAATTGAATTACTAAACTATTTACTGACAGTATAAGTGTTGGACTGGTAAAGAATATTTCCAATAGTCTCCCCTAAAACAGTAAACAACTGATTTAGGGGAGACATCTGAAAGGTAATAAATCCGTATGACTGAAGGGTGACGTTTATAGTAATTTAATGATTGTTTTTTGTTTCACAGAAGCGCAACTCGGGGTTTGATAAAAGTCTTCAAGCCACCTAAAACTTATCCTGCTAATTCGAGGAGTTCTTTAGTGTGCCAGCCAAACTCTTGTGATGGGAGTTGGCGGATTCCCTGTGCTAGTCTAGGCCGATAACCATCTTGTGGAAATCCGGCTATAATGCCTCACTCTTTGGCTGAACCTGATTATTATGCAACCACCTGTTTTTACTCGCGCATTGCTTGCACCACGCTACTGGGCCGCTTGGTTTGGTGTGGTGGTGTGGTTTTTATTGGCGCAGCTTCCCTACCGAATTCAATTTTATTTGCCGCATTTATTGGTTCCCTATCTCAAACGCAATAAAAAGCGTTTACATCAAGCGGAAACCAATCTGCGTATTTGCTTCCCTAATTTAAGCGAGCAAGAGCACGAAGCTTTGCTCTATGAAACCTTGTACTCCACTGCCATGGCTATTTTTGAAACGGGTATTGCATGGTTTTGGCCTAAGTGGCGGTTACGCCGTTTATTTACCATTAGCGGTGTGGAGCATGTTGACGTTGCCAAAACAGAAGGTAGCGGTGCTTTATTGTTGAGTATGCATTTCACCACGCTAGATATTGGCAGTGCCATGCTTGGCCAGTACGTAAATTACGATGGTATGTACAGCCCGCACAAAAATGCGGTTTATGATTTTATGCAGAAGGTTCGCCGCGAAGCCTATGCGCCGGGTGGTACGGCGTTTAGTCGCGATAACGTGCGTGAGATGGTTAGCCGTTTGCGCAAAGGCCGTATGATTTGGTACGCACCAGATCGCGATTTGGGTGAAAAGGTGAGTGTGTTTGTGCCATTCTTTGGTGTGCAAACTGCAACGGTTACGGCAACGGCGCAATTCGCGCGCTTAGGCCGCGCAAAAATAATCCCGTTTACGCAAAAACGTTTGCCTAATGGCAAAGGCTACGAATTAATTATTCATCCGCCTTTTGAAAATTATCCCACTGGCGATGAATATGCCGATGCTTTGCGGGTAAGTAAATTTATGGAAGATGAAATCAGCAAAATCCCCGGCCAATATTTTTGGGCGCAGCCGAGGTTTAAAACACGTCCAGAAGGCGAAACTAAACTTTATTAATTCTTAATGGGTTTATCAGAGTAATGCACCTTGCCATTTTCATCCGTCCAGCGGTAAATTTTTACTTCTGGCTGCTCTTCTCTTTTGTGCGTGTCTGAAAGCGATTCTTCTTTGGCCTTTTGGCCGGTTCCTTCAGAAATATCTTCCAATGTGTAATGCACCTTGGTTTTTTGCCCAGCAGGTGCTTGTTTTGCGGGCATAGCAATTTCACTTGCTGAGTCACCGCTAAAAATAATTTCTGATAACTGGCGCATTTTGGGGTTCATTAACAGCGGTAGTTTGTTGGGCGAATTTAACTGCGCTTGAAATGCTGGGTCGTTCATTATATCCAGTACGCGCGGGTCATTTTTTAGGGTGACGACTTTTTGCCATGCTTGAATCATTTTTTCTGCCGCTGCGTGCTCAGCAGATTTATCGCTGGAATCCTCAGATGAAATAATCGCCTGCATATCCGGGTTTTTAAGTAGCTGTTGAAAATCCTTATTTTGCATAAGCGATTCAACATTGCCATGATTTAATTCAGCTTGAAATTCAGGATCACTCAGTAGCTTTGTCACTTGGCCATTGTTCGTCATGTTTTGTACATGGTTGAGCATGGCTTGCGGGTCTTTGGTGAGGGTTTTAGTGAGTTGGCTTGAGCCTTTGTCGGAAGTGATTATTCCCACGGCGGTTGATGCGGCGGTGCTCACTAATTTTTTAGCAGCACTATCGATAAAAGATTCTTTGCTATCGCTAACAGATTGGTTAATAGGTTCTCCGCCCTCAACCACATAATTTCTTATGGATTCCGCTTCTGCATCGCTAGGTGAACTTGAGCTTTTTGTTTGCGGTTGATTAGCAATTACAGGAGCGGCTGGCTTAACAACAAGATCAATTAAATAAACCGCAATTAACCCAAAGACTCCGCCAATAATAGCGCCGAAGACTACACCGCCAATTTTGGAGCCGGTTTCGGTAATTGAATTACTGGGCGCTAAGCGCGCGAGTGAATTAAGTATTAGGGTGACGAGCAAGCTTGCCACTAAAAAAATAGTGCAACCTGCCACTAGAAATAAAATTAAACCATCCAGCCCAGTATAAGCGCGCAGAATATTGGCAAAAGGTTTGGTGAGAAAAATAGCGGCAGGGTAGGCGACTACAAAGCTGAGTACACGCGAAATGGCGCCGACAAATCCTTTTTGATAACCGCGCCACGTAAAAAACGCCAAAATTGCAATAAAAATTATGGTAGTCATCATCAATCCCTTCTCTTCGCTGAAGTATTAGCTAATTATAGTTTGGTTGTCGTAGACCTAACTGAATTACAACTCCGCTATAGCGCCCTTGTGAATACCCTCAAAGGCTTTTACGCGAATTTTAGAATTGGGGCGTTCGGTTTTGGTGGCTTGCGCAAAATGTTGAGCGATTAATTCTACGGTGCTGTCTGTATCAATCAAGTAGCACACATTTTGTGGAATTGTCAGTTCAAATGGCCCCTGTTGTGATACATAGGCAAAGTGATAGTAGGGCGTGTTGTTATGGCGTGGCTCTGCTTTTATATCACTGCGGGTGCCAATATAAATATCACACCAGCGCTTCGCCCAGAGTTCTTCTAACTCGGGCGATTTATTGCCGTTCTCCCAAATATCAATGCGCGAGCGGTGCCCGTGGGCAATACGCTGGCAGTTGCCTACATGTTTTTTCAGCCCGTGGCTGTAGTGGTAATAAGAACCGGGGGTATCTTCAAGGCTAAAGGTTAACTCAAGCTGGGCAACGCTTTCGGGAAACAGGGCTTTTAATTGAGTTATGCACCATTGCGCAATGGTTTCTGGCGTTAGGAATTCTGCATCTACCAAGGCGATTGCGTCGCGCGGTGAGCGGGTTTGCAGGAATTGTCCCTCGTTACCAAATTGCCAGCGAATACTGAGAAACTCGCCATCCTCTTCTAGGGTGATATTTGGGGAGCGCGTAGGTACCGCCAAGCGGTGATCAAGTTCGGTATCTAACCAGTGGCGCACGATTTTTTTCACTGTGCCGAAATCGCACACCATGCCCTGCTCGTCCAAATCGCCTTTTAACAGAATATTGGCTAAATAGGTCTCGCCCAGTAGGCCGCGTTGGGGGTCAAGAAAACTAAAATCTACGTTGGTGAGCTTGTCTACAAAAAGCAACATGATGATATTCAAGGGGGAAGTGGAACGGGCGGCCATAATAACATTGCTAGGTTAAACGTGGGCTCATAAAACGCAGTGGTAAAGATGCAAGAGGCTGTAATAACACAACCTAGAAAACTGGGCTATTCTCTGTGTCAATGTCTTGAATCTTAAGACATTGGTTGTGTCATCTGTTTATGGGTGGGTATAAAAACTGAATAGGGAGGTGTGTTATGGCACGCTGCAACGGTGCCGGTTGGGAGTAGGTATTTCTGAAACGGGTTATTCTGGGAATCATATTGGGGCTTTTACCCCTTTCTTTTGCACAGGGCGCTTCCAAGGAAGCTTCTCTCAGGGCTGCTTTTGTCTACAATTTTATCAAATTTACGGAATGGCCCAATCAATTGGTTAGCGACTCTCTACGCTTATGTGTGTTGGGAGCAGATCGCGATACTAAAGAGGCGCTTAGTCCGCTTAACGGCCAGCCCGTTATCACTCAAAAAATTGAGGGTAAATCAATTGTTAAACAGGCAGTTGGACTCGTTTTCCTCGATGATTCCACCAACACTTTACAGCAGTTAAAAAGCTGCCATGTTCTTTACCGCCCAGCTCGCGCTATACCTATCGCAATTCCTGACCCACTGCCGCTTGGCGTAGTGTTAATTGCCGATGAGCCTCATCCATCGGATGCTAATGTCAGTATTGCATTGAAGCGCAGTCGCGCTGGTACTATCGAGTTTTCCATCTCTACTGCCGCCGTCAGTGTATCCGGTGTAAATATCAGTAGCCAAATGCTTAAACTCGCTAAAAATAGTCAGGGAGGCAGATAGTTCATGGCCAGAACGTCGACCATATCGCGTAAGGTTAGCCGGCTAACCATGATTGTGTCCTCCTTGGCGGTACTGATTGCTGCCATGGTAGGTATTTGGCAGCAGTATGAGGCGGCACATCAACAAGTTAATCGCCAGTTACACATTTTGGCGCAGGCGACGGCCTTTAACGTTGCTTCGACCATTATGTTTTATAACGAGAAAGAAGCTAAAGAGGCGCTGGATGTACTGCAGGTAGATCCAGAAGTCCTCGCGGCGCGCTTAATGTTACCCAACCGGCAGCTGGTGGCTGAGTACAAACGTACACAAAGCGGTTCAGTTACCGTTGATCAGCAAATTTCCGTTGATGTTGTTTGGAAGAACGAAGCTGTTGGCACCTTGATCATGGATGTAGATCTTTCCGCATTACGTCAACAGATGCAGCGCCAGATTTTGGTCGCTGTAATAACTGCACTTATCGCCCTTGTTTTTGCGGGTATTTTTGCTTATCGCTTCACTCGCATTATTACGCGCCCTTTGCGCTTGCTCAGTGAATTGGCGCAATCTGTGGGTGAGAAAGGCAATTACAGTATGCGCGCGGAACAGACCGGTGACCGTGATGAGGTTGGCCTGCTAACCCGCCGCTTCAATGCAATGTTAGATCGTATAGAAGTGCAAGATGGCGAACTGCGTAAGCAGCAAGAGTTGCTAGAGCAGCGAGTGGAAGAGCGCACCTACCAACTGCGCCAGGAAACTGAGCGCGCTGAAGCGGCTAGCCGTGCAAAAAGTGAATTCCTAGCGGTAATGAGCCATGAAATTCGCACCCCGCTAAACGGCATTTTGGGCATGACCAATATGCTAATTGATAGCCCCTTAGATGCTAAGCAAAAACGTTTTGCGCGGGTGGCACGCAGCTCTGGCGAGGATTTGCTGACCATTATTAATGACATTTTAGATTTCTCTAAAATTGAAGCTGGCCGCCTAGAGCTTGAGCCGCGCCCTTTCCAATTAAATGGCCTGCTGGAGGATTTAGCGGAGCGCTATGCACCTGTCGCACAAGGTAAAGGTTTGGAGCTTTTGTGCAACACACCTATACCGCCTTTGTCTGTTGAAGGCGATTCAGCGCGTTTGGCGCAAGTACTGACGAATCTCCTGAGTAACGCCATTAAATTTACCGCTGCGGGTGAAGTGATGCTCTCGCTTGAGCGTGGTGAAGAAACTGAGCATCACGTGAGTTTGTACTTTGCGGTACGGGATACCGGCATAGGCATTACACCAGAGCAAAAAAGTAAATTATTTAATGCTTTTACTCAAGCCGATACGTCCATGAACCGCAAATACGGTGGTACAGGTTTAGGTTTAGCGATTTCACAGCGCTTGATAAAACTGATGGGTGGGGAAATTTTAATAGAGAGTACCTTTGGCCAAGGCTCCTATTTTCACTTCTCTCTCACACTGCCTAAAGCAGCTGATTTGCGTAATTACCCGTTGGCATCTGGCTTTGAAAATATTCGCATCTTGGTGGTAGATGACAACAAAACAAATCTTGAAATTTTGGACTATTGGCTGACATCCTGGGGCGCGCATCCGGTACTGGCAGAGTCTGCCCCTCAGGCATTGGCTCTTATGCAGCAAGCAGCCGCAACCGAACAACCTTTCCAACTTTTATTAACAGACTGGATGATGCCCGATATGGATGGCGGCGCATTAATAGAGGCCGTTCAATTAGATTCACGGTTGACTGAAATATCCATCGTGGTGTTGAGTTCGGCGGGTATGGCAGCAATGCCAGGAATTGCCGCTCGAACTACCTATCTTTTAAAGCCTGTACGCCAATCAGAATTGCACAATCTGATCGCTAGAATTCTCGCGGGTGAGATGGTTCGAAATCACAATGGTGTGTTAACCCCCGCTGCTCCAGAACAGCTACTTGGCGAAAATTGGTTACCCAAACTCAAAGGCAGAGTTTTATTGGCCGAAGATAATCTAGTGAATCAAGAAGTCGCCATGGCGATGCTGCAACGCATAGGGCTGTGCATAAAAATTGCGGGGAATGGTTTAGATACTACCAAACTGATTGAGGAAGAATCGTTTGATGTGGTACTTATGGATTGCCATATGCCAGTTATGGATGGCTTTGAAGCCACGCACACAATACGTGCGCGCGAAATGAGTTTGGCGCTGCCCAAATTACCCATTATTGCGTTAACTGCGAATGCCATTGTAGGCGATAGAGAAAATTGTTTAGCGAAGGGAATGGATGATTATTTAAGTAAACCTTTCACCATAGAACAGTTGCATAAAGTGTTAGCGCAATGGTTGCCCCTACGTGAGCCCAACGAACAAGAAGATGATGCTATTCGGTCGGCCAATAGGGCACCTGTAAATGTCAAAATAGACCAAAAAGTATTAATGCAGTTAAAGAATTTAAAAGCTGGTTTGTTGGTGCGTATTATTGATCTCTATATTGAATCGAGCCCAAAATTATTATTGGATATGGAGCAGGCGGTTGCGCAGCAAGACACTAATAATCTTTACAAGGTTGCGCACAGTTTAAAAAATAGCTCTGCTAATTTGGGTATTACTGATTTAACGAATTTATGTCGTGAGTTGGAAATAAAAGGCCGCGAAGGCGATTTGATCGCAAGTGCGATTTTAGTGGCCGATATTAAACAGCTTTATAGCGCTGTTTCTGCTGCACTCTTAGCTATAAAAGACGAGGAGGCGGCGCATGAATAAATTAAACGCGAAGCCCGCTATTGTGTTAGTGGTTGATGATGATGAAGCCGCACGCTTAATGATGGCAACAACACTAGAGCAAGCTGGATTTGATGTTCTCACCGCCGCAAACTGCGCTTCTGCTCGCGCTATTTTTGAGCAACAAACCTTAAATATTATTTTGTTAGATGTACTCCTACCCGATGGCGATGGTTTCTCTTTGTGCGCTGAATTTTTACAGCATCCGCGCGGGCGCGATTTACCCATTGCTATGGTAACGGGGTTAGATGATGTTGAATCTATTAGCCTAGCTTACCAAAGCGGTGCCACCGATTTTATTACCAAGCCTGTGAGTTGGGGCACCTTGCCTTATCGAATTCACTATATTTTGCGCGCGAGCAACGCCATTGTTGATTTAAGTGTAAGCGAGAGTAAAACGCGCGCACTGCTCTCGGCTATTCCCGATATTATTATGCGTGTAGAACGCGATGGTAAGATTGTAGACATGCAAGTAGGCTCCTATGTGTATGACATGGGTGAATGGCTTAGGTTAGATGACGGGCAGGCGTTTGGTTATTTGCCGCAAGGAATATTTCAATCCGTTAGTGGTGCGATTAATTCCGTATTAACTGACCGCGAAATACAGCTTATAGAATTTCAATGGTCGCAAGATGCAGAGCGAGTGCGCTTTTGGGAAGCAAGGGTTTTGCCGCGCGACCGCAAAGAAGTGCTTATGGTGGTGCGCGAAATAACCCAGCGCAAAAAGCAAGATACCCAGTTGCGGCTTTGGGCAAAGGTGTTTGAAGGCTCCAACGAAGCCATAATGATTACTGATGGTGATCTGAATATTATTTCGGTCAATCGCGCCTATCAAACCATCATGGGTTTTACAGAGGCCGAAGTTATCGGTATTGACACAAAAGCGGTGGGTGCAAAGCTGCATACCTATAGTTTTTTCCGCAATTTAGTGTCCATCCTCAAAGAGCAGGGGCACTGGCAAGGTGAACTATCTAATCAGCGAAAAAATGGCGAGATATTTCCGTCTTGGTATTACATTAGCTTGGTCCCTAATGCGCAAGGTGAACCGGAAAATTACATCGCCATTTTTAATGATATTACCGAGTTTAAAAATTCGCGCGCGCAAATTGAATTTCTTGCGCATCACGATAATTTAACCGGCTTACCCAATCGTGTTTTACTCAATGACCGTTTGGAAATGGCGATCAATACCGCCACTCGCCAAGGCGAAAAAGTAGGCGTGTTATTTATTGATCTCGACCGTTTTAAGAATGTGAACGATTCACTCGGTCACAGTGTTGGCGATCAGTTATTGAAAGAGGCCGCCAAACGTTTAAGTTCAACCGTGCGCACGGGCGATACGGTTTCGCGTTTGGGTGGCGATGAATTTGTAGTACTTTTCCCTAAACTAAAAGAGGAAGCCAATCTTGCCGATCTCACTATTAAATTACGAGATGTATTGCAGCATCCTTACAACGTAGGTGGCATTAGTTTACATATCACACCAAGCATCGGTATTGCCATATTTCCAGACGATGGCGATAGTGTAAATACGCTCATTAAAAATGCCGACGCGGCCATGTATCTCGCCAAAGAAAAAGGCCGCAACAATTATCAATTTTATACCCCACTTCTCAACTCGCGTACGCTGGATCGTTTAAAGCTCGAAAGTGATTTGCGGTTGGCGTTGAATCAAGGCGCTTTTGAATTACATTATCAGCCGCAAATTTTTGCGCACAGCGGTGACTTGTGGGGCGCAGAGGCTTTAGTGCGCTGGCGTCACCCCGAGCGCGGTTTGGTGTCGCCTGCGGATTTTATTCCGCTCGCAGAAGAAACGGGTTTGATTATTCCATTAGGCGAGTGGGTGTTTGCTGAAGCGGCGCGCCAAGTGACTGCGTGGCGCAAACAAGGTTTGCCCGATTTAGTGGTAAGCGTAAATATTTCAGCGGTACAGTTTCGCAAAGATGATTTTGTCGAACGCATTAAAACTATTTTGAAAGAAGCGGGCGCCGTGGCACATTCGTTGGAATTGGAGCTGACGGAAAGTATTTTGATGCACGATATGGAATCGTCCATTGAGACCTTAAAGTATTTGCGCGAGTTAGGTTTCCGCATCGCCATCGACGACTTTGGTACCGGTTTTTCGAGTTTGAACTATTTGCGCCGTTTACCCGTAAATGTTTTAAAAATTGATCAATCTTTTGTGCGCGAAATGTTGGCTGAGCAAGCATCCTTGGCGATAGTAGAAACCATTATTTCACTCGCGCACTCACTCGGTAAAGAAACAATTGCAGAGGGCGTGGAAACGCAAGCTGAACTAGATGTACTTACCGCGCGCGGCTGCCAATTAATGCAAGGTTATTACTTCTCTAAACCTTTGCCGGTGTTGAGTTTTGAAGCTTGGGTGCACGCTCGCACTGGAGTTGAGTTTATTAATTAATATGAATTGGTTAATGTTGTAATGAGCAAAAATTGAAGGATTGAAGCGTTAATATAAATAAGGTGGTTTGGGTATGAGCATAATCTGCAGACATTACCGACAATGCGCGCTAGCACTTGCTGCGCTGTGCGTTTGCGTGCCGGTGTTTGCGGAAAATGATTACTTAACTATGGATTTAGAGCAATTAATGCACGTTCAAGTTGTATCCTCAACCTTGACCGAAAAAAATCTGCGTACGGTGCCATCATCTATTACGGTATTTACCCATGAGCAAATTAACCTAATGGGTATAGATACCTTTGAGGAGTTACTTAATTTTGTGCCGGGGTTTCAATCGTTTCGTCAAGCTGAAGCGAGTAATGCCTATTATCATTCAGTACGTGGTCGCCGAACGGGTACGTCAAGCCGCGAGGTGTTGGTACTTGTGGATGGTCAGCGTTTCCAAGATGAGTTTTTCGCGGACACAGCAATCTACACCATTCCATTAAATAGCATAGAGAAGGTAGAAGTGATTCGTGGGCCTGGCTCTGCTATTTATGGATCAAATGCTTTTACAGGCGTCATTAATATAACGACGCGAAAAAACACCAATGAAATAAGTGTAACTCTAGCAGACCACAATAAAACGCTTGGGCAATTGCTCTACAGTCAAACGGTTAATGATTATCGTGTTGATCTTGATGCTCATGTGTTTGAGGATAAAGGCCAAAGTTACCTGCTTGAAGATTCGGTTACTCACTTACCCAATAGTGCGCGTGATCCGAGTAGTGGCTATGCACTAAATGCCAAGGTGACAGGTTCACATTTAACGTTTTCTGTCATGCATTATGAGCAGTTGGCAGAGGATTTTTATGTGACTGAAACATTAACCAATGCGGATAACGCTTATCGCAAGCGTTACACATCCGCTAAAATATCAACTGACGTAGATTTTTTTTCGGCCTTAAAAACTCAACTTGGATTTGAACTGTCTCGCAATGTTCAATTTGTTGAGACGCCTATTGTTCCGCCTACATCCAGTGCTAGTCTTGATGAAAGATCCATGGCGATCAATGTGCAAAGTGACTGGCACATAAGTGAACAGCACAGCATGCAATTTGGAATGGTTAGGCGGCATGTCGATTCAAATAAATCTTTGCTGAAGACTATTTATGGCCCCATCGTACTTAACGAAGCCTACGCTCGTGAGATCACCAGTTTTTATATTCAAGATCAATCTGCACTTTATGAAGATACGGAACTTACTCTAGGTGCTCGTTATGATAATTATTCGAACTCGGGTTCTGCACTTAGCCCTCGCTTAGGTTTAACGCATCAATTGTCTGATCTACAAACAGTAAAATTGTTTTATGGTAAAGCGTTTCGCGCGCCCGCTATTGGTGAGCTGATGTTAACGAATAATAATACTGTGGTTGGCAATATAGCGTTAAAACCCGAAACCATTGAAACCTGGGAATTGGTATGGATGGCAAATTGGAAAGCTAACTCATTAATAATAACGGCATTTGATAGCTGTATTGAAAATGCCATTGTGCAAGGGTTTCAGGGGCGGGTGCGTCAATTTGTAAATAGGGAGGAGTATGAAAATTCGCGGGGGGTGGATATAGAATATCTGGCGCAATTAACGCCGCGTTGGCAACTACGAACACACTACAGCGTATTTAATCAAATGCCTGACTCTGCATTTCGCCAAGCAGATGATCTAGCCGCTGTTATGTTGAATTATCAGCATGCAAAATGGAATATAAACTTTTCTGCCAACCATGCGGGTGAACGTGAAATGTTATCGGGCATTCAAAACATTAGCCTGAATGCCTACTGGTTGGCCAACACTAAAGTGCAATATCGCTTTAACGATGGCGTTACTCTTTATCTGCAAACAAAAAATATGTTTAACGAACAATATCTAACACCTACGCAGGGTTCTGTATTAACACAGGGTATTCCGAATCGTGGCCGAGAGTGGAGTCTTGGGGTGAATTGGGCGCTCTGATTTTTTAATACATGCACCAGGGTTGCCGTCTCAGCATTAGCGTGTAGACGTTGGCGTTGCACTAGAGTAAATGTGGTCTATGCTTAGGGTCTACTTAATCTATAGACGTATGTTGCTATGAAAAATATTCCTTTAAGTAAATTAATTGTTTTGCTTATAACAGTGGTTGTTGGTGGTGTTGTGACCCTTGCCTCTTGGTCATATTACTCCACTCAAAAAATAAAAATTGGCAGCTCGCTTTATTCTCAAATTATTGAATCTAATGATGTGGTGGCCGATATTTTGCCGCCACCGCAATATATTGTTGAGGCGTTTTTGCTGGTTCATCAATTGAAGTCTGCATCGCCTGAGCAGCGGGTAGGCTTAAAGAAGCGGTTTGATGAAACCTACACAGAGCTTCAGCAAGGTCATGAACGGTGGGTTAAAAGCGATTTGCAAAAAGAGCTAAAAGACGCCATCACGCTAAAAACGTTTAATCCTGCAGCTGACTTTTACAAAGAAGCCCAGCAAAATTTTCTGCCTGCACTTGCATCGGGTAATGATGATGCATTGAACTCATCCATGCAAAAGCTGGCTGAATACTATCAGCAAAATAGAGCTGCAGTGAATGATTTAGTGGTTGCAAGTGTGGCGCGAAAATCAGATTTAGAAAGGGTAACTAAAGCTGAGCATAGTAATTATGTGTTCTGGTTCTTTGTGGTGGCGATTGGCGTTGTCTTAATCAGTGTATTTATTGCCTTTAATGTAATTGCGGAAGTTCGTCGCCGATTGTATGAGGTTTCAAAAGTGATTCGTCAATTAGGTAGCGGTGATTTAAGTGTACGCGTAGATCTGCTCGTCAATGATGAATTTGGTAAAATTGCCGAAGATATAAATGCAATGTCCAGCCAGTTTAGAAATATTATTTCGCAGTTGCGTCAATCAGCAGAGCAGCTTTCGGTTTCTGCCGCCCAATGTGCCAGTGTTTGTCGTGATGGCGTTTCGGATTTGTATGAGCAGCATCAAATGAGTATTTCTCTGGCTGCAGGTATGACGCAAATGTCTTCTGCTATTGGTAGTGTATCCAGAGGCTCAAGTGAAACATTAACGCGTGTAGAACAAGCAAAATCTGCAACCCAATTAGGCATTAGAAGTATGAATGAACATATTCATAAAGTGCATAATATTGCGCTCAATATAGAGCGTGCAGCTAGTAACGTAGAGCAGCTCAGTTCATTAAGCAATACTATTGGTACTGTGTTGGATGTTATTCGAGGCATTTCAGAGCAAACGAATTTATTAGCATTAAATGCCGCAATTGAAGCCGCTCGCGCAGGCGAACAGGGGCGAGGCTTTGCAGTTGTTGCAGACGAAGTGAGAACACTCGCTAGCAGAACGGGTAACTCAACCACTGAAATTCAACAAATGATTGAAAAGCTGCAAGCGAGCACAAATGATGCCGTTAAAGATATGGTGTTGAGCCGGGAGGATGCTAAAAGTGGTGTGGCAGATGTTTCACTGGTGGGAGGTTTACTGCAAAAGCTGTGCGATGCCGTGGAAGGCATTCATTTAATGAATTCTGATATGGCCGCTAGTGCTGAAGAGCAAAGTAATGTCACCAAAGAGTTTGATCGTAACTTGCGTGAAATGACATCCTTAACAGATAAAACATTTAATGGAATGAAAGATATTAGGGCTACAGCCGAACAGCTTTCTAGCTTGGCGTCTGAACAGAGTAGATTGGTTGAAAGGTTTACATTTTAATCGAGCGCTCATAATAAAAAACGCCCAGCGAAAATCAATGTGCTGGGCGTTTTTGTTTTTATGGGTGTTAAAATTATGCCAATACTTTTAATGCTGCTTCATAATTTGGCTCATTAGCAATTTCGCTTACTAATTCAGTGTGCAAAACTTTGCCGTCGGTATCCAACACCACTACTGCGCGAGCAGTCAAACCCGCCAAGGGGCCGTCTACCATTTTCACGCCGTAGTTAGCCGCGAAATCTGAACGGAAAGCGGATGCAGGAACAACATTGCTCAAGCCTTCAGCGCCGCAGAAACGTGCCAACGCAAATGGTAAATCTTGCGATGCACACACCACTACGGTGTTATCCATAGCGCTTGCTTGTGCATTAAAAGTGCGGACAGATTGTGCGCAAGTTGGGGTATCAACACTTGGAAAAATGTTTAAGACCACGCGCTTGCCAGCCAAACTCTCACCGGTTACTTCTGACAAGTCAGTTTTAACCAAGGTGAATGCTGGCGCGTTGCTGCCAACTGCAGGAAGAGTGCTGTTGGTGTTAAATGGATTGCCTTTCAGTGTAACGCTTGCCATGAGATAACTCCTTTGAGATTACTTTGAGGGATTAGGTTGAGAGATCGGTTTTTACACGCTGAACTTATTTTAAAATGGTGAGACAAGTGGATGGTGGCTGCAACATAAATTGCAAGGGGCTGCCACTACATTTGTACGCTTAATCGCCATTTGGAAAATAGGGCGATTAGTGGCTGTTATTTGCACTTTTTTGGGCTAATCGTTTTTTCTTGCGCTTTTGCCAAGCGTAAACAACATGGCACCGCCACCAAATTTGCATAACAAAATAGCCCAGCGCGCCAGAGAGAAGGGCGAAAACTACCAACCCTAATAGGAGCGGCTTCCAAATATGGCCAAGGCTATTGGTAAGCCAATGCCAGCTAGACGAAAAATTGCCATCCCAAAGTTCTGTCCACAGGTAGCTGGCGCTCTGAGTCAGGTATTCAAGTGACAGGTTAGGTGCAGTCCCCAAGGGGTCAGATTGCAGAATAAAAGCACCTAATTGGTAACTCAGCACCAGAATAAAAGGAGTTGTAATGGGGTTGCTAACCCAAGCTAAGGCCACGGCTATGGGTAGGTTGCAGCGAAAAACCAGCGCCGCTAAGGCCGCCAAGGGCATTTGACCAGGAACAGGGAGAATCGCAATCAGCAGCCCCCAAAAGAAAGCGACAGATACGGAGTGGCGGTTGAGGTGGAATAAGTTAGGGTCGTGCAATACGTGTTGAAACGCACGCAGCGCAGGGTGGTTTTTAATTTTCTCCGGCGATGGAAAGAAGCGTTTTAGAGATTTGCGCGCCATACAGAGTCACAGTCATTAAAAGTTGCCGCATTATGCCTAGGTTTTGTGACGGGTTCTATCTTAAATCTCGCTTAGTCGCGTCTGAGGCCAATGCTAGCCGCCATCGCCCATTGGCCTCTTTGGCGGTTTTCTATATAGTCGCGCGCCAGTTTGCTTCTCTCAGTTAAAGCCTTGTGGATAAACACATTATGCCCTCCCATCAAGTGAGCCCCCATGAACTCTGGGTTATTTGCCAGTTGCCAGAGCATGCTGCACAAGCGCAAGCCTTGGCGGAGCGACTACAGCAGCCATTAAAAACCGATATTGAGGTTGCCTTGCTAGAATCGCCAGCCTTCGTAGTGGTGTTTGATAAGCATGGCGTATCGCTACAGCAAACGGGGCGCAAGGCACCGGGGCCGATTCGTGCCGAGTTTGCCGAAGGTTCGGTAGACCACCGCCGTAAGTTTGGGGGTGGAAAAGGGCAGATGATCGCCAAGGCCGTGGGTGTAAAGGCCGGTGTGTACCCCAAGGTGTTGGATGCCACAGCTGGTTTAGGCAAAGACGCCTTCGTACTCGCCACCTTAGGTTGCTCGTTACAAATGCTAGAGCGCTCGCCCGTAGTACATGCCTTGCTGGCAGATGGCCTGCAGCGCGCGCGCGACATTTCTGCTTATGAAGACCCAGAGCTGGCGCAGATTATCGCGCGCATGGAATTGTTGGCGGTGGATAGCCAAGATTACTTATCTCAGATTGATGATGCTCATCGCCCCGATGTTATTTACCTCGACCCCATGTTTCCCGATCGCCAAAAGTCAGCGGATGTAAAAAAAGAAATGGCTGCCTTTCACCATGTGGTAGGGAAGGATGAAGACGCCGATTCGCTGCTCGAAAAAGCCCTCGCCAAGGCTAATTACCGCGTAGTGGTAAAACGCCCGCGCAAAGCCCCTTTCATTGCCAATAAAACCCCCTCTTATCAGCTAGAAGGCAAGTCTAGCCGCTACGATATTTACACGATTAAGAAACTGCCAGAAAGTTTGGGGTCTGCTGAATCTAAACCTAGGCTTGAATAAACCTAACGGGTTTCTCCCAAACTGCGAGGACGACACAACCTTCTTCGCTCAACACTTTATGGCTGCTTTCCGTGGGGTTAATTAAAAAAGTTCCCGCACTGTAGTGGCCGCGTTCATCGCTTTGGCTGCCGCGCAAAATGAATAAAAACTCCATGCCCACATGCAAATGCTCGGGAATTCTAGCGCCGGGGTGATAGCGGAGCAGGGCGCTGGAGCAGCCTTGCGCGGCATCGCCGTAGAGCAAAATCATGTCAACGCCATCGCGAAAGCCTTGCCATTCCATGTGCGGGTCATCGAAATCCATGCCGAGGAGGTTGTGCCAAACCAGTTTGGGTTTCAAGTTAAGATCCAAGGTTTTCTCCTTTTTATTAAGCGCAGAAAACTATTTATTCAGCGCCGTTAAGATATCGGCGGAATTCGCCACCGCGCCAAATACACCGCCTTGCATATGAATCATCGCCAAGGCGGCATTGTGATTAGCGGGGTCGGTAGCGGCGCAGCAGTCGGCAACCAGTACACATTCAAAACCGCGATCATTGGCTTCACGCATGGTGGTGTGTACACAAACGTCCGTGGTAATGCCCGTCAGTATCAAATTGCGAATACCCTTGGTGTGCAAAATCAGTTCTAAATCGGTCGCGCAAAAGGAGCCTTTACCTGGCTTATCGATAATCGGTTCGCCTTCCAAGGGAGCGAGTTCGGGGATGATTTCCCAACCCGGTTCGCCGCGAATCAGAATTTTTCCGCAGGGGCCTGCATCGCCAATACCCGCGCCTATTTGGCGTGAGCGCCAGCGTTTATTGGCGGGCAAATCGGCAAGGTCGGGGCGATGCCCTTCGCGGGT
>SXGR01069781.1_pt1 | contig 20537 bp, 16 predicted proteins | sample 3174711 | NCBI WGS metagenome assembly SXGR01 (sample SAMN11356860, study PRJNA531348) | freshwater metagenome | isolation source: freshwater sample F1-60 | place: China: Fuxian Lake, Yuxi | collected 2017-12-25 | reverse complement strand
TGCGCTCAGTCGCAGTTCAATCGGTCTTTGCTGCCCTACCCTGTGCTCTTGCAACGCCGACCACGGCAAACGGTAGCGCACCTGCGCCCCTTCTCCCGCCCACACCAGCCGCTCCGCGGCAAACATCGGACGCGCACAATGTCGCAACAGCCGCTCGCGCCCGACTCTCCGGCCGGTGCGCCCCGCGTAGGGCACCCATTGGCGCGTGTCAAAAAGGCGGCCAACTCTATTGGATCGGCGCGCCGCCTTCGGCCGTGCGGCGAGCGATGAACGCGACCAGTTCCTCGCCCACCGCCGCATCCAGTGGCGGCGCTTCGTACTCGACCAGCAGCTTCTTCCAGATCGCGTTGGCGCGATGGGTGGCATCGACCGCGCCGTCAGCCTCCCACTGCTGGAACGCCCGCCAGTCCGACAGCATGGGCGCGTAGAACGCCGTCTCGTAGCGTGCCAGGGTGTGGGCCGCGCCGAAATAGTGCCCGCCGGGCTCAACTTCGCGCATGGCGTCGAGCGCTAGCGTACCATCGTCGACGACCTCGGGCTCGAGGAACGACAGCATGGTCTGGCACATCTCAGCGTCGATGATGTACTTCTCGTAGCTGGCGACCAGCCCACCTTCGAGCCAGCCAAGGCCGTGGACGATGAAGTTGCCGCCGCCCAGCACCGCACCCCACAGCGACATGGCCCCTTCGTAGGCCGACTGCGCGTCGGGCGCGTTGGACGCATTAGTGTTCGACGTGCGATACGGCAGGTTCAGCCGACGGGCGAGCTGGCCGCCGATCATCGCCGCCTTGATGTATTCCGGCGTGCCGAAGGCCGGCGCGCCGGATTTCATGTCCACGTTCGAGGTGAAGCCGCCATAGATGATCGGGGCGCCGGGGTAGACAATCTGGGCTAGCGCCAGACCGGCCATGGCCTCGGCGTGCTGCTGGGCGCAGGCGCCGATCACCGTGACCGGCGCCATGGCGCCGGCCAGCGTGAACGGCGTGACGCACACGACCTGGCCGTGACGCGCCATCTCGATGATGCCCCACAGCATGGGCCGGTCAAGTTGGCGCGGGGAGTTGGTGTTGACGATGGTGTAGAGGCTCGGCTCGCGCGCGAGCTGTTCGAGGCTGACGCCGCGCGAGATGCGCGCCATCTCGATATTGTCGAAGATGCGCTGCTGGCTGAGCGAGAAACCGAACAGGCCCTTGTCAGTGAGCCCGATCTGCGCCTCCATGGCCACCATGTGGCGGACCGGCACCGCGATGTCCTGGGGCTCCGGCGCATAGCCCGCCGGGATGTGCACGACGTTGAGGGTCTGGGCGAGCTTCAGCAGGTTGCAATAGTCGTTGAAGGTGCCGGGGTGCCGGCCGGTGTCGAGGTTCGAGGCATAAGGGGCGCCACCCACATTGCCGAAATTGACCACGCGTTCGCCCAGCGTGCGCGTACGCTCCGTGTTGCGGGCGTGGAGTTTGAACGAAGCCGGCGCCTTGGCCAGAGAGTCCATGACCAAGCCGCGATCCAGGAAAACCATCTGCGTGTCTTCGACGACCCGCGCGCCGGCCTGGCGGTAGATCGCGCGCGCCTCGGGCAGCAGGATGCGCATGCCAAGCTCCTCGAGGATCCGGAGCCCGGCCTGGTGGATCGTCTCGACCTGATCGGCCGAGATGATCGCCATGGGCGGATAGGGGTTGATCGTCTCGCGCCACGGCATTTGGCGCACGGTCCCCTGGGGGCCGACCTTGTTCTGTCGCGCCCTAGTGCCGCCACGCTCGCGGCGCTCCGCAGCCTCAGCCATCGGCGTTCTCCCTACCTTGCGCTTCTTTAAACTGGTACAAAATTTAAGCCCTCAGCCACTCCTATACAATAGGCGCTTGTCCTGAGTTTGTCAATTACCAATTTGCGCGAATTTCCACCCCGCCGCTACTTAATGGTCAATGATGACTTTTGTTGGATGTTCCGAGAGGTAAGCTCAGCGCAACAAGCGAAATTAAACAACGCATCTTGCAAAAACCCTGTGTCGGTAAGGTTTCAAGTTTCTGTCGCCATACGTCTACCTATAACAAGCGTCATGATTAGAACCCGTATAATCCAGGGAATTCGTCGTTTGTATAGATCATTCCATTCAATTAATGCGCAACAATCTACACAACGATATTTTTCATTAGCAGCCGAATATAGCGACCAGATAACGTTTATTTTTGTTCCGCAGCTAGGACACTTTGGAAATATAGTAAGAAACCCACTTAACCTCCGGAGGAGAGCCAAACGGCCTTTGTCTTTTGCTTTGAACTTAACGGTTTTACATAACTATTAAGCTAAGGGGCTAGCTTTAGCCAGTCCCAGCGAACGAAGTGAGCGATTTGACCGCCATGTTAGGCAGCACGCTCACCGATATATTCAAAGAAACAATACAAATACCCGTCATGGTCGGCGACAAAAAACTGTCTCTGACCGTGCACTATCTCACCCGCACGATACCATTATTCTGTTATTTCCGGCGCCAGCGGAATAGATTCAGCCTGCAAACGGGAAAGTACCTCGGAAATTGAATTTAGCTCGATTTGAAAGTGAAGACCTTTCCCGTTAGGGCCGGTGCGCACAATTTGATAAGTGTCAGCGCCTGGACTTTGCAAAAGCATTATTTGTGCACCACCTAAATCAAAATAAACAAACCTATCTTCCGGGCGCTCGAAGCTAAGATTGAAACCGAAAATCTCTGTGAAAATTTTCTTTGAGATTTCGTAGTTGTTTACGACTAACTCAGGGACTACAGAATTCCATTCCATGCGATGATTTCTTTTGTGTGCCTAAAGCCCGCGGTGAGCTGCGCCATAGCGAAGCAGGGGGTACCAACAGGCTCAGCCTGTTGACGTCAGCTTGACCAAACAGTTAGGCGACACATGCATGATGAGCCCTCTCAGACATTTGCCTAAACCTTCGTATGAAAGCATCCGACGAAAAGTAGATTCAAGCCAACAACCACAGCCACAAGCAAATAACATGCGCTGGGCCCGCACTCGTCAAGTCCCACTCCTCACTACCCTGCACCCCGCCACTACTTAATAGCCAATGATCACTTTCGTTGGATGGTACGAGAAGTACGATCGGGGCACCACGCAGAAATTACCCGACTTGGAAAGACCAGAATAGGACGCCTTAAACATTCAGTGCACTCTGCAAGCAGCTGGACCACGTCTACTCACGCTGCAACGCGTGTACCATTCCTGCAGCGCAGAACTACCTGCCCACTCTCTGATCAAACTCCAGGTCCGGGATTGGCTCAGAATCCGCACCCGCATCAGCCACCAACCCATCGTGTCCTGCTTCCGCTGTCAGTTTTGCCGTCTGGTCAAACTCTAGTTCGGGGATTACCTCTACTGCTTGTGGATCAATCAGCTGCTGTGCATTTACCTCCACCGGTGGCGAGCGCGCGGGTGCGATTGCTGGTGCAGTTGTTAACTCGCCAGCCACGCATCCCAATTCTGACGCACCACTTGATCCGCCGCACTCCGTTCCGGCCGCCGTGGTACGTACACCGCGGCCCGCTTCAAAAACACGCAAAGTCAACCAGATCATCAATCCTGTATTGCCGAGTCATTTATAAAATCTTTCTAAGATTCCCATGGCGGTGTCCAATCACCTTCAAGTCTCATTGAAAGTTTCGCGTCGTCTTCGATGCGTTTGGCAACATGCAGTTCGGCAGCGCTCGCGCCATATCGATCTAAGGCAACCGTAAATGCCAAAATCGCAGCAGCAGTCATCGGCAGATCGGCATCAACTTGTTGACCCAATTCACTTATCAGCCCTAAATCTTTAAGGCAAAGCTCAAGCGAAAAAGATGGGTCGTAGTGTCCGGCAAAGATCGATGGTGCGTCGTGACGCGCGACAAAACTGTCGCCGACGCTTTCTTTGATCGCGCCCCACAGCGTGCCGAGTTCGACGCCGTTGGCGATGCCAGTTGCAAAACCTTCACCAATCGCAGCGGCCGCAATGAACCAAAGTTGGTTTGTTACGAGTTTGACCACATTGCCTGAACCCAGAGAACCACAGTGAATTGCTTTGCCAAGATTCGCAAGTAGCGGAGAAACTCGATCGAACGATAACTTATCGCCACCGACAAAGAGTGTCAACCTGCCGTTTCTCGCACCATCGACGGCACCAGTCACGGGCGAATCCAAAACTGTCACATCTTTTGGCGCTTTGCTCGCAAGGTCAATTACAAGTTCTTTTCGATTGGTTGTTAGGTCTACCCAAATTGCACCTGGTTTGAGCTTATCCAGCGCGAAGTTTTCAACCATAACTTCTTTGACATTCTCCGGTTTTGGCAGAGATGTGAACAAAACATCAACTTGAGATGCGCAATCGGCTGCCGAGTTCGTTGCGATAGCGCCGCGATCAACGGCGCTGATGACATTTTGTGTCGCTATGTCAAAGACTTTTACATGCTTATAAGCAACAAGCAATCGTTTGCACATCGGCAAACCCATATTGCCGAGTCCAATGAAACCGACTTCCATGTTTTGAAGATTAATCGTTAGGCAGGGGCGTCCATAGTTCGCAGTGGCAGAACCTGTGACGTCAGAGAGGCCCAGAAATTGCTGAGCAAGTCATCACGCAACCCACGAACCGATTCGTCGCTCCAACAGTTGACATGTTGCAACGGATCGTTGACCAAGTCGTAAAGTTCACCTTCGCTGGCCATGTTCATCATGCCGTCAAGTGCGGCGGTGAAAGCCCAATTGTCGCATCAAATCGTGCGTAGGTGCACGATCTTGCCAAACAACACACTGTCCCATTCGGTGAGCACGCGTTCGTAGCCAAGTTTTTTGGCATCAACATCATTGAGTGGTAAGCGCGGTGCTTCTGGGTAAGAAGGTTTTTCAAGTCCGGCGATGTGTGCAAATGTTGCATCCAACTAAACCAAAACGGATAGGAATTTTAGCTTACAACCTCCCGCAAATGATAAGCGCTGTCCCCGCAGAGGTCAAGTTCCACCTTGCACTACTTCCACTCTAGCAATAGCTGAATGGCAATCAATCACTTTTGTTCGATATTCCGAGAAATAGTAGCCGCATAACACACGCGGATTGCAGATTGTCTTCAATCCGGCAGTGGCAGCCGTAAACATTCAGTGCACTCTGCCAGCAGCTGGACCACGCCTAGTCACGCTGCGCCGCGTGTGCCATTACTACAGCGCAAGAGTACCATCCCAACGTCTGATCAAACTCCAGCTCCAGGATTGGCTCTACATGCGCATGCGCACCCGCATTATCCACCAACCCATCATGTCCGGCTTCCGCTGGTACCTTTGCCGTCTGGTCAAACTCAAGCTCGGGAATTGCCTCCACTGCTTCTGGACCAATCAGCTGCTGTGCATTCGCCTCCACCGGTGGTGAGCGCGCGGGTGCGATTGCCGATGCAGTTGTTGGCTCGCCGACATGCGCCAGTATCTGTCGCACCGTCGCCGGGTCTGATTCCTCCCAGGGATGGTTTCGAGTGTTTCGATTGCAGCACGGCTCAGGCGGCCTTTGGGCCGCTTCTCGAGCTTTGGCCAGCGGCGACCTTAACAGGCCGTCTGGACACCCATTAAGCGCCTTTCCAACTCAAATGCGCTTACAAGTGATCACGCTTGTAAGCGCGCTTGAACCGGCGCTCGGCAAAGGGCTTGCCGGCATCGAAGGTGCGGTGCCAGGCATCCAGGTGGAAATGGGTCCTGTCGCAGGTCATGACGATCTCGCTCTCAGTCCGGGCATCCCAGTTGCCGCGCTTGTAGTGGGTCGAGCAGGCGACACGGGAGCGGGCGGAGGCCGGATCGTCCCGGACGACGCTGAACTCCTTCGTCTTGGTGAGGCTGACCGCGGTGCCGATATCGTCGATGATGTAGGTCCCGTCGTTGCGGGCATGCCGGAAGGTCGTCCGCTCGGTGGCGATATCGTGATGCACCTCGCGGGTCTCACCGCCAGGGTCCTTGATGGTGATCGGCGCCGAAGGGGCCTTGTCGACCGGATCGAAACGGACGCGCGGCAGACCCTTCTCGGAAGTGAGCACCGGCAGCTCCAGCACGCAGCCTTCGCCAGCGACGGTGAGCGTCGTCATCTCCGGGTCTGGCCAGGTCATCGGGAAGTAGCTCGTCGAGGCGGCGATCCGCAGCCGGTGTCCCGGCGGAACGGTTTGGGCGATCTCGTTGAGCTCGACGGTCACGTAAGTGCTCTGGCCCTTCTTCAGCGGCTTTGGCCTTTCATGGCTGTCGCGGTGCGAGAGGTTCAGCAGTCCGTAGGTGATGCGCTCGCTGGTGCCGTCCGGATGGATCGTGTTGAGCCGCACGCAGATATGAGCCTGCGGCTTGTCGGCGGAAAGGCGGAGTTTCACGACCGGCCGGCCGACGATCGTGATCGCCTCGCCGAGAATCTCGCCGTCCCAACACAGCGAGCCCCCGTCGTCACCACGCTGATCGAGCGTCAGCTCCGGCGCAATCTTGCCGAGGCCGTAGGCGCACCATTCGCCGGCGGCGAGGCCAGTTGTCAGTGGCGAGCAGACAGAGCGCGGCGCGCCGGCCTTGCGCGGCGTGGTCCGAGTCAGGTTGTCGCCGGACAGATGGAGCTTCTGCATCTTGATGTTGGGACTTGGCCATTCCGGGAAGCCGATCCAGCGGCCCGGCCGCTCGTCGTGGTGGGGCTTGGGTTTCAAACTGTCCTGAGCCCAGACGCGGATTGTGGGATCATTCTCCGCGCCGTTTTCGATACCTTTGAGCCACCTGTCCCAAAAGCGCTTCGTCTCCTGCAGGAAGTCGATGGCTGGTCCAGGCACGCCATTGTGGGGATATTTGTGGCCCCACGGGCCGGCGATGCCCTTGGATGGCGCGCCGAGGCCCTCGACACAGCGGAATACGGCAGCCGTATAGCCGTCGACCCAGCCGGAGGCGTTGAGCACAGGAACTTCGATCCTCGTGTAGTCCTCGATGACGGAGCCGTGCTTCCAGAAGGCATCGCGCGTCTGATGCTCCATCCAGGTGGCAACCGGGTTCTCCATGTTGTCGACGCGGTGCTTCCACATCTTCCGCCAGTTCTTTTCACCGACGATCTCGGGGTCGGGCGGAAGGCCAAGGATCTGGAAGAAGTAGCCGCCCCAATCCATCGTATCGTTCAAGAGGCAGCCACCCATGAAGTGCACATCGTCGTTGTAGCGGTCGACCGTCGAGCAAAGGGAAACGACGGCCTTAAGAGCCGGCGGGCGGCGCGCGGCAACCTGCAAGCCGTTGAACCCGCCCCAGGAGATGCCGATCATGCCGACAGCGCCCGTGCACCAATCTTGCTTGGCGAGCCAGGCAATGATCTCGAGCGCGTCGTCCTGCTCGCGCTTCACATACTCGTCCTCGATGAGGCCCTCGCTGTCGCCGGAGCCGGCAATGTCGACGCGGGCGGCGGCATACCCGTTGGCGCCATACCAGTAGTGCGTATCGTCGTCGCGCACGCGGGTTCCGTCGCGGCGGCGATAGGGGATGTATTCGAGGATCGCCGGCACCGGGCGGGCGGCCCGATCGCGCGGCAGCAGCAGGCGGGCAGCGAGCTTGCGTCCGTCGGCCATGGGGATCCAGGCGGTCTCGACATTCTCGACCACCGCCCGGTAGTCGACCTCGGCTTTGGCTTTGGCTTTGGCTATCTTCCTTTTCATCAATCCCTCAGTGTGAGCTGTGCGGCGTATCCTCCCGCTCTAACGGAAAGGAACTTCAACCCATCTATTGTAAGCGCTAAGCCCGAACTTGTCAAGTATCAATTTGCGCTATCCTCCACCCCACCATTGCTTAGTCAACGATCACTTTTGTTGGATGTTCCGCGAAGTATTTGCCGCGTAACCACGGAAATTACACAACTTCTACAGACCAGCATTGGCAGCCCTAAACGTTCAGGGCGCTCTGCCAGCAGAACCACACCACGCCTACTCACGCTGCGCCGCGTGTGCCATTACTGCAGCGCAGATTTACCAACCCAACGTCTGATCAAACTCCAGTTCCGGGACCGGCTCTGCATGTGCATCAGCACCCGCACCGGCACCGGCTACTAACCCATCATGCCCGGCTTCCGCTGTCAAGTTTGCCGTCTGGTCAAACTCCAGTTCGGGGATTGCCTCTACTGCTTCTGGAGCAATCAGCTGCTGTGCATTCACCTCCACCAGTGGTGAGCGCGCGGGTGCGATTGCCGGTGCAGTTGTTGGCTGGCCAGCCACGTCTCCAAATTCTCACGCACCGATTGATACGCCGCACTCCGTTCCGGCCGCCGGCGTACATACACCACGGCCCGCTTCAACTTGCAATTACTGCCTGCGCGTGTCACCGCCGCACCTGCAGCGCTGCTCATAATCAAGGACCAATCTGAAATTCCAGCAGCCAGGCTCGATGCTCAATAACCACACCCGCGCCCACTTCCATGGCAACGCGCAATTGCGTTGCCGGCGAGTACAACGGTGATTCATGATGTGCTGCCCTGAATTAACCCCTCACCGTGACCATCTCCCGGTGGGAGATGGCACCCCGGGAAGCTACGGCTCTTTGGGGATGCCGGGTAGCAGGTTGTCGTTTATATAGTCCCAGTTGAAGTCGAACCCAATCCCGGCGTTTGCGGCAGGTCCACATAGCCTTCTGTCCCCATCGGATCGCATATTGATTTTAAGTAACGCGGCGTTCGGTCGTAGTCGTCGTCCAGGTACAGCAGCCCGCGCTCGAAGTACTCGCACGTCTCCTCTGTCGCCGCACCGAGTATCGCGGCGTTGCCGAAACCGCCGACTTGCATCTCGCAGGGCAGCCCGAACGCCTCGTACATGTCGAATGCCTTACGACACGCCATAATGCCTCCGAAGTTGGTGTCGATCCGCCCGATGTCCGACGCCTTTTGCAGCACCCACTCCGCCCTTGAGTAGTGGTACCCATCTGTGAGTTCAGGAGAGCACACAGGTATATCGAGTTCGGCACAGAGGCGGCGGTCGGGCGACTCGGCGATGGAGACGATGCCTTTGGCTCGCAGGATGGTGGGGGGCAGTTGCTTGAGCGTGTCTTGTAACGCAGTCAGATTAAATGGCCGCAGCGACGAGAATGACCAAGTTTAAAAATCGGTGCAATGGTGATGAGGCCCAGCGGGTCGGTCTTTCTCTGAGTCAAGCCCCAATAGCACCGCTACGGGCACCTGGGCCTGGATGGTTTCGAGCAGGCGCGCCTTGGGCACACGGGCGAGTATCCACGTTTTGAGCGCCTCCATTTTGCCGCGCCTCACCAAATCCACTTTGTTGAGAGGCACGATGTCTGCCGCCGCCAGTTGGTCAAGCATGACATTGGAAACAGGGTGTTGCGGATGGGCTTGCTCGGCATCCACCGGAGTAATGACCCCATCTAGCCGTATCAGCGAGCGCACTTCGGGCCGCGTGCAGGTCGCGGCAATCACGCCCGGGTCGGCCACGCCGCGGGCCTCGATGACGATATGCTCGGGCAGCGGCGATTGTTGCACCAGCCGGAGCACGGCTTCCAATAGATCTCCGCGCAATGAACAGCAGATACAGCCGTTGCTCAGAGCTACCGCATCAGTCTTGACATCTACGATAAGTTGCGCGTCAACGTTGAGCGCGCCAAAATCGTTGACCAACACCGCCAACCGTCGGCCATGACGGGATTGCAGGAGGTGGCGGAGTAAGGTGGTTTTGCCCGCGCCCAGAAAGCCCGACAAGACGGTGAGGGGGATAGGGGCGCTCATGCCCACGCCTGACGCAAGACGCGCACCCAATTTCGATACAGGACAGCGGCGATGTCTGCCTTGGCATAGCCGAGTTGCGCGAGCAACTCGCCCACCCGTTGTAAGTCGGCGATGGTGTCGAGGTCGTAGGGCGAGGCCTCTCGCCCAAAACCGCCATCCAAGTCAGAGCCAATGGCGGCGTGGTGGGCGTTGCCCGCCAGTTGGCAGACGTGGTCAATATGCTCGACCACCGTGGCAATGCTGGCGAGGCGGTTACTGCTTTTGTCCGCGTTCCACTCCGGGATGAGCATCCAAATGTCAAACGCCGCACCAATGACGCCGCCGCGCTCGATGATGGCGCGCAATTGCGCGTCGGTGAACTGGCGCTGATGCGGGACGAGCGCGCGACAATTGTTGTGGCTGGCCAGCACCGGCCCCTCGTAGTGTTTCAGCGCTTCCCAAAATGCTTGGTCAGAAAAATGAGTCATGTCGAGCATAACCCCTAACCGCTCCATCTCTTTGAGTAGACGCACGCCAAGGGCGCTTAAGCCCAGCTCGGTGCCGGTGCCGCCGGCATATCGCCCCAACCCGTAATGCGTCGGGCCAATCACACGCAGTCCCGAGCGATGCCAATCGGCCAATTGCGCGGGATGCACAATGGGGTCGGCGCTCTCCATGCTAATGACGAAGCCGAGCGGAGGCGTGGCGTCCGTTGGGTCAGGATGCGCCGCATCCCACACTTCCCATTCGGCGAGGTGGTGATTCAAGACCTCCAACGCCTCGATGATTCGAATCTGCCCCTCGGCTTCTAGCGCGCGGTAGTAGGCGAGTTGGCCTTGCCCCACCGCGTAGCATTGGGCCTGGGAGGCATAGTCGAGGTTCGGATATAGAATGCCGGTGTGCCGACTGAGCACGGTGGCGAAGCACAGCGCCACCCGCCCGCGCCGCATCTCCGGCAAACAGACCGTGTTTTGCGCGCGGCCTCCACCAGAGAGTCCGCTCTCTTGCGCGCGCACGGTGTAGGCCGAGAGGCGCAGGTCACGCCCCCACTGCATGGCGTTCCAGGCGAGGTCGAGGTGTGAGTCAATGATGAGCATGGTCAATATCCCACCCCCCACGCCGCCATCGTTTCGGGTGTGAGGGTGACAATGGTGCGTAGGTGGAGCCAGTTTTGGATATAGGCTTCGACGCGCGGCCCTTCGATGTAACGGCGGGTGATGCGCCGGATTTCTTCCGAGACCTCGTCGGCGTCGCTGGTGTGAATGGTGACGCGGCCCCGCATGGTTACGGCGGCGAAGGGCGGTCGGTCTTCCTGCACCGAGAACGACACACGCGGGTCACGCGCGATGTTCCTCACCCAATGCCGTGTGGCCTGTGTCCAGATGTACACTCGGCCCAGGTCGGGCGAGCCTTCGTAGCGATACCACACCGGGATGGCGTGCGGATGCCCATCGGCCTCCAGCGTGGCCACAACGCCAAGCAACGCCGGGAAGGCACGGTCAAGCAAGGCCAGCCTCTCGTTTGGATTTTTCATGCCGGCCCCCCTCGCATTACAAGCCGCTCTTTTCAACGGCCTTGAACCATGAGTCCGCGGTGGCGTCTATCAGCGCCAGGCCGCCATCCACGAACAAGGTCGCGCCGGTGATGAACCCCCCCAGCGGCGACGCCAGGAACAAGGTGGCCGAGGCGATTTCATCCACGCGGCCCATGCGGCCCAACAGCGAGGCGGATGTTCGCTCCCACTCCGCTTGCGCCGGATGCTCAGGGTTGGGCAACGTGCCGCTGGTCTTAATCCATCCCGGCGCGATGGCGTTGACGCGGATGTGGTGGTGGGCATAGTCAAATGCCATACTGCGCGTCAAGCCCTCCAGCCCTGCCTTCATGGTGCTGTACAGGCCATAGTTGCCGTGCATACTGGCGGTGGAAGAGATATTGACGATGGCCCCGCCGCTGGGCTTCATAAGTTCGACGCCATGCACACTGACCAGATAGGCACTGAGCAGGTTGCTGGCCGATATCTTGTTCCAGCGCTCTAGCGGGCTACTGGCGGCGGTGGCTCCAGCTTTAGTGTCACCGCCGCCCGCACAGTTCACGATGACATGCAGTGCGCCGTAGCGTTCGCGCACACCGTGCAGTAATGTCTGAACAGCGGCATCGTCGCCCAGTTCTACGGAATGAAACTCCGCCCGGCCCCCGCGCTCGACAATTTCGCGGTGCGTGGCCTCGCCCTTGGCCGGGTCACGCGCGGCCATGATGAGGCTCGCCCCGGCCTCGGCGAATTGATGGGAGATGGCCCGCCCAATGCCGGAACTGCCTCCGGTCACCAGCACAATGCGGTCAGTGAAATCTAATGTCAGCATGAATGCATCCTCCTTCAGACTTTCACAACAGCCTCCGCTCCACCGACGCGGCCCAACGCCGTTGAAAGTGCGGGGCGTCGTTGATGCGCACGTCGAGGTCAATGGTCAAATGAAAGTGCGTGGCTGTCGCCTGAATCATCAAATCGGAATTGCCGCGAATGACGTGATTGGGCCGGTAAATGTAATGCACGCTCTGCCCGTGCGCGCTGGTGTGCGCCGGGTCGCGCGGGTCCACTTGCGAGACGACCGAGAATTCACGTCGAATGATGGTCGTATCATCTACCCGATACTCACGCACCGAGCCGATATTGGAGGTCACGCGCCCGGTCAGCACATCGGTGATGACCTGCCAGGTGGGCGGGCGAAGGGCATCGGAGAAGCGACTGACGCTGGCGCGGCTGGGCTGGAATTCGCGCGAGATTGCGCTCCCGTGCGCAGGCACGGTGGGCAACACCAGCCGCGACGGGCGGGAGCTCCCTCGATGAACCTGATTGATGCCCGCATGCGGCGTCGGCCAGACATTGGGCCAATCGGCGCTGGCGATGCTCAACCGGACGCGATTGCCTTTGGAAAATTTCCAAGCCGTGCAATCAATTTGGATATCGAGTTCGTAAACCTCGCCTGGCGTCATCGCTTCGGGCGTCACCAACGATTTGCGCCGCGTGCCGTTCAGCATGCCTTTCGCCACCAAGCGCGACGTGCCATCGGGCGCGACCTCGCTCAGGCTGGCAGCGAAGCCCATCACCGGCGCGGTGGACGAGACATGCAATATTGCATGCGCCCAACCGAAGATGTGGACATCGGCGGCGAGTGATGCGGTGGTGTAGTTGAGCGAGAGGGCTTCGTCAGGCCGCTGGTCGCCGGCCTGACCGAATTGAATCCCGCCTGACCATAGACCCGCCGTCACGCCAACGGTGGGGTTATAGGCATAGGCATCATGGCCCTCGCCCGTTGCATCATCGCTCAATTCGCCGCCTTCACAGAGATACAACATCCGTGCCTGCGCGCCGGGCGGCGGCCAAGCGGATTCCGCTCGCCACTCACCGGCGGTGTCCAAGCGGTCTACAATCGGGTCTTGAAATTGTTGCATGTAAACGGTAATGGGCGGCTCATCCATCACGCCGTTTTGCATCCCTTTGCACCAATAGTCGAGCCAGCGCACCACTTCGGGGAAGTGGTCAATGCGCGGGCCGGGGATGGCGGTGTCCGGGTAGTTGTGGTCCCACGGGCCGATGAGCGCTTTCTTGGGAACCTGCAATGCCTGATACAGCCGAAGCGGCGGATTGGGATACCCATCGGCCCAGCCGCCAATCATAAAGACCGGGCACTTGATGTTGCCGGGGATGTCGCGCACCGAGCCGTGCCGCCAGTAGGGGCCATCGGTTTGATGCTGGAACCATTTGAGGATATACGGCTCGTTGTGGGCGAGATGCTCTTCCCACACCCTCGCCCATTCACCGCCGCTCCAATCGGGATAGGGTGGCATGGCGTTGAAGGCAATCATCATGTTGCCGTATGCACCGACATCATAATACTTACGAATCAGCCCACCGCGATAGTGGCAATCGTCGGTGTACCGGTCATCGGTGAAATCCACCGGGATGATGCTGGTGAGGTGGGGCGGGGCATGTGAGGCCACCTGCAACGAGCTGAAGCCGCCATAGGAGATGCCCATCATGTTCACATGCCCATCGCACCAGAACTGGCTTGAAAGCCATTCAATCGCATCGTAGCCGTCAATCTGTTCCTGCAAAACATACTCATCGGTGTTGATGCCCTCCGACGCGCCCGTGCCGCGAATGTCCACGCGGGCGACGACATAGCCGTGACGCGGGAAGTATTGATAGAAGTCCGCGCGCGTCCGGTTGACCTCGTCTTTGCGGTAGGGGATGTATTCCATGATGACAGAAAATTTGTCCCAGCCGCGTGAGGCTTCAGCCCCATCTGGCATATACAAGTCGGCGGCCAGGCGCACGCCGTCGCGCACGGGAATCATGACGTTCTTGACCAGTTTGACCCCTTCGGCAATGTGGATGGTGATAGGTTCGGACATAGGGTATCTCCTCTAAAGTAGTTGACGTGGGATTGATTCAACCCAACGTTTGGTGAAATGTGTTGCGCCGTTGACGCGCACTTCTAAATCCAGGGTGAGATGAAAGTGCGTGGCGGTGGATTGCAACAGCCCATCCGATCGCGCCTCGATGCGCTGATTCGGCCGCTCAATGACGCACAACGCGCCGCCTCGGGCGCTGGAGTGCGCCGGGTCACGCGGGTCAACGGCACACACCACGCCGTATTCGCGGTGGATGAGGGTGGTGGCGTTGACGCGCCAATCCATCGAGTCGAGGATGTCCACCGAAACGCGGCCCGTCAGGACATCGTGAGTCAGTTGCCAGCGCGGCGGTTTGAGCATGACGGCATGGCGGTCAATGTGGAGTGCGGAGGGCGCAAACATGGGCGGCACAGCGCTCCCCTGCGCGGGCACCACGGGCAGGATGAGACGCGAGGGATGTGTGTCGTCGCGATAGAGCGTATTGATTCCTAACTCCGGGGTCGGCCAGACGTTGGGCCAATCGGCGCTAGCGATGTTCAACCGGATGCGGTGGCCTTTCTCAAATTTCCATGCGGTGCAATCAATCTGGATGTCGAGTTCGTAAATTTCGTCCGGCGTCAGCGACTCGGGCTGGCTGTGCGACTTACGATGCGTGCCGTTCAACATCCCTTTGGCGATGAGATGCGATGTGCCATCCGGCGCGACATCACATAGACTCACGGCGAAACCCATCACTGACGCGGTGGAGGCGAGGTGTAGAATCGCGCGCGCCCAGCCAAGGATGTGCAGGTCTTCGGCGAGTGGCGCGGTGGTGTACACGAGTGAATAGGCTTCGTCGGGTCTTTGGTCGCCCGGCAAACCAAAGCGCAACGCGGAGGAATATAACCCGCCCGTGACCCCAACGGCAGGGTGGTAGGGATATGCGTCACTTCCCGTCATCGAAGCGCTGGCTTGAAGCGAACCGGACTCCGCCAGATACAAAATCTCTTCGCGCAAACCGGGTGCGGGCCAGTGCGTCTCTGCCCGCCACTCACCGACCGTTTCCAGGCGGTCTACTATCGGCGCTTGAGAGTGTTGCATATAGACCGTCACGGGCGGCTCATCCATGATGCCGTTCTGAATCCCTTTGCACCAGTAATCGAGCCAGCGCACGACCTCGCGGAGGTAATCCACGCGCGGGCCGGGGATGGCGTTGCCGGGCAGGGAGTGATTCCACGGGCCAACCCACATTTTCTTGGGCACGTTTAAGAGGGTGTACAAGCGCGGCGGGGAATTGGGATAGCCGTCGCGCCAGCCGCCAATCATAAACACCGGGCACTTAATCCGGTCGGGGATGTACTTCACCGAGCCGTGATGCCAGTACGCATCATCGGTTTGGTGCGCCAACCACTTGAGCTGATAGGGTTCATTGTCGGCCAAGTGCCGCTCCCACACCTGCGCCCAATCGCCGCCCGACCATTCGGGGTACGAGGGCAAGGCGTTGAAGGCCAGCATAAAACTGCCATAGGTGCCGATGTCGAAATACTGGCGCAGTAGCCCACCGCGATAGTGGCAGTCGTCGGTGTAGCGGTCATCGGTGAAATCTATGGGGATGATGCTGGTGAGGTGCGGCGGCGCGTGGGTGGCGACTTGCACGGCGCTAAAGCCACCATACGAGATGCCCATCATGTTCACATGCCCATCGCACCACGGTTGCTCCGCCAACCACTCGATGACATCGTAGCCATCCACTTGCTCTTGCGGTGTGTATTCGTCGGTGTTGACGCCCTCCGAGCCGCCACTGCCGCGAATGTCCACGCGCGCGGTGACATAGCCGTTGCGCGCCAGGGTGTAATAAAACCGCGCGCCGGGCGCAACCTCGTCTTTGCGGTAGGGGATGTACTCCACGACGACGGAAAATTTTTCCAAGCCGCGTGTGGCTTCTGCGCCGTGTGGCATGTACAGGTCGGCAGCCAACCGCGTGCCGTCGCGCATTGGAATCAGAATGTTTTTGATAAGCTTGACGCCGGGCGCTGGATAAAGAATGGTTTCAGGCATGGTCTCACTCCATTCTACACAAGATGTCGGGCGAATGACCGCATCCAGTGTTTTTGAAAACGCTCAACGCCATCTACCTTCACCAGCAAATCAAAGCTCAGATGGAAAGTGTCTTCGGTGCTGGACAGCCGCGCATGAGCGGCGGCAGTGGTGGTGGAATCGCGGCGCGTGACGCGCACTTCATGGTCGCTCACCAACATCGCGCGCGCGGGGTCGCGGTCGGAGGCGGTGAACGCGGCGCTGTAGTCGTGGGCATAGGTCGTCGGCTCATCGGGCAGTGTGCCATGCTGACGGATGACAAATTCCAGTGTGGCTTCGTCGCGCAACGGTTCCCGGATGACGCGCATCTCGGTGGGCGCGGATTGGGTCACATAGCGGGTGAGGGGCATCACTGGCTCGCCAAAGACGGGGGCATCATTGGGATTACCGTTAGGCACAATGGGCAGAGTCAGGCCCGCATTCGTCTCGCCACCCCAGTGAACGGTGTGTTCTGCGGGATAGGGCGAGGGCCAGTAGTTGGGCCAATCCGCGCCGGAGATGGCCAGCCGTAGGCGATGCCCCGGCTCAAACGCCCATGCGGCCACATGCAGTTCCACTTCAATTGAATATGGTTGGCCGGGGACGAGCGGGGTGGGGTCAGTGTGCGATTCGCGGTGGGTGGCGTTGAGGATGCCCCAGGTCACCAACGCGGATGCGCCATCCGGGGCGACATCACTTACCTTGCAAACAACATTCGCCACGGGCGCGGTCGAAGCGAAGGTGAGGGCCACGCGCACCCAGCCCAACATTTCCATTCGCTCGGCCAACGGCTCGGAGGTGAACACAAGCGAGTGCAGTTCATCGGGCCGTTGGTCTTCCGCCGGGCCAAGATACGGGCCGCCGCCCAGCACGCGGTTGGTCGCGCCGACAGTGGCTTTGTAAGTGAACGAGGCGTTTCCAGCGTATGAGGGCGTTGGTTGTAATGTTCTATTTGGGCCAAGATAGAGCGAATGATTGTGAGCGCCCGGCAAGGGCCAATTGCGCGCACGCCAATAGCCTGACGTAAACGCGCGGTTGCGGCTGGGTGGGTCATACTCCTGCATGTACACGGTGAGCGGCGGCTCGTCCATGATGCCGGTGTCCACGCCCTTCAGCCAATGGTCGAACCAACGCACCGCCTGCGCCATGAAATTGATTTTTGGGCCGGGCAGGCCCCAATCAGGGAAGACGTGCTCCCACGGGCCAATCAGACACTTCTTCGGCGCTTGCAGATGTTGAAAGACGCGCATCGTCGAATTGCGATATACATCCATCCACCCGCCGATGATGAAGACCGCGCACTGCACACTGCCGTAATCCGAACGCAACGACGCGGGCCGCCAATACAGGCCATCGGTTTGATGTGCGAGCCAGTTGAAGTGATAGGGCTCGTTGCACTCCAGATGTTGTTGCCAGAGTTGCATCAACTCCGGGCCGACGCTCTCATGCGGGGGCAGGGCGTTCAGGCACACCATCATCGTCGCCCAAGTCGGCAGGTCGCACAGCGCGTGCAGAGCGCCACCGGTGAAATGCACATCGTCGGTGTAACGGTCGTCGGCGGCAAAGAGCGGGATGACAGCCTTGAGGTGTGGCGGCCGGTGCATCGCCACTTGCAGGGCGGTGAAGCCCGAATAGGATGTGCCAATCATCCCCACATTGCCATTGCACCACGCCTGCGCCGCCACCCACTCCACCGCGTCGTAGCCATCGGTCTGCTCAATCAGCGAGTATTCGTCGGTCACCACGCCCTCCGAGCCATCGGTGCCGCGCACGCTGAGATGCAAAACCACAAAGCCATGTTGGGCAAGATAGTAAAAGACATTGCCGCGCGCCAGCGTCCGCATGTCGGAGGAACGATATGGGTCGTAGTTGATGATAGCCGGGAAGGGGCCGTCACCAGCGGGATGCCAGGCCAGGCCAAACAATCGGATGCCATCGCGAGCCGGGATACGATGCGTCTTAACCGTGACTGGGTACGTGGGCGCTGACGTTGGGCCGGGCAGAGGATGCGTCATTGAATTTCAATCTCCAGTCGGGTTTGTGGGGCCGAGCGAGTGCGTTGCAGGACGGTGAACGACAGCGTGAGGACGATGCCGGCCATCGCGGCATAAAGCGGCCAGGTCGGGGCGCGTTCGTAGAGCAAGCCCGCGATGTAGGGCGACAGGGCCACCGCGGCTTGAGTCACGGTTTGATAAAAACTAAGGCCTAGGTGCATCTGCGCGGGTTCGAGGGTGTGGGCTAAGCGCCCCACCAAGAGCGGGCGCATGAGCCAATGCCCGCCGCCGATGAAGTAGGCGAGCGCCGCCAGCCAAACATTGCTCGTCAACCAGAACAAGGCCAGCGCCGCCAGCATCATCACCTGACTTAACACCAGCGCGCGGTTGCCTTCCGTTTTCATCCGGCCAAAGAGCCAGGTGAACAAGGTGACGCCCGCAATCGCCGCCGTGCCCATTTGCCCAATTTGCCCGAGGCTAAAACCGCGCACTTCTTCCAAATACTTGGGCAACAATGCCTGACCCAGGTTGAGGATAAAAAACAATAGGAAGATAAAACACATCAGCCCGACGAAAGCGCGGTTACGCCACAGCTGTTTAAGATGGTGAGTGGCCGGGGTGCGCTCGTGGGGCTGGTCGCGCAGAGGGATGAAGGTGAGGGTGGCGAGGCCAAATAAGCCCGCGGCGGTGGCGTACACCGCGCGCAAGCCAAAATGTTCGCCAATCCAGCCGCCGATGACGGGCGCAAAGATACTGCCCAGCCAGAACGCGCCGTACAGCGTGGAGATGACGTATTGCTGGGTGCACGGCGTGGCGCTGGCAATGATGTAGCTCTGAAACGCGGGAAAGACAAAATTAGTGAGATGGTAAACTGCGTAAGCGACTGCGAACCAACGCCAGTCGGGGGCGAGAGCCATGATGCCCGTACACCCCGCCGCAACCGCCCAGCCGATGACCATCAGCGGTTTGCGTCCCAAATTGTCCGTCCACATCCCTAGCGGCACATAGCCTAGCGTGACCACCAGCACGCTTAAGCCCAGGGCGATGCCGATTTGCTCGGGCGTGGCTTTTAGTTCCGTCAAATAAATCGGTTGAATGTAGAGATAAAGGGAGCCGCCGAATCCCCAGAGCAGATTGTTGATGAACAACAACCACTGGTCACGGGTGAGGGCGGGCAGGAAATAACGCATGGGCATTTAGGCTGACAACAGTACCACTGGTCCGATGCGCGCTGACTGATACGCCACCAATGCAATCTCCAGCGCGCGCAGGCCATCCTCACCGGAGGCGGCTGGCGCGGTGAGTGTGCCTTGTCGAACACACTGGATGAAGTATTGCACCATCGCCGCGTCCACATCCACGCCGAAGGGTTCAAGGTAGACGTTTCGGTCTGCCGCCGTTTCGATCACCACCTGCAACGCCTGCCGTCGGTCATCCACTGACAGCACCCCGTCCGTGCCCACCATTCGCAGATAGAAACCGTAATGATAGGGATTGCGCGATGAGAATGACCAACTGGGTTTCACGCTGGCCGTCGCCCCGTTCTGAAACTTAACCAGGAGTTGAGCGCAATCCTCGACAGGGAGGTGGGGTTGGATGCGCCTGCCCGTCTCAGCGAAGATGCTTTCCACTTCTGCGCCCAGCACGAAGCGCATGGCGTCGGTGACGTAAACGGAGTGGTCAATAAGCGCGCCGCCGCCCGCCTGAACCGGGTCGGTAATCCACTCCGGAGAGTTGGCGGGCCGCGTCCCGCGGTTGCCGCCCACGATGCCGCGCACCGCGCCGATTTCACCGGCGGCAAGCATCGCCCTCGCCTTTTGCACCATCGGGTAGAAGCGGCAGACAAAGGTCAGGTGCAATTGCACGCGGATTTCCCGGCAGGCGGCAACCATCGCTCGCGCGTCACCGGCGGTGGTGGCGATGGGTCTTTCACACAGCATGTGCTTGCCCGCGCGCGCGGCGGCCACGGTCAGGGGCGCATGCTGATTCGTCGGGCTACAGACTACGACGGCGTGAAGGTCTTCACGAGCGAGGAGTTCCTCAACCAAGGAATAAAAATGCGGCGCACCAAAGCGGTGGGCGAACGACTGGCCGCGTGGCGCATCAGAGCCGTACACAGCGGCGACTTCGACGCCCGGCATCTGCGTCAGCACACGCGTATACGATGCCGCATGATAGGCATGAGCGCAACTCAGGAAGCCAAGGCGGAGGGGAAGGGCATTCAACGCCAGTCTCTAATTCACAGTCTGCGGGTCAATGGCCCCGCCCGCGCGCAACAACTCCAACGCCGCGAGCGCGACCCGGAGGGCCGCCAGCCCCGCACTACCGGAGATGGGGGGCAGGCTCCCGTTTTGAACACAGCGAATAAAGTCGG
>SXGR01489147.1_pt1 | contig 20561 bp, 13 predicted proteins | sample 3174711 | NCBI WGS metagenome assembly SXGR01 (sample SAMN11356860, study PRJNA531348) | freshwater metagenome | isolation source: freshwater sample F1-60 | place: China: Fuxian Lake, Yuxi | collected 2017-12-25 | reverse complement strand
GACCGCGAAAGCTTCAACAAGGCACTCGTGAAGTCCTGTTCGGTCAGGCCAGTCGTTTCTTCCTTGCGATCACCCGCCGTGAAAATGGTGATCGGGTAGTTCTTGATGTCGTATTGCTTGGCTGCTCCCGGGTTCAGGTCTGGGTCAACAAACTCGATAGTGATCCTCGGCGATGCCTTCTGGTACTGGTTGAGAAGCGACTTGGTTCCCCTTGTAAAAGGGTCTTCTTGGCGGCTCGGAAAGAACGCGACAATCTTGACATCTCGATCAAGTTGAGAAAGCACCTTTTGGGTCTGGTCCGCAAGGGTGTACCGCCGAGCATCAGTAAGGTCAATCTGACCCCCGAAGTTGTTGGCCGTCCAGTTGATCACGACCAGCAGTCCGATCACAGCGACAGATTGCACCGTAGCCACACTACCGCGCTGTGCACCCCGGCTACCTGCCCAGACCAGCATCTCGCGGCTGTTGACGATTGCGTAGATGGCAACGAGGACGGCCCCGACAATCAGGAGGGCGAGGACCTCGGGCGATGTTGATTGGACGGCAGCCCACCACACAAGCCCGGCAACAAGAGAGAGACCACCGGCGGCACCCGCCACTGACGCGAGTGACGAAACCACGTTCTCAGATGGCGCGACATCGGCGTCGGATGCGTCTCGCGCAACCGCATCAATCTCAAGCGCCTCAACGTCTTCATGGCCCGATGGACCATCGTGACCCTTGACAACTCCGGTCTCGTCCCCATGATCATCGGAAGATCCAACCTCACCGGGAGCGCTCACCTTACCCTTCTCTCGAGCATTCCCATCATCTGGTGGTGAACCCACTGGAAGGTCCTCAGCCTTCGGATCGGTGGATGGAGGCTCGGGTGAGACGGTCATGCCCGCCACCGTCCAGACTCAAGCACACGCGTGGTCAGGAAAAGACACCCCACGATCACGCTCAGGTAATAGACGACGTCTTTCACCTCGAGGACACCCAATCCGAAGTTCTGGAAGTGTTCGGCCAAAGACATGTATCCGACGATTGGCGACAGTCTTGGGCCAAGGACGCTCGCTCCAGATCCAAGCACCCAGAGCATTAGCAGCAGACCAATCCCCAGCGTCGCGGCGACAATCTGGTTGCGCGTCAAAGACGAGGCGAAGAGACCCAGACTGATGAATGCACCACCCAGAAGTAGAAGACCAATGTAGGCCGACAAAATCGGCCCCCACTCCGTCGCACCGTAGATCACAATGATCAATACGTAGGCAAAGGTCGGAATGAGCATCAGCGCGTAGGTGATCAGCGTGGCCAGGAACTTGCCGACAACCACTTGGGCATCAGTTAGCGGGAAGGTCATGAGGAGTTCGATGGTTCCAGTACTTCTTTCCTCAGCTACAAGGCGCATGGTCAGAACCGGAATGACCAGTAGCAAGAGAAATGCCGTCGTTGGGAGAATGGCCTTCAGGTTCGCCTCCGCAAAGCCTTGAGCGAGGATCAGAAAGAAGATGAACCCGTTGACCAGCAGGAATACGGACGCAACCGCGTAGGCCATTGGAGATACGAGATAGCCATAGAGTTCGCGGCGGGAAACCGCCCAGGTTCCGAACCAGTGCCTGGCTATCAAGCCGGGAAGACTACTCATGATGTCAAGTTCCTCAACCCTTCAACAAAAGCAATGACGTCGTACGCCAATCTACGACTGAAGAGTTCGCAACCGAGCAAATTGTCAGGACGATGCCAACAGTAGCCAGACATCTCACCCTCAACCCGCGTCGCCCACCGGGGTGACCGAAACGAATGGCGGATGAATATCTTCAACAACCTCCGAAGTGGTCAACTGCAGGAAAACGTCTTCAAGGGAGAGAGCCTGGGAACGCATTTCCCGAAGACCCCAACCGGAAGCGATGATTGTCGAGGCAACGACCTCACGAATGTCCGCGTCTCCCTCGGCATCAATTTCGAAACGAGAGACGCCGACGCCACCGCCACCTGCGCCAACAAGGACCTGGACAACACGCGGAAGCCTGCGCAGTGCCTCACCAATCTCGTCATCCGGGCCTCGAACGGTGATGGTAAGCCGCTCTGTCCCTGCCACTCGGCGCGCGAGACCGTCGGGCGTGTCTTCAGCAACAACCTGCCCTCGGTTGATGATGACAACCCGGTCGCAAATCATGCTGACTTCGGGAAGGATGTGCGTTGAAAGGATGACTGTCCGGTCACGACCAAGAGACTTGATGAGTTGCCTCGTCTCGATGATCTGGTTTGGGTCAAGCCCCGCGGTCGGTTCATCAAGGATCAGGACTTCCGGATCGGCCAGGATTGCCTGGGCAAGGCCGACACGCTGCCTGTATCCCTTCGACAGTCGCCCGATGATGGCGTCCGCCATGTGATCAACCCGCGCCGCATCCATGGCCCACTCGACCGTGTCGTCCCGCTGGGTGACTTGCTTGGCCCGGGCCACGAAGTCCAGATATGCCCGCACGGTCATTTCGGTGTAAAGGGGCACATTCTCAGGCAGGTAGCCAATGCGGCGCCTGACCTCTATGGAGTCGGTGACAACATCAAAACCGGCCACCCGCGCTGACCCACTGGTAGGCGGCATGTACCCGGTCAGGATGCGCATGGTACTGCTCTTGCCGGCACCGTTCGGACCGAGAAGTCCCAGAATCTCGCCACGGTTGGCGTGGAAACTTACATCCTGCAGTGCCACACGGTCCCCGTATTGCTTGGTCAGGTTGGCAATGTCAATCATCACGATGGATTACGTCCAGTTTCAGTGCGGAACTTCATCGAGACTTTCGTTCATTTATCCGCGCTGCCACGCAATATAAACGGGTTCGCGCACGTCAAATCCAAACTCAAAGCGCATACGCGCCATCCTCTGATCTGGATTGGCAACCAAGGTAGGCAAACTCACGTAAGCTTGAGGACGGCCAAGAAGGCCTCCTGAGGGATTTCAACGTTCCCAACCCGCTTCATGCGCTGCTTCCCTTCCTTTTGCTTTTCCAGAAGTTTGCGCTTGCGCGATATATCGCCGCCGTAGCACTTGGAAAGCACGTCCTTGCGCATGGCTCGAACGGTTTCCCGTGCTATGACCCTGGCACCAACGGCTGCCTGGATTGGGATCTCGAACATCTGGCGCGGGATCAGTCCACGGAGCTTTTCCACAAGAACGCGACCGTGGTCGTATGCCTTGTCACGGTGGATGATCAAAGAAAGGGCATCCACTGGCTCACCATTTACAAGTACGTCAAGGCGAACCAACGCACCGGCACGCAAGCCCTCAATGGCGTAATCGAGTGACGCGTACCCTTGCGTCCGCGACTTCAACTGGTCAAAAAAGTCGATGATGATCTCGGCGAGAGGTACTGAGTACTGCAAGAGCACCCGGCCCTCATCGAGGTACTCCATCTTCTTGTACTCGCCCCGGCGAGCGGTCACGAGATCCATGATCGCGCCAATGTAGTTCTTGGGGGCAACCACCTGGATACCCATCCACGGTTCGCTGATAGTGTCAATCTTGTCTGGCGATGGCAGACCTGAGGGATTGTCTACCTTGATGATCTCGCCCTTGGTGGTCAAAACCTCGTACTCCACACTCGGCACCGTCGCCAGAAGGTTCAAGTTGTAGTCGCGCTCGAGACGCTCCTGCACAATCTCCATGTGAAGAAGGCCAAGAAACCCGCACCGGAACCCAAATCCGAGTGCGACCGACGTCTCCGGCTGATAAACGAGTGCCGCATCGTTGAGCTTGAGCTTGTCAAGCGCGTCACGCAACAGTGGGAAGTCGGTACTTACTACCGGAAAGAACCCCGCGTAGACCATTGGCTTGACTGGCCGGTACCCATCAAGCGCCTCGGGCGCCGGACGGGATGCGTCGGTAACGGTGTCGCCAACCCGGCAGTCGGCGACCGACTTGAGGCCCGTGGCGATGTATCCGACCTCACCGGGTTCGAGGCTCGCTTCCTGGACACCCTTTGGCCGGAATGCACCGACCTCAAGCAGGTCAGCGGTGACACCGGTCTGGATCATCACTATCTTCTGGCCGGCCTTCAACTGCCCATCGATCATGCGTACATACGCCACCACACCCTTGTGCGTGTCGTAGTGACTGTCGAAAATCAGCGCACGCACAGGCTTCAACACTTCACCAACTGGTGCAGGAACCTGTTTGACAATGGCCTCGAGAATCTCGATGGTGCCTGTGCCAGTCTTCGCCGACGCCATGATGCAGTCCTCGCGCGCGAGGCCGATTACCCGTTCTATTTCGTCGGCGACGTGTTCCGGCTGCGCCGAGGGAAGGTCAATCTTGTTGATGACGGGAATGATGGTGAGATTGTGCTCGATTGCCTGATAGGTGTTCGCTAGCGTCTGGGCCTCAATGCCCTGAGCCGCATCCACGACGAGCAATGCGCCTTCGCAAGATGCCAAGGCCCGGCTCACTTCATAGGCAAAGTCGACGTGGCCGGGCGTGTCGATCAAGTTGAGTTGGTAATCCAGACCATCAAGCGCGTGGTAGCGCATCCGCACGGCCTTCGCCTTGATCGTGATCCCCTTCTCACGTTCCAGGTCCATCTGGTCAAGAACTTGGTCAGTGAGTTCGCGTTTGGAAATCGTCCCGGTCACCTCAAGGAGGCGGTCCGCGAGGGTTGACTTGCCGTGGTCAACATGGGCAATGATGCAAAAGTTTCGGATGCGTTCGCGAGGGATCACTATTGGAGTATAAACCGCCTCGGGCCCGTATTCGGCGAGCACCACCCAATGATCCCCGATAGCCCGAACAGATCCTTGATCACCGGGTTCCCCATGCCCGCGCGAGACGTGGCAGTATCTGCATCCGGTACAAAATCCCAAGTTCCCGCACTTGCAATATCGCCAAACCAGCGACATACGCGATACCAAACAATCCAGTCACACTGAGTGCAAGCAGCGCAACCGGGAGGTGTCCTGCCAGGAACTGGTACTGGAACACAAGAGCGACACCAGTTGCCATGATCGTGGCAACCAGAACGCGGACTGTCGTGTCAAAAAGCGCGCGAGTGTGAAGACCCGGCAGCCGACGGTGGAGAACAACACCGAGAAGCACGGCTTCAATGGTGGCAGCAACGCTCAGCGCAAGAGCGATCCCGACGTGACCAAGCGGTTCGACAAGCGCAATGGCCAGCAAACCATTGACCACCATTGCCGCAACGCCAATCGCCACAGGGGTTCGGGTGTCCCTCAGGGCGAACGACAGGCGCATCTGCACCTCGAGGATGCCGTGTACTGGCAACCCGATCCCATATGCTGCGAGTGCTGATGCGGTAAGGGCAACCGACTCATCGGTGAACGCGCGACGAGCAAACAGCACCTCGATGCCAAGGGCACCGAAGGCAACCACGACTGCCGTTGCCGGAACCATCACGCACAGGATGGTCGCCATCGCCTGCCGACCGGTTGTCGCAAGGGCTTCGCGGTCTCCCCGCGTGGCTTGTGCAGCAAACGTTGGAAACGCAGCATTCGCAAGCGTCATCGCAAACGCCCCAAGTGGAAGCATCATGAGGGCCCAGGCGTAACTCAGGGCGGCAACCCTGCCTGGGGGGAGGTAGGTCGCAAGCCGTGTCGTGGCCACAAAACTGAGTTGAACCGCTCCTTGGCCAATCAGGCGAGGCACCATCAAGGTGAAGATCTCCCGGAGATCCGCCTGCACTGACCGACCGCTGGCATCAATGGCTTGCCGGCCGATGCCAAGTCGCAGGGATGCGATCAGCTGGACCGCCAGAAACCCGAACGCACCCGTCACGACACCGATTGCGAGGCCGGTTGTGCCAAGCGCTGGACCAAGAACAGCCGCGCCCGCAACGATACCCAAGGTGTATATCGCCGGCGCGAAGGCGGTTACCGCAAAGTGACCCCGGACATTCAGGTACCGGGTCAGGACCTCCCCGGTGCCAAGGAGGACCGGTTGGACCAGCATGAGGCGAACCAGGTCCACGAGCCGCAAACGTGCATCCGGCATGAAGCCCGCCCCGATGAGTTCCACAAGGCTGGAAGCAAACACCATCGCCGTCAGTGCACCGATGGAAGCAATCAGGGTGACCGCGGTAAGGACGGTTCGTGCCAGTCGATCAAGATATTCGGGATCAGGACGATCGCCACCAGGGACAGTGGTCCAAGCGCGCGCGAAGACCGGCACAAGTGCCGAACCAAGCGCCCCACCAGAAACCAGCGTAAAGATCAGATCCGGGATGCGAAACGCCGCGATGTAAAGATCAAGGTCGCCGGACGTTCCAAATTGGGCCGAGATGACCACGTCACGCCCTACCCCGAGCAACCTGCTCGCGAGCAATCCGATGAATAGCATCGTGCCCGCACGGACGACTTGCGCACCCTCCCTGCTTTGAGCTTCCGACGATGGGCGCGTTGACATCTACCTTGTAACGACCGACGCCTCAAATCCCCTGCATTGCGCCGACGAGACAGACGCCAGCGCAACCTGCCGAGGCGTGATCCCGCAGCCCTGAAATGAGGCATGCACTGGTTACACTGGCCCACGTTGCATTTGGAGCCCTGATGCGATCCGTCCCCAACTGATGATGAACCCCTAGCACCAAGAAGTGGCGAAGCCTCCTCACTATCAGCTGAGGATTGTTCAAGACTGGCCCGCATGCTTCAGACGCGGAGCTTCATCCGGGAACCATGGTGCAAGGTCTCGACATGGGTTGACCCCCGACACAAAACAGGAAGCACGACACTGACAAGTTCCGACGCATCCGAGGAGATCGCACCAATCCAGTCAGGTGCACCACGCCGGCGCCGCAGTTCCGCTCCGTCGCCTGGTTCCCCGACCACTAAACCGGTAGCGAGCCGGAAGGTCGCCCGGCTTGCTCCAACTACGGGAGGCAATGCCGGGCGGGCTACGACGAATTCGACTGATCAGCCCCCTTCGGCGCCCAACCTCTCGGGGGCGTCCCCTGTGACAAGTTCCAGTGACTCCAACCAACCGATTGGCAATGGAACCGCGACGCGCCGAAACCGTTTGGTTGCGGGCCGAAGGGCACAGACTTCGACCGCCAATCCGGAAACCTCAGCTTGCGGACCCGACGAGGATCATTGTCATGACACCGACAGCACAAACGTGACATCGCTCGCTGACCCGCCTCCTCACGACCAGCCAGGCCTTGCAAACATCAGTGCCGCCATGGATGAACGACGTGGCGGGGGCAATGACGACCAAGGCAACCCCATCCGAGACCATCACATGTCAAGAACCGATGATGCCCAGGCTTCTGTCCAAGCACATCCGGGGTTCAATCCCGGCAATCTGGAGGTTGTTCTCCTCAGTTTCGAGGGGCCGGATCAACCCTATTCCATGGCTGGGGGCCTCGGCGTGCGGGTCACCGAACTCGCGCAAGCTCTCGCCGAAAGTGGGTTTCGCACGCATCTAAGCTTCGTGGGTGATCCGAACTTGCCAGGGCATGAGGTGCAGTTCGACGGAAACCTCCATTTATACCGGTGGTCTCAATGGATCAGTCGAAGCCACCCAAACGGGGTCTACGACGGTGAAAACCTGAAGGTACGCGACTTCAATGAAAGCGTGCCGAGGTTTGTTGCCGATCACATCGTCGGTCCGGCAGCTGCGCAGGGCAAGACCGTCGCGGTTCTTGCCGAAGAATGGCACACTGCCGAGGCAACGTGGCGGACCAGCGATCTTCTTCACTTGATCGGGCTGCGAAACCATGCAATCTTGTTATGGAATGCCAATAATACATTTGCCTTCAACCAGATCAATTGGACCCGCCTGAGCTTTGTCTCGACGATCACCACGGTTAGCCGGTACATGAAGCACCTGATGTGGCCAATAGGGCTGAACCCGCTGGTGATCCCGAACGGCATTCCGGAACGCTTCCTCGCCCCACCGGACCATCACATGACCGAGGCAATCCGCCACGGCGTCGGCGGGGCACCGTTTCTCTTCAAGATTGGGCGGTTCGACCCGGACAAGCGGTGGATCCAAGCGGTTGAAGCCGCTGTCCGGTTGAAGCGCGTCGGACATCGGGTCAGATTGGTCGTCCGTGGAGGGATCGAACCACACGGTGGTCAGGTCCTCGCACACGCCTATCGGCAAGGCCTGGTGGTCAAGGATGTGACAGCGCCCCGCGGCGATGACTGGGCTGCAGTCCATGCCCTGGCCGAGGCGTCACGGGACGCGGATGTCTTGAACTTGAGGTTCTTCCTGAGTGATGAATTCAAGCGTGCCTGCTACGTCGCTGCCGACGCTGTTCTGGCGAACAGCGGTCATGAGCCTTTCGGCATCGTCGGTCTCGAAGTAATGGGGGCAGGCGGGATTGCCGTTGTCGGGGCAACCGGTGAGGACTACGCAATCAGCTTCCAGAATTGCCTGGCCATCGAGACTGATGATGCTGAGGAACTGGCCGGTGCCGTCCGGCACCTGATGGCCCATCCGGAATGGCGCGATCCGATCCGCGAAGAGGCCAGACGTACAGCAGCGTTGTTCACGTGGAACCGGGTCATCGCAAACCTCCTTGGAAAGCTCGACTACCTGGCATCGAAGGCTAGATAGGAACCCGGCGCACCACAAGTCCTCCTCATGGCATGCCGAATGAGGTGATCGTGCCTTCCACTCGCCAATCGACGAACGCGGACATGCCTGACATGAAGGAACCACCGATGCGCATCGCCCATCACACCTGGGAGTTTCCCCCCACCATCGTGGGGGGTCTCGGCACATATAGCCAGTGCATAACAACTGCGCTGGCCGACCTCGGGCACGATGTGCATGTCTGGTCACCAGAACAAGTCGGCTGGCCAAAGACCGTGGTGCCGGTGCCACACCCGCGCGTGCACGTACGACGAGTACCGCTTTTCGACATCACTGGGGTCTTTCCCCACCTGCTCAACGACGACCTCCGGAACTGGGGAGGCTATCTGTCGGATCTCATAACCTTCAACCTTCAGGCGACCGGCGAGACACGACTGACCGAGGGCCTTGACGTCATTGCGGTCCAGGACTGGCTGTCGGCAATAGCCGGACTGAGCCTGGCAAAGGACCGAAAGGTACCCGTTGTCTTCCACATCCACAGTGCCGAATGGGGTCGACAACCAGACGGAGGCGGTTCGTCGGCGGTGCGCAACTTCGAGGTGTCAATGGCACATCAGGCTGACGCTATCGTCACAGTGTCGGATGCGATGCGCGAAGACCTGATAGCACACGGATGGGAGCCTGGAAAGATCCACTCGGTGTGGAACGGTGTCGACCCGAAACGCTACCGACCCGGGGTCGCGACGACCGCTGAAACCAACGCGCTGAGGGCGCGGTACGGCATTCCCATCGGAGCGCCCGTGGTCCTGTATGTCGGAAGGCTAGTGCCCGAAAAGGGCGTCCTTGCCATGATCGAAGCGGTACCGGCAGTTCTTGCATCGAACCCTGAAGCCCACCTTGTGGTGCTTGGGGCGGGCCAGATGGAAAGCCCGATGCGGATGCGCATACAGGATCTTGGAGTTGGCGAACAGGTGCACATGCGCGCCGAACTGGTCAGCGAACACGAACGGATCGTCCACTTCGAGATGTGTGACGTGGGTCTCTTCCCATCAACGTATGAGCCGTTCGGGATCGTGACCCTCGAGGCAATGGCCATTGGAAAGGCATGTGTCGCCGGGGCGCGTGGAGTGGTGGGCTTTCGCGAACAGGTCATCCCATCTGGTGCCGACCAGACGGGCTTACACGTGGATGGGGGGAACCCGACCGATATTTCCTGGGGCCTGAACGAAGCGCTTTCTGACCGGGACCGCTTAGCCAGGTGGGGCGCGAACGGCCGGGCACGCGTCCTTGCAGAGTTCACATGGGAAATCGCAGCGAAAAAAACGGCGGGGATTTATCGGACTCTGGCTGCGATAGACAAGTAGCCGCCCCAGCGCTCGCTTTCGTGTCCTCCATCGCCGATGGCCAACACCCACAACCAAACCGGTCGCACTCGCCGAGCAGGCCACTATGCGATGCGGTCGCTACCCGGCCTCGGTGGCAATGGCACCGGCATTGAAGTGCTCCGCAACCCGTCATCTTTAGCCGGCCCCTCATCAGGCAAATCAGCGGTTCCCATTCGGAACCCGAAAAGCCTCGTCTTGAGTTGGCCGAACGCAGTTTCGAGCAATGTCTCAGGGACTGCGACGAAAACCATGAAGAGCGAAAGCCCCAGGAACCCAAGCATAGTTCCGATCACAAAGCTTGTCGGAAGGTATTTCAGGATGACCGTCTCACCCGGTTGTGCCCCGACGATCTCGATGAATTCCCCGACTGGGCGCACCAATCGGTTCTGCCCAGCCTCAGAACTTGCGCTCCACCCCGGCATCCAGCCTTGCATCACCACCACGCCGTATCCCGGACCGTCCTTGACGACCCACGTCGGCGATGGGACTTTCACGGCTATGCGATTCGGGCCCTTGAAACTTGCCCGCGCCTCCATGACGTCCCCACTCGCGACAGCAGCGGTGCCAACCTCAATCGGCCCAAACGGAACGTTCCCGTCGCGGGCGACGAATGCGAACGGAAGACCAAGAGGCAACCCGTAGACCCATCCACCACTGAATTGGCGGATAGGTTTCATTTGGGCATTTGAAGGAGCGTTAGGCAATATCAATGCATATCGGGGTGCAGGCGTCAACACATCCTTTGTGGGAACCCGGTTGACTCGCAACTTCATCGGAAAAACCGAATCAATCACGGTCAGTTCGTTGCTCATCTGCGAGGAAGAGGCGAGGCTATAGATCATGGAGTTTGCATTGATCAAGAGCGCGCCGGGTTCCTGAGACCGAACCCACGAAAACACTTCACTCTCAGATCGGTTCCATGCAGGCGTGTTCAGAATGCCCTTGTTTGCCTGCCATGGGTCCGCAACCGCTGCCAGTAAGGCAACGACGACAAACGCGGTTACGCCGGCCCGCGCCAAGTTGAACTGCCAAGTGCGCGCGATATCCTGGGTGTCGCGACCTGGCGTACCAGTGACAACCTGAAATCGCCAGTCAGGAAGGGTTATGTCCCCGATCACACTTCCCGTGACAACTGCTTTCCACAACCAGTCTGCACCGCTCATAAGCAACGGGATGAGCACGATGGTTGCCACCGCAACCAAACTTCCCCAAAACCTGAATTGCTGCATGAACGAGAAGATTTCAAGGAGTATTTTGAATGCAGTTTTATGGATTGACGAGAGAATTATCATGGCGACAAAGCTTGCCAACAGATGAGGGAAATACCGTGTTCGACCACGAACGAATGCGCCAATGGCGAACGGCAAAAAGATAAATACTGTAGCTCCAATATAACTGTAATATATTGCCCAACCAATAGGACTTGCTCCGAATAATCCATTGGCCCAGAATTGACGGTCTGGCACAACAAAACCAAACAATGTTACTAGCGGCGGAAGTGTTCCCGAACCACTTACGTCCATGGGCTTTTCAAAATACGGCATTAATTCCACAAGCGGAAGAAATTGTGGTGCAATGAGCAGGGTCGTGAACGCCGCATACACCAACAATGTAGTTCCGTTGTGCTTCGAAGCGGCTATCAGCGCAGGCACACTTCTTGCTTTTTTTAGAATCTCTATACAACAAAAGATGACTAGAACGAAACCAATTCCGATCCAGTAGTACAGAAAACCAGTCATGAACATGATGGCACTGCACATTGCGGCTACGGCAAGATTTCGTGGAGACCTTTGCTCAAGAACCCGAATGAAACTGGCCAGCACGGTTGCAATCCACGCGTGCTGAATTGGAGCGGCGAAAGAGAAACCGCTGCCTACTGGCGCCAGAAGGCTGCCGGCACAAAGCGCCAGGACGCCACTGGCAAGAGCCACGGGACGCCCGTGTCCAAGTACGCGGCCGAGCCAATATTGCCCGGCCCCGGCCATCGCCATCGCAAGAACCACGGCGACCTTCGCCCCGTTCGTCGGTCCGAGCAATCCCAGTGGAACCAGCACAAATGGATTGAACATGCTAATATACGGATTTCCGATGTACGGAAGTCCCGTGCGTATGTATGGATTCCACAGGGGAAATTCTCCGAACTTCCCCACGATGTCTGCGACAAACCACTGGATCGCTACACCAGACACGAACTCACCAGGCCCACCGGCTCGGTTCTCATCCAGAGGAAAGTATGGTGATGCAAATATCCATGCACACACAAGAAAAAAAGGAAACATGAAGTAAGTAATCAGGGTTGTTCGCATTGATCGAGTCGGCTTGTCGAACGGAGTGTCTCCGATGACGCTAGTTGTCGCCACTTTCTGGACATCTCCTCAAACTGGTCGGCTGTACGATGCGAAAATTGGTCAGGGCCGCAAACGCTATCGATCAACGCGATCGCAGTACGTCATCCTACCTTCCGGCATCCGAGATCGCTGAGTTGACCCGCCGGTCATCAAGACGTGTTCTCTCCCAACATAGGCTGGATCCGCTGGCTGGTCAATATCCAATACACCCGGCTTGAACACCAAACCCTCCTCCCCACACTGGATGTTCACAGGTCCGCACCAAGAACCTGCAGGTAATTTCCTGCGTCTCACTCAGGCCTTGCATCGCGCATCCCGACTACATTGCCCACGGCGCGACGATGGCATTTTGGCTCCGGGGTTTGCAGCTGCCAGTGGCCCCGGGATCGAGGGCGGCGCAGGCGCGGTCTGGCACCCCGGAGGTTGGTGCTGAAACTGAGCCGGTTGAAGCGAACGACCGCCAGCGCCTTGGCCCGGTCGACCAGCGAAGCAAGCGGGTCGGGTAAAGTCGGAACACCGGCGGTCCCGCCGACATGGCCTCGCGTGGTGCTACCGAGTGGGTTTTCCGACGATGCTGTCTTGACAAACAATCATGTCCCAACACCTGTCGCGACGACGGGTGACGAAACGGCGAGGGGGGGTGATAAGCAGGCCACAGACTGACCCGAGTGGCTGGGCAGGCCTATCACCTGCGTTTCACCGCGTGCGGGCTGGGGGCACTCCTCGGAAACGCGCTCCAAACCGACCGCACCGCCCGTACCGGTCCGGGCATGGCAGGTGAGCTCTTTGTTCTGGCGCTGCTGGTTGGGTTCCGCGCACTATTCCGGAACGAAGGCTTGCAAACCCCAATGGCGCAACGCGTATTTCAGTGCCTACGTGATCAATGGTTTCAGGCCATGCGGACGGTTCGAGATTCAGCTTACCGTTCGCGCGGGGGTCAGGTAGACGAGCCAGTTCCCCAACTCGAGCCACCCGACCGTGGAGCTACCCACGAACCCGATCGCCAGTCAACGGTCACAGCCACTCACACCCGGCAAGTAGTTGCGTTGGCTTCTTCAAAACTTCGTCGGCCCAGATTGCGCGCCACACCGCGCTCATGACCAAGTGCATCAGGAGGCCCGGCTGATAGAGCAAATTGGGCACGAACAAAACATGACTAAGGCAGCCATTGGTGGGATTGATACACCAAGTTCCCAAACCATGCGGGTCGGCCACGGTTGAATGCTCGAGGTAGCCAAGTTGCAGGCAGACATCGCCGGGATTGCCCCTCGCAGGCATGACTGGCATGGTCGTGGTGACCTGAACCCCGTTGCCCAGTATCGGATGTGCCAAAGACGGATCAGCGGAAATCAGTGCCGACTGGCCTCCTAACAAACTGGGGCCCGGACGTGTCCCCACCCCGACCTCCGCTGTCAATCCGTCTTCCGTCGTCAGTGCTAAACCGGCGCGGGCTGTGAAAAGTGTCGCGCTCTTCAGGACTGTTGCCGTTTGCGCAAACTCAGATGGATTGCGTGCCCAAGTCGAGGCACGTCTACCTGCTGGGATCATCAGATGCTCGACAGCGGCCATAATGTCGTCACGACGCTCCCGGGGCCCGGACACCGGATGTGCACTGCGCGGGACATCAAAGCCTTGGGTCCCAGCGATCAGGGTTCCAATCCCCTCGACCTCCCATAACTGAAGCAGGGCCGCGTGGCTGAGCAGTTCACCGAGCCACTTCTCGCTTTGTTGGTGGACATTCGCCGAGAGGCGCGCGCTTACGCGACCGGATACCGGATCACGCACGTAGCCAGACAGGATCGCTCCAGAAAGAATGACGGAAAGCTTTGCTGGAAATGACTTGGCCGGGTCAATATCAAACCAAGCAACCTCCGCGGTTACCCGATAGATGCGCACCCCGTGACTTTCACGACCAGAATCGGTCCCGATACGCTGGGCACACCCGTGCCCCCACCACGTGAACCCATCCTCATCCCAGACCGACCACTCATCATCGATTTGCAATCGTTGGTAAACGGCACGCACGACACGTCGCCCCGGATTGTCAGCGCGGAAGGTCGACGCCGTGACCATTTCTCTGCCCTCCTGTCCTGCGTTGCGAGGTGCGCATAACGGAGCGCGTCACGTTCGGCCGGCAAGACACCTCGCGCACCACGCCACCTCGCGATCCATTTGTCCACCTCGGTGGTGCCGCAGATCGAATGCAAAAAGCGGAGAAAGAAACCAACGTCATCACCTCGGGTTACGTCTGCCGGCTCGTCAGAGAAAACTCAAGCGCGAATGTCTGGACCGACCCCCGCGAGACCGCGCCACACCGGGCATATTATACACAGTTGCTGTGTTAGTGTCACTATACTTCAACACCCTCCGGATAGTCCACAGATGGTCCTATCCATACTTCCGGTGCAGGCGGATACTTGGCGCATGAAAGAGAAAATCGTCACTCGCCTCGCCGGCGGGTTGCTGGCCATCGCGTGCCTGCTTCCGTTCACCAGCGCCACAAGCGCCCTTGCACATGAACGTCGTGGAATCGGTCCCTACACCTTCGTCGTAGGGTTCATCCGTGAACCGGCTCTGATGGGCGAACCGAACGGGATTGACCTGAAGATCACTCGCACAGACACAGGGGAGGCAATTCTCGACGCCGACAAGACCCTGAAGGCAAAGATTGCCTTTGGCGGAGGTCAACCAAAGGACTTCCCTCTTCGCGCGCGGTACGGGGTGCCGGGCGGATACACCGCGGACGTGATCCCCACCAAGGCTGGCAGTTACCTGTTTACCTTCGTTGGGGCAATCGCCGGAGTGCCGGTAAACGAAGTGTTCGAAAGTGGTCCGGGACGGTTCAGCGACGTCGAGCCGATCGAAAAACTCCAGTTCCCGGACGCGGTGCTCGGCCCCTCGTCGGCTACGGCAAGTGCGAAGCGCGCCGAAGACCGGGCCATCCAGGCCGAGGCAATCGCCACCGCGCTGTCGGAACGTGTCGCGTCGTCCGAAAACCTCGCGATGGCCGGCGTGGGCACGGGTGTCTTGGGCATCGTCGCTGCAGTTGGAGCGTTGGTTCTCGGACGGCGAAGTGGAGACCGCCTCGCTAGCCAACCGAAGTAGACTCCTGTCGTGATCATTGGTGAGTGCCCGATGCCTGGCGCGGTAACCCCGCGGTCTTGGACCAGGCGCAGTGCATTGCCATCAGCGGGCGGTGGGGTGGCCGGTGCGCAGTGCATTGCCATCAGCGGGCGGTGGGGTGGGGTGGGGTCGTAGGCGCGTCAGACACCATCCTTGACGCGTGGATCCAGACGTGAGCGAGACGCCTCCGTCCTCGGGAACCCGGATGAGAGAATCGAAGCGTAATTCGAGCAGACGACGATGGGGTAGGTTGGCATGACAGTGCCGACACGCCATGGTCGGCTGCGCATCCTGCAGTGGCTGACTGTCCTCGTCCCCGCGGCCTGTGCCGGCATCTATGAGACGGTCCGCCACTCCTTCCTGACTACGGACCTGCCGGATCCGATCGGTACCTTGATCGCCGTACTGCTGGTCGTGGCAATCTCGTTTGGCTTCGCCCGCGTTTCGTTCGGGATCATCCAACGGATGGAAGACAGGCTCATCGAAAGAAGCCGGCGCCTGCAGGAACTGTCGCGCGATGCCCAACGGGTTGCCGTCCTGGAAGAACGGGACCGTCTGGCCCGTGAAGTGCACGACGGCATCGCTCAGGTCCTCGCGAATCTGCTGGTCCGGGTCGACACCATCGAAAGCCTGGTCCACCGGGGCCTGACGCACGAAGCACTCGCCGAACTCCGGGGAATTCGCTCGTCGGGCGAAGTCGCGAACGCGGAAGTGCGTGAAGCGATTGCCGGGCTCCGCACAAACCCCGGTGCCGGCATCGGGGGACTGATCGACGCCCTGAGGGTCTACACCGAGGATTTCGGTGCCCGAACCGGGATCACTGCGCGCTTCAGCATGGGCGGAACACTTCCAGACCGGAACTCTGCGGGGCGGGACCTTCCCGATGGTGGCGAACTTCACTTGCTGCGCGTCGCCCAGGAAGCACTGACGAATATCAGGAAACATGCCCGCGCCCAGACGGTGAGTGTCACGATCGCATCCCACGGCATCGACTGGCACTTGCGAATTGCCGATGACGGCTGTGGTTTTGACCCATCCGGGGCACTGATCCCGGAACAAACCGGCCGACGCCACTTCGGGCTAATGATGATGCGTGAGCGGATCGAAACGATGGGCGGGAAGCTCAGCATCACGAGTAGCCATGGCGAGGGAACAGTCATTGCCGCATCGGTACCAGGCATTGACCACGCTGCACCGGACGACTTCGAAATCCCGGCGTCGCGGGCAGGGGCGGTGTCGCGACCCAACGCATTCGAGCTTTCACGATGACACCCAACCCCACGTTGGTGCCAAACGGGCAGGAAGTCGCTGCGACATTCCGTGTCCTCCTTGTTGATGACCATGCGCTCTTCCGTGACGGCATGAGCCGCCTGTTTGCGTATGAACCTGACTTCGAGGTGGTCGGCGAAGCGTCGTCTGGCGAAGAGGCCCTCGAACTCGCCCGCACCCTCATCCCGGATCTTGTGTTGATGGACATCGACATGCCCGGGATCGGCGGCCTCGAAGCGATCAGGATGCTTGCCCGTGAACTCCCAGTCGTGACGGTCGTGGCGCTGACGGTACACGAGGATGATGACACGGTGTTCGAGGCGATCAAGTCCGGCGCAAAGGGATACCTCGTCAAGAGCATCCGTGCGACCGAGATGCTGGGACTGCTGCGCGGTCTCGCCCATGGGGAAGCACCGATGACCCGTGGCGTGGCAACCCGCATCCTCCGGGAGTTTGCCCGCACGACCAGCCCGGGCCCGGGGACAAGACCGGTCGACGCTTCGTCCGGACACTCGTCGCCCGCCAGTCCAGCGGGGCTTCCGGTTCGGTCGAACCAGCTCCCTCCGGAAGGAGGCCTCGAATGGAATGTGCGACAGACGCGAGTGGCGTCGGCCATCGATGCACTTGATGCCCTGTCATCGCGCGAGGAAGAGGTGCTTGAACTCGTTGCACAGCGCCTCACCAACAAGGAGATTGCCTCGAAGCTGGTCATCTCCGAATACACGGTGAAGAACCACTTGCGAAATATCCTCGCGAAACTGCACCTGAGTAGTCGCATTCAGGCAGCACGGCTCCTGGCGACCGTTCGTGGGCAGTCGACACGCGGGACGCTCGGGCAATTCGGAGAGAGGTCCGGGCACCCGGGAGCGTCTGATCAGTGATGAGCGTGAGTTCCGGTTGGGGCACGATTCTCGGTAGACACATCGCGTTCCCATGGTGGCTGTTCGCGGTGATTGTTTCACTGTTCACCAACCCAGTCCCGATTGCGTCTGCCCACTCCTACCTCGTTCGCTCCGAACCGTCAGCCGGGCAGCTACTGGTCGAAGCGCCACGAGTGATCCAGTTATGGTTCTCCGAGGAACCCGAAACGCGTTTCTCGCAGGTGCAGCTCTTCACGACTGGCGGGACGGCGGTCCAGACGCTCCCGATGTCGATCGCACCAGAGGACCCCCGGGTTGCGGTGATCCGCCTCGCGCCATTGCCAGACGGGATCTACACGGTCTCTTGGCGTGCGGTATCCGCGGTCGACGGCCACACCACCGCCGGCAACTTCCCCATCGGGGTGGGCATCGGTCCCGAGACCGCAAACCTCGCCTCAGCGACCGCATCAGACGCGCCCTCACCGTTGGCGACCATGCCCCAGACTGCCATCCGTTCGCTTGCCTACTTTTCAACCAGCCTGGTGGCCGGTGCCATCTTATTCGGCTCCCTCGTCCTCGGCCCGGCATGGGCACGCCGACAGCGTTGGTTGGGGGATGCTTCCGCCATCCCGGCTAGCACGATCACATCCGCCTTCAGTCGGCTGCGACGCATCGCGTCTGCGGGTGTCATCGGCGGAGCCGTAGCAGCACTGGCGGGCGCGGTCGTGCAAGCGGCATCGAGTGCCGGAACCGGCTTGTGGGAGACCGTTGCACGGGTGACAGACCTCACTTCGCCGATCCCAACCCTGCTCTTGGAAACCCGGTACGGGCAAGTATGGGGTGCGCGCATGTTTGGCCTCGCATTGATCGGGGTCGCCATCACATCCCTGCGAGGCGCCGATCCAGTCACGGCACGGGGCAGGCAACGATGGGCGGTCGCAACCGTCTTTGCCACCCTCTGGCCTGTGACGATCAGCCTCAACAGCCATTCGGCCGCCCTGCCCGCGGGTATCGCCCTGCCAGTCGTGCCCCTGCTTGCCGACTGGGTACACCTGATCGCGGCCGGCACATGGGTTGGGGGCCTCGTCGCGCTTGCGACGACGGTCACCGCAACTCGCACAACTGACCGCACCGCAAACATCGCATTCATCGGCGCCCTGGTGGAACGGTTCTCGCCCCTCGCCCTCGCCTGCGTGCTGGTCCTCGCGATAACCGGCGCATACCAGTCGGTGATCCTTGTCGCAAGCATCGGTGCGCTCACCGGAACCGATCACGGCTGGGGACTACTGCTCAAGCTCGGTCTTGTGGCAATCCTGATTGGCCTCGGCGCGATAAACCTCATCTGGGTCCGGCCGAGGCTCAGACACGGGTCAACTGGCTCCGTTCCCGACAGCGGGAACGCGGGACGTCAGGTGGCGATCCTCGCAAACGTCGTTGGCATCGAGGTCGTGTTGACCGTGTCGGTTCTGGTGATCGTGGGCGCCATGACCCAGTTGCAACCGGCACGGGATGCCTGGGCAGCGACAACCCGTGGCGTCTTCCGAGAGGCCGTTGCCGAGGATTTGCGCGTGCGCCTGCGTGTCATTCCGGGGGAAACTGGCTACAACACGTTCAGTTTGGGAATTACCACCCGGCTCGGCAAACCTTTCACCGAGGCACGCAAGGTCGCCCTGGTCCTGCGGATGCGCGATCACGAAATGGGGGACACCGAGCTGGTCCTGTCGCCTCGTCCCGACGGGCAGTTCGCCACCGGATCCGGCGTTGCAAGCATGGCCGGGACATTCGACATCGAGGCAGTCATCCGGCAGGACGGTCGTGACGACATCCGCATTCCCTATGTGATTGATCTCGATGTCCCCCCGATGCCGACCACATCGTCGACGACGTCGCCGGTTGGGAAGGGCGTCGTGGGCTCACCCGGTGCCTATGCGACACCGATTGCTCCCGCCGAAGCGCGCGCACTCCGTAATCCGATTGCAAACACCGTCGTGTCCGCCGACCGGGGCCGGCTAATCTACAACCAGTCATGCGTCACGTGTCACGGAGTGACGGGCAAGGGAGACGGGCCATCCGCGGTCGCGATACGCCCCCCGTTGCCTGATCTCTCACTGCACGTGTCCCAACACACCGAAGGTGAGCTGTGGTGGTGGGTGACGAACGGCATCGCCGGGCGTCCGATGCCCGCATGGCGAGACGCGCTCACCGATGACGAACGGTGGGACGTAGTCAACTACATGATCAGTGCGTTCAGTCCGAACGCCCGCCGGACACAGTGACGCCGCTTTCCAGACCGTCCTGCTACATTCGCGGCCCGTTTACGACGCGACACAATGACGGGCCACTGGGGTTCGGCGCAGGCAATGAGCCACATGTCAGTTCGACGGGACGATGGGGCGCGAAAGCGGAACAACCCAGCTGAACCGGACACGGACCGATGGGTCATGGGTCGGCACTGCAAGTATCGCGTCCCGGCCTGCACATTCGGACTGCAGCAGGTCGAGGACGGCCGATGCACTGGTCTCGTCAACGTGAGCGGTCGGCTCGTCCGCTAGGACGACGGATGGCCCATTCGCGAGGGCCCGCGCAATCGCCACGCGCTTCTGCTGCCCACTGTTCAACTGGTCTGGTCGATGGCCGATCCGGTCACCCATACCGACCCGTGAAGGCAGGTCGGTGGCGTGTTGGTGCGGGAAAGTTTGCAGGTTGAAGGTCTGGAAGACGATCCCGACGGCCGGCACGCAATCGGTCCCGAGCGGGCTCGCGCAGCGAATGGACCGCATCGTCACCAGTCCAGACTTCACCGGAGCTGACCGGAGTGATCCCAGCCACTACATGAAGGAACGTGGTCTTGCCCGATCCCGACGGACCGCACAGATCGTCTGCCTCCCCTCGGCCAATCTGCAGTGCGTCCAGCTCGAGCGCTGTGACCGCTCCGCCATCCGGAGTTGGATAGACCTTTCGGACGTCATGGATGCGGATTGCGGGTGAGTGCCTCGTCGATGTCACTGCTCAAGCCTGCCTGCGGAATATGACCTTCCAGTGAACCCGT
>SXGR01117846.1_pt1 | contig 20561 bp, 17 predicted proteins | sample 3174711 | NCBI WGS metagenome assembly SXGR01 (sample SAMN11356860, study PRJNA531348) | freshwater metagenome | isolation source: freshwater sample F1-60 | place: China: Fuxian Lake, Yuxi | collected 2017-12-25 | reverse complement strand
TTTCGCTCCAGTCTGCCCGCTCCATTTGTGGTGATTCTCTCCATGTGAAGGCCATGTAACCGTCTCGTGCTGCGAATCTTCTGAAATGCCGACGATGTTGCCGCCGTTCAAGCGGCATGCCCTTTGCCACTCATCTGAACTAAGACGGAGAATGGAGTCGGAACAGGATCAACGAGGATGACAACCGTGACGAAGGGGAAGGCTGCTGTTGTACTGATTGTCGAAGATGACCGGGAGATGCTCAGCCTGCTCTGCGACGAGTTCTGGAGCGCCGAGTACCGGCTGCGGCAAGCACGGAACGGAGACGAGGCCTTTCAAATGGTCTTGCAGTCGGTTCCGGATCTCATCTTGACGGATCTTCGCATGCCAGCCGGCGGTTCGGACTATATCAGCCGGCTGAGGACGGTGGCGCCCGCCTGCCCCATCGTCGTCATGACGGCATTTGGAGATGCACGGTGTAAAAGCGACGTGCTAAAGGCCGGTGCCAATGCCTACTTCGATAAACCGGTTCGGGTTGCAGAACTGAAGCAATGCGTGCAGCTGTTGTTGAGCCACAAGATAGGAGTGGATGGCTGATAGCAGAAGCAAGAAACAGAGGGTGATCCGTTCTTGCTTTTCCGGTTCGTGCCATATGCCATCGGCCATACGCTCTTAGCGCTTCGCAGTGAGAAAAGATGGCCGGATCCCTAGAAAACGACAAGATGCCCGTTCCCTTTGCAGATCCTATCCTGGCGGCCAGACTGGAAGCCATCAAACAACTTGCCGGTGGCTTGACTGACGGTGTGGCGGTCATGGATCGCAGTTTCAATGTGATCTATGCGAACGAGTCGGCCTGGTCGTCGGCTTCCGTCAGGAACTCCGATGGCCGCCGGGCCAAGTGTTACGAAGCCTTCGCCCATCGAACCGATCCCTGCGGGACGTGCCCAGCCGTCACTGTCTTCGACGCTCCGGAGGTTCAGTCTGTTTCCTGTCACAGCGGAGGCGACGGCACGCCTTGCGGGATGCACCAGGCTTTTCCGCTTGCCTCAGGCCCGGGCGACATCAGTTCCATGCTGGTGCTGTTCAAGGATGAGCAATTTCAAAAACTCCCAGAGCTCACGCCTGTTCCCGAGGAACAGCCGCCTCCAGCGGTGCGGGAGTCCTTGGGCAAGTTGATCGGCCGGAGTCCGGCCATGCAGCAATTGTTCGACATGACCGCGCTTGTCGCGGACAGCGCGGCTACGGTCCTGATCCAGGGTGAGAGCGGAACGGGCAAAGAAGTCCTTGCCAAAACGATTCATGCCTTGAGCCGGCGGAAGGGAAAGCCGTTCATCGTCGTGGATTGCGGCGCGTTGCCGGAGACATTGCTTGAAAGCGAATTGTTCGGCCATGTGAAGGGAGCCTTCACCGGGGCAGTCGCGGATAAACGAGGTCTGTTCGAAGAGGCTGACGGAGGGACGATCTTCCTCGACGAGATTGCCGATACGGCGCCGGTGTTCCAGGCCAAGCTGCTGCGCGTCCTCCAAGAGGGCGAGATCAAGCGGGTGGGCGGGGCCAGGCCGATCTCGGTTGATGTGCGGGTCATCTCGGCGGCGAACAAAGACCTGGCCGAACTGGTGCAAGCCAAATCGTTTCGCCAGGACCTCTACTATCGGTTGGCGGTCTTGCCGCTGTTCCTGCCGCCGCTCCGGGAACGGCGAGATGATATCCCGCTGTTAGTCAAACACTTCGTTGCCGCGTCCTGCGCCCGGCATCATCAAGCCGTGCGGCATGTCGCGGAAAGAACGATGCGGGCGTTGTGCAACGCTCCATGGCCAGGCAACATCCGGGAATTGCAGCACTACATCGAGCGGGCCGTGGTGACGACGGCCGGTTCGTTGATCAGCTGCGAGGAACTTGGTGCAATCGGCGCTGAGACGGAGCAGGAGAGTTTACGGTCGGCGTCACGTGGAGCTGTTGCCCAGACGGAGCGCACGCGGATTGTTGATGCTCTGAAGAAGACGGCGGGCAACCGATTGAAAGCCGCCAAATTGCTGAAGATTAGCCGAGCGAGCCTCTACAACAAGCTGCGAGCCTATCGTATTGATTAGCGCTTCGCCTGTCCCTTTCTACCTCTTTTCAACCTGCGACTGTCCAAATCTCTAAATAGTCTAACCCATTGAAATTTTGAACAACGATCCATCTTCCGGCATGAACTGTCTATTTATATAGATTCCCGGGTCTGTTCGGCCGTAGCTGGAATATTTCCAGTCACCGCTCCTATCAATGCAAACACACACTTCTTGATGCTGCGCACGAGGCTTGCTTAGTCCAGGCTACAGATGCTGGGCTGTCTGACTATGACACGGATGGATCCACTGAGAATTCGCATAAAGATTTCGTCGTCGGCAAATCTCGATCGGTATTCACTTGTATGACAGAAGGAGGCAGCGCATATGGCTTCGCATGGATCTGACCGTTCAGGAAAAATCGACACCTTTTGGTATGACACGACCCCTCTCAAGGCTGGCTGGCTGGCGATGCTGGCCATCGGGGTGTTCTGGGTCATGTACCAACGCACCTTCGGCTACTCACACGGGTTGGATTCCATGACGCCCGAGTTCGATTCCGTGTGGATGGGGCTGTGGCGCTTCAACATTATCGCCAATGCCACATTCTTCGCCATCTCCATCGGCTGGCTCTGGGTGACGCGGGACCGCAACCTGGCCAATCTAGACCCCAAGCTCGAGCTCAAGCGATACTTTTATTGGCTGAGCTGGCTGGTGTGCTACATCTGGGGCGTGTACTACGCAGGTAGTTATACGTTGGAGCAGGATGCGGCGTGGCACCAGGTGATCATCCGGGACACAAGCTTCACGGCAAGCCACATTGTGGCGTTCTATGGAAGTTTCCCCCTGTACATTACGTGCGGCGTATCCAGCTATCTGTATGCCCAGACGCGGCTGCCGCTGTACGCGCAGGCGACCTCGTTCCCGTTGGTGGCGGCGGTGGTGGGGCCGATGATGATTCTGCCGAACGTGGGGTTGAACGAGTGGGGCCATGCGTTCTGGTTCGTGGACGAGCTGTTCTCGGCGCCGTTGCATTGGGGCTTTGTGACGTTGGGCTGGTGCGGGTTGTTCGGCGCGGCCGGTGGTGTCGCGGCGCAGATTGTCTGCCGCATATCGAACCTGGCGGATGTGCTTTGGAATGATGCCCCGAAGAGCATCCTGAATCCGGTCCCCGCGCAAGTAGGCACAGGGGCCAAGACCGGGTACTGAGGAAGAGGATCACGAGCAGCCTGCCAGTGGCAGGAGCAAGTCGCGGTTGGTCTGATGAGGCCCGGTACTTCGGTTCGGAGTACCGGGCCGAGTTATGTTCTGTGACGTCGTTGTGCCGGTCGATTGACCCTCGTCCAGCCACATTCTTCACAGACGCAATCGATGAGATTGTGCTCATCGCCCTGGTTTCTTTCTGTATCGATGGATGCAGTGCTCGAATCTCACGGACCTAACTTGCATGTGTGTGAGCGCCTGGTATTCGGCCGTATCAAACCGAATAGAAAAAGCGTCTCTCGGATGCCCCTTTTCGCCCGTTGTTGATCGAACCCGTTGTCTAGCACTCTAGACAGCACAAGTGAATGATATCTGAATGATCGAGCGACACCTCTATTGCGACTGTCTAAGCGGATGGATTTCGTCTGGAATCAGCAACGGACGCTGAGACCCGATGAGAAACTCCCATCCTTGCTTCTGACGCAGGAATGATTCGGTTGAGAGACTGCAAACAATCATGGCACGAACGTTGCGGAAGACTAAAAGGTATACGGAGCGGTTCGGCTCTGTGAATGCCGGGTAGCGAAATACCCTGTCGCTACCCGGTTCGGTTTCCTCGAAAGTGTGCGGTTGCCCAGACCGCCACGATGCAGCGGTGAGGGGGTTACAGGTGAAAGTGGCCCCCTCACTTTCTATTCAGGCAGGACCAACTCCGGGATCGATTGGCGCCTGTGTCTCACGGCTGCTGTCCGTTCACGATTCCTTCCCTTCAGCCGGCCGTCATCAACCCGGCTACGTGACAAATGATGGGGCTGTCCGTCGGATGGATGTGTTCATAGAGGAGGATCTATGCAATGTCAGACGATCGATGTGGAGAATAATCTGACTCGCACGCTGGCGGGGGCGGATCTTGGGCAGTCAAGCCGGACGTACTGGGAACAAAACGAATGCCTCGTGCTCGATCGGCTCATCCCGAAAAAGATCGTCGGGCCCTGTCTCACCGAGGTTGAACTGCTCCGGAAAAACATCTTTCGCAATTACGTGCCGGGCCACAAGCAGGGAGGCAGCGTCAGCTATTATGCGATCCTGAATGAGTTCCATGAGTCGTCTGCTATTGTCTCGCTCTATCGATCTCCGGCGTTACGGCGATTTCTGAGTCAGATCGTGAAGGAGGAGTTGCAGCTCTGTCCGGAACAGGATCCCCATTCCTGCGCCCTCTATTACTACACGAAGCCCGGAGACCACATCGGATTTCATCACGATACCTCGTACTACAAGGGCAAGCGGTACACGGTCCTGATGGGCTTGATCGAGCGTTCCGAGCAATGCCGGTTGGTAGCCCACATGCCTGCGCCCGGAACCGCAGAAACAGTGAGGGAGCAATCCATTCCGCTTGATCCGGGGTCGCTGGTCATTTTTAACGGTGACAAGCTGTGGCATGCCGTCACCCCGCTCGGGCCCCGGGAAGAACGGATCGTGCTCACGATGCAGTATGTGACCAATCAGGACATGGGGCCGATTCACCGCGCATTTTCCAATCTAAAGGACGTCTTCGGCTACTTCGGTCCGGCTGCCTTGATACACCGGCCTACGGCGGGGCGGGCATTGACCGGCGCGCCCACGACATCGCGGTCCGGTGCGATGGCGGATCATCCGATCTTACGATTTCTCGCTGGAGCCACCGGTGCGTCTCACGATCGCAATTCCTGAAGCACAGCTTGTTCAAGCCCCGGCCGCACTGCGGCTCATCCGGATGGCCCAGGCCTCCGACATGGAGGCGGATGACCAGGGGCCGGTGTACGTGGCCTGCTTCGAAGATTTTCCGCAAGCGGTCGATGTCATCACACACTTGATCTGGGAGAGCGCGGACCCGAACGGCATCCATATCACCATCGACGGGCGGCCTGTCGTGAGCCCGGTCAAGTTCTACAACACGCTCCTCTGCTATCAAGAAAGTCTTGGCGTGGCGGACCCGGCGGTCTATTGCACGCAGCAGGCGGCGAGAGTCGGCGACGGCGGCGAATGTCCGGATCGGGCATGCCTGTCCCATTGTCAGTTTATGTGTTCACGGTGTGTGGGAGTGTCGCGCGAACCGGGCGCGCCTGCGATGTCGCCCCAGCTGCAAAGGATCGCCCGGCAGGCCGAAGTGGACTGGTGTCCGAACCTCCGCATCGCACAGTCCGATGTGTGAGCGCGCTGCGAGGGGTGAGCCGAATCGGGATGAAACGTTCGCGGTTCGTATGCCTGTTGTGCCGATTGATCGATGAAGACATGCTGCATCACTTGTTGATCAAGCCAGCGAAGGTGGACCGGAGGGTGTCTGCCAGCTGATCGCTCGAAGGAAAGGCCGTGCTCCTCGATGCATAAACCAGGGAGGAGGGAGTCATGCAGGTTTGGAAAAGCAGAAGGAACATCGGAATGTGGTCCCTTGCGATGTCACTCGCGGCGGTGTGCGCCCTGAGTGGCGTGGGAGCGACCCTGGCTGAAGATACGACGACGACAGGGAATCGCGTGTTCTTTCGCGGGGGCGCTGCCGGAATGACGAGCGATCGCGCAGGCGAGCTAATCACCGACGTGCATAGCAAGGGGAACGATGGGAAATTCGGCTATAACATCGGCGGCGGCGCGGAGCTCATGATCACCAGAGATCTGTGGGGCATGGCGAAAGGCATTGCAGTCGTGGGTGAAATCGGATTGGAATTCAAGCGGTGGGCTTCCAGCAGCGTTGTGAACGGGGAAGCCCTGGTTGGTAATACAACTCCAGCTAAGGTGCAGATGACCATGTTGACGGCAAGCGTGGCCCCCAAGGTGAAGTTCATGCAGGGAACTGATTTCCAACCCTGGGTCATTCCGGCCGGGCTTGATTTCCACGTCATCAGCCCAACGTCCAGTCAGGTCAATTACTTGGATATCGGGGTGCAGTTCGGCGGCGGCGCAGAATATCGAATGTGGAAAGAGCTGTGGCTGGGCATCGACAGCCGATTCCATGTGGCCTCCAATCAAACCAATACGGTGAACAATTATTGGACGACCGGTATCTATGGGGCCATCGGATTCTAGCAGGATGCTGAAAACGTCCGCCAGCGGCGGATCTTTTTCAAGCCGGGAGGGGTCATGTTGATATTTTCGCTTGTGGCGTTTCTCTCGCTGACTATTACGGACGCGGTGTTGGCGGATGGCGCGCACCATGATCATCATCGTACGCCACAATTGGCGGGCCGGACGACGACCAGCGTGTCCTTTGAGAACGACCGTGTCACCATCACATTCGGTCCAGTGGACCTGCCGTCTGGGCATGACGGCGAGTTAGCCGCCAGTCTCCCCAAGCATGTTTTTACCGTACCGGATGACATGATCATGACCGGCTTCCATTCCGCTGTGTTTCAAAAAGACGGGACGCCACTCCCCCGCCAGTATCTGCACCATATCTTGCTGATCAACCAGGACAAAGACAGCGCCGCCTGTCCCGGCGAACCGTTATTTTTTGCCGGGGCTGGTATGGAGATGGCACAGACCCGGTTTCCAGCCGGGTACGGAGTCAAGCTCACAAAGGGCCAGAAACTCATGACCATCGTTGCGTTCTACCATGGTGTGCCGACGACGAAGGACGTCATGGCCAGCTTCACGATGGAAATGGCGCCGAAAGGGTCGGCGGTGCAGCCGCTTGAGGTGTACCAGGTCGGCGTCAATACGGTCTGTTTCACGCAGTTCGACAAGCGGCGATCGGATGAGAGCGACGAGGGTATCGCGGTCCAGCGAGGCGTACAGGTGGATCGGGCGCCGCTGAAATTCAGAATGGACGGCTGCGTGAAATTCGCCTACCCGCATGGGCACGATCAGGTGCTCTTGATTGCCTTGGAAAACAAGACCGCACAGAAGACGCTGCTCCGGACGGTGCCTGATGTTGCACCGGACGGAGCCTTTCTGTCGTTTCTGCCGCACCAAGTGTATCGACAGGCGCAGGGTTTCCCCATCAATACGCGCGACGAGTACGAGATGGTGATGGTCCATCACCGGCCTTTGCAGGAACCGCAGACGAATCATGGGATGGGCAACTATCTGCTCTATATGACGGCAGGGGGCTGTCCCAGCGCACAGTAACAGGTAGCCGTCACTACCCTTCCAGATCCGGGGAACGCTCGCTGGATAAGATGAGATTGCGGCTGCTGATGAACAAATAGGTTCGCCCTCTTTGCCAGATGTTCTACAAAGGAGTTGTAATGTCCATCCCTGAACAGGCTCCAGCGCTTCAAGCGCAGAGACGCCAATATGTGAACTTCGTCTTCTATAAAGTGGACCCGGCCTGGCGGCGCCTACCCGAAGATGTGCGTGCCCAGGGCAAACAAGAGTTCCTCCGAGCCGTGGAGGACTTCACCGGCAAGGTCCTGGTGGTTCCGTATTCGACCATCGGCATTCGCGGCGACTGCGACTTTATGCTCTGGAGGATCAGCTACAATCTGGACCTCTTCCAGGACATGAGCGCCAAAATCCTCGCCTCCGGATTAGGACAATACCTCACGACCCCCTATTCCTATCTGGCAATGACCAAACGGTCGGTCTACGTGGACCACCACACCCACGAGGGGCAGGAAGGGAAGCGGCTGACGGTGGTGCCGGGGAAGAGCAAGTATATCTTCGTCTATCCGTTTCTCAAGACACGAGAGTGGTTTCTGCTGACGAAGGCAGCGCGACAGGGCATGATGGACGAACACGTCGAAGTGGGGCACCGGTTTCCATCCGTGAAACTGAACACGACGTATTCATTCGGATTGGATGATCAGGAATGGGTGGTGGCGTTTGAAAGCGATAAGCCGGAAGACTTTCTGGAACTCGTCATAGCGCTGCGTGAAACCGAGGGCTCACGCTATACGCTGCGCGATACGCCGATTTTTACCTGTATTCGCAAGAGCCTCAAGAACATGCTTGACACGCTCGGCGGCTGAGGCCACAGAACGGAATGCTCAAAGGCTTCTGGTACATTGCCGGAGAAAGTACTGCGATCAGGGCCGGCCGGCCGTTCGCGGCGATGCTCTGCAATCAGCCATTGGTGCTGTTTCGAGATGGTCAGGGGCGCGTCCATGCGTTAGACAACCGCTGTCCCCACAAGGGCGTGCCGCTCTCGTCAGCCTGGCAGGAAGGGGATTCCTTGCGTTGCCCGTTTCACGGGTGGCGCTTTGTCGCTTCCGGCGAGTGTGTAGAGGTGCCAGCCATCGGCAAGGTGGCGCACCCGTCGCCGGCCTCGGCCTGCGTGAAGACCTTTCCGGCAGAGGAACGGGACGGATGGGTGTGGGTCTACATGGGGAACGACCGGTGCCCGAAGCCTTCGGTTCCCCCTCCGTCGTTGCCGGTGCTGGCAGACGGCAGTCCGATGGTCTCGGTGCGCCGTTCTGCCGAAGCAAAAGTCCGGTGGGATTTCGCGGTGGATAGTCTCATAGACCCGGCTCATGTCCCGTTCGTGCACCACAACTATTTCCGGCGGCGCGAGGCAGCCAGGAAAAAAGGAAAGGTGTTCACGCGGCTGCCGCTGGGGTTTCGCACCATCTCGCAGAATGTCCTGCTGCCGGATACGTTCATCTTTCGCGCGCTGTCTCTCCGGTTGGGTTCGGCCACGACCACGGTCGATTTCGTCTTGCCCGGCATTCACTCTGAACGATGGGAGATCGGCGCACGCTTCGCGTCCGTCATGTTAGTGGCCACCCCCCTTACGGATGAACGAAGCCGGTTTGATATCTGCGTCGGATGGAACTTCCTGCGGGGAATCCCAGTTGGAGGGCTGGTCCGCCGAACCCTCAAGACCATTCTCGGTCAGGACCGGGACGTTCTGGAATTACAGGAACAGGGGTTCGGCCGGCAGGGCAGTATGTTGTTGAACTTAGAATCAGACACACTGGCTGTCTGGTACCGGCAATTGAAGAAATATTATTCCGACACCTTGGCCGGGGTGCATGATCCTCAGCATCCGGTTCCAGAGAAAGTCACACTCAGCTGGACGACCTGAGTCGGAGAGCCGAAGACTGACCGCATCAACACGATCCACCACCGCTACTTCTGCTAAAGAGCGGGCTAGGTAGTCCGTCCATGAACAGTCGGGGGCGGAAGCTCTTGCTCTAACTTCGCGCGTTAACATTGCCCCGTCATGCCCCAGTTTCCCAATAGATGTTGTCCAAGTAACTAGACAGCGTAACATCTTAATTTCTTTTGCCAGATAGGTTGAGACCTCCGTTGTTGTCTCATTCCGTAGAAAAATTCCTCACATTGAACGGATCCCTTATCCACGACTGAACATTCTGTAACTTCCCGTCACAACGAAAGAATTTTCGTTAATAGGCATGTTGCTGTGGAAAGGCACAACGCTTGCCATACTAACAGGGTGCTGGTGAGGGTGTGGGTGATTTTGGACCGGCCTCCGAATGACCCATTCCTTCGCAAGAAGGAGCCCTTCACCAGCTCTTAACCCTCCTGAGAATAGAGGCCAGACGTTGTTCGGAGGCCAGTTCACTTTTCCAAGAAAGATCAGGAACGTAGAGAAGATCGCGCAGCGATCAACACGATATTTCAATTAACCTGCCGTGAAAAGCGGCGGACCTATCGGGAGGAGGCCATGTATGAGATCGTTACGAGTTGAATCACATCACAGGGGAAGAAACACCAGCTTCGGGCTGATACTTCTGAGCCTGTTGTGCGCAGGCAGTCTGGTCACGGCGCCGATCGGGCTGGCCGAAGACCGGCACAGTCACCACGAAAGCGCGGACCAGGCGTCGGCGGAGAAGGTCATTTATCGCGAAGGCGGGCCGATTCTGCATGACCGCATGATGCAGGAGGTGAAGCGGCAACAGGAATATGTCGGGAAAAAGGGCGGATACAGCGCCGGCGCCGATAGCCACATGCTCCAACAGGGCATATTGCTGGTGGCGGAGGATCAGGCGAAAGTCGGTGTCGGAACTCGTTGTCCGTTGCATGTTCCGGTGAAAGAGTATCACGTCTCGGCGATCAACATCGAAATCACGCTCAGCCGGTTTCTCGACTATTTCCCCGGCTATATGTACGTGCTGACGGAGAATGTCGAGAAGGCGAGAGCCGAGGAAACGGCGAACCGGGACGCGCGGGAGAAGGACAACGATCCCGGCGCTGTGTCGAACGGTTTGCAGGGCGATGTGATCCAACCACTCGTCATCAGGGCCAATCAGGGTGATTGCCTCAAGCTGACGCTCCACAACCAGATCACCGATGAACCGACGAACCTCGTCGTGAACGGGTCCTCTCTGGTGGTGGCGGCAACGGGCAAGCCGGCGACTCCGTCGAATCCTGAGACCACGGTGGCAGCGGGCGGGCAGCAAACTTTCGAATGGTTCATCCAGCCGGATACGCAGGAAGGCGCGCGGTTTTTCCGCTCGCATGCCTCGCGCGAGCAGTTCAACCAGGGTTTGATCGGCATGCTCGTTGTGGAGCCGCGCGGCTCGCGTTATCTCAGCCCGTTCGACGGCAAGCCGATAGCGAGCGGGTGGGAAGCCATGATCGAAGATCCGAAGGGAGCGGACTTCCGCGAGTTCGCGATTTTCTATCATGAGGCTGGCGACGAAGCCTTCCGGTTGTTGAACAAGAAGAGCGAAATGCTGCCGCAGCGCGATCCCCACACCGATTCCTACCGTCCCGGCGCGCGGTTGCTGAACTATCGAAGCGAGCCGCACGGTACACGCATCGAGCTCCAAGCCCATCAGGGGTTCTATGGCGATGAGTCCATGGCGTACGGGTCCTATACGTTCGGCGATCCGGCAACGACGATTCCCCGGTCTTACCTCGGCGATCCGGCCAAATTCCGGATGGCGGGCGGCTCGGAAATCGTCCACTCACATCATCTCCATGGCGGGTCCATCCGCTGGGCGCGCCAGCCTGGGATCAGCCATCTTGATTTCTCGGTGTCGAAGAACGGGCCGGTGAAGTTTCCTCCGATCAGCGACCCTTCGGACCGGTTGGACGTGCAATCCATTGGGCCGACGGAGGTCTACGACCAAGTGATTGAGGGAGGGTCGGGAGGTCTGCAAGCCTTGGCCGGTGAGTTTGTGTTCCATTGCCACATCCCACAGCACTATGTGACGGGGATGTGGGGGTTCTGGCGCGTGTACAACACGTTGCAAGCGCCTGGATTCCAGACCGACGTGATGAAGCCGCTCGTCGAACTGCCGGATCGTGTCGGCAAGATCAAGCCGGGCATTCAATCCGACACACTGGTCGGCGCCACGGTGGATTGGTACGGCGGCAAGAAGTACGAGATCACCAAGGACAAGACCGATTGGAAGGCCGATCCGGTCAAGGTCTCCATCAAGGACTGGGTGGAGATGATGCTCACGCCGCAGGGGAAGCCCGGCAAGAAGAGCACGGAGAAAGAACAGACACTGGCCTACGATGCGACCGTCAACGACTGGGCGTGGGACGGGCAGAAGGCTATGAGCGAACCTGAAACAACGTATGAGTGGGTCAACTATAAGTCGGCGACGCCGGGCAAGCGGCAAGCGATTCTCTTCGATGCTCAGACCGGCAAGATCGCCTGGCCGTGGCTGCGGCCGCATCTGGGCCGGCGCGTACCATTCTCGCCGAGCCACAGCGGCGCGCCGTGGCTTGAGCCGATCCATCGCCGCGACGACGGCAGCAATTCCACCGAACCGCCGAAGCCGGGCGAACAAGGACCCTGGAGCCTCTGTCCGGATGGCGCGCCGCGGAAGTATTTCAATATCCATGCGATCACGTTGCCGATCACGCTCAAGAAGGCCACGGCTAAGACACCGGCCATCGTGGATCCGGACGGCATGCTCTATGTGTTGCATGAAGAAGAGCAGGAGGTGCGGAAGAATCACGCCAAACAGATGCCGCTCGTGATCCGCGGCAACGTGCAGGATTGCATCGACGTCGTCTACAAGAGTGAGTTGAAAGACGATCAGCGGCAAGGGTTCTCCAGCAAGACGAACCTGCATCCGCACATGTTCCAGTTCGACACGCAAGCGTCGGATGGGCCCATCATCGGATTCTCCTATGAGATGTCGTTGCGGCCCTTCACGATTGTGAAGGACGAACATCCCGGCAAGGGCATGCCCGTGCCGATGAACACGACGATCGAAAGTGATGCGCAGAAGGGCGCAACCAGCATCACCGTGAAGGATGCCTCGCGCTATCACGTCAAAACCGAGCTGGGCGTGGGCATGGACGAAGTGGGCCGGTTCGAGTCGGCTCGAATCAGCAAGATCGACGGGAATACGATTTCCTTTGAGCGCCCGCTCATGCACGGCCATAAGAAGGGTGAGATTGTGTCGGTGGAATGGATCAGGGAACGGTGGTATGTGGACGCCGATTTCGGCACCACCTTTTGGCACGACCATGTGTTTGGATTGGACGGCTGGGGCCACGGTCTCTTTTCCACGTTTATTGCCGAGCCGCCGCGGTCTACCTACCATGACCCGGTGACGGGTAAAGAACTCCGCAGCGGGCCGGTGGCCGACATTCACACCACCGAGCCGGTGTCCGCCCATATCTCCGGCTCGTTCCGCGAGATCGTGACGCAGGTCATGGACTCCAATCCCAGAACGGCTGAGTTGATCTCGACCGACAATCCACAGGCGAGAGTCGGGGCGATCTCCGTGGACGGCACTCCGTCCGCAGTCTATCCAGCCAAGCTCAATCTCTCGCCGATGAAATTCCTGAACGGCGGTGAAGCCACGACGGGGAGCGGCTACAACATGCGTGTAGAGCCCTTGTCGGTGCGATTGGCGAACTATCCGGACCCGTCCCAGTTGTTCAGCAGCCGGATTCACGGTGATCCTGAGACGCCGATGTTGCGGGCCTACCTGGGCGATCCGGTGGTGGTCCGGCTGATCGAAGGGTCGGCCAATGAAGTCCATTCCTGGCACATCAGCGGCCATTGGTTCCCGATGGAGCGCTATAGCAAGAACTCTATCCCGCGCAGCACACTGCACGTGGTGATCGGAGAGCGGTACGACGCGGCGATTCCAGCAGCCGGAGGACCGCAGCAGATGGCGGGCGACTATCTGTATTACAGCGGCCGGGCGTCGCATTTTGCGGAAGGCAGCTGGGGCCTGTTCAGAGTCCTGGACAAGGCCGAGGCGTCCTTGAAGCCGCTGCCGGGCCGGGAGGCGATTCCTCAATCGGCCAAGTCCGTCTGTCCGGCCGATGCGCCGGTCAAGAGTTTCAGCGTGTCCGCCATAGACAAGGCCATCCGCTATAACAAAGGAACGCCCAGCGCGATGGAGGTGGACCTGGAGCGAAAGATGGTGCTGGGCAACGAGAGCGGCAAGATGTACGTGCTCGAAGGCGAGAAAACGAAAGTGGCCTCGGGCAGTCTCGAAGCAAGTCCGTTGACCTTGCACGTCAACGTGGGCGATTGCATCATCGTCAATCTGAAGAACGACATGGCCAAGGATCGAGCCGGATTCCATGTCGATCACCTGGCATTTGATCCGAAAGAATCAATGGGGATCAACGCAGGCAACAATCCCGGCGACCAGACCGTCGCGCCGGGGCAACGCCGAACCTACAGGTTCTACGCCCACCCGGAATTCGGAGAGAACGCCGCTCTGATTCAGGATTGGGGCAACGTGATCGAGAATCCTCGAAACGGGCTGTTCGGAGCGATCATCATCGGCCCGAAGGGATCGCAGTATCGTGATCCCGTGACTGGAGAAGATCTGGCCCAGAAGAGTTCCTGGCGGGCGGACGTGATGATAGACCGCAGCCTGCCGGGGAATGAACAGCGGCAGAACTACCGGTCGTTCGCGCTGCTCTTTCAGGACGAAGACAACATCATCGGCACCAGTTTCATGCCGTACATTCAAAAAGTGGCCGGCGTGACGGCGGTGAACTATCGGTCGGAGCCGACCGATTATCGAACCGAGAAGGGATGCGCGTACAGTGAAGTATTCGCCTGCGTCAAGGCAGGGGACCAGCCGGTCACACCGACCATCGCGGCGCATCTCGGCGATCCGGTCGTCATTCACGTACTGGGCGCCTTCAGTGAGCAGGTCCAACTGTTCAGCGTATCGGGCCATGAATGGAAACATGAGCCGTATCTGGCGGGAGCGGATCTCGTGAGCACCATGGAATTCGGCGGGTCCGAGGTCATCAACGCCTGGCTGCACGGCGGAGCCGGGGGGCCCAATGGTATTCCTGGCGAGTATCTCTGGCTCAACCAGCGTCCGGGGTATCTCGATGCCGGGCACTGGGGGCTGTTGAAGGTTCTGGATCCAGGAAGCCGTACGATCCTGCCATTGAGCGGACAGGTTCCGGCGGCACAACGGGCCGAGGAGGAGCATCAGACCCAGTCCATACCGGTATCTATGAAAACCGAGTAAGTCTTGTTAGGAACCAGTAGGCGGAACGGGGGAGCCAGGCTGGTGAGGGCCTGGTTCTCCCGTTTCTTTGTCCGGTCCAATAGGAAGGGCGGCTTGCAGCAGGCCCGTACAATACTGTAGAACCCATACGGTAGACATGTGGCAACGCGTATGTGTTATCGAACTCCTGGTGTGGTTGCTGTCGATTCCCATCGGGGGGTCGATACAGCAGGCGGCGGCGGTCGATTTCTCCGCTGAGCACATCGTTAAGAGCGAGCAATCCTCGGTGACGGCTCATGTCAATGCGAAGGCTAACCGCTGGCGGTTCGAGTTTACCCACCCGCAGAGGGGCGCCAGCATCATCATCGTGCGGATGGACTACCGGACCTCCTGGCTCATTTTGTCCAAGCAGCGGCAATATCTCGAAGTGCCGGTCGAGAAAGACCACCGTTTGGTGGTGAGCGAGACGATGGAAGGGGAAGTCTCGCGGGAATTCATCGGCGAGGAAATCCTGAACGGCTATCCCACCGAGTTGTTCGAAGTGACGGTTGCAGAGGACGGTGTCACTCGGCAATACTATCGATGGGTAACCAAGGTTCAGCGGTTTCCGGTCAAGACGGTGAGCAAGCAAGGCCGGTGGTCGGAGGAGTTTCGGAGACTGATCTTCACCGAGCAGTCTCCATTTTTGTTCGAGCTTCCACGGCGGCTGGATCGGGCCAATCCGCCGGTGGAGATCCAACCATAGGCGAACGATAGGCAGCTGGAGGAGGACGTGCGATGAAACGATCAATGGTGAGAGGACTATACTTGGCGGTCTGGGCGCAAGCGATCATGGCAGTCGGGTTGCAAGCGGATGTCCTGGCCTATGAGTCCAAAACTGTGACCGAGGGTGGCATGTTGCGCGGAACCGTGACGTTCTCCGGAACAGCACCGGCCCCCAAAGTATTCGACATATGGCGATATCCGGATCACGTATTTTGCGGAGCCCTGTCCGACGACGCCGGGCATCGATTGCTGAGGGAAGTCAATGTCGGAGGGAACGGAGGGCTCAAGGACGTGGTGGTCGTTGTCGAAGGGGTGCGGAGCGGGAAACCATTCACCTTTACGGATGCCCAAGTCGAGGCCAATGTCTGCCAATTCCTTCCCTTCGTCACCGTGGTGAGCGACAAGCGAGAGTTGACTGTGACGAATCGGGATCCCGTGTCGCACGATATTCAGGGCTATGCCTATGATCAAGCCGGCGTGGACATCGTGCTGCACCGGCCTTCGCTCAAGGCAACCGGTACGACAGACGTCGTGAACCTTATCAAGGGACGAAAAGTGTTCACCATGCAGTGCGGTATGCATTCCTACATGCAGAATTGGGGATATGCGATCGACAACCCCTATTATGCGGTGACGGACCAGGAGGGAGCCTTCGTGATCGGGGATCTGCCGGCCGGCACGTACCATATCAAGGCCTGGCATCCCTCGTTAGGGGTTCAGGAGCAGGATGTCACCCTGTCGCCTAACGGGACGGTCACGCTCAATCTTCAGTTCGACTCGAAGCGAGCGGCGGAATAATGTTGAACCATCGCCGGCTCTTTCTCGGCCTGCTGCTTGCTGTCGTGGTGATCGGAGCCGTTCCGGCCCATGCGGGATCGCCGAAGGAAATTCAGAATCAGGGCAAGGAGATGGTGAAGGACGCCGAGGAGATGGTGGCGCACGGTGGAATGGGTGATGCGAAAGCCATCGTGCACCATTGTGCCCAAGTGGCGAAGCATGCGGAAGCGATTCTCAAGGCGTTACCGCCCGCTGATGAACATGGCAAAGAAGCCGCGCCGCATCTGCAGGATGCCGTCAAATATTGCAAGCGGGTGGCGGAAATGGGCGACAAGGTTGATCCAGGCGCCAGCTTAAACCCCGCAACAAAAGCCAGGGCGGCGGCGAGAGAGGCGATGAAGCATCTCGCGGCGATGAAAGACAGTGGAGCGTAGCAAAGGAAGGTTTAGGCTGAGGTCCGGGTTAAGCCACGTTCCGAATTGTGATCCCCTCCACCGTAGCCTCAACCTTAACCTTCAAGGCTTCGGTACCAGCGGGCTGACTGCGTTCTGGTCTCGCCCCGGTTGATACGTCCGCAGCAATTTCTTGACCGTCCCCATCATTTTTTCTTCTCCCGAAAGCGGCATTTTGATGCGCACCCCGCGCCCTTCATTGCGGCCCAGTGAAAAGATGTGGTGTTCGATCATCTCACCCTGTGCGCTATCCGAATACGTGAAGATCAGGTCCTTTGCGGGGAATCCGGCCAGCTCCAGATCCTGATCCTGCCGCCATTTCACGGCGATGGTCCTCTTGCCGTAGAGCTCTCCGATGATGCGGCGATGGGCCGCGGCAAATTCCTCGAGCGTCTGCCGTCCGTCCTGGCTCTTGCCCTCCAGCACATTCATATGGCCGGAAAAGGCGACGAGGCTGTGCTCAATGGACGGATAGAGCGTGACGCCGACGCCATCGGGCAAGGGATTGCCCAGGCGCCAGTCATCGGGATACCGGACGGAAAAGCCGAACCGGGCATTGGTGTAGAGTTTCCATCCCCTCGTGTCATCGTCCGTCGCGGCAGGAACCGGAACAGAACTCACGAGCATCGCGGCGAGCCAGAGAACAGCCATCATCCCGAATCTTGTCATAGGTCTCCTCATCGCGCGGATCGAGCACAACGGAATCCAATGGTGGCGGCCCGCCGATCCGGTGCGGCGCCGCTTCTTGTCGCCGTTCGCAGCAACGGCGGCGCGCTCTTCCAGGACCCTCCGCGCGCGACTTTGTACCGGCCGGAATTCGGCCCGCGCGGATTACGATCCGGCATCGTCGCATAGTAATCGATTCCAAACCAATCTTCGACCCACTCGGCGGCATTCCCCGCCATATGGTGGAGGCCATAGGGGCTCCGGCCTTCTTCTCCGCTTTCAACCGGGGCGACGATGGGAATCTCATGGACATGATACTGGCCGAACTTCGCCAGTTCCGGCGTGGGAGGCCGCTGCCCCCAAGGAAAGAGATTGCCGCTATCACCTCGCGCGGCCTTTTCCCACTCGGATTCCGTGGGGAGTCGTTTGCCCTGCACGCGGCAAAAACCTGAAGCCTCCGACCATGTGGCATACAGTGCCGGCCAACGGGCGAGTGTTTCAGGCTGGGCGGCATGGATGGTTGTCATGTGGTCGATCAACTTGCGCATTTCCTCAGGCACGGGACGGTGCTGCTGCCGCAACCATTGTAGATACTCTCCAAGACTCACCTCGTCGCGATCGATCTCGAATGAGTCGAGCCAGACACGACGCTGCGGTTGCTCCGTATCGTCGTATTGGGTTTCAAGGCTGAACGATCCCTCACTCATACGGGCCGTACCCATGAGAAAGGAGCCCTTGGCAACGGTCAGCATCGGAGAGCCCTGAGCAAACGCGGCAATCGTCTCTGCCTGGCTTGGTGTGTCAGGTGCCGCCGCCAAGACAACATCCACGCACGATTCGATGACGGCTGCGATGAGGAGAGCGCCGAATGTCCGGCATACATTCCGTTTCATGGCTTTCTCTACAGATGTTATTGGCTACTAGTCAATGGTTAGCGGCTGACGTTTTTTGCCTAGATAGATTATGATGCGGCATGTTCTCTGTCTTGGTCGTCCTCCATATCCTGGCTGCGGTCGCGTGGATCGGGGGGATGATCTTTCTCTCACTGGTCCTGGCGCCTCTGGTTGTGAGCCGTAAGGCTGCGCCGGAATTTATGGCGCTGTTTCGGTTGGCTGCGCTGCGGTTTCGGATCGTGGTATGGACGGCCATAGGCATTCTGTTGACCACCGGTCCGATGCTCCTGGCACAGCGTAGCATCGACATGACGAATCCAGCCACATGGCCCGGGATTCTTACCCTCAAACTCGGACTCGTGGCGTTGCTGCTCCTGCTCACGTTCTCACACGATCTGGTACTTGGCCCTAAAGTCAGTCAAGCCAGGGCGATACCGGCTTCGTCCAGGACGGCCTGGGAACAGACCATCGTCCAGACGGCCCGCTGGGTGCCTCGCTTCTCCTTGCTCGTCGCGTTGGCAGTCGCGGCGGCTGCATCGGTGCTGGCACGATCATAGCTGGTGCAAGAAGGCCACCAAAAGGCACAGCGGCGATTGCTTAAACTCGTTCAGTCATCCAGAAAACAGGCAAGACCACACCGCCCTCCTACTTCTAAAAAGGTGAATTTTCTCTTGGAAATATGGTATCGAAGAAGGCTGTGATACGCGGGTGTCAGGGAAGGTGGCATAAATATTGTCGGAAGGGGGGGGGATATGGGCAGGATGGTTCCTGTCAGTCTGTGGGCGGTCGGGGTGAGCTGCATAGTTGTGCTGTTGGCAAGCCACACGTATGCGGATGAGCCGAAAGCCACGAAGCCGAATGCGAACAAGCCGCAGCCGGTGCTCGATTGCCGGTTCGACCGTAGCGATGCCGGGGAGACGAGTGAGGCCTTTCCGTCCGACGATGTCTTTCGTCCCCTCATGGCAGACCCCAAGCAGCCGCAGTTCTTCGCCCTGTGGCAACACGCCACTCCTCGTAACGGCGGCGCCTCCTACAATCTGGGATCTGTGGCCATCGGCGAGAATTTCGGCTTTTACAGCAAGCGGCAGGGATGCGACGGTTGGCAAGTGGGCCTGCTCACCGGAGTGTTCTCGCAATTCAACCTGGACAGGAAGAACGCAGAGTTGATCAACACGGATTTCAATGTCGGTATCCCGCTCTCGTGGCGATCCGGGAATTGGTCGACACGCCTGCGCTATTATCACCAAAGTAGCCATCTCGGCGATGAATTTTTGGACAGCCATCCCGGATTCCAGCGGGTGACGGTTTCCTTTGAGGAAGTGGACGCAATTTTGTCCTATGACTACCGATGGTTGCGCCTGTACGGAGGCGGCGCGTATCTCGTGCATCGCGAACCGGCGACAGTTGACCGCACGAGGCTCCAGTGGGGATTCGAAGCGCGGGCACCGGCGATGCGCACCAGTGTCTTGGTCCCTTTTCTCGACCGACTGATCATCACGCCCGTGCTGTCGGCGGACTTCAAGTCTGCGGAAGAGCACAGCTGGATCATCGACACCAATGTGCTCGGCGGTTTTGAATGGTCTCGAACAGGATCCCGCCGGCGTTTTCGGATCATGGCGACCTATTTTCACGGTTATAATCCCTATGGACAATTTTTTATCAATGAAAAGATTGAATCGATCGGGCTTGGAGCCTATTTTATTTTCTAACTAGCCGCAGGAATCAGGCCGCGGGAGCGGCAGCCCCAGTTTCTCCAGCTGCCGAGCGGACTATGCCGGTGGAACAACAGGCGACGATCTCCATCAGCGACAATGTGATTCACTGCCGGGGGGCCTGGACCCTTCCGAACGTGACCGAATTGGAGCGCTGCAGTCAGACGCTCCGATGGCCGGATGCTCCCAAGGTGACATACGATGCCGGCGAGGTGACCGCCATGGATACCGGCGGAGCCCTGTTGCTGTATCGGAATATTGAGAGTGTGCGCCGAGCCGGTCGGAACGTCGCTCTTCACGGGTTGAAGCCGGAATTCGCCGAGCTGGTCCGGCTGATCGAAACCAGCGGTCGCCGCACTCACGGCGCCGACCTCCGGAGCGCCGGATGGGACGCGCGCTTGACCCAGGCTATCCGACGTAAACAAGACGCGGCCATTCATGCGCTTGCCTTTCTCGGAGAAACCACCGTCACGTTCGGCCGGTCGCTGCTGCGGCCGCAGTCCATTCGATGGCGGGCTCTGCTGCGGGTCGTCGAATTGGACGGCGTGCGCGCCTTGCCGGTCACCGGCCTGCTGACGTTCCTTATCGGCATCGTGATCGCATATCAGGGAGCGGAACAGCTCCGTAAGTTCGGTACGAACATCTTCATCGTCGATCTGGTCGGAATTTCGTTGCTGCGGGAAATTTCGCCGTTGATCGTCGCGATTCTCATCGCCGGCCGATCGGGATC
>SXGR01219586.1_pt1 | contig 20562 bp, 8 predicted proteins | sample 3174711 | NCBI WGS metagenome assembly SXGR01 (sample SAMN11356860, study PRJNA531348) | freshwater metagenome | isolation source: freshwater sample F1-60 | place: China: Fuxian Lake, Yuxi | collected 2017-12-25 | reverse complement strand
GGTGGTGGGAGGATCGCTGCAGTCGACGCTGGACAACGCCAATGCGCGGCTCAATCCGCTCGGGCTCAGTCCCGGCGCCATCGCCTTCGACATTTCGCCGACGGAGTTGAAGGCCGGCAAATCGCACTTCGAGCAGGTTTATGACCGAGCTTTGCAGGCCGCGCTCAACGCCAAGGGTGCCTTCGACCAAGCCTCCAGGATGTCGGCCATGCTGCGCGGGCAGGAAAACCAATCCAGTGGCTATCTCGAGGCCTACACCAACCAGGAGGCAGCCTTCAACCGGCAGCTCGTCGAAATTTTCGGCCTGCCTTACTCCGGGGAGATCGGCGCCGGACGTACCTACGCGCAGGGGTACGATGGACCTGACACCCTGCTTTGGTCCTTGATCGACCGGCCGCCGGGCGGATTGGTCGACACCGAGTCTTCGGTTTCTGTCACGCTGAATGCGCCGACAAATTTCAGGGCAGTTTTGTTCACGGACTTCGATCTCGATCGAACCAACTCGGGTGCCCTCGCCAGCACCACGCCCCGAACCATCACGATCAACCCCAGCCGGTTCGTGCAGTTCGCCGACCAATGGGCCAGCAACCGCAGCAGTTCCCTTGGAACGAGACCGGCCACTGGGAATCTCCAGCAACTTCTGCTGTCCTCGCACATGGCCCAGATGGAACTCATGGCCTCCGTCAGCCGTTTCCAGCACCTCTACGAGTCCTTCCTTGGGCATAAGCGGTTGCTCGACGATTACTTTTCCATCTCGGCAAGGGTGCAACAGTTGCAGCAGTCCGAACTGACCCGTATCGATGGCCTTCGGAGAACCGCCTCCGATTTGGCGATAGCCTCCGAAGTTATGGGAACGACCGCGGATTTGATCCACGGTATCTTTGACAGCGTAGCGGAGGGGGTGCCGAAGGTAATCGGATTCTCCAACGACGCCCTCTCCGGAGTTAAAGCGGCGATCAGCAACATCGGGGTTGTCGTGGGCTTCGCCCTGAAGTTCGCCGCCATCGCCACTGGCGGGGCTGCGATCGACACTGACTCAGCGAAAGATAAGGCAATTGAAAATCTCCCTTACGACCTGGGCGATATCCTTAACCAATACACCGACCGGCAGGTGGTTTATGAGTTTCAGCTGCGCTACCGCGAGGCCGCCATGGCGCACTACGAAGTCGCCCAGAACGCCGCCAAGTTCCAGCGGGCCGCCGAAGCGGTTAGCCGCCAACTCAGCGAGGGCAATCGGCTTCTGGCCGAACGTGCGCTCTTCCGTCAGCGGGCGGCGGCTGTCGTCCAAGGCTACCGTACGCGCGATGTCGTCTTCCGGACTTTCCGCAACGAGGCCCTTGAGCAGTACCGCACGCTCTTCGACCTTGCCAGCCGCTATACCTACCTCGCCGCCAAGAGCTATGATTACGAGACGGGTCTGCTTGGCTCGACTGCCGGCAAGAGCGTTCTCAGCTCGATCGTCTCCGCCCGATCACTGGGCGATCTGACGGGTAACGTGCCGCGGGCCACCGCGGGCTCGACGGGCGACGCCGGTTTGGCCGGGGCGATGGCTAAGCTGCAATCCGACTGGTCCGTGGCCAAGTCCCGCCTCGGCATCAATAATCCGGACCAGAACGGCACCGTGTTCTCGCTGCGCCGTGAGTTGTTCCGCATCCGCGACGACCCGGCGATCACCACCGACGACACGATCTGGCGCCAGACCTTGGAGCAGAACTTCGTTCCGAATCTGCTGGCCGATCCTGACGTGGCGCTCCTGTGCCGCAACCTGCAGAAGCCCGACGGCAGCTCGGTACCCGGCATCATCCTTTCGTTCCGCACCGCGATCCAGCACGGCCAGAACTTCTTCGGCCTTTCGCTGGCGGAGGGCGACCACGCCTTCTCCGCGTCCAATTATTCGACGAAGATCTACTCGGTCGGCGTCGTTCTCTCCGGGTATGTGGGCATCGATCCCAACCTGAACGGCTCGGCGACGTCCCCGGTGGTCTTCGGCACCACGCCTAACGCGCTCAGCGCCACGCCGTACATTTACCTGATCCCGACCGGCACCGACTACATGCGGGCCCCGCCGCTGGGCGACACCGACGACATCCGCGGCTGGCAGGTCGCCGATCAGGCGCTGCCGTTGCCGTACAACTTGGGTGCCACGAAGCTCTCCTCCTCGCAGTACGTCTATGCCAACGGCTCCCTGATGGAAGTTCCGTGGGTGACGCGCCGGCACAATGCCTTCCGAGCCGTGAGCGAGCCGTCCTTCTTCTACAGTTCGATTCCGGCCGAGTTCACCAGCTCCCGCCTCGTCGGCCGCAGCGCGTGGAACAGCGGTTGGAAAATCGTGATTCCGGCCTATACGCTTTACTCCAACGAGCAAGAGGGGCTGAACCGCTTGGCGGCGAGCCTCTCTGATATCAAACTGTTCCTGAGGACGTATTCGAACGCCGGCAATTGAGCCATGAATCACTCGGCAACCATGGCGCCCGCCCGTGACCCGCTTTTTGCGAAAAAGCACCGCAGCCGCTTTCTTCGGGGCGTTTGGGCGCGCGGTGTTGTGGCCCGTGGGTTCCTCGCCGGAGGGCTGGCCGCCCCCGCTTGGTCCCAGCAATCGGTGATCGCGACGAGCTCTGGCGGCAGAGGTGGTGCGGGGAGCTTTTCGACCGGGCTGGCGTGGCCGGTTTCGGGCCAACCGGCCATGGCGTTTGAACTCGGGGTGTTTACGGCCGGTTTTGATCCGGCGTCTCAGCCCAAAGCGGCGTGGGGTGCGGCCTGGATCTCGGCCCGCGGGACCCCTTCGGCCGCCGATGTGGCGACGTGGTTCCTCGATGGCACGGCCACCTATTTTTCGATCGCAGGCTCCTCAGCGCCTTTGGCGGCGGTGCCGAATGCCGGCGGCCAATATTACATTTGGGGGGCGACGTCTCGGTCCCTGGAGACCACTTCGGAGTGGGTTTTGCTGACTAACCCGGCCTGGAAAGTCGTTCCCAGCACGACGCCGCAGCTTCCGGTGTCCTTCGATACCAGAGACCCCGGCACGGTCGCGATCATCGGTGCGCTGAGCAATGGCGGCCGGGACCTGCAATCGGCCAAGGCGGTGGCGTCGCTCGATCTGCTCGCTTTCACCGGTGATGTGAGGGTGCCCGCGGGGCAGGCGGCGACGCTGAAGGTTTCCGTGGTGGGCGCGGGTCTCACTTACCAGTGGTATCAAGGACTGTCAGGTGATGTCTCCGCACCGGTTGCCGGTGCCCGGGCTGCGACGCTGGTGATCGGCGCTCTTTCTACCCCCACGTCCTATTGGGTGAAAATCAGTGATGGCACTTCGTCCGTCAACAGTCGTGCCTCCTCGGTGGCGTTGGCGACCGGGCCTGCGGCGGTGACCGCGACGCAGCGGGCGGTTAGTCCCGGGTATGTGGCGGGCGACCGCGTGGCGATCACCGTGAGCTTTACCAGTTCGGCCCTGTTGAGCCGGCTGGATTTGGCCGTCTTATTGCCGACGGGTTGGGCGTCTTTGAGTGATACGGCCCTCGGTGCCTCGCGGCGACCGGCGGCCGGCGCGCGGGCGCTGCTCGATTGGTCTTGGAGCAACGTCCCGGCAGGTCCATCGGCCCTGACCTATACTGTGACGGTTCCAACTGGCACCACGGGGGTCCAGCCGCTGGCCGGCTTGGTGGCCTACGTGATCGGGGGGATCGAATACCAAGGGCTGGTCTCGCCGGATCCCTTGAATGTGTCGGCCGGCCCCGCTTATCACTCGGCTGACATCAACCAAGATCGCCAGCTCAGTTTACTGGAACTGACGCGGGTGATTGAACTTTACGCGACCCGGTATGGGACCGTGCGCAGCGGCGGCTACAGCCTGCAGGTCGCCAGCGAAGATGGCTTTGCCCCGGCGCCCGACCGACCCAAGAGCACCCCGGCGATGCTGGCGGCTTGGCACGCGGCCGATACCAACCGCGATGGGCAGCTCAATCTCGATGAATTGCTTCGCGTTATTGAATTATATAACCAGCGTGTCTCCACCGCCACGGTCCGCACCGGAGCTTATCTCCCACGGGGCGATACGGAGGACGGTTTTATGCCGGCCAGTCTCTAAACCTGATTTTGCCCTCGATGTCCCCTCTATCGTTTTTCTCTCTTCTCTTTGGTGGGTTTCGTCGCCTGCGCGCCGGCGCGGCGCGCGGGCTTTACCTTGGGTTGCTCGGTTTCGCGATCCTGCCGGCGGCCCGTGCTCAATGGATGTCGGAAAGCTATTCGGTGAAGGCCGGTTGGAATGCCCTCTGGCTTCCGCTGGATCTGTCGCACACCACCATCGATGAAGCTTTGGCGGGCAAAACCGACATTGAGGAGGTCTGGCGCTGGAATCCCCCCGCCGGACCGCAGTTTGTGAGCGATCCCAACACGCCGGCGCAGGGGGATCCGAATTGGGGGGTCTGGAAACGGGGCCTGCCCCTCCAGTCCACCTTGTTTCAGTTCACCGCCAACGCCGCCTATCTCGTCAAAGTGAAGGATGGCGCCGCCCCGGTCGCCCTCACTTTGAAGGGCCGGCCGGTGCAGCCCGCCTATCCTTGGACCACGACCGGCGTCAATTTGGTCGGCTTTCCGACCGTGGCCGTCCCGCCCACCTTCGGCCAATTTTTTGCCAATAGTGCCGCCCTCGCCAGTGGCCCGACCGTCCTGAAATATGTCGGCGGTCCGCTGATCGGTTCGACGGCGTCCGACCCGAATGTCATCAACATCGGGGGGACCGGCATCCCCAACAGTGCGAAGAATCCCCAGGCGATGACGCTGACGACCGAACCCGTCACCCGCGGGGTGGCCTATTGGGTGCGGGCCAACCAGTACACCGATTTTTACGGGCCGACTGCGCTGTCCCTCACCGACCCGAAGGGGCTGCACTACGGCCGCAACACCCTCCTGCTCAAACTCAGCCTGACCAATCCCACGGCCACGCAGGCGGTCACCTACTCAATCGCGGCCTTGGCCACCGAAGCGCCGCCGGCGATTCTCGCCGGCACCGCTCTCCTGGGCACGGGGACGACGGCCGGCAAAGTGACGGCCATCAACCCCGACTTGAACACCGGGATGCGGTACACGACCCCGCCGGCCGTGATTGTGGCCGCCCCCACGGCCGGGACGCGGGCCACGGCGACCGCCGTGCTCGATGCGCTGGGCAAGATCACCTCCTTTGTCGTGACCGGCCAAGGCGCCGGCTACGGCACGACCACCCCCACGGTCACCGTGACGCCCACCGTGACCGGCAGCGTGCCCTTACGTGTGCGGGGCGGTCTCGACCTGACGACGGCCCAGTATGTCTACACCAACTTAACGACCGTTACCGCGGCCTACAGCGTGACGCTGGCCGCGGGCGCCTCGACCGAGTTGGTCTTTCTCGTGGACCGGGTGGCGATGGGCGGCACCACCGGCCAGCTCTTCGGCAGCCTCCTGCGCGTGACCGACTCGCTCAACCACACCAGCCTCACCGTGCCCGTCACGGCCGTGGCGGGCGACTTCAACGGCTTGTGGTCCGGGGTCGCGATGGTCACTGATGTCAGCCAGATCCAAGGGGCGACCGAGGTTGTTCCGAAAACGGCGGTCGCGGCGGCGACGGTGGCGAGCGGCAGCGTGACTGGGTTGTCGATGTCCAACACGGGAGCTTTTTATACCCTGCCGCCGACCATCACCTTCGCCGGGGGCGGCGGGTCCGGCGCGGCGGCCACGGTCACCGTGCTCAAAGGCGTGTTGCAGCAGGTGACGATCACGAACGCCGGCACCGGTTACACGACGGCCCCTACTGTGACGTTCAGCGCACCGCTCGGCAGGCCGGATGCCGCCACGACGACCGGTTTCCCGGTGCCCGTCCTTCTGCACCGGACGGCGGCGGGCAATACCCGCATCCTGCAGCAAGCCTATCTCGGGTCTGATGGCGCGACGATGAGTCTGGCGACAGCGGAGAATCTGTTTCCGGCCGGGGCGGTGCCGTCGTCCCGGGTCAGCGTCGCCTCTTTGCCCAATAACCTGGTCGTTCTGGGTACCGGGCAACTCGGGCCCACCGGCAAGGTATCATTCGAAGTCCTCCTCGGTTACAATTCCGACGCCAATCCCTTTGTGCACCGCTATCATCCCGACCACGACAATCTGGATGCGCGATTCTCCGCCGCCGTCCTGCCGGTTGGCCGGGAGTCGCTCACCGTGAAGCGGGTGGTGGTCTTCACCTTCCTGTCCAGCTTGCCCGGCATTACGGATGCGGCTTGGGGCGTCACCATGCTCGGCGGCACCTATGTCGAAACGGTGACCGGCCTCCAGGCCGTGCCCATAACCGTCAAAGGTATTTTTATTCTGAACCGCGTCTCCGACGTGCCCTCTCTCCTGACCCCGTGATTTTCTGCTGAACCAAAACCTTATTATTTCCATGAAACACTCCCTCCGGCTCCTCGCCGTTTTCGCCGTTGTTCTCCTTGGTTTAGCTCCTCGCGTGCCGGCCCAGACTGTGGCGGGTGCCCCGACCACGATCGACTATCAGGGCAAGGCCCTGGATTCCGTTGGCAGTCCGTTGGCCAACACGACGCCGACCAATTACGAGATGCGCTTCCGCATCTACGATGCCCAGGAAGGCGGGGTGGTGATCTGGTCCGAAAAGCAGATCGTGACCGTGAGCAAGGGCCTCTTTTCGGTGCGCCTAGGCGAGGGCACCGCGCTCTCCCCCGCCGAGGGCTCGATTGCCCAGACCGCCCTCGCCGATGCTTTTGCCGACAGGGCCCGCTTCCTCGGGGTCACGATTGTCATCTCCGGCCAGACGCCGACGGAAATTTTGCCCCGCTTGGCCTTCCTGGCGACGCCCTACGCGTATGTCGCCAGCAAGAGCGTCTCCGCGGAACGGCTGCTGCTCAACCCGAGCTCGACCGCGCCGGCCTCGGCGTTGAGCCTGAGCCAGATCAACTACGTCACGCAGGAAATCTCCGCCAATGCCCTGACCCTGACCGACCAAGCCCGCACTTATCTGGTGAATCCCGCCAGTGCGAGCCATCTCGTGGTCAATCTCCCCGGCGCCATCACGACGCGGCGGGAATACTCGGTGATGAAAAAAGACAACTTCTTCGCCACCGTCACCGTCCAGGTGCCCTCGGGCGGTTCGCTCAACGGGGTGCGCGACGGCACCGTGCGCCTGAAGGTCCGCGGGGAGGGTGTGGTGGTCCAAAACACCGGCAGCAACGACTGGTGGATCATCAGCGACACCCGCGACCGGACGCCCCCGGGGACCATTGTTGCTTACGGGTCCAACAGCGACACCCCCCCTCCGGGCTGGGCGTCGTGTAACGGTAGCTCCCAGTCCCGCACGGACGTGAACTATGTCGACCTCTTTGCCGCGATTGGCACGGTCTGGGGCACCGCCAACGCCACGTCCTTCAACCTACCCGATCTGCGCGGCCTGATGTTGCGCGGCAAGGACGACAACCGCGGGGCGGATCCCGACCGCAATTCCCGGACGGTGAGTGCGCCCGGCAGTGCGACGGGCGACTCGGTCGGTTCGTTCCAAGACTTTGCGGTACAGAGCCACGCGCATGCCTTCAGCGGTTCCGGCACGACCGGCGGTGGCGGCAATCATAACCACGGGGTGAACGGCAACCGGCGAGATCAAAACTATTCTGGACCAGACAATTGGGGTGTCATTGCGCGCTCGCGCGACAACACCAACGACCCGACCCCCAGTAGTTCCGATAGCGGTGGCCGGGGCGAAGAGCCGCACGTCTACCATCCCCCCCAAGCCATTCCCTCTTCGGGCGACCACACCCACAGTTTCTCTTTCAGCAGCACGACCAGTGTGGCTGGAGCGAATGAAACGCGCGGGAAGAATGTCTCCGTCAATTACATCATCAAGCTCTGAGGCCCCGGCGCCCTCGTCTGATTTTCCCGCTGCGGTATGAAAAATTCCTTCCGATTCCTCGTCCGTGCGGGTCTGGTGCTGGCCGGGCTGGCGACTGCCGCCGTGGCGCAGACGCCTCCCTCCTTGGAGAACGATGTGCGCAATGTGTTCAGCCAACAGCCGAACACGGCCTGGCCGCCGCCGCCGCCTTTGATCACGAAAGATCCGCGGACCGTCACGCCCAACCAATTCAAGGCCGGTACGGTGCTGGGCGGCTGGCAGACCACGCGGATCGCCAGCCAAGGGGCCATGATCGCCAATGCGAGCTTTGAACTTCCGGCGCAATCCGCAGGCGGCTTTACGTATGTGCCCAGCGGGAGCGGGTGGACGTTCACGGGGGGCGCGGGCCTCGCCAGTAACGGCAGCCCGTGGTTCGCCCCGAGAACGGCGGGCGGGGGGCAGGCGGCCTTTCTCCAGGGGGTCGGTGCCTCCGTCGACCAAAAGTTCCCCGTCCCGGCCGGGACCTACGTCATCGCCTTCAAGGCCGTCGGCCGGCACGTATCTCCTGCCATCGGCGTGCAGCTTTGGTTTAACAATCAACTGATCCAAACGTGGACCGACACCCAGTTCTCGCAAGATACTTGGCAAACCTACACCACCGCTGCGATCACGGTCGCGGCGACCGGTGATTACAACCTGAAGTTTGTCGGCGTCGGCGCGGCCGGCGACCGCTCCACGGTCATCGACGACGTGATCATGCGCCAGACCGGCGGGGCGATCAATTATGTCGCCGGCAGCGGCAGCCTCACCACCGGCCCCACGTCGCTCATTTTGCCGAAGGGCTGTCCGCTGCTCAACGGCGTGCCCATCGCCGGTCAGGGCAGCCAGCTCGAATCGGTGACGATGTCCCGTCCGTTGGCGGCCCGCCAGACCTCCTACTCCCTCGGAGCGGTCATCGCCCCTCCCGTGTTTGCAGTAGATGGGCGGGCGCTCACCGAAGCGGAAAAGAGCACGTTTTATCTGGAGCAACCGGCGAACTCCACCAGCGAGCGCTTCTACTACAGCCCGCATGCGCTGAAGGTGTACGCGACGCAGCCCGGGGTGGTGGACGTCACCTGGGTGGAGCGGGTCTCCAAGGCCCAAATCACCAAGCAATATGTGATTGCCGCGACGCCGGTGAAACCCGTGAAGCAAATGTTTTGGACCGAGAATGGCTTCAAGGGGCCCGTCATCCAAGTGCCCTCCTCCCGGGTGGCGACCGTCAATGTGGTGTACAACACCTTGTTTCCGGCGACGGTCACCACGGCGTACGCCCGCCCGGGCGAAATTGCCAACCCGGTCGACAATACCAGCCTGCCCCCCGAAAAACGCACCTGCTGGTACAGCGCGATCGATGCCTCCATCCACGCCTATAACATCGAAGGGCGCGTTTTCATGGAGTTTCTCGGGGCCCTCAACAGTGACGGCGTCACGCGGGTCCAGCTCGGGACGGAAGTGGTGGAGGTCATCAAGGAGCCGGAAACGCGGCTGGAGCGGGTGGCCTTGGGCGATGAGTTGACCGCCCCCAATGGCGAAACGGGGCTCTATCAACGGGTCGTGGCCGGCCTCAACCCCGTGGGCGAACAGGCTCCGTTCCTTTACCAGCATGTGGCCGCCGGTTCCTCCACGCCGCGCCTGTTTGCCGTCGCCAAGACGACGCCCCTCTTTTCGGGGAGCACGGAAATTGCCAGCAATGAGGTGCTGCTCTTCTGGATGCAGGCCGGGGAGTTGTCGTTGCTCTGGCCGAAGTACTATGTCGGCTATATTCTCGATTGGCCGACCAGCGTGGACCGTTATTCCCTCTATGGCCGCTCGCTCGATCCGGCGGCGGGCACGGCGGTGCAGTTGAATTCGGCGGACGGTCCCGCGTTGGTCTACCAGGACGACCCCACCCGCCAACATGCCCAGCTGTCCAGTTCCAACCAGTTTAGCACGACGGTGACGGCGGCTAGTCCGGTCGGTCGGTCCTTGATCCGCTACGTCAACGGCAACGAGATCTGGTTTGAGCGGGTCTACTCCCAACTCAATACGACCTTTGCCGACTTCAGCAGCACGCCGATCCGGGTGAACGTGGGCACGCGGATTGCGCCGCCGATCGCCGGGCTGGATTACGTCGGCTATATCCGCCCAGCGAGCGGGACCGCGTTCAATGGCCCGGCCTACAAGGACCCGTTTGTGGTGGGCTTCGAAGAGGCGAAGCGGGGCGCCATCATCGGCGTCAACGCGCTCGCGGGCAACGACCAGCTGGAAGTGTGGTGGTTCAAACCCAGTGCCCCGACCGGCGGGGTGATCAAGCCGACCCATTGGCCCTCCTTTGTCCGGAAATACCAGCTGGTGTGGCCGACGGCCCCGGCGGAAATCGTCCTGGCCAGCAACGCCGGCTCCAACGATTTGCCCAGCCGGCAGGCCCAAGGCAGCATTTATGTCCAAAACGATGCGCTCAAGCCCGGTTACAATCCGAACGAAGAACACGCCGTGATGTTGAACGGCCGCGCCTGGGCGCTGCGGGACGATCTCAACAATCTGGTCACGTCCTCGTCGCCCTTTGTCTTGGTGGACTATGTCGAGGCCGACGAGCGGCCCGCCATGGCGGTGTTCAAGGTCTTGCGGGAAAAGCTCAGCGCGGGCATCCAGTTCGTCTACACCGCGGAGGCCGGGAAGGTCTTGCAGGCCCCGATGCCCTTGCCGATTCTCCCGCTGCCGCTCCGGCCCGCGGGCCAGGCCAACACCTGGACGTGGAATTCTTATTTCAACGCGTCGCCGACGTGGTTCCCCACCTCCAAGCAGGGGCAAACGGTCGCCAACCATGAAATCCCGTTGACCGCGAGCGCCAATGCGCCGGCCAAAGCGGCGCTGACGAACAGCCAAGTGAACGACGAGGCGCCCCGGTATGGGCAGTTTACCTTTGTCGATCGCAAGGGCACGACCTGGGTCTATCGCGGCATGCACGACGGCGTCAGCCAGACCGTCACCTTCGGCATGCGCTACTTTTACCCGACCCAAGTCGGTTTCTGGTTCCCGTCGCTCGCCGTCCAGCCGGCGGTGGGGACGATCGTGCCCTACCTGCGGAAGGACACCACGCACAGTCCCGTGTTGGGCGAAGCGCTCGAAATCAAGTTCAAGCCGGTCTGGCCCTCGGCGGCCCCGGAACTGCGGGTGGGCGAAACCCTCGCCCGCACCAAGTACGGTCTGCCCGCGGTGCGCGGCCAGACCAGCGCCGAACTGCTCTATCAACAGTCGATCGCGCTCGACACCGCGGGCGCCCTGACCAGCGCCACCCTCTTCGATCCGACGCGGGCCAAGACCTATGCCTTGTCCGCGACCGGACTCGCCAAAATCCCCGGCAGCGCCGCGACGGATCGCTATCTGGGCAAGACCTACTTCACCCGCCTGCCGCCCCATCTTTCCCTGCGTTTTTATCTGGACCCCAATGCAGGCCCGCTCGGCACCCTCTATTTCAAGGGGGAATTCAAACCCGCCGCCTTGGGGGAAGATTACCTGCTGCTCAATCGCCTCAGTGCCGAGGATGTCACGGCCTTGAAGGGTCTGGTCGATGCGGCCGACCTCGACAAAGCGAAGTGGGACGCCGCGATCACCGGGCTGACGACGACCCTGCAGACCTTCAAGGAAGATGAGACCAAGCGCGGCACCTATATCGTGGACACCACGAAAAATGGGAGCGTCGGCCCCACCGACCTCGCGGCCGTGACGAACGATGACACCGCGGTTGATTCCTACGCGATCAGCGCCGTCGGGGGCGGCAGAGGCTACGTGGTGATGGCGGTGGGCAACGGCCGGGCCTTCACCCCGGTCGACGAGCCCGTCTCTCTCTATGTGTTCAAAGTGGTGCCGCCGCTCTATCGGGGCGAACTGAAGCTGATCCAGTCGAGCAACCCGCTCGACGAGAAGCTGGCCCTGCGGCACTCGGCGGATTTCGCCGGGCAACCCGAGGGCTATGATTTTGAGTGGATGTATGCGCCCCCGGTGAACGGGGTCGCCCCTGCCTTGTTCACTTACACGCGGGCGCTCCTGCTGGGCAACGCCAGCGGCTGGCAGCGTTACGATCAGCCCCCCGAGGCCTTTGTCGGACTGCGGTTGCCGGAAACCTCCCCCACGGCCTCCCCCAAGCCGGCGCCCTACACCGGGGCGGTCGAGGCCACCACGCCGATCGCCATCGCCGTGCGCGACAGCAAAGACCTTGCGGCCCACGGCGTGACCCTGCCGCAGGCGGTCTTGCGCAAGGAATTCGACATCGCGACGCTGCCGCTGCGCGCCTTCCTCAGCTTTGATCTGGGCAGCCGCGATGGAGCGGAAGTCTACCTCAATCAAGCCAAAGTGGCCGTCATCAACCGGCCCGGCGGCGACAATACCCCCCCGGCGAGCTCCCCCGGTTCGGACTATGCCCCGTTGCGGCTGGTGTACGAAATTCCGGCGGCGCTGCTCAAGACCACCAAAAACGTCCTCTCCCTTGAGCTCTACACGGACGCCGACAGGGACGCCGCTTCTTCGATCAACGTGCGCCTCGAAGGCCAGATGCAGAGGGAGAGTCGCACGGGCTGGGTCTCGCTGGGCGTGGGCAGCGGCGAGACGGCCGGCCAGATCGCCGGGACCATCCAGGGCAAGTTCCAGCATGTGATCCAGGGCAACAGCCTGCTCACCTTGACGGACAATTATTTCACGATGCGCTACCGCGCGCGCGACACCGGCAACGCCGCCTATGTCGCCAATGGCGGCTGGTCCACCTGGGTCGATCCCCAGCTCGCCGAGGGTTGGATCAAGCGGGCCCTTGCCGGCATCAATCCCTTCCAACAACGGGTGACCGATTTGTTCAGCAACTCCGTCAATCTCGACGTGAGCCTCGTGCAGCAGGCCGGCCGGCGGTGGGAGGGCGATATCGCCCTCAACCTGAGCAATATCAACGCCGCGGGCCTGATCGAAATTTACGAAACCATTTTGCGCCGCGGCAAGGCGCTGAGCATCGAAGGCACCCCGGCGATCAATTACGGCGCGGCCAACGATGCCCTCCTCCTCGCGGCCGGCTATCTCGCCGATCTCTATATGATTGTGGGCAACGAGGCCTACGCGGATGCCGCCAACCCGACCATCGCCTTCGCCACCGACAGTGGCAGCGTCTATGGTGACGTCAGCACTTCGCTGTTTGCCTTCAAGGGTCAACTGGCCTCCGTGCTCGACGAGGAGTTGGCGCTCCTGCGCGGGCGCGACAACGGGCTCGCCCCCGGCACGCAGGTCAACCCGGTCTACAATCGCTTGGTTTGGAATTACACCCGCGGCATCGATTCCGGCGAGGCGATCTACGCGCTCAATTACAATATCAAGGATATGGATGGCGATGGCGTGGTCGGCCCGGCGGATGCCGCCCTGCTGTATCCCCAGGGGCATGGCGACGCTTATGGGCACTATCTGACGGCGCTGTCGGGCTACTATACCCTGTTGGCCAACCCCAATTTCTCGTGGCAGCCCCGCATGGAAGCCGTGACGGTCCTCGGCAAAGCGGTGGCGGTCGATTATTTCGATGAGCGGAAATTTGCGACGGCGGCGGTCGCGCTGGCCCGAACGGCCAGCCAAATCGTCGATCTCACCTATCGGCAAGCCTTCAGTACGGGCACGACGAGCACCTGGGCGAACCTCACGGATGGCAAGGTCTCCAGCGGGGTCACCCGGCGCTGGGGGGTGGACGACTGGGCGGTGCGCGGCTGGCAAGGGGCCTACTTCAACTGGATCACGGGCAATTCCATGCTGCCGGCGGTCGATCCCGATCCCTCCCATGAAGGCATCCAGAAGATTGACCGGACCACGGTCCCGGAACTGAGCCAGCTCATCAGCCAGGCGACCGCGATCCAACAATCGCTCAGCAACGCGGAAGGCCGGGTCAATCCGCTCGGGCTCGCCACGGGCGCGCTGGCCTTTGATATTTCGCCGAGTGCGGTGGATGCGGGCAAGACGCATTTTGAGCAGATCTACGGGCGGGCGACCCAGGCCCTGCAAAATACGATCGCGGCCTTCGCCAATGCGAAAAGCTCCACCCAGTTCCTCCGCCAGCAGGAAGACAGCCTCGCGGCGGCCCGCGCCGCGATCACCGAGCAGGAGCAAGCCTACACCAACCAATTGATCGAACTCTACGGGACCGCCTACGCCGACGACATCGGCCCCGGCAAGACGTTCGCCCAAGATTATAGCGGTCCCGATTTGCTTCATTACATGTATGTCGACATTCCCGAGGGGCTCATCTCCGGCGAGGCCCAGACCTACCGCCTCCTGCTCAAACCGACGTTCAACACGGACAATCCCGCTTCGATCAATTGGAATGACGGCCAGACGGTCACGTACAGCATCGACAGCAACGGTAACTTTAAAAAACCCGCGACCTGGACGGGCCGCCGCGCCAGCCCGGGGCAAATTCAAACCGCCGTGTCGGATGTCCTCCTGGCCCGTCTCGCGCTCGCGCAGGCGGCCGGCGAGTACAGCGGCCTGAAGAGTTCGGTCCAAAACTCCGTGACGCTCTTCAAGGCCAACGTCAACCGGCACGCGGCGCAGCTGGGGATCGCCGTGGGCTTCAACATTGCCATCACCACCATCGAAGTGATCGATCAGGTGCTCGGCTCCAGCCAAGATGTGTTGGAGGCCTCGATCGACGCCCTGGATGACACGGCGGATGCCGTGGCCGAGGCCCTGCCGACCGTCGTCGGTCTGGCGGCCGATGCGACCTCCGCCGCCCGTGGGAGCGTGAAATTGGCGGCCGTCGGTACGGTCACCGGGATGCGCTCGGGGATCGCCCTGCTCAAGGTCCGGGCGCGCATCGCCGAACAGTCCAAAGCCATTTTGGAACGGATCCGCGATCTTTCGGACACGGAGGCCCAGTGGGCGGCCGAATATCAGCAGATGATCTACGACCTGCGCGAGGCCCTCGGGGGGCTGGTGGACAAACAAGCCTCCGTCGATGCGGCGTTGCGGCAATACGATCAGGCGCAGCGCAACCTGCGGTCCCTCGTGGCCTCGGGCGAGCGGCTGCAGGCCGAGCGGCAAACCTTCCGGCTCCGGGCTTCCGCCCTGATCCAGGGCTATCGCACCAAGGATCTGGCCTTCCGGGCCTTCCGGGACGAGGCCTTGGAAAAGTACAAGCAGCTCTATGAACTCTCGGCCCGGTATGCCTATCTCGCGGCGACGGCCTTCGACTACGAAACCGGCCTGCTCAATCCGGCGGGGAACACCGCCGGCGCCACCTTCCTCGACAAAATTGTCAAGGCCCGCTCCCCCGGAGTCCTGACCGAGGGCGTGCCGCAGTTTGGCGGCGCGGCGGCGGGCGATCCCGGCTTGGCCGGCGCCCTCGCGGGCCTCAATGCCAGCTGGAGTGCCGCCAAGTCGCGCCTCGGCTTCAACAATCCCGACCGCTATCGCAGCACCTTCTCCCTGCGCACCGAGAAATACCGCATCGTGAACGGCGCAGCGGGCGATGCCGCCTGGCGCGAAGTGCTCATGGCGGCCAAACGCGACAACCTGCTGGATGATCCCGACGCGGCGCGTTACTGCCTCAATCTCGGTCTCGACGCCGGCGCGGCGGTCCCCGGCTTTGTCTTCGAATTTGCCAGCACCGTCACACCGGGCGTCAATTTCTTCGGCAAGCCTCTGGCCGGCGGCGACATTACCTACAGCGCCACCTCGTTTGCGACCAAGATCCGCCTCGCGGGCGTCGCCTTCACCGGCTACGTCGGCCTCGTCTATCCCACGGGCACGGCGGCCACAACCACGGCGATTGGCGCGACCTCGCCGACCGATCCCTATACCGCCTATTCGGATGGCACGGCGCTCAGCGGCACGCCGTATGTTTATTTGGTCCCGGCCGGGGTGGATTCCCTGCGCTCGCCGCTGGAGAAGAGCAGCGTGGTGCGCACGTGGACGGTGGTCGATCAGGCCATCCCCTTCCCCTTCACGGTGGCGCAGGGCAATGCGACGGCGGCGAAGAGCTGGACCTCCAACAATTCGCTGACCGAGAATTACGTCCTGCGCCAGCATCAGGCTTTCCGGGCGGTGGCCGATGGCGCGGTCTTCTCGTCCGATCTCGGCTTTACCAACGGGCGCCTCATCGGCCGCTCGGTGTGGAACAGCCGCTGGAAACTGGTGATTCCGGCCCAAACCCTCCTGGCTGATCCTAAGAAGGGGATGCAGATCTTCATCGATTCGGTGAAGAACATCAAAATCCACTTCGAAACCTACTCCACCGCCGGCAACTGACCATGACGTTCTCCCGCACCTGCTTCCTTCTCGCCGCCGTCCTGTTGGGCGCGACGGCCCGCGCCTACCCGCCGGCCCCCGACCATGTCCTCTATGGGACGGTGCGCGATGAGCTGGGCCGGCCTTTGGCCGTCGGCTCCGCGGTGGTGATCGTGAGCACCGCCGCCGGCGAAATCGCCCGCACCCCGATTGCCCGGGGGGCCGAGGCCGATGCGAATTATCTCGTCCGCCTCCCGATGGACCTCGGCAGTCTGGGCGCCGTTTACAAACCCACGGCGCTCCTGCCGACCAGCCCGTTCACGATCCGCGTCTCAATGGGCGGCGTGGTCTTTCTGCCGATCGAGGTTTCCCGGGTCGGCCCGACCCTCGGCCAGCCCGGAAAACGCACCCGCCTCGACCTCACGCTCGGCGTGGATAGCGACAACGACGGCATCCCCGATGCGTGGGAGCGCTCCCTGATCGAGCGCGATTCCTCGGGCCGCCTCCGGACCTTGGCCGACATCAAACCCGGCGACGATCTCGACGGCGACGGTCTCACCAATCTCCAAGAATATTTGATCGGGACCTACGCCCTCGATCGGGTGGACGGGTTGGCGCTGGAAGTCCTGGCGGTGGAAAACGGCCGGGCCCGGTTGCGGTTCACGACGGTACCCGGTCGGGTCTACACGCTGCGCTCGTCGGCCAATCTCAACGAGTGGAGCCCCCAAACCTTTGCCTTGGCGGCGGCCGGTGACGTTAACCAGCCCTCCTATTCCGGTCGCGAGGTGACCGTGCTCGAGGTCTGGGTGCCTTTGCCCGTTGGCGGCACGGCCTTTTTCAAGCTCTACGCGGAATAACGATAGGGATCCGTCTGATATAGAGAACCCACGTAGTTTTAAATCTGTAGGCCCGGCCGCTGGCCGGGTTGGCCAGCCTGCCCAACGGGCAGGCCTACAACTCCGGAGCAAAATTGTTTACTCATCAACTTTTTTATACACACCATGCAGACCGCCCTTCCATTTCCCCATTTCACCGTAGCCTCCTTGCGGTGCGCACTCGGCTTGGTGGCGATTGTCTCCGTCGCCGTCCGTGCCCAGACGGGCAGCGCGCCCGTCGGCGTCATGTCGTATACCGCAGCGGAAAACTCCACGATCAGTCTCGGCGTGCCCCTCTTGCGGCCGGCGGTGGTCACCAGCACGGTCGGTACGGTGGTGGGCGCGAAGGTCACTTTGGCCGGTGCCGCGACCGGCGCCGCGCGGCCCTTCGCGGCCGGTGAATCCTATTATCTGGAAGTGATCGGGCACGTCGATGGGACCACCACCGCGCTCGTCGGGCAGCGTTATGAACTCGATGAGGCGGCGACGCTCGCCGACTCCAGTGGTCAGCTGACTCTCGACCTGGCCTCGCCGCTCAATACCTCGCCGGCCGCGGCGCTGGCGGGCCTCGCCAATTATCGGGTGGCGGTGCGCCCCCACTGGACGCTCGCGGCTTTGCTGGGCACCGGTGCCAAGCTGAAGCTCAACGCGGCGGCTTCGGCCGCGAGCGCCGACCAAGTGCTGGCGTGGAATGGCGTGGGTTTTTCCGTGTATTATGTGCGCAACGGCGACGTGCCCCAATGGCGCAATACCGCCACCGGTGCCGCCAGCCAAGATGGGGCGATTTTGCCGCCGGGCGCCGGGCTCTTTTTGCGTCGGCAGGCCGGTGAGCTGAAGTTTGCCGTCCCCGGCGAAGTGCGGACGAATGCGTTTGTGCGGGCGCCCTTCACCGGTTCGCAAATCATCGCCGGAGGTTTCCCCATCGATTCCACCCCGGCGGATTTGAAACTCGCGGCTGGCCCGGGGCTCACCCCTGGCCCAGGGCTCACGCCCGGCACGAGTCCCAGTAACTCCGACCAGTTGCTGGCCTGGGAGTCGACGGCCTTTAGTGTTTATTACCTGCGGGACGGTCAGGTGCCCCAATGGCGGAATGTCTCGACCGGTTTGCTCGACTATTCGAATACGGCGATTTTCCAGGCCCGCGGTGCCAGTCTCCTGCTCCTCCGGGCGCCGGCGCTCGGTGCCACCTCCCTCCAGATGATCCCCTTTAAACTCTAAAGCCATGCGTTCCCCTTTCTTGTTGGGCGCATTGAGCGCATTCTGCGTCGGGGCACTCTCGGCGCACCAGACGGTGGTCGTGACGAGCGCGGCGGGCGCGGGCGGGGCGGGGCGCTTCGTCGACGGCACGGCGTGGCCGACGACGGGTGAGTTTGCCTTTGCGGTCGGCTACTTTGCCGCGGGCTTTGACCCGGCGAAAGAGGCCCGGGCGAACTGGGCCGGGGCGTGGACGGCACTGCGGCCGAGCGTCGAGCGCGGCGTGGTCGACACGTGGTTTCGCGACGGCTCCAGTGAACTGTTCTCGATCTCCGGGACGACCGGAGGGGCGGCGGCGCCCGCCGGGGGCGAGCAGCTGTATGTGTGGGGGGCGAACACGCGCCAGCCGCAGGCGGGGGCGGAGTGGATTTTGCTGACCAATCCGGCGTGGCGCACCGTGGCGGGTGGGGGGGCGCGTTTGCCCGACCTGTTCGACACGACGGATGCGGGGACGGTGGCGGTGGTGGGGGAAATCGCGCGCGGGGGCCGGGATCTGCAGTCGGCGCCCGCCTTCAGCGGGGAGTTGCGCCTAGTCGGCCAAGCCGGGGATTTTGCGGTGCGGGCCGGCGAGCCGGCGACGCTGTCGGTCAAGGCCGCCGGTTCCGGGTTCGCCTATCAGTGGTATGCGGGAGCGCCGGGTGACACGAGCCAACCGCTCGTCGGCGCGCGCCAGGCGACGTATACGTTGCCGGCGGTGTCGCGTTCGGGGACGTACTGGGCCCGCGTGTCCGACGGGGTGAAGAGTGTGGCGAGCGAGCCGATCACCGTGACGGCGACTGAGGCCGGAGTCGGGATTACGGCGTCGCAGAGTTTTGGCGCCGGGGCCCGGGCGGGCGAGCCGGTGGAGATCCGGGCGGACGTGAGCTTTGAAGGGGAGGCCAGCCGGGTGAATTTTGCGGCACTGCTGCCGCCGGGCTGGCAGTTGGTGGGCAGCGAGAGTGCGAGTGCGGAGCGGCGGCCGGTGGCCGGGGCCACTGACCTGATCGAATGGTCCTGGGCGGAGGCTCCGGCGAGTCCGGTGCGCCTGCGCTATACGGTGCTGCCGCCCCCGGGGCTGAGCGAGGCCGCGGCGGTGAGCGCCCTCGTGACGCTGGAGCGCGGCGGGGTGACCGCCCGCCGGCTCGTGCAACCCGAACAGCTCCACCTGCCGGGCGGGCCCGCCGCCGTCGCCGCGCCCTGAACCGCCCTCTTTCGCGAGCGGCACCGCTTTCTACCGCCTTTATGCCCAATAGATCCCTCTGGACGTCGCGTCGCGTCCTCGTGGTGATGGTCGTAGCCGCCCTCGTGGGCACAGGGGTGGCGTGGCGTGTCTGGGCCACGCGCCCTGCGCTGGAGGCGGTATTGCGCTCGGACTTGGTCCTGCGTGACGGGGTGCTGTATAAACCCACGGCGACGGTGCCCTTCGCGGGCCTGCTCGTGGAACGTTGGACTGCGGACCGGCGCCGCGTCGAGGTGACGATTGTCGACGGCCGGGCGCACGGTCTGTCGCGCGGCTGGTATGAAAACGGGCAAATCGAAGTCGAGGAGCGTTTCGTGCGCGGGGTGAGCCACGGCACCCGCACCCGCTGGTTTCCCGAAGGCGGAAAAAAATCCGAGGTTAAAATCGTCGACGGCACGTTGACGGGCGTTTTCCGCGAGTGGCATGCCAACGGCCGGCTGGCGCGCGAAACTCCGCTGGCGGCCGGTGTGCCGCACGGTGAGGCCAAGAGTTGGGATTCCGCCGGCACGCTGATCGGCACTGCCCAAGTGTCGCGCGGAAAAAAGATTAGCGAATAATGGGGAGGTCTTGCCAGTAACGCTTTTGCCTGGTTAATCTTGACCCGTCATGCCAACCATTTTTAAATCATTGCTGCGAGGTTGGCGGCATGGGGGCAGGGCAGTCACGGGGCCAGCCGCGGCGTGGGGCCGGCCCGCTGGCACGGTATTCGGGCCTCTGAAAACGCACTGTTTCGCCGTACGGCGTTGGGGCTGTTTTTTGCTGGCGGCTTGTGGGGGGTTGAGTGTGAGCGTGCCGGTGGCGGCGCAGAACGCCGCGCCGGTGGCGGCGGCGAGCACGCTGACGACGATCGCGGAAGACGTGGTCGACGCCAGCAACCCCGGCACGCTGGTCTCGGCGCTGGTGACGAATTTCACGGATGCGGACACGGGCGCGGTCAAGGGGATCGCCGTGACCGCAGTGGAGACCACCAACGGCACGTGGTTCTATTCGACGAATGCGGGCTCGACGTGGACGTCGCTGAGCGCGGTGAGCACGAGTGCGGCGCGGCTGCTCCAAGGCAACGATGCGAATTACAAAGTGCGCTTTGTGCCGAATGC
>SXGR01156278.1_pt1 | contig 20582 bp, 12 predicted proteins | sample 3174711 | NCBI WGS metagenome assembly SXGR01 (sample SAMN11356860, study PRJNA531348) | freshwater metagenome | isolation source: freshwater sample F1-60 | place: China: Fuxian Lake, Yuxi | collected 2017-12-25 | reverse complement strand
GCAGATCGGCAACTACGGCTGCAACTCCGAAGACGTCGAGAGCGGTGGCCTGTCGCTGTCCGGCTTCATCGTCCGCGAGCTGTGCCGCTTCCCCAGCAACTTCCGTTCGCCCTGGTCGCTGGATGATTATCTCAAAAAGAACAACGTCATCGGACTCGAAGGAATCGACACCCGCGCCCTCGTCCGCCGCCTGCGAGTTCACGGTGTGATGACCGGAGTCCTCTCGACGACCGATCTCAGCGACACCTCGCTGATCGAGAAAGCTCGTCGCAGCCCGGACATCGTCGGCCGCGATCTCGTCAAAGAGGTCATGCCGAAACAAAACCGCGACTGGACCGAGGGGGTCAATAGCCTCGTCCGCGAGCGGATCACCCCCGGCTACGAATCGCTGCACCGAGCCGTCACCGACAACGCGCGGGGACCGCACGTCGTGGCGATCGACTACGGCATGAAATTGAACATCCCGCGACACCTGCGTCAGCTTGGATGCCGAGTCACCATCGTTCCCGGTTCGGCCACGGCGGAAGAGGTGCTCAGCCACAACCCGGACGGCGTGTTCCTGTCGAACGGGCCAGGCGATCCGAGGCCGCTGGACTACGCGATCAACACGATTCGCGGACTGCTCGGCAAGAAGCCGGTCTTCGGGATTTGTCTGGGACATCAACTGCTCGGCCTCGCGCTTGCTGGCGAAATCTACAAGCTGAAGTTCGGACATCGCGGAGCCAATCAGCCGGTCCTGCATCGCGACACCGGCCGCGTCGAGATCACCTCGCAAAATCACGGCTTCGCTCTGCAAGCGGACTCGCTGCCCAAGAGCGTCGAGGTCACGCACATCAACTTGAACGATCAAACGGTCGAGGGCATTCGCTGCAAAGACGTCCCCGCTTTCGGGATGCAGTATCACCCGGAAGCCTCGGCCGGCCCGCACGACAGCCATTATCTGTTTGCCGAGTTTCGCAAGCTGATGGCGTGATAGCTCAAAATCCCAAGGTCCAAATCTCAATGCCCAAAGAATGACCAAGATCCAAATCCCAACCGGCCGATTCGCGATCGATTTGGACATTAAAATTTGGGATTTGGACATTCCTTGGACATTGGGATTTGGACCTTGGACATTCCCCTTGAACCCTGATTTGTGAAAAGGATTCTTCAGACATGGCCTCCGAACGCACGTTGATTCTGTTCAAACCCGACGCCGTCCAACGCCGCTTGTGCGGCGAGTTGCTCAGCCGCATCGAAAACAAAGGGTTGAAAATCGTTGGCCTGAAGATGCTGCAAGTCACTGCCGAACTGTCGAAGCGACATTACGCCGAGCACGTCTCGAAGCCGTTCTATCCACTGCTGGAGTCGTTCATCACTGCCGGCCCGGTGGTCGCGCTGGCGGTCGAAGGACCGGAAGCGGTCTCGGTCATGCGGACCATGTTGGGACCAACCAACGGACGGCAAGCGGCTCCCGGCACGATTCGTGGTGACTTCGGAGTCAGCCGCCAAATGAACCTCGTTCACGGCAGCGACAGCGTTGAAGCCGCACAGCGAGAACTGGCGATCTACTTCAAGCCGGACGAATTGATTGAGTATCCGACGACACTCGCCCCGTGGGTCTGCGCGGCGGATGAGCTCTCGTAGTCAGAGGATGGGCACTCGTGGTCGTTCCTCGCGAACGCGGAATGGTCGGGCAAGAGTTCCCATCCTACGCCGCACGCGATGTGACTTTCCGAGTGATTCCGGCAATTCGGAGCCGAGGATTTGCTGTCGGCACAGGCTTCGGCATTGTCGTGAGTTCGGCACGCGCTCGCACAATCGCAGCGGCGGCGATCAGGAACGGGTAATACTGATAGCTCAAGTACAGGACCGTCGTCACTGAAATCGCCAACAAGTGTGCGCCCAGGAAGATCGCATCGTTGTATTTTCGCAGCGTCCAGAGTGACGCAAACAGGACGAAGAAACCGAGCACCGTCAGCCCCAGAGCGGCCCAGCCTTCGATCAACATCAGGCCGAGATAAAAGACGTGGACTGTCTGTCCCACACCCCCCGCGGTGGTCATCATCCGGTAAGTCCCTTCGGTGCCGTAACCCAAGAACTTACATTCGTCGGAATGTTCGAGGGCGACGCGAGCGAGGTGTGCTCGGTCGTCAAAGGACGTCTCCGCTTTCGACAGCCGGAATTCGACGACGGCATTGAGCTTGTCCACCAGTTCGGCGACGCTGGCTCCACGATTAAAGACCAGCAGGCCCACGATACCCGCCCCCGTTAGCCAGAGCAGCACCCGACGTTTCTCCGGCTCGCGCCAAAAGAAGTAGAGCAGCAATCCTGGCACGGCCATGATCGCCGATTTCGACACGGTACTGGCGATGCCCCCCAGCAACAGAAACAAAAACAGAATCCGTAGCGACGCTTGCCGGACTTGCGGAAGTAACAGAAAGCAAGGGGTCAATGCCATCGTCAGCGCGTTGCACTGCGCCACCAGACCAGCCGCGCGCCTGCTGTCTTTGTAGTCGATCATTCTCTGGGTCGGCAGTGTGTCTAAGTAGCCGGTGAATTGCCCGATCGCCACTAGACAGCTCAAGCTGCTGGCGATCAGCAGCAAGTAAGCGATCCGCTTTTCTGGCAGATTTACGAAGGCACACCAGCCGAACGGAACCAGAAAGCCCCACAGATAAACAATCTGCAGGATCGGAATCAGCGTGCCATCGGGATCCAGCATGTGCGACAGCAGATTGATCGGCAGCGCCAGCAAGAACGGAATCTGGAACGCATGCAGTTTCAACGCGTGACTGAAATTCAGCAGGACGGCCGGAATGAGAAACAGATCCGCCAGCGTCAGGCTCGTTTCCGTGTACTTGATCGCCGGCAGCGGCAGCAGAAACAACGCGGCTTGCGCGCAGAATGACTGAATCTGTAAGCTGGGAGTCAGTGGCGGCGCGGAGCCAGCGATGAAGTGCGGGACGCGCGGCAGGCTCGGCCGCGCCGAACCGGTCGCCGTAGTCCTTGCCATCGTGTCGGTCATGTCGGCGACGAACGGTCCCGCACCCAAAGTCGGATGCCGCGACGGCAATCCTGCGATGTCGCTCATCAGGCCGCTCCTTTCAGCAATTCCTCTTGGCGAACGGAGGGCGTCAGCCCTCTGGTTGGCAGAGCGGGGTCAATCTTGCCATCAACCAGGGGGCTAACGCTCCCCGTTCGCCTGTCGGACATCCTCAAGATCAACCACAGCCCAACCGCGAGGTACGGCAGCTTGCTGATCGCCAGTGACCACGCGGCTCCGTGCATCCCGAATCTGGGCACGAGCCACCAGCAGGCGATCAGTGCGGCAAGGGACGTCGCCGCGATGAGCGGGAGTTGAATCTGAATGAATCGAGCGGCGATTAGCGCGGTCATCATCACTCCGGCCGAAGTCGCCACGAGCGTCGCCCACATGATCGCCACGAAGACATCGACATGCTCGGCGTAATCCGAGTTGAACGCCAACGTCAGCAACGGCCGACCAAACAGCCAAGCGACGGCGACTCCGACCAAGGCCACCGCCGTGTGTGTCGCCATCAATCGTCCGAGCAACAGTCGGAAGCCACGCACGTCGCCGCTGGCGTGCAATCTCGCGAGTTGTGCGCTGGCTGAGGACTCCAATGACTTCGTCAGCGTGTGCATCGCATACAGCGGTAGGCACAACGCCCCGAAGACACCCAACTCCACTTTGCCGCCAAATCGGTCGACGAAGTAGCGAGGGAAAAACGTGTTCAGCGAGACCAGCATGCCTGTCGCACCCAACGGCACACCGAGCATCGCCAATCGCCAGAGGCGTTCACGTTCCCACAACGGCTTGCAAGCCGAAAGCCGAGAGCCGAACGCCGAAAGCCGGCGATCCAACTTCGACGCATCGCCTGCCAACCACAACACGCTCGGAATGTCGTACGACACTACGGCGACAAGTCTCGCGATCGCCGACCATGCGCAGGCACTAACGATGTCTCCTGTCAGCGCGATCCCACTACATAATCCGGCCGCCGACAACACGCTCTGCAACACCATCGACTTCGAGATCCGATCCAATCGCTCGTGATGCTGGAACAATCCGTAGAAGGTGTTCGACAGCGTCTCGATCGCCTTACTGATTCCAACCAGTAGAATCACCGATAGCGAGGCAGCGTGATCTTCGGAAAACCAGCCTGCTCCCCAGCAGGCCAGCATGGCGACGACACACGCAGCGAGTTGCAAACCGAGATAATGTCCGAACTCAAATTCTTCGTTCGCGTCGGTCGCTTGCAGTCGCCGCAGTTGCAATCCGGCAAACAGAAAGATCGGCGACGTCAGAGTGATGCCGAACGTGTAAGTCCCAACCGTTTCTTGCGAGCACATCTTCGCCAGCACAACCAACACGCCCCACTGGCAAAAGGCGTAAAGCACATTTCCGAACAGTGACCAAACGAAGTTGCTCCGCACCGACAGCGGTGCCGGTCGCCCATCCGTGGTTCGCGAGTCCGAGATTGGCATGAATGGATCGCTGATAAAGTCAGGTGGGGGCAGGGGCATTTTCTAATGCCGCAAGGAGAAATGAGGCAGCGATGTACCCCACGCCCCGAATCGCGACAAGACCAGCTTTGAAACCGTGAATTGGCTGAAAGCCTGTGGGATTCACGCAGAAATCTTCTGATCACCGGCCATTCGACAGCCGATTCTCGCCTTGATCAGATTGGTCGCTTCCATCATTCTCGCGCGCGAAGCGGGGCTTGGTCTGACGCAAAAGGATTTTCGCGTCGTTGTGAGGATCGAATCGTGTCGGAATTGCACGCCAAGGATACTGGCCAGAAGGAATCCATCGGCACATTGCCGTTGCCAACCATTGCGCGACCCAAGAGCTCATATATCCCCGCGCTCGACGGCATTCGCGGGATCGCCATTCTGATGGTGATGTTTTACCACTTTTCCGATCCGACACTCGGAGGAGGGCCTTTACTGAAACTCTTCAAACTCGGCGTCAGCGGCGTGGACTTGTTTTTTGTCCTTTCGGGATTCCTGATCACGGGAATCTTATTTGATGCCAAATCGAACCCATATTATTTTCGAGATTTTTATATCCGTCGATCGCTCCGGATTTTTCCGTTGTATTATGGAGTCTTGATCGCAGTTCTGGTGGTGCTCCCTCAATTTCACGTGATCATTGATCCCGTGATCCTCCAGCATCAGGCTTGGCTCTGGTCCTATTTGTCGAACTTTCTCGTCGGCGGATCAGAGGTCACGACTCTAAACCGCTTAGGACATTTCTGGTCTCTGGCGGTCGAAGAACAATTTTACTTGGTCTGGCCCCTGATGATCTTTTGTTGCTCCCGCAAAACCGGGTTGGTCTTGTGTGTCAGTTGTATGCTGCTGTCGATCGGGTCGCGGATCCATGCGGTTGCGGAAAACACCGCCGAGACGGCGCATCGCATCACTTATTCTTGCACGCAGTGTCGAATGGAAGCATTGGCGGTGGGAGCCTTCCTTGCTCTCGTTGCGCGTGGTCCGACCGGATCACACAGTCTGATTCGATGCGGCCGATTTTTGGCGGCTGCGACGGCTCTTCAGCTGGGATTGCTCGCTGTCATCCACATGGCGGCTCGTTTGCCAATGGGGAGCCTGGATGTTGCACGCTATTCATTATGTGCATGGCTCGCGGGAGTCCTCGTGATTCTGGCCGTCGTCAGTCCCCCTTCGTCCCGGTTGGGACGACTGATCGGCTCGCGCTTCTTGCGTTTCTTCGGCAAATACAGCTACGGATTATATGTCTTCCATTGGATGTTGCTCCCGAGCTTCAAGAAATTCTTTCCCGCTGAGCAGTTGATTGCCAGACTCGGATCGCCGCTGGCCGGACAGCTTTCGTACATTGTGTTAGCAATAGGCATGTCGGTCGTGGCGGCCCAGCTCAGTTGGCATCTGTTTGAGAAACATTTTCTCGGGTTGAAGGACAAGCTTGCTCCCACACGGGTGGAAACGCTTACAGAATCCTGTCGAGCGCAACCACTCGCGAGCGTCTCGAGCAGTGTCCGCGCCGCAGCGTGAATGGCCAGGTCGCTCAGGGGTCGAGCGGCAGATTGTCGATCGTCTGCTCGCACGAATCGTCTCTTACGACAGACCGGCAACGATTGCCGACATTGTCTGCCAGATCGACGAACTTTCGTCGAACACGTCTGCCGTCGCAATCGCCAAAACGCCGACGGCATGACCGTCTCGGATGATCGGCAGCGCTAGCGATTGACTGGCTCCGAAACGAGCCAACCAGGACGCCGAACCACTCAGGCCGCGCTGAGCCGCGTCCTCGCGAGCGACCACCGGCCTCAGTTCGGCTGCCGCACGCACACAGCCGAATTCGATGCGCGACATCGACACTCGACCAGTCGCCGCGATGAATCCGACTCGCACTTCATCCGGCATATCCGCGACGGATTGAACGCTGAGTAGTTCGAGTCCCTCACCGACTCGTCGCCACCAACCGACGGCTCGCGCGCCGGTTGCCGACAGCAACACGGACATGACCGAGTCCACTCGGTCGTTCGATCCCGCCGGCACGAGCGAACACGCCTCGCGAAAGTCGCGTACCAAGTCAGCGTCATCCTGCGACATCGACAACCTCAACAGCATTTCGAGCCGGGCGAACAACATCCGCCAGCCTCCGGGACCAGATCGAGCGACACGAACAGCGAGCCGCTCGGAGCCGCACCAACTTCGACATTCGCGTTCGGCAGCAGCACGAGCTGATCGCGATACGGCGTCTGAGCAAGCATCGCGAACTCGGCATCGCGAACATCGACCCGCTCGCCGCGAACGAGGTCCTGTCGGAAGTCGGTCGTCACGCTCTTCCACGGACCTCGATAAACGACCGCATGACGGAAGTCGCTGGTGGTCACCGGCTGCGGCTTGAAGGCTCGCACCGTCAGGCTGCGAAATTCGAGCGGCCCGACTGTCGTCCACTGTTCGGTATGCCGTTCGAGAATCTCGACGCCGTGAAATCCTGCGGACTCAAACGCGACAAGAAACCGGTCTTCGCGAAACGCTCCGCTGATGCAGCCGCTCCAGAGTTTCGCGTCCGCTTGCAGTTCGAGCGGCACGTCGTCGCTGCTGACAATGTCGCTGATGACCGCTCGGCCACCCGGCTTCAGCACGCGGAAGATTTCAGCAAAGAGCTGCCGACGATCTTCCCTCCGCACGAGATTCAGCACGCAGTTCGAGACCACGACATCGACGGAATTGTCCGCGATCAGCGGAGCCGACGTTCGCAACGAGTTCGCGTACTCCTCGGCCCGCAGCCAATCGCCGCTGGACCGAACCGGATTCTCGGCGAGGTGTTTTTCGAGACATTCGAGATCGAGCTTCAGGTCTTGAATCTTCCCTTTGCGAAACTCGACGTTGTGAAATCCGAGCCGCTCACCGACGGCATTCTGGTGCTCGCGAGCCAGATTCAGCATTTCGTCGTTGCAGTCCACGCCGATGACTCGGCCGGTCGCTCCGACGACTTGGGCCGCGATGTAACAAATCTTGCCGCCTCCGGAACCGAGATCGAGCACTGTCTCGCCGGATCGCACATGCTTCGACGGATCGCCGCAGCCGTAGTCTCGCTCCAGAATCTCTGGCGGGATGATCTCCAAAAACTTCCAGTCGTAGCTGACCGGACAACAGAGCGCCGCTTCGGACTGATTCGCCGCCGCGCTGTATCGCTCGCGTACGGCGGACTCGACGTTCAATTCGCCGCAACAAGATTCCGATGACATCAATCGTCCCTTTGCTTGACTGGCTGTCCTGTGACACGTCGGCATGATTGTGATGCCGCCCCTAAAATGGGAGGGCGCGACTTGCTCCCCATTTTCCGCCCTCCATTTTTCGCCTGCCGACTTTCAAATGCTGAAAAGAGCTGGCGAAAAATGAAGGGCGGAAAATGAGAAGACTGGTCGTCGGGTTGGCGTCGGGAAACGGGACAGATACAAGAACCGAGATTCCCATCTTGTCCTCGACAGGAGCAATCTCATGCGCTGGCAATCGTGGCTCATCGTGATCGGTTTCGTCATCGGAGTTCGCGTTGATTCGTTTGCCCAAGAGGCCCCAAAACCGGAACAGCAGTTCTTGGCCTTCATCAAAGCACAGGGTGCCACGTTGCGAGCCAACGATCAGCCGCCGGCCAGTGCAAACGAGTGGCAGCAACGACGGACGAAGCTGCGCGAGAACCTCCTGAAAGCGTGGGGTGGATTCCTGGAAACGCCGTGCGAACTCGCGCCGCGAAAGCTGGGAGAGATTCAGCGTGACGGATATCGCGTCGAGAAAATGATCTTTCAGACGCGGCCCGACGTTTGGATGACAGCGAATGCCTACGTCCCCGACAAAGCCAAGACCGAGAAGGTGCCGGCGATCCTGCACGTTCATGGGCATTGGGCCGGAGCGAAACAAGATCGCGTCGTGCAGTCGCGCTGCATCGGCTCGGTGAAGCACGGCTTCTTCGTGCTGGTCGTCGATGCGATGGGAGCCGGCGAGCGCGGCCTCGGCAAGAAGCTTGGCGAGTACCACGGCGAGATGACCGGTGCAACGCTGTTCCCGATCGGCCTGCCGCTGGCCGGTTTGCAAGTCTACGAAAACATGCGCGCGGTCGATTACTTGCAGACTCGGCCGGAGGTGGACGGCAAGCACATCGGCATCACCGGAGCCAGCGGCGGCGGCAATCAAACGATGTACGCCGGCGCGTTCGACGAGCGATTCGGCTGCGTCGTCCCAACCTGCTCGGTCGGCACCTACGACTCGTATCTCGGAGCCGCCTGCTGCATGTGCGAGGTCGTCCCCGGTGCCGTCCGATTCACCGAAGAGGGAGACGTGCTCGGCCTCGCCGCCGGTCGCGGAGCCATGATTACCAGCGCGACTCGCGACGCCTTTCAGTTCTCGGTCGGCGAAGCGAAGAAAACGTTCGCGCGGGTCGAGTCGCTTGCGAAGTTGCTCGGCAAACCGGACGGCGTCAAACACACGATCATCGAATCGGGACACGACTACAATCAGCCGATGCGCGAGGCCATGTACGGCTGGATGACCCGGCACCTCAAAGGAACTGGCGACGGCTCACCGCTTCCCGATCCCGAAATCAAAACCGAAGACCCGGAATCGCTCCGCTGCTTCCCCGGCGACTCGCGGCCGGACGACTACATCACGATCCCGCGCTTCGCCGGGGCCGAGGCTCGCAAGCTGCTGGAAAATCGAAAGGCTCCCGACAGCCTCGACGCCTGGAAGACCGAGAAGACCGAGCGACTCAAGGCACTCGACGCGGTGCTCGGAGGAACCGGAGCGAATGCCCCGAAGGCAACTCCCGGCGTGGAACTCACCGAAGGGGAGACGTTCATCGTCAGTTTTCAGAGCGAGCCTGGAATCGAACTCACAATGATCGTGCGTGGTGTACCGGAGACTCCGCAGCCGCCGAAGATCAATCGGTTGGCGGTGTTGCTGGACCTCGAACAGAGTGCCGACAAGACGATGGGCAGCGAGCAAGCAAACAAGCTGCTGAAAGAGGGCTGGGCCGTCGCCGTTCCCGAACTGCGAGCCGTCGGCCGATTCGCGTTGCCGTCTGACAAAATCGGTCATGCCCCCGATCACAACTCGGCCGAATGGTCCCTCTGGATCGGCCGCCCGTTGCTCGGCCAATGGACGTGGGATGTCCGCCGCGCGCTCGACGTGCTGTCGGCTCGGCTCGCGAAGTTGCCGCCCGAAGTCATGCTGGTCGGCAACGGCACTGCTGGTCCGCTCGCACTGTGTTCGGCCGCGCTCGACGAACGGATCACGCATGCGGTGACGATCAACTCGCTGGCCAGCTACGTCACCGATGAGCCGTACCGAAATCAGCGACTCGGCCTGATGGTCCCCGGAATTCTGCGAGACGTCGGCGACATCCCGCACATCGCCAGCCTGATCGCCCCGCGCCGAGTCACCATCGTTGGCGGAGTCACCGGCGGCGGACAGACGATTCACGGCGACGATTTAACCAAGCAGTTTCGGCCGACTCAGGAAATCTTCGCCAAGCAATCTGCGGCGCGTCAGTTTCGAGTGCAGCCGGACGGACAATTCATGGATTTTGGACCTGCCAGATAGTTGGAGTTGGGAGAGCTGTGATGGTTCGCATTCCGCGTTGGTGTCGATGGCTGCTGGGAGGTTTCACGTTAATGATGGTCGTTGGCGCGGTAATGCTCGTGCCCGCGATCCAACAAGCCCGAAACTCGGCGAAGAAGTCGAACGACAAGTGAAACCTCAAGCAGCTTGGGTTGGCGGTCGCCAACTATCACGACACTTACAAGTGCTATCCGCCGCCGTTCATCGCGGATGCCGACGGCAAGCCAATGCACAGTTGGCGAATCTTGTTGTTGCCCTATCTGGAGAGAAACGACGTCTACCAGCAATATCGCTTCGACGAACCGTGGGACGGGCCGAACAACCGCAAGCTCGCCGACCAGATGCCGACGCAATATGCGCTGCATGGCTGCGCGAAGCCGGGGAACGTGACGACCAATTACTTGCGCGTGGTGGGAGACACGACGGCCTCTCCAGCCCATCGCACCATCAGTGATCATGACGTTACGGATGGCGTCGTCAGTACGCTCTTTATTGTGGAAAACGTCGATTCCGGAATTCACTGGATGGAACCGCGCGACCTGGAGTTCGACTCGATGAGCTTCACAGTCGGGCAACCCAACGGCATCAGCAGTTGGCTGGAACCACCCGCAGCCCTGTCATTAGCGGGCATGGTCGAAACGATTCCGATCGATACGCAGCCCAACATCCTTCGCGATTTACTGACGATCGCGGGTCACGAGAATGATGCGTACAAGTTTCTCACGGAGATCGACGATGGCCGTAAGCGTCGTCAGCGACCGGGTGCGCCTTGTGGGTATTCGTCGTTGGAGGGGAAAGCGGCTGGCGGAAAATGAAGGGCGAAAAATCAGACTGCGGTTCATTTTCCGCCGCCCTGTCCGAATGGATCTCAAAGCGCCGCATCCCACAGCTCGCGATCCTTCAGCATGATCTGACGCAGCAGCGGTAACGGCGGTGAGCCGTGATGCAGCATCGTGTCGTGGAATTTTTGCAGCGAATACGAAGCACCCTCCTGTTGCTGCCAGTCGCGGCGGAGTTTCAAGATCATCAGCTTGCCCAGCGTGTAGTGCAGATAGCCGGGATCGTAGGTGCCGCGCACCGCTTCTTGCCGAGCGGGTTGTTCCTGGTAGTAGCAGTTGTCTTGGAAGAATTTGGCCGCCTCATCGACGGTCATGTCGTCGCAGTGCATCTTAATCGAACAGCACAGGCGGCAAAGTCGCAACAGCGCTTCGTCCGATTGGGCCAGCCGATACTTCGCCGTCCGCAGACGGTCGCCGGTGCCGGGAAAACCTTCGTCGAGCAACATTTGCTCGGTGTAGTGCGCCCAGCCTTCGACGAAGGCATAGCTGTAGAAACTCTTTCGCACGCGGCTGAGCGGCGAGGCGTTGAAGTGCAAATGCTGCTGATAGTGACCTGGATAGGCTTCGTGGATTGAGACGACATCCGTCGTGTAGTAGTTGAACGCGGTCAGCCATTCGTCTTTTTGTTTTGCCGTCCAGTTCGCTTCGACCGGAGTGACGTAGTAGTACGCCTCGCTTGAACCCTTCTCGAACGGGCCGGGGGAGTCCATCGACGCGAAGCTGGTCGCGCGGCGGAACGGCGGGGTCTCATCGACTTTGCAGCGGACTTCGGACGGCATCGACGCAATCTTCTTGTCGATCACGAATTGCCGAATCGCTTCCAGGCCGCGAGCCGTATCGGGAATCAATCCTTCGGCGGTCGGATGATCTTCCTGAATCGCGGTGAAGACCTCGATCGCCGGCTTCGTCGGATTGATCTGCTTAGCCGTCTCGGCAAAGACCGCCTGCTCGCGGCGCAGTTCCTTCATGCCGAGTTCTAAGATCTCATCCGGCGACTGCACGACAAGTTCCAGTTCACGCAGCATCCGCGCGTATTTGTCTTTGCCGATTCCGAAACGGTGGTCGGATTTCGGCAGCCGCTCAGTCTCCAGCCATTTTGCGTATCCGCGCATCTCGGCGATCGCGGCATCGTTGGCGATCTTCAGTTCCGCTCGCAGCGCGTCGTCTTTCAATTCGGTGATCGCCTTGGGGAGATCGTTCTGAAGAAAGTTGGCTCCGCCGTTGGCGACCTTGATGGCCGTCTCCACGATCGGCTTACCAAGCACCGGTTGCAGATTCGCTCGCGCCGCGCTCAGTAATCGCGGGACTTGTTTTTCAACGGCAATGATCGACCGAACGCGATCCGCCAGCGGCGAGTACTCGCGCAGCAGGTAGTTGTCGATTTGAATCGCCAGCAAATAGGTGATCGGGTTCTTCTGAAACGCTTCGGCTCCGTCCGACTCAAATTTCACCTTGCGCAGTCCCGCCAACAGAACTTCGCGATCCGCTCTCGCTGCGGGTGTGAGCTCGTCAACCGGCCATTTCGCAAATCGCTCTTCAAACGATTTCAGCCGCGTCAGCTCGCGTGCCAGCGCGTCCTGCGAATAATCAGCCAGCTTGCCGTCGTACTCGTGAATTCCCAACTCCAGCGCGGTGTGCGGACGGAAGGCGAGGTAGCCGGAGAGGAATTCATCCGCCGCTGCCTGAAATGCCCTGTCGGCCGGAGTTGTCGCGGGAGCATCGGCTCCCACAAGAGCCATCACCAGAATCATCGTCGGGAACATGAAAGAAATCTCCTCAGGGAAAAGCGAGACACGTCCATAACGTACTCATGCTAAGCGAGGATCAAACACTCTGGCGAGCGGAACGGCGTCAGCCCCCCGGTTTGGTGACCAACGAACCGGGGGCTGACGCCACCCGGCCGATTGCCGTGAGCCGATGGCCGAGAGCCGGTATCCCACTTTTGTTTCGCTCAAAAAGTGGATCGACAGCATTCGGCCAGCGGCGAATTCCGCTATGAGGCGGGCTGCGTTACATTGATGTCGCCTTGTTCGTCTCGGAGGTTTCATCCATGCGACGATGTTTGTTGGCACTGTGTTTTGTGATGTTCGCGTCCGGCTGGCTCAAAGCGGCGGAACCCGCGCCGAAGAAGATTGTACTCATCGCCGGTCCGATTACCGGGCACGGCAAGCACACGCACGAGTACGAGAAGAGCATCATTTTGCTGAAGCATCTGCTCGACACCTCGCCGAGCACGAAGGGCAAAGTCGCTGTTGAGACGCACTTCAAAGGTTGGCCAACGGACGAAAAGACGCTCGACGATGCCGCGACGATCGTGATGATCTCGGACGGTGGCGACCGCAACGCGACCGATCATCCACTGTATGTCGGCGAGCGATTTCAAACGCTCGAACGGCAGATGAAGCGCGGTTGCGGTTTCGTCCAATTTCACTGGACCACGTTTAACCCCAGCCGAGTTCACGATCAGATCACCGAATGGGTCGGCGGCTACTTCGATTATGAGAAGGGACCGGCCGCCAACAAATGGTTCTCGGCGATCAGCACCTGGGACGCGAACGTGACCGTCGGCAGCGGCGAGCACCCGGTCGCGCGCGGCGTGAAGCCGTTCACGGCTCGCGAAGAGTTCTATTACAACCTCCGCTTCCGCGACGGCGATGACCGCGTCAAACCGATCTGGCTGACGAAGCCCCCGGGACAACAGAAGGACCACATCGTCGCGTGGGCCGTCGAGCGTAAGGACGGCGGCCGAGGCTTCGGCACCACCGGCGGTCACTTCTTCCAAAACTGGTGGGATGACAATTTCCGCCGCACGATCCTCAACGCGATTGTTTGGACGGCGGGGGTCGATGTGCCGACTGGCGGAGTCGTCTCGACGATGGAAGAGCCGATTCGGATCTTGATCGTCACGGGGCACAACCATCCGGCTCACGATTGGCGAAAGACGACCGCCGCGTTGGTTCCGGTCCTCGAACAAGACCCGCGCGTGTGGGTGGACGTCACCGAGAACCCGGATGACTTGGCAAACGTAGTCCTGTCGCTCCGCGACAGGAAATCCGCGTCACGGAGTGTCGCGGCTACGTTCTACGACGCGCTCGTCCTGAACTACAGCAGTTGGGATCGGCCGGGACTCAGCGACGCGGCGAAGGCGGGACTCAAGAAATTCATCGACGATGGCGGCGGGCTGTCGATCATTCACTTCGCAAACGGCAGTTGGACTGACACGCTGCCGAACAAGGAAGCCGATTGGCCGGAGTTCCGTACGCAGATCGTCCGCCGCATTTGGGATCACAAGCCGGGACTTAGCGGCCACGATGCGTTCGGGAAGTTTCAAGTCGATCTCACCGCCGCTGGCGAGAAGCATCCCATCACCGCCGGCCTGCCGTCGTTCGAGACCGACGACGAACTTTATTTCCGTCAGCAAGGAGCATTGCCGATCGTGCCGCTCGTCACCGCGACTTCGAAGGTGACCAAAGAAAACGAACCGCTGGCGTGGGCCTACGAGCAATCGAAGGCTCGCGTCTTCCAAACAGTGCTCGGCCATGCGGATGTTTCGATCCGCAAAGCCGGAGCGCTCATCCGCCGAGGAACCGTCTGGTCCGCGCGACGCGACCCGCTTAGCTTTGATCCACCGGTGGCGATCACCGAGAACACGCTGTTTCGAGCAGGCAGTCCGTGGACGCTCGAAGATTCGCTCAAGCGTGGTGGCATCACGGCCACTGAGAAGGCTCCGCGAAAAGCCGCGTCGGCTACGGCAGAAGGAAAATTCGGCAAGGCGCTCGATACTCGCATCGGCGGCGCGTTTGTGAATCACCGCGACGACTTCCGCAAGCTGCCGTTCACGGTCGAACTCTGGACGAAGCTCGACAGCAAAGGCTCGTACAACATCTTGTTGGCGAACGAACTGAAGTCGTCGCCGACGCACTGGGAGATCTTCTCGTCGCCCGGTTCGGGACAACTCACGGTCTACACGCCGGGTCTGGCTCCCGATCACGTCCGAGGTGGCGGCGACATCGCCGACGGGAAATGGCACTTCGTCGCGATGCAGTTCGAGCCGACCCGCATCCGCTTGTTCGTGGATGGCAAGCAGGTTGCCGATCAAGAAGTGAAGGCCAAAGACGGAGCGTTTGGTGCCGCGCTGAAGCCGGCCCAGGAAGAGTTGGCGATCGGCTCGCTAGTGGATCAGTTGATCGGCTGCGATGGAGTGATCGACGAACTGCGCATCTCGCGCGGCTTGAGTCCCATCAGCAGCGTGCCGAGCGAAACTCTCAAGGTGGACGACTCGACGATTGCGCTGTGGAGCTTCGACACGCTGACCGAGGGTGGCAGCTTTGTCGATCTGTCAGCGAACAAGCTCAAAGCGTGGCTCCCCGGCAGTGCCGATGGGATGCCGGTGTCTGCAAAAAAAAAGTAGCTGACGTGCGTGCTCGGCGCGGGTCTCCCGACCCCGCCGCCCGCTCGACCGAAAGTCTCCCGAATGGTCGTAACGGTTCGGAGCGCGCGGGAGACCTACGGTCGGGCCAAGCGGCGGGGTCGGGAGACCCGCGCCAAGCGCAGTCGGCTACGGGCAAGATCACCGGCCACTGGGGCGAGGATGCGGTCGGCTTCAAGTGGACTGAGCAGGACTCGGTCGACAATCGCTTGCAGCAGATGGACGTCGGCCGGTTCTACTCGGCAACGATCTGGACGCCGAAGGAGATGACGCTCAAAGGAATCGCCGTGCGCATCGGCGATAAATCGGAAGCGTCGGTTTTGTTCGACACGGAGTTGCTGCGGGTCGTCTGCGGTTGGAGCGGCGAATTTCTCGAATTCAATCCGGCTCGGTATGGGATCATCGGGCCACCGAAGGTTGGTAAAGAGATCGCGTTTCATTCGCCGAGACAACCGGGCTGGGCGGGAAAGGAAGGCGGAATTCGGAAGGCGGAGGGGGGAACAAAAGACAGAAGTTCCGCGTTCCCCATTCCAACTTCCGACTTCCCGAAGTTCGGCCCGCTGCCGCGCGAGTGGGCCAAATATCGTGGCCTGCATCTGCACGGCGACCGAGTCGTCTTCGAATACATCGTCGGGCCGAAACAGGTCGCCGTGCTCGAGAGCCCGTGGGTTGAGACGATCGGCGACCGTAAGTTTGTCACTCGCGAGTTGGAGGTCGCGCCGTCAGAGACCGAATTGGAATTGCTGGTCGCCGAAGGGGGGGCCAAAGTGGAACTCGTAGCGGATGCCGAGGTCGTGACGCTGAATCGTGGCGATGAAAAGACACCCATCACGGTGAAGATCGTCCCGCATGACAAGGTCGTCCGGTTGAAATTGCTGTTTCCAATCGATGCGAAATCTGCGACCTCTGTGTTGAAGAAAGAAGATCTGGAAACGCAAAGTTCGCAAAGGAGCTTGAAGGAGCTGACGCAACCGGGGCCGGCCCGGTGGACTCACGAGATCACGACGCGCGGAGTCGTGTCGGACAAGGCGGATGCGCTGGCCGTCGATACGCTCAACTTACCGTTCGACAACCCGTACAAAGCGCTGATGTTTGTGGGTGGGCACGACTTCTTCGTAGGTCAGCCTTTCCAGGCTGACCGGAATGCTTCACCAACGTCGGTTGTGCAATCGGAGTCGAGCGACATTCGGGTCAACCTAGAAAGGATGACCTACGATGCGGCGGTCTGCACTTTGCATGGCGACGTGTGGCTCGTCAGCGGCATCGATGACAAGCTGGAGAAGCTGACTTGGAAACGCTTCGCCACCGGGCTGTTTCAGCCGCTCGGATTGAAAATCGTCAAAAACGAAATCTATGTCGTCGGCCGAGACCAGATCACTCGGCTGCACGATCTCAACGGTGACGGCGAGGCGGATTGGTACGAGAACTTCAACAACGACGGGCAAGTCACTGCTAACGGTCACGAATACGTGACTTGTCTCGAAACGGATCGCGATGGCTGGTTCTATTTCCTCAAGGGAAACGCGGACGGCAAGACCGATCATGACGGCTGCTTGTTGCGAGTCTCTCCCGATGGCCAAAAGCTGGAGGTAGTCGCGACCGGGTTTCGCAATGCGAATGGTCTGGGGATGGGACTGCAACAAAGTATTCGCGGCGACGTCATCACGGTCGCTCCGCAGGAAGGGGAATGGACGCCTGCGTCGGGAATCTTCCAGGTGAGGCCTGGCCACTTTTACGGCTATGTCCCGTCAGCACATCGCCCAGAAGTCCCAAAGCGGTTCACTCAACCTTTGTGCTGGATTCCTCGATTGCAGGACAACTCGTCTGGAGGGCAGGTTTGGGTGCCACACCAGCGTTGGGGACATGATGGCCAGATGGTGTTGCATCTCTCTTACGGAACCAGCCGAGCATTTCTGTTTTTGATCGAAGAGATTTATGAAACCGATCTGGGGATCAAAAAGCCGACCGTCGAATTGTTGCTCCCGCCCGATGTGGTCGGTGACAAGTCCGTGACGCAAGGCGGCACTGTGCCCTTGCCACTGGCATTGGATTCCGGCGTGATGCGCGGACGGTTTCGAGATGCCGACGGCCAGTTGTATGTCAGCGGTCTGCGAGGTTGGGTGAGCAACGCGGCGAAGGACGGTTGCTTGCAGCGCGTCCGATACACCGGCCGGCCACTCGAATTGCCCGTGGAGTTCGAGACCTATCGCGACGGCGTTTTGCTGACCTTCAGCAACCCGATCGATGAGGTCGCCGCTGGCGATCCCGAAAACTATCGCGTCGAACAATGGAACTACCGTTGGTCCGCCGCGTATGGCTCGCCCGAATTTCAGGTCAGCAACCCGGCGCAGGAAGGTCGCGACGAGGTCGAAGTGCTGTCGGCCACGCCGATCGGAGACGGCGGTGCGCAAATGGTGTTTCTGGAATTGAAAGACTTTCAGCCGGTCGATCAGCTTTCGATTCAAATGACGTTAAAAGCGAAGGATGGCCGTCCATTAGACCGGCGTATCGACTACACCATTCACGCGATTCAGAGCAAACAGTTCCACGACAAGCCCACAGTGGCGAAACGGCGGCCAGGCCAATTGACCGAAACAGAACAAGAGCGGCTGGTTCCCGGGATTCGCTGCGAGTTCGTGGGGCAGGTTGAAAACTTGCCTCACGTGCGGCGCATGGCCGCTTGGCGATTCGAGCCGCACGAAGTTGCTGCGACTCGCGAGATCGTCGCCAACGGATTCCTCGTTGCACCTCGGCGCGGGAAGTATCAACTCTCGGCCGAGGGAAGTGGCGCGACCGAGATCTCGATCGGCGATCGAGTGGTGTGGCGATCGACGGAAGACAAGCCGAGCGACGTCGAACTCGCGCGTGGGTACAACCGACTGCGAATCGTGCAGAGTGTGGATGGAAAGCAACTCGAAAAGGCCGTCTCGTTGCGGCTGCTGTGGGAATCGGACTCGTTCGAAACGGAACCTGTTCCACCGACGGCGTTGTTTTGCGAACGACTGCCGGAATCAGTCGTGTCTCAAGAACTCGGCCGCAAACTCTTCGGTCAACATCTTTGCGCCCGGTGTCACACCGTTGGGGACGAGGTGTTGCGGTCACGATCCGCCATGCCCGAATTGCAGATCGAAGCCCCCGACCTCATCGGAGTCGGCTCGCGCCTGACTGACACTTGGATGTATCAATGGTTGCTCGATCCCACTCTCTTGCGAAGCGCCGCGCGGATGCCGCGCCTGTTCTCGGTCAACCCATCGGAAGAAGAACGGCAGCAAGCCGCGGATGTGGTTGAGTATTTGAGTTCGCTGAAACTTCCTCCGCCACCGCGTCCTCCAGTGACTCTAGCGCCGCCAATTTCCGCTCGTGATCTCGCGTTGGGGAATGCGCTGTGGGAAGACCTCGGCTGCATTGGTTGTCATCGCCGCGAGTACGACGGGAATGATCAGCCCACCGATGGACGATTCTCGTTGATCTTCGCCTACGACAAATTCGTGCCGGGTGAGCTGACGAAGTATCTATTCGAGCCGCATCGGCATTTCGCGTGGACGCGCATGCCGACCTTCGCTCTCTCTGAGAACGAAGCCAGGTCATTGGCGCACGCTGTCATCGAGTCTGCCAAGCAAGACGACAAGCGTCCGGAGCTGAGGGTTCGCCGTCCCAAAGGTGATGTGGCCCGTGGACAGAAACTTTTGGCCTCGCTCGGTTGCCGGCAGTGCCATCGCGTGTCGCGAGACGAGCCGATGCCCAAGCCGCATTTGCCGTCGGTCTTTGGGAAAGCGATCGCTCGCGGTTGCCTCGGTGGGACTGACGAGCATCGTTCGCCTCGCTCTCCTGACTTTCATCTTAAGCCTGCCGAACGGACCGCACTACTGGCACTGCTACGCGGCACAGAACGTCAGCTTGCGTCAGACACTCCGACCGATGTCTCTCGCCGCTTCGTGGCCGAATTGAAATGCGCGGTCTGTCACCCGCGAGACGGACGCGTGAGTTCGCTCCCTGAAATCCTCGCCGAAGAAGGAGCGTCCGGTCGGCCTCCGGAAGTCCTGCCGAATCTCACTTGGGTCGGTGAGAAACTGCACTCACCGTGGATTCAAACGCTGCTGGCCGGTCAGATCGCCGAACGCCCGCGTCCGTGGATGAAGCTCCGCATGCCAAGCTTCCCCGCGCGAGCAGGTCTGCTGGCCGACGGATTTGCGCGCGAACACGGACTCTCCAGCGATCCGTCGCCACGACCAAGCGTCGAACCAGACCTCGCCGAAATTGGCGAAGCTCTCGCCACGCGAGCCGGATTGCTCGACTGCCGCCAATGCCACGCGATCGGCTCGCTGCAACCCACCGGCGATAAGAGCACGCTGCTCGCTCCGGGAATCAATTTCGCGCTGACTCGTGAACGCATCCGCGAAGATTTCTATCGCCGCTTCACACTCGACCCGCCGCGCTACGATGTCACGACGAGAATGCCGAAGCTCGTCGTCGATGGCCGCACCACCAAGGTCAAAAACGTCTTTGATGGCGACGCTCGCCAACAGTTCGACGCGGTGTGGCACTACCTGCAAACAGTGCCGAGTTCGACCGCCGATCCGTAGCTAGTTCGTAGCTCCGCCTTCAGGCGGTGACTTTAGTTCCGCCTAAAGGCGGGACTACGAACGGAGCAGCGCTCTGGCTGTGATCGTGTCCGTTATAGACACCGAAGTCGGCAAACAAGTACCGCTTGAGCAGACGATAGACCCAGCTCTTCTCGGGAATCGCGTGGCCGGGGTTGTATTGCGACGTGCGGATCGACATCGCCTGTAGTTCGGCCATCGCGGTTTGGCGAGCGGTCGTGTCTTTGGCTCCGTGTAGCACGACAAGGTTGTGCAGCAGGTCGGGGCGTTCGAGCACGATGCACCCGCGTGTTGTCTTCTGGGCCAGTGTGCGGAAGTCGCGCAGGAATTCCGAGCCCATGATCTTCTCGCCCAGCGTGCGCGACTCGTCGTGGATCGACTCTTTGGCGAATTGGATGATCGGGCACGGCTCGATCCCACCCCACGGGTTGATGTGGTGGCTGATGCCGGTCGCGGCCGGGCAGAGGGCTTGGCCTTCGCCGTCGAAGTAGGCGTCGACGATGGCGATTGGCTTTTTCGCTCGCGTCTCAACGACGAACTTGCGGATTTGAAGCTGTTGTTCCGGGGTCAGGCAGAGATCGGGGCAGGCGTCGGGGCCCATCGGGCGAT
>SXGR01644414.1_pt1 | contig 20589 bp, 17 predicted proteins | sample 3174711 | NCBI WGS metagenome assembly SXGR01 (sample SAMN11356860, study PRJNA531348) | freshwater metagenome | isolation source: freshwater sample F1-60 | place: China: Fuxian Lake, Yuxi | collected 2017-12-25 | reverse complement strand
GTTGGGAACCGTCCGGATCGCTACGAACCACGAGCGCGAAAACGACGACCCAAAGCGTACGGCCTTTTGACAGAACCGCGCCCGGTCGCCCGAAAACGTTGCGGCAAAAAGTGTAACGGTTAACTACGTGCCATTCGGCTCGATAGGTGTAACATACGATTGCGTTCGCAACTGTAAACGCGACGCTCTTGCGTTCCGTGCCGCGCGCGTAATAATAACCTAAGATCAAGAGCCCGCATCGATTTCACGCAGGTTGAAGCCCCCATGGCGAATGCGTTTCCATGTCCGAATCCGATCTGCACGCATCAGTTCGGCTCTGCGGAGCTACAGACGGCGGCGCAGCTACTCTGCCCCAAGTGCGGCTTTCGCATGCAGGGTAAAGTCAAGGCGGCGCCAGTCAGCGCGAAGCCTGCCGTCGCGCCCGCTGCGACGGCGACCAATCCGTGTCCGAATCCGACGTGCACGTACCAGTTCAATATTGCAGAGCTTCAGACGACGGCGCAGCTACTTTGTCCCAAGTGCGGCTTTCGCATGCAGGGCAAAGCCGCGCCAAAGCCGGCTGCGTCCGTCAAGCTGGAAATTGCCCCTTCCGCCACGGCGATTGCCGCGCCGACGATCGCCAAGGTTGCCGTGGCGATGCCGATTTCGACGCCTGCCGAGCCGGGCGCCGCGATCTTCGCCGCAGTCGTCTCGCCCCCCAGCGCCGCGCCCGAAGCGCTGGCCACGGAGACCGTGGCAGGACCGCCAACCGGGCCGGCAATCCGATCGTTCTTCAATCCCGACAACGAGGCGGGGGCGCTCGTTCGCACGAGCACGGTGAAGAAGAAGTTCCGCTGGCTTCGCATCTTGATGCTCGTGTTCGCTTTCGGGTTCGCCGCCTGCATCGTGATCGTCGCCATCGGCATGGTTTACCTGGGCCTGAAGAGCCAGAAAGCGTTCCTTGGAGCGGGCGAAGATAACGAGGAAATCACGCATATCGTTTATGTGCGTGATACGAAGGGGGGCCAGGAGAAAGCGTATCAACTCGTCCTTGGCAAGAAAGAATGGTCGGTCGATACCGAGATCGGCCCGCGATTCGGCGCCAGCTCGGCGTGGAAGAACAACACGTACGACGTATGGTTCGCGGTCGTCGTGAAGGACTACGGCGTCGTCAAGCCGCGCGACGCCGAAATGTTGCGCGTCGCCATCGACAAGCTGGAGGGGCACTTCGAGGCGCTGGAACTGGGCGCGAAGGCCGAGCCGGTCAAGGCCAATAACCTGTTCATGCAGAAGCTCCCATTCAAGGGGCAGGTCAAGGCGGGCAACTGGCTGGGCGAGTGCTACATGTTCTTCAACAATGGCATCGCTTACTGGCTGTTCGTCTCCAGTCCTGACTGGGAACGCGTCGAGGAATTCGCGGGCTTCCTGACCCAAAAAAATCTCGGCGTTTTGAGCGAGCGGCGCGGCTGGCATGAGCAACCGCCGCCAACCGAGACCTTCACGTCGGCCAACATAAAAGTCAGCGTTACCGTTCCCAAGGGTGTCTGGGAGAAGCACAACGCCAAAGACGAAGACGAGAACGGCGAGTTGTTGCTGTTGGGCCGCTACCAGAAAGAAAAAGACAATCGCAAGAACGCGCTGATGCTCATCTACACGCACGAGAAGAAAGACAATCTAAAGGACGCGCTGAAAGGTGTCCGTGAATATCTCGACAAGAAGTTGAAGAACGAAAACGAGAACTATCGCCTCGTACACGCCGTGGAGCTGGCGAAAGGCGATTCCGTCGAGGGCAAACTGGAGGACGTCGGCGATCGCCGCGGGCAGCTCGTCGATGTCAAGCTGCAAATCAACGACGAGCCGAAGCGGTACATTCTTCTCGCGGTCATTCGGGAGCCGGACATCGTTTACGCGATCCAGTGCAGCTGTCCGTGGGAAAGCCGGCACATCTGGCGGCAAGAGTTTCTGGAGGTCCTGCGCAGCGTGCGCGTAAGGAAGGATTGATTGGCCGCTTGCGGCTTAGCGCTCGGAAGGAGCCATGCGATCGCCAAGCCGCGAACGGCGAAATGCTCAAGGGTCGCGCACCGGCGGCAGGAGAACTCCGGGAACGATCCCCGGCGGCGGCCCCGGTTCGGGCAACGGCACGCCGATCGCCTTGCCGTACTCGCGCAGCCGCGATCCCTCCTGATACAACGTCTCGGGATCGCGCACCGGCGACTTTTCCAGGACATAGGTAAAAACTCGCACATCGCGAATCGTCCACGGGATCAGATGCTCGCTGATGAAGTCCAGTCCCGGCAGTTGATACCACGGCGGCCGAACTCGCTGTTCGACGACGAGCGGTTCGTAGCCGTCCTTGACGATGCGGAAGCGGTACTTTCCGTAATAGGTGAACTGCTTGTCAGCGGGGCTTGCGCCAATTGGCTGGTTCTTCTCGTCGAAAACGATGGCGCCGCCCGCGTCGGGAAAAGGATGCGTGTTGATGACCATGCGCCGCTCGACGCAGCCGAACACGCCGGCCAGTAGCGCCAGGGCGAGCAGTCCGCTTCGCGTTGGTCCCAATCTTGACCGCATACCAGCCATCCGTTCGCACCAAAGGATCGTGAAATTGCTGTCTGAATTAAGGTCGATGGATATAACGAGAGAAGGGGCGTGCGTCAAGAGCTTCTGGTCGTGGGTCAGATTCGTGTGGTCCGGTCACTCCGTGACCGGACTACATCCAAACGGATCCACGACAGAGAGGGACAGTGCGAGGCCAACGGATTTTCAGCCAATGCCGGAAAAACGGGTGTTTGGATTCAACGAGATTGAATACGCAAGCCACACCGACGTGGGGGTCAAGCGAAGCCACAACCAGGATGCGCACGCCGCCATGCCTGCCACGGATGCCGAGCATTGGCAAGACTGTGGCCACGTCTTTCTGGTCGCTGACGGCATGGGCGCCCACGCGGTCGGTGAACTCGCCAGCAAGATCGCCGTCGATAATATCCCCCACATCTTCTCCAAGTACGTGAAAGAAGGTCCGATCGCCGCCCTGCGCCGGGCCTTCGTCGAAACGAACACGATCATCTATACCCGTGGCAAACAGAACAGCGAATTCGAAGGCATGGGCACGACCGGAATCGCACTCGTGTTGCGTCCCGAAGGAGCATGGGTCGGACACATCGGCGACAGCCGGGCGTACCGCATCCGCGGCGGCGTCATCGAGCAACTGAGCTTCGATCACAGCCTGCTCTGGGAACTGGCGCGGCGGCAGGACAAAAGACCCGAAGAACTCACTGGCATCCCGGCCAACGTCATCGTGCGCTCGCTAGGCCCGGAAGCGGCGGTGCAGGTCGATGTTGAAGGCCCGCACCCGCTCGAACAGGGGGACGTGTTTCTTTTGTGCAGCGACGGTCTGTCCGGCCAGGTCAACGATCGCGTCATCGGCGCGGTCCTCAGCGCCCTACCGCCGGGAGAGGCGACGCGCTTTCTCGTCCACATGGCGAACCTGCACGGCGGGCCGGACAACACGACCGTGATCGTCGTCCGCGTCGGCGGCAACACCGAGGTTGCCGTCCCTACGTCCGAAGCCGCCGCACCGACGGTGCCGCGCCTTGCTCTGTTGATGTATTATTTGAGCCGAGTCCCGTGGGCGTTCGCCCAGCTGGCGCTGGGTATCGTGTTGGCCGTCATCGCCATCGCGATGCACGCTACGGAAGTCACCGGCGATATCTTCGCGTTCATTGTCTCAGGAATGATGCTCCTGGGGGGCATCGTCACCTTGATGGTCCAGAACTTCCGCGAAAGCCGCGATCGATCCGCAGAGCCGGAGCAACGTATCTTGCAAGTCTATCGTCAGACGGCGTGTCCGCTCGACATCGCCGCCTACGAACGGCTCCTGGAATCGGCCAAGGCGCTGGAAACGGACATCAAGACCCGCACCTGGGAATACGATGTGAAAGCTTATCACGATCATCAAAAGCAAGCGGCGCAGCATCTCAAGCAAAACCGGATGCGCGATGCCTTCCGGGAACAGTGCCGGGCCATGCTCGTCTTGATGGAATCGGTGCATCTTTATCGCGGCCGCAGCGAGGGCTTCAAGCCGTCTTGGGACAAGCCGAAAAGTCAGCCGCGTCACTCCGACACGCAAACGGGCAAGCCAGGCGAGACGGGGAACTGACGGCGTCATGGCGCCAGTCGTTCGATCGTCCATCCCTGAACTGTCAGACGATAACGCAGCCGATCGTGCAGGCGATTGGCGCGCCCCTGCCAGAACTCGATCGCGTGCGCAATCACGCGATATCCGCCCCAATGTGCCGGGCGCGGCACCTCGGCTTCCTCGGGATACTGCTCCAGCAACGCCCGCAAGCGAACTTCGAGGAACTCCCGATCGGCAATCACTTGGCTCTGCGGCGACGCGAGCGCGCCGAGTTGGTGTCCAAAAGGGCGTGAGCGGAAATAGGCGTCCGATTCCTCGGCAGAGACTTTTTCGACACGCCCCTCGATGCGGATCTGCCTCATAAGAGGCGCCCACAACAGCACCAGCGCGGCGTGGGGATTCTCCGCCAGCTCGGCCGCCTTGCGACTGTGATAGTTGGTGTAAAACACAAAGCCGCGTTCGTCGAACCCGCGTAGGAGGACGACGCGCGCATCCGGGATGCCGTCGGCCGTCGCGGTCGCCAGCGTCATCGCGCTTGGCTCCGGCAGTTCGGCGGCTTCCGCGGCAAGAAACCACTCCGCGAATAGCGCATAGGGATTGGCGGGAAGGTCGGCTTCGAGCAGAGGTTGGTGAGAAGGAGTTGACATGGGCCAGCTTGAAAATTGGTCAAAGCGCAAGAAAATGTCCCACTGTCGAAAAACCCCGGCGTCGCCCAGTCACCGAGATCATCAAACAGCGGGACAAATCCATGATAGACGGCATTGGGAGAGAAGCAAGAGGAATAATAACTAAAGTGGATTATTTTTCTCCTGCCATTTGCTGCATTAAAAAAAATGGGTGTTTGCAGGCGACCATGAGCCACGGAACTGTAGACGTCACGCTCCGCGTGACGGATTCCTCACGCAGAACGGGAAGCTACGATCTTGAACCACGACCCACCGAGAGCCGCCTTGACATCGCGATTCGGTTCGCGTAAAAGCCCCTCCGACAAAAGCAATTCACGCAGCCGCGTGTCTCCAGCGCATGGAGAAGTGGGTCCACAAGAAGGGTGAGGGGGATCGCCGAGGCGTCCGCAAGGGCGCCTCGGTGTCATTTTGTACATAGCTTTCCTTCTCCCTTGCGGGCCGCACTGGTGGCCTTCCTGGCGAACTTCATTTCTGCGCATCCTGTCCCTGTTATTTAGATGGACTGCATTCGCAATTTCTCCTCGTCGACAACGAATACCAGATTGACGAGCTGGTTCGTGTATTCTGCCGAGACAGCCGTTTATAATGGTGTGTGCGAACGTTCCGTTGTTGCCAGAATTGTTCGAGCAAGGAGTGGAGATGAGGCGGTCGGTCGGATTATCTCTGGCGATACTCATGCTTATGGGGCTGATCGCTGTGGCGCCGTGGGTGACGCCGAAGGTACGCGCCGACGAGCGAAAGGCGCCAGCTGCCGAGCGTGCCGACGGCGTCAAAGCCATTCCCGCGCACCCGGCGCCATCGCAGTTGCTGGACAGGATTGCCGAGTTTTTTCGATGGCCGATCGTTAATTTCGCCCTCGTCACGATTGGCTTGCTCGGGCTGATCTTTGAATTCAAATATCCGGGCACGACGTTCCCCGGCTCGGTGGCGGCGCTTTGCTTCGTGCTGTTCTTTTGGGCATATTCGTTTGTCGGCCAGTTCACGCTGCTGGCGATATTCCTGTTCTTGCTTGGCCTGGTGCTCCTGGGGCTTGAGGTCTTTGTCGTGCCCGGATTGGGCTTCACGGGCGTCGGCGGCGCGGCGCTGATGTTTACTGGTCTACTCTTGGTGACGCTCGAACATTGGCCTGGCGATTCGGAAGAATGGGCAAACGTCAGCGCCAGTTTCGGGGGTCTGACTATCGCCCTGGCGCTTGCCGTCGTGGGTTCACTCGCCCTGACCTGGTCGCTGCCGAACATTCCGCTCTTCAAACGCATGGTTCTGACGCCGCCGAGCGAGCAGGCCGAAAGCGCGACGGTGTTGTCGCTGTCGAACAGCGGCACCATCGCGCTCCTGGGCGCGATGGGCGTGGCCGTGACGCCGCTCAGGCCGGCGGGCAAGGCCCAGTTCGGCGAGCAATTTCTCGACGTGATCTCCGACGGAGATTACGTGCCGCCGGGCGGCCGGGTGCGCGTCGTCGAAATCGAGGGAACGCGGATTGTCGTCAAAGAGATCTGATGTCGTTTAGCCCAGGTCGTAGACCCGCGCGGCTCTGCGAGCCGCGGCTAAACGTTGGAGTAACACCATGTTGCCTCTTTTCGCGGACGGCATGATCCCCTGGGCCGATTATCGATTGTGGATGGTCCTCATTGGCTTTGCCATCCTTGGCGCCGGGATCATGTTCCTGCTCATCTTCTTGAGCTTCCTCAATCTGTGGGTGCAGTGCGTGCTGACGGGCGCCGACATCAGTATCTGGAGCCTGTTGTGGATGAAACTGCGCAAAGTGAACTTCGAGATGATCGTCAAGCAGAAGATCGGCATGGTCCAGGCGGGCGTCAAGGTTGCGACTTCTCAGATGGAAGCGCACTTCCTTGCGGGAGGCAACATCGAGAAGACCGCCCTGGCCGTCATCATGGCGCATAACGCGCACATCGACCTCAGCTGGGAGACGGCCGCCGCCATCGATTTGGCCGGGCGCGACGTGCTCGATGCGGTGCGCACCAGCGTCAATCCCAAGGTCATCGATTGCCCGAATCCGGACAAGGGCAAGGCCGTCCTGGAAGGCGTGTGCAAGAACGGCATCCGCCTGAAAGCGCGGGCTCGCGTCACGGTGCGCACCAAGCTCGATCGTCTGATCGGCGGCGCCACCGAGGAAACCATCGTCGCACGCGTCGGCGAAGGCATCGTCGCCGCCATCGGCGCGGCCGAGAATCACACCGACATCCTGGCCAACCCGCATCGCATCAGCGAAGCGGTCCTGAAGAAGGGGCTCGATTCGCAGACGGCCTTCGAGATCGTCTCGATCGACATCGCGGAACTTGATGTTGGCGACAACGTCGGCGCCCGCCTGGCCGCCAAGAAAGCCAGCTCGGACCTCAGCGTCGCGCAGGCCCAGGCCGAAGTACGCCGTGCCGCGGCCGTGGCGCGCGAGCAGGAGATGAAGGCGCTCGTTGAAGAGAATCGCGCCAAGGTCGTCCTGGCCGAGGCGGAAGTGCCGCTCGCCATGGCCCAGGCGTTCCGCGACGGCAACCTCGGCGTGGGCGAATACTACAACCTCAACAACGTCAAGGCTGACACGAGCATGCGCAATGCCATTGCCTCGGCAGGTAATAATTCGGACAGCAAGGACGGCGTCAAGTAATGCTCCGTTTAGCGCTCGCTGGTGCGTTCGGAAGCGGCAACTAGGCGGATTGAACATGGACCATCTCGACAAACTGATCCCGCTGGCGATCCTCGGCGTCGTTGCTGTCTTTTTCGTCGCGCTGTTGCGTCGGGCGACCCGCACTGAACTTGCGCGGCCGGCGGTACCCATTGCGGAGCCGATGCCCGTGGTCGAGCCAAAAGCCGTCGTAACGCCGCCGCCGCTCGTCGTCGCGCCCGCAAAGCCGAAGAAACGGAAACGTGCGCCCATCATTCCGGCCGCTACAAGCTCGCCGCCGCCAACGACGATCCACAAGGTGCTCGGCATGCTCAAGGACAAGGACGCGCTCGCGACCGCGTTTCTGCTGCGCGAGATTCTCGACCAACCCACCGCGCGCCGCCGATGACCCGTTTAGCGTTCGCACGGCGTCGCGCGAACGCTAAACGGTCCATCAGCGCGGCCGCAATTCCACACCCTTCAAATCGAGCAGCGCGCCGCGTATCACTCCCTCGCCACGGATGACGATCTCGTGCCGCCCCGCGGGAATGCGCAAGCCGCCGATGCTCTGCATTTGATAGGCGTCCCACGAGCGCGTGCTGACCACCTTGTGCGTGATTTTTTCGTTGCCGCACTGGATCGACAGCACGTTGCCCGCGCTGTCCGGGGCACAGGCGTAATCGAGCCAGACGCTGAAGGTTGTCTCCTTCGCCAGTTCCACCGTCCAGATCACGTGGTCCTCCGGCTTCGACCAGTAGCCGAGATTGCCGTGCTGCTTTTCGAGAACGAGCGACGGCCCATAGATCGCGCCGTTCGTCGGCAGAAGATGCAGCCGGCCATCCTTGCCGGGCGTGAGCGTCTTGGGTTCGTTGCCGGGAAACTCACGTCGCTTCGGCGTCGGCAGATTGGCGCGGACATGGGCGATAAGGTCGGCCATCTCTTGCGGCGACAGGTCCTTTTCGAGGCCTTCGGGCATCATCGATTTGCCGGTGCTTTCGAGCTCGTCGATCTCGTTGCGCAGGAGTTGATGCTGTTTGCCGTCGGCGGCGGTGAGCGTGATCGACGTGCTGGTTTCGCTGGCGAGAATGCCGGTGACGACAAGGCCCTTCTTGGTGGCGGCGACGTACTGAATGTAACGCGCTTCGGCGGCGCGATTGGGATCGAGAATCGCGCTCAATAGGCCTTCGACCGACTTGTCGCCGATCGACGCGAAGTCCGGCCCGACGTTCTGGCCGACGTCGCCGAGCTTGTGGCAAGCGGCGCACGATTTCGCGAACAGCTTCGCCCCGCGCGCCGCGTCGCCTTTCGACGGCATGCGCAGCCAGTAGTCATCGACGATCTTGCCGCGATCGGTTGAAGACGCCGTGGCGAAGATCGCTTTGGCCGCGTCGCGAATCTCGGCGTCCTTGTGCAACAGCAAACGCTGCCGGCGGACGGCGTCGATCTCCTGGGCGGGGACTTGCTTCTGCCTGATCGCTTCGAGCGTCATCTTCGTCCAGAGCGGCCGGGCGAAGAGCGCGTCGAGCACCTGCCCGCGCAGTCCAGGGCTGTAGCTCTTCCAGGGCGTCAGCAGCAAGCCCGGCGTGCGCGGATCGAAATTGCGCGTCAGCTGGGTGATAACTGCCAACTGCACTTGATCGGGCGTCTGCGGCACTAGCAAAGCGAGCAGAATCTTGTGCTCAGCGCGGTCATCGCCGAGGCCTTGAGCCAACAAGCGGATTGCAACGAAGCGCTCGCTGATCCGTCCGTCGGGATCTTTGGTGATTTTCACCGCGTGATCGTGGATTTCCTTGAGACGAGCAAGAGTCTTCTTGGTCTCATTCTGGCCCGCGCCTTCGAGAAGCTTCGCGAGGGATAGTTCGTTTTTCTCGGCAACATCGAGCATTTCCGCGACGGACGAAAGCTGCTGGGCGACGGGTTGCTTTTCTTGCCCGCCCAACTGGCGGACGAGCAGGCGTGAGGCATCGAGCGGGGTTCCATACACTTTTGCCAGGCGCACCATCGGGCCGAATAATGGGGCCGGAATCTCATCAAGCGGCAACACTTCGTTAAGGAACGTCTGCCAATTTGCCGTCGAGATCGAACTCAGCCCGGCAGCGAGGATGTAGGGATTGTTGGCGTCCTCGCGCAGGATTTGCACGAGGCGTCTTGCCGCGATCTGCTCATCTGCCGCTCCCGCTTTCGGATAGGTCGCGAGCAAGCTGTAGGCCAGCTGCTGGCGAACCTGTTCGTTCCGCTCTTTCTCGAATTCCAGCGTGGAGAACTGGCGAAGGCCGTAAATCTGCTCAGCGAGAGCGATGGCATGCTTGCGAACGGCGGGATGGGGATCAAGCAAGAAACCTCGCAATCCCGCGATGTCGCCCAAGTCAAGAAGGTCCCAGTTAACAAACCCGACGGCGCGGTGGTAATAAAGAGCATGCAATCGGGCTTGCGGCGATTTCGACTGCTTGAGCATGGCGTCAATGGCTTGCCACACCTTCGCGGCTCGGCCGACGGTGGGAGATTCTTTGTGCAGGAGCAGCTGATGTGCCGCATCGCGAACCCACCCGCTCGGATGCTCAAGATGCTTCACCAACTCCTCCATCTTCATAGCGTCCAACCGCGGAACTTCGCGTGGCTTCGTCCCCTCCGGATAAACGCGATAGATGCGTCCCTTGTCGTGCCCCGCGCGTAGATCGAGCTTCTTCTGCCAGTCCTTGGGGATCCACTCGGGGTGTTCGATGACGTAGCGGTACATGTCGGCGATCCACAACGCGCCGTCGGGGCCGACCTGGATCAGCGCGGGGCGGAACCAGTTGTCGCTCGACGCCAGGAACTCCGACGTCTGCTCGTCATCCGCGCGCTGACTCGTGAACGTCACCCCCTTGGGCTTCATGATCTCGCGATGGATCAGGTTGTGCACCGGCTCGCTGACGAACATGTTGCCCTCGAACTCCTTGCCGAACAGCGTGTCGCGATAGATGATCGTGCTGCACGCGCTGGTGAAGTGGTTGAGCGCGGTCGGCGTGTTGAAGCGCGGCAACGGCTTCGAGATCGGGAACACTTGCGCGGCGCCGGGCTTGACGGACACCGGCACCTTCGGATCGGGATAGAGGACGTGCGGGTTGCGCTTGAGGTAGTGATCGTCGAGGACGTAGTGGAACATCGGGTTGGAGTTGTTGTTGCCGAACCAGTTGCCCCAGTCGTCCCGGCAGCGTCCGAACTGCGATTGGCCGGACTGGGCCTCGAATTCGCCGGTCTCGACTTTCAGGCGGAAGTCGCGGCCGCGGATGTCGACGAGCTTGCCCGTCTTGATCGACTTGACGACACCGCCGGAGTCGCCGTTGGCGCCGTAGATCCAGTTGTCGATGCCCCACGTTAAACCGTTGACGCGGTGCTGCTGATTGCCTTCCTTGAAGCCGGTGAAGAGAATTTCTTTCTTGGTGGCCTTGCCGTCCTTGCCGACCTCGGCGTAGAAGATGTCGGGAGCGCAGGTAACTAAAACTCCCTTGCCATAGGGAAAAACACCTGTGGGAAAGCCGAGGCCGTCCATGAAGACGGTCATCTTGTCGTAGGGGCCGTCGGGCCTGGTTTTTTCGAGGTACTTGATCTTGCCACCGGGTTTGCCTTTGCCGTCGAGGCCGAGCGGGTAGTCGCCCATCTCGACGACCCAGAACTTGCCGTCGGGCCCCCAGGCGAAGGCGATGGGGCTATTGACAAGCGGCTCGGCGACCATCAGTTCGACCTTGAAGCCGGGGCGAGTTTTGATGGCCTTGAGCGCGTCCGTGGGGGAGAGGGGACCAGGCTTCATCGTGAAGGGCTGGGCCACGACAAGGGCCGGAAGAAACGCAAAGAGGACAGCAGCCGGAACGATTGATCGCATGGGAGCATCTCCGGAGAGCGAAATTGGCGTGCATCGATGGTAATCGATCGGAGGGCCAAGGTAAAGAAGGGGACATGAAAAAGGCGTCCAGCGCGAAGCGCGGGACGCCAAAGGAAAAGCAAGGGCGGGCTTGAACGTTGGTCAAATCTATGGAATGTCGACTGGGTTTCCGTCATCATACTTGCACAAATGATACCACACCAACGGATCGACATTGTAGGCTACGCCGCGGACCACGCCGTCCAGAAAGACGATGTTGCAGGCGCGGGCGTGAACAGAGCCGAATTTGCCCTCGCAATTGGTAGATTGGCCGGTAATCATTGCCGGGACGCGTGAGGGGCTTACCGACCCGAAATTATCGCCTCGGGACCAGATGACCGCGTCGTTATCCCAGCCGTTGACCCAGCCTTGGTCCTGATTACAATCGGAAAGGCCACTTCGGGCCCGTGCCGCTAGAAATTTTTCGCCGATCATGACGACATTCGAGGCACCATCCTGAACGCCTTGGAAATTCCTGCGGGCGGAACTCCACCGCTCCGAAGGTACGATGGCGCCATCGAAGGTATTGTTCGTCGCATTGTAAGTCACGCTGCCCATGTTGCCCCAGGTTCCGCCGTTGGCCGCGTAGTCGTTCGCAGCGCGAACGGTCCAAGGGGCCGCATAGGGGGTGCTGATAATTCTCGGAGGTCCCATCGCGGGGCAAAAGTAGACCGCCACGGGCGTAGCGGGCACCTCAGCATCCTGTGCCGACGGCAGGCTCCACAGCGGGAACTGTTCGAGATAGGGGAGGAGTTGGTAGGCCCAACCCAGGGTTTGACTTTGAAAATCCGCGGGCGATCCGCCCACCATGTCGCGCGTGTACCACGACCAGTTGCCGCCGCCCGAAGGAAACGCCTTGAGCGCATCATGATGCTGGTGGAAAGCCAAGCCGATGTTCCTGAGGTTGTTGAAGCATTGGATGCGAGCGTTGGCCTCGCGCACCTTCTGTACGGCGGGAACCAGAATGCCTATCAAGATCGCGATGATGGCGATCACAACCAGTATTTCGACCAGCGTAAACGCTCGTCGCGATCTCGGTCGTAATGGACTCATGACAAACCTCCGATCAGATAACGATGAAATGAAAATTAAGGACAAAAATCAGAACGGGGCGGCGTGGCCGGCTGGAAAATGGACCATTTTGAATTCCTCATCGCTGTGCCAAAACACAACGTGGCCCCGCAGCACGTAGCGCCGCCCGTTTTTACCAATCTTTTCGTAGGCCAGCACCTCGGCCTGGCTGGCATGGGGTTCCGCGCCCCACAGGATCACATATTTCTGGCCATCGTCCGGCGAGCGCAGAACCTTGTCGATTTCGCCCACATCCTTAAGGTGAGGGGTCAGCTCGTCAAGATTGGCCGGCGGCCGCTTCAATTGCTTGGTTGCTTCGCTGTAGGCATCGAAAATCGCCCTCAAGTTTTGTGGGGACTCAGGCGCGTTCTTGGCGTTCGGTCTGCTGCATCCCGAGGCCGCGACAATCGCCCCCGCGCAAATACCCAATGCGAAGCTGAAACGCCACACGCATTTTCCTCTTTGGCTGGAGCCACATGCGGATCAGCCAATCACATGTGCCACGCCTGAAACCTCTATGTAGTACGTTGTTGGCACAATAAGAGTTTGCGGAACTTAGAGCCAGTTGCAAAATCAATCTCGCTTCTACTTTGGATTGCCGTACAAGGCATGCAAACTCCAAAGGCAAGCGAAGAAACGTGCAATTTGACGTTTATTCTGCAACTGAGGGTTAGCTCGTTTTTTATTATACCTCAAACGGTTGGGTTTTGCCAAAAATTCCGAAAAAGGCAGCAGCATGCGAGAAGCGAAAGCTCCTGACGCGGGTACGCGCCAGATTGCAATCTCTGCAGTCGTCAGAAAAATCGCAGAGCGTCATGAATCGGCTTCATCACCTACTGCCCGTTGCCATTACGGCCGAGATCGTTACGTCCGTCTTCGGTTGAAGCGTGAATGGAGTTTATCTTATCTGGTCAAGGCGTTGCGAGAACACGGAAAATTGACGATTGGATGCGTTGGTTACGAAATCGCTAGAAAAGAGGACGCACCGATCCCAGCTTGATTCTCTGTGAAGCTGTGGCGTTAGGCCGCTCTGGCCACGATCGTGATACCGTAGCGATCCGCCAGGGCGACCGTCTCGGCCTGGTCGATGATGATGGTCTTGTCTGCTTCGACGGCCAACACCCTGGCCCCGGCCTTTTTCATGGATTCGATGGTGGTGCAGCCGATGGTCGGCACGTCGAAGCGCATGTCCTGCTGAGGCTTGGCGACCTTGACGACGACGACGCCGCCGCGTGGACAGAGTTGACCGGCGCGAAGGATCGCCTGGTCGGTCCCTTCTATGGCTTCGACGGCGAGCACGGCTTTCTCGCGCACGGCCACGCTTTGACCGACGTCGAGCCGGCCCATTTGCTTGGCCAGTTCCCAGCCGAAGGCGATGTCCGCTTCTTCCTTGGACGAAGGGGCACGCCTGGTCAAGAGTCCGATTTTCACGAGCAACTCCGGGCAAAAGTCCAGTGCCGACGCGAACGACATGCCGTCCTTGGCGAATTCGTCGATCACGCTGAGCAGAATCGTATCGTCCTTGTTGTCCCTGCGCCGGCTGAAAAACCAGGTGCGAAAGGCGCGCCAGTCGGGAAGATAGCGCCACAGGCGATAGGGGGAGTTCATTTTGACCTTGTGGATCTTCCCCGCCATGACGATTTCTTTGACGCCCTCACGCTTAAAACAGCGGATCATGCGGCCAAGGCGCGCGAGGCCGGCCCAGTGGAAACGATCGACCAGACCGACAAGTTCCGCCGGCGCTTCATCGGTGATGCCGACGCAGACGACCGGAATGCCGAGCTGGCGCGCTTTTTCGGCAAAGAGGATCGGAAAGCGACCGCTGCCGGCGAGCAGACCGACGGGGGCTGGTGGAGCGGCAAGGTTCATGTTTACTCCAGCTGGTCTTGAAGGATGAACAAGAGAAGCGCCGATTCATCCTTCATCCAGCTTTACGGGCTTCTTCGGGCACGTCGTCGACGGTCTGTAGATCGAGTTCCTTGAGGATGTGCAGCAAATCTCGGCGCATGCTGGGCAAGCGGCGCAGGCAGGCGACGATGCGAGCGGCATCGCGTTCCTCGAAGGCAGGGTAGAGGAACATGCGCTGGCGCGCCGGTACGTCACGGAAGACGCCGGTCTTGGCGCCTATCATGACGGCGTCGCCGACCTTGACGTGATCGGAGATGCCGGCCTGGCCCCCCATGCCGACGTAATTGCCCGTGCTCGAGGAACCGGCGATGCCGCCCTGGGCGGCGATGACATTGTGCTTGCCGATCTGACAGTTGTGGGCGATCTGCACGAGATTGTCGATCTTGGTGCCGTCGCCGATAACGGTGCTGCCGAAAGCGCCGCGATCGACGCACGAGCCCGCGCCGATTTCGACATCGTTGCCGATCACGACCGTGCCGAGTTGAGGTACCTTGACGTGCCGGCCTTGTTGGAAGCGGTAGCCGAAGCCATCCGCGCCGAGCACGGCATTGGCGTGGATGATTACCCGATCGCCCAGTGACGTATCGTCATAAAGGACGACGTGGGGGTAGAGCGTGGCATCGTCGCCGATCTTGCAGTTATTGCCGACGACGACGCCGGGATTCAGCCGGCAGCGATTGCCGATCGTCGTGTTCGCGCCGACATGCACGTTGGCGGCGATCGACGGGTCGGCGCCGATGACGGCGCTCGGATGGACTAATGCAGTTGGATGGATGCCCGTCGGCGCGGGAGCCGTCTTCCCTTGCAGATGTTGCACGATCGTGACGAACGCCATCAACGGGTCGGCAACCTGAATGAGCGTCTTGCCCGGCACGTTCAAATCCATGGGAGCAACGGCGGCGTCCGCTTTGGAAGCGTTCAGCCTGGCGACGAAGTTGCGTTTTTCGATGAAGGTAATGTCGTCGGCCTGGGCCTCATCGAGCGTGCGCGCCGACTGGATCGCGCGGCCAGCGTCTCCCACGACCACGCCGCCCACGAGTTCCGCGAGCTGCCGAACGGTGATTGCCATGCGAGGGTCCTTTCGTCCATGATTGCCAGGTCGGCGTGAATCGTTAGGCATCGTAAGAAATCGCCCGTTTTCCCACAAGCGGAGTTTGCCCGCGCGGCGCTGACGGCGCATCGGCCCTGCGCCCGGACCTACCACGAAAACCGGCTCAATGCGAACGGACGCCAACCTCAAGCAGCTTTGGATTCGTCGGGACGAGGTTTCACTTCGGGTGACATGGGAAACAATTCTGGCACGGCCCCCGCGCTCCAGGCGATGCCGGCAATCTCGAAGAACGCCCGCAGAAAATCGGTCGACCGAAGCTTGGACCCGCGTACCTCACGCCATTCCTCCAGCACGTACTCGAATATGGCCTGCCGCGGTTCGAGTTGCTTCGCCTCACGCCACAGCCGCAGCAGACGCGCGATCAATTCGACATCGAAGATCCAGCGCGACGCGAACGGCGTCGCAAAAGCGCGCCGGCACTCGGCACTGGCGCGGAAGAGCTTGGCGCCGCATTGGGTGTCGTGAATCGTCAAACCCAATACCCGCGATGCTGCCCAACAAAAAGCCTTCCCCAACACCTGCCGATAATAACGCCGCTCGATCGAATGACCCAGGAGCGGCAGCCGGCAACCGATGACGAGTTGACACGGCACGCGCCGGTTGAGAATGTCGCAGAACTGCGGGATGACGCTCAACGGCGTCGCCAGGTCCGCGTCGAGAAAACCGACATAGGCAGCTCCACCGTCGAGTGCGCTCAGGACGCCGCGGCGCACGGCCTCTGCCTTGCCGCCGTTGCATGGCAGGTCGAGGATGTCGATGCGCTGATGCCCGTGTCGACACAGGTCGTGCAGGAGATCGATCGTATTGTCGGTGCTGCCATCGTTGACAAAAAGGAGCCGGCAGGTTGGATTCGACTCGACGAACCGCACGAACGCCGCCGCGTCGAGCCGCAATGCTTCGTTGTAACAGGGAATGACCATCGTGCAATCATGGGTCATGATGATGGCGTACTGCTCTTGGTAACGGCTGGCAGTCCAAACGGGACGAAGAGGTGAATATAACGAAAGGTCGAAAACGCCACAAGCGGAGAAACACGGGCGCACTCAACGCGCGTGTGCCGCGGTCCTCTTCAGCCTCAGGCGGCGCGCCGGTCGTCGCGCTCGGCGGGGGCTGTGGTATGCACCGCGCCTGTCGCCAAATCCTCGTGACGCAGCAACATTGTCCAGACGACGAGCGTGACGATCGCCATCGTATCAATCTTGTACGACAGCACGAGCTGATTGAGATCCCCGGTGAGGAATTGACGACCCAGATACACCACCATGCCAATCCAGGCGATCAATGCCCAGCGCCAGCGATCTGGAGTTTGCGCGGTGAGAAGGTTGAGAAACACCAGATATACGCATGGCAAGACCAGGATCAAGTGCTGCTTCCAGCACGACGGCGAGAGCAGTGCGCATAGGCAGCAAATAACTGCCCAGTCGCAGACGAAGTTTGTGCGCGTCTGCGTCCGATTCCAGGCGGAACGGGTCAACCAGAGAAATCCAAGCCCCAGCATGGCAAGAATGCCTTGTACGGTGTGATAAGCCGTGTGCTGCGAAAGATTGCCGAACTGAATAAAGCCAGGATGTTGAAGGTGCAACGGATGCTCAGGGGGATAGGTTTCGAGCACCCGTGCGAGGGCAGCGTGGATCGACAGGTTGTAATTCACGGGAGGCTCGCGATCCAGGAGCGATGGATAGGCTTGTTTCGCCGCCTTGATGCGCGCGATCTCCGCGTACCATTGTTCATGGGCGCGCCGATTGGCATCCCAGCCGAGGTGCAGCGCCGGCGCCGCACACCACAGGAGCATGAAAACGATCATGGCCGCCGCGGCACGCCACTGTTTCTGCCAAAGCAGAAACGGCAAACACAGAAGCGGCACGACCTTGTAAGCCACGGCGGTCGCCAGCCAGAACCCCGCCTGGATCGCCTTGCCGCGCTGTAGCGCCCAGATCCCCAATGAGAGCAAGAATAGCAATATGATCTGCAGCCCGCACTCATCCAGATCGCGCAGTAGATAGGGGAGCACGAGGAACACCGCGCACAGCCCGGCGGCGCGCGGGATGGCCTCCCCAGTCCCGTCCGAGCGATCGCCTAGACGGGCCCAGATTCGCCAGCAGACGATCAACAACACCAGCGAGATCACGTAGCAAATGAAGCGCGTCACTCGATAAGGCGCGAGGGCCAGACTCATGTTCATCAAACCGCGCGCCGGCAAATAATGATCCCGGCCGACAATTCCCGCCAGATACGCCTCGCCTATGTTGCGATGACAGAGAAAATCATTGTCCCGCACGGCGATCGCAATAACACCTTCGACCACCGCTATGGCGGCCAGAATACCAAGCACCGTCCAGTGCACGCGCGGCGCCAGGTACCAATGCCGGGGCATTGTCTGTGAGTCAACTCCCACGATTCACCATCCTTGGTGATGCAAACGATTGATTACTCGTCTTGAGCAGGATGCGCCGTTTCCATCGACCCCGTAAGAATGACAAACGGGGCAGTGCCTTGAGGGGACTTCGGAATGTTTGGCTACATCGGGAGGGATGATAACCTTCACACGCGATTTTGCATACACCAATGCATCGCCAGCAGTTCAGCATGGCGCAATGGCCTACGAACTTGGGCTAGACCCGTTTTGCGCATGATGATACATCGCTCCTGCGAACCGCGTTTTTTCGCAGGAGATACGGTCATGAAGAATATTCTCGCACTCGTCGGCCTGGCCATCGTGCTCTTCGTTGGACTGGGTTGGCAGTTGGGTTGGTACAAGGTCGCCACGGAGCCGACCGCGGACGGGCATCGCAAGATCAATGTCGATCTTGACACCAAGAAGATCACTACCGACATCAAAACGGGGACGCAGAAGGTCGGCGAGGTGATCCATCCCGACTCCAAGGGAACACCGGCCACCCCCGCGAAAAAAGTCGAGGATCAGGCATCCGGCCTGCAGATCAATCCTGACGGCAGCGCGACGCTCACTTTTCCGAAGCTCGAGATCAAGACGGGACAATGACAGCGCGATACGCCATGTCGCTGACGCTTCGACCCGAGCGCTAAACGGCAAGCGGAATCCGTAGCATCGCCAGCAACGCATCTGCCGCCGTGCGCGCAAACTCCGCGTCGTTGACGTGCAAATCCAGTTCGATCACCTTTACTTGCGGTCCGACCCAGTTGCGGATGCTCTGGAACAGGGCCCGATCCGCCTCCGGCCACCAGAATGGCTGTCCTTCGCGATCGATTGCCGACACGCCCTTGAGAGGTAAGAGAATCGCCGTCGGCCCCTTCGCCGCGCTTGCCTTCTCGGCAATCTCTTTGCCGAGCCTGTCGTTCTCCGCGGGGGTGGTGCGCATCAACGTCACGTTGGAGTTGTGGACGTAGAACTTACGGTCCTTGAACTTTTCGGGCACGGTATCGCGCGGGCCGAAGTTGACCATGTCGATGGCGCCGACGGAGATGACTTGCGGGATGCCGCGCCGCGCCGCCGCGGTGAGACGATCCGGGCCGGCGCCGAGGATGCCGCCGACGAGTTCGTCCGCGAGCTCCGTGGTGGTGATATCGAGGACACCCTGGATGATACCGTCGTTGATGAAGGCTTCCATGGTCATGCCGCCGGTCCCGGTCGCGTGGAAGACGAGCACCTCGTAGCCGACGGTCTCGATCTGCTTGCGTGCCGCCTCGACACAAGGGGTGGTGACGCCGAACATCGTCGCGCTGATGAGTGGTCTATCGTTTGCCGCTTGCGGCTTGGCGTTCGCGTGGCGCCGCGCGAGCGCCAAGCCGCAAGCGGCCATCCCCGCCATGGCATGCGCCGCGTTCGTCAACACCGTTCGACTAATCCGATTGATGCCCGAAATATCGACGACGGAGTACAGCATCATGATGTCGCGCACGCCGACGAACGACTTGACCTGCCCACTGGCGAGCGTCGAGACCATGAGCTTGGGCACGCCGAACGGAAGGGCCCGCATCGCCGCGGTGCCGATGGTGGTCCCCGCGGAGCCGCCCAGGCCGAGGATGCCGTCCACCTTGCCTTGGGTGTGCAGCTCGGCGACCAGCTTGGCCGCTCCTTTCGCGGCGAGCTCGACCGCCTGGCCGCGATCGTTCGCCTTGACGACAGCGTTCAGTGACGAGCCGGCGGCAGCGAATATTTTTTCGCGCGCGATGTCGGGCGGGAACTGCGGCGGCGCCAGAACGCCGGCGTCGATGACGAGCGTGTCGAGCCCTTGCTGCTTGAGCAGGTCGCGCACGAACTGAAACTCGACGCCCTTGGTGTCGAGCGTGCCGAGGAGGAGGATGGACATGGTTACTCCCCCGGCATCACGAAGAAGTCCGACACCTTGCAGCGGAAGTCAGGCACTAACTTCAAGCCGGCCACTTCCTCGTCGCGTTCCAATACGACAGGCTCCCGATTGGGCATGAAGATCGTCAGCGTCTCGTCCTCCGGATCGAGCAGCCAGGCCATGGCCACGCCCTTTTTCAAAAACTTGGCGATACGTTTGAGCATTCTGCCCATGCGATCGTTCGGCGACGTGACCTCGACAATAAGCTTCGGCAGACGCTTGGGCCATTTCTTTTCGAGTTCCTTGAGTTTGCGGTTCTCAAGATAGACCGAAATGTCAGGCCCGCGAACGCTGTCGGGATCGCGTTCAAGAACCAAGCCTGCGTCGTTAGAAAGAACGTAGCCTTTTTTTCGCTGGAACGTGAAGTTGCTGAGTAACCGAACGCCATTCGAACATACTGCGCCGTGAAGTTCGCCGGGTCGAGACACTTTCACTACCTCCCCCGCTTCGAGTTCGAAATGTCGATCGCGGTTCCTTGGCTCGTTAACGAAGGCATAGAATTCTTCGGCCGTCATCAGCTTGGTAAGAACGATTGGCATATCGTCGGTCCTTGGAATGGAGAGACAAACCCTCCCTCTCATTATTGCTTCTGTTATCGATTTTTGCACCTCCTTTCGTGCGAATGGCATAAAATCTCGGATGTTAGCCGCCTCCCTCGCTTGCGCGTCGGGCTAACATGGGACGTTCGACGGAGCCGGTTCATGAGCCTCATCGCGCGCGACGACATTCTCAAATTTTTGAATGCTCAGGTGAAAGCCGGCAAGCCGATTGTCGGCGGCGGCGCGGGGACCGGCATCTCCGCCAAATGCGCCGAAGCGGGCGGGATCGATCTGCTCATCATCTACAACTC
>SXGR01661554.1_pt1 | contig 20593 bp, 11 predicted proteins | sample 3174711 | NCBI WGS metagenome assembly SXGR01 (sample SAMN11356860, study PRJNA531348) | freshwater metagenome | isolation source: freshwater sample F1-60 | place: China: Fuxian Lake, Yuxi | collected 2017-12-25 | reverse complement strand
TTCGTGGTGAACAAAGCCTTTCAGCTCCGAGGCGAGTCGGCTCTGATTCCAGCGCGTGTCGCCTTGTGGGCCGAAAAACACCGCGCGCTGGTTGTTATCCACGCCATGAACAGTGTAGCCCTGCCCCGCGAAATAAACGCAAACTTCGGAGCCGATTAAGCCCGAAGAGCCAGTGACGAGAATAGATTTTGCCATTAAGGAAAGAAGAGTTATTCAGACTAATCAAGCAGCAGAGGCCAGTTGATTTTTAGACCCACGAGTGTAGGCGGGCAAAAAAATTTTGGCATCGGGGCATCCTTCTGCGTATTAATTAATCTGATCCTTAATCTTCAGCTCGAACGTGGTGCTTTCGCTCAAGCTGGTAAATTTCTATTATGAACTCGATATCTACCGCTGCAGTGTTGCGCTCTCAGGAGCGGCCTACGCTTAGGATTCGGTCTTGGCTGTCGCGTGGGTTATGGCTGGCGCTTTTAATCATTGGGCCAATTTTTCCAGCTCATCGAGAATTGTTTATTGCTTCCCCAGTCTTGGCCGCCGCGGAGGCGAAAATTAAGATTACGATCTTGGCGAGTACGGATGCCCGCGGGGAGCGGGTTGGGTTTTTACACGGAGAATATTCGATCGATGACGGTAAAAACTGGACCGGCTTTTGTTATGAGGAAAACGCTGGATCATCCGCTACGCGCTCCGTCAGCTTCAAAGTAGGCGCGGCAGGCTCAAAGGCGCTGGTGCGAGTCCGAGTTGCCTATCGCGGTGGGGTCGCTGGGGATGTTGATTTCAGGGGCGAGGCTATCCGCTGGACGGATACCTGGAGCAAATGGGAAGAGCCTCCGTCTAAAATTGCGATTACTACTATTATAACTCCATCCGGCGGGGCACGCTAGCGGTGAGCTGCGCTAGGTCAGTTTTTCTGCGGCTGCTGATCTTTTGCGCCAAGTATCTGCGAGGTCCCAAAAGACGGTTAGGCTGAAAATTTGAAGCAATGGATAGATAGGCCAGAAAGTTGAAACGGCGATGACTGGAAAAGATGTTACGTGAACAATCGCGTTAATCAGACAATAGGCGAAGCTGCCGCCGAGTGTAGCAATTGAGAGCACGAGGGGGAAGGTGAGTTCGCGGTTTCTGGCGAGTTGCGTGAGCCGCACTAAAAATAGTGCTCCAGCGATAAAGAAAAGCCCTTGGATAATACGCCCGAAGGCTAACCCAATTTTTTGTAGAAAATTAAGCTTCCAGGCATCAAGCGCGAGTTGATTAGGGAGAATTAAGTTGGTCGCATCAGCCCCAGCGGAGACGCGATCGTGCGAAATGTCGCGGAAAAGACGGAGATCATTATCGTCGCCAATACTCGGCAGGGTGTGGGCATTGAATGATTGATAGCAGACGACAAAATTAAAAAAAATCCCACTCGTGCGTAGCACCTCCGCAGTTTGGCCCGCTTGCCATCTTGGGAGGAAGCCGCTGCGCCTAGGGTAGGCGGGCAAGCGGCCTTCATCACAGGCGCGGTTGATGTCATCAGCCATTTTTTGATAAAAAGTCATGGCCTCTTTCGCGTCGTGGCAAAACCCGGCGGCGGCTACGGTGTCACGGAGGGCCCACGTCATCCAGCCGCCGCCGATTTGGCGTTCTGCCGCGGGTTGCTTGGTCATAGGGGTGCCGGCGCCCGCCCAGCCGCGGCCATAATCGCCCTCGAGGAAAGGCTGTAATTTAGCAAAAGCAGGGCTGATTGCATACATGGCCTCGCGGGCCTGGCGAGTGACTGGCACGTAGGGAATCTCGGGCCCCATTTTCACGCGCACCATGGCGCCATAGGCATCGTTAAATTCTGGCGCGCGAAACTCAACGGTTCCAAACCAACCATAGTGCCGATGATTTTGCCAAGCCACCAAAAAGATCGGCAGGGCGGCGCATGCGATCGCCACACCGAGCGAGCGTGTCATGGTGCCGACTTGCAATCGTGAGATTCGATATGCTCCCACAATAGCCGCGACGGCGAGTAGCCCGACGCTGGGCAGGAGCCATACGCTTTCCTCGCGCGTTAGCCAAAAGCAGCCACTGGCTAGACCCACCAATATAGCCCATGGCAATTGGCGCGATAATTTTTCTGCCCGCCTTCCATAAAGGGCCACGAGTCCCGCGAGAATGACCAGCGCCAGCGGGGTATAAATCTGCTGTCGGATAATACGGCCCAAGGTTGGACCTTCGAAAGACATGGGATTCCACAGCAGAAAAGCATAAATAGCAAAAAGCAGTCCGGCGGAGCGAATCGCTGGGCGGCAAGCGCGGGCTAATAGGGCGCAGGCTCCCGCATAGGCTAATTGCACCCCTAGTCCGAGCGGAATGCCGAACCAATAAAGTCCTGCAATCCAGATCGAGTAGAATGGGCCCTTGGCCAAGGTCATTTGATTATATGCGCCGAGCCACTCTCCTTTGATCAACGATTCTGCGAGCAGTAAAAAAAGACGATCATCATGGGCCGCCCCACCAATGGCGTACACAGGTTGTGCGCGGGTGAGCCAAAGCTTGAATGTCGTGATGATCAATCCAGCCCAGAGCCAGTAGGCAGAATTTCTGAGTTTAGCTTCACTCATGGAGTCGCCTCGCGAGTATCGAGCCGCAGAACGCCGAGGAGAAAACTGGTTAAAATCATCTGGCAGCCAAGAGCGAGGAACAGCGAGCCGGGGATCACCCAACGGAGGGTTTGAGCGTGTTGCAATGGGCCAAAGCCTTGTTCACGCCAGAACCACATCGCCCCAGTCCAGATGAGAGCACCGGTTGCGATGAGCCCACAGCCGAAGATTAGGCCAGCTTCGAGGGTCACTTTGCCAAGCCAAGAATCAAATTTGGCTTCTGGGTGGCGCAGTCCAGCGCGGATGGTGAAATATTCACTCAATACGGCGAAGGAGACCGCTTGAAAGCCAATGAGAAGACACCCGGCGGCGAAGAGGAGGGTGTGCACGTCCAGTTGAACGCGGCCTAGCTGCAAAGGGCCAGGGAGGACGGCCGCGCCGAGCACAATTCCTGCAAGCATGAGAAAAGTGCCGGGATAAAAAAACAGCCAGCGCGGGCTAAAGAGAAACATGAAGCGCAGGTGCCTCCAGCCATCGCGCCAAGGACGCAGGTGTGGGGGGCGGCCACGGCCGTCAGGTCTTAACGTGGTAGGCACCTCCGTGACTCTGAGTTTGAGTAGGGTCGCCTTGATGACCATCTCCGAGGCAAACTCCATGCCGGTGGTTCGTAAATCCATCTGGCGATAAGCCGTGGCCCTGAAACCGCGTAAGCCGCAATGAAAGTCGCGCAGCGGGGTGGGGAATAATAGGCGGCCGAGAAAAGAGAGAACGGGATTCCCTATATAGCGATTTTTCCAAGGCATGGCTCCAGGTAAAATGCCGCCGCTAAAACGATTGCCCATGACGAGATCATGGCCCTCGCGCAAGGCAGTAACGAAACGCGGTAGATGGGTGAAATCATAGCTGCCATCAGCATCACCCATAATAATGAAGCGGCCTTGGGCTGCAGCAATGCCGCCGCGTAAAGCGTAGCCGTAGCCTTTATTGATGATCGTCACGACCCGCGCACCGTGTTGGGCTGCGAGGGCTTGGGAGCCGTCAGTGCTGCCGTTATCAGCGACGATCACTTCACCATTGATACCAGCATGGCTCATGGAATTTCTAGCTTCCTGCACACAGGCCACTACGGTACGCGCCTCGTTCAAGCAGGGTAGAATCACGCTTATTTCAAATTCCGGTGTCATGAAATTAAAATTAGATACTTACTCAATTTCAATGCCTGACCAAGCAGTCCAGTCCCATGAAAAATTGCCTGTCGGGCCTGGTTCGATGCTCAGATAGAGTCGCCCACCAAATAAGTAGTCGAGGGGGAGATTAAATTGCTGCAGCCCGCGATCTTCGATTTTCTTCGCTGGATCCAAAAAGCGATTAAATAGCTCTACGTTTTGGCTGCCGCTCAGCCAACTAATAATAAATCTGGCACCGTCAGTGTGGCCGCCATTGGTATAGGCGTTGGGCAGAAATCCAAATCCACCCTTTATGTGTTGAGTTCCTTTGGGTAAATCAAAAATCATCACACTCGGTGCGTGTAACACCGCAACTGGGGTTCCGCTAATCGCTTCTTGGGATACAGGGGTGTGGGCGTGATATTCGACAGGGAAATTTTTGAATGCAGAAAATGTCTCAGCATTTAGCTGATTAAAAAAACTTCCAGCCGTATCGGTGGTGGGAAGTTCTGAAAGCTCTACTTGTGCAGTATTAGCAAAAAGCCATTGGTCTTTGGATTCTATCTTGAGCGCAAAGCTTTGCGCTTCTCGCCCCAATCGACCATTGGCAAATGTGGCATAGGCAGCTGCATCTTCAATGATCGGGCTGATAATAAATCCTGCGCTAGCCTGCGAGAGGGGCACGCGGAATGTCATATCATTACCATCATTGTCCGTTAGCAGTAGCATGACATCCACTGATTTATATAAAAAAGAGTGAAGCCGACCAAGCAGTGTTCGTTTAAGCTCAATGCGGGCCCAGATGTGTTTATTTTTTTTTAAAAATAGTTTTTGATTGATGGGGAGTGCGGTCGAAAGCAGCGGTTTAAGTTCGGTGGCGTTTTTATCGAAGCGGTAGGGTAATCGGCGCCAGAGTTGATAACCTAATTCACTTCGTACAAAATCGTAGCGGTGTGGCAGCAGGCGCCATACCTCGGGGTCATCCATCATCGGCATGCGGCCATCAATGGTTTGAATTTTAAGCAATACGTAGTCAGGTGCTTGATTTGAGGTGTAAAAATCACCATTAAGTTTAGCGAGATATGGAGTGAAAACAGTGTAGCTTTGAATGATAGGCCGCGGTCGATAATTGAAGCCATTAAAGATGATCGTAGCTTGCTCATGGCCTAGTTGGTCTACTGATGCACGGCCTACTACCTTTTTAATGGCAGGTAATTCAACGGAGGCTTTCGCTAATAATAGTCTGCTTTCGTATTCTTGCTGAGTATCAGCCAAGTTAAATGTTCTCACCAGATTCGTTCTTATTTTTGATTCGATGATCGCCAAACTGTTGCGCGCGGTAGCGGGTAAGGCCGATTCAGTTCCCCAGATTGACAGTCCTCCTGCTAACAAGAAGGCAATGTAGTGCAGATGGCGAAAGCGTGGTGGGTCTTCTAGTAGACGCGGGTAAGTGGTAAACGGTAAGAGTGAGCAAAAGAAAAAACCTATCATGTGGCCGTCAGCACGAACAAATCCGTGCTTCCAGTTCATAAAGATAAAACCAGCCAGCAGCGTCGCATTGGCCAGCGCTTTGGGCTTGTCTGGATTTAGGCGGATGTGGAACAGCAGATAGCTGCCGATTGTTCCCAGCACAACAAATGCCTTCCATAATGGTGCCCAAGGAGTGGGTAAGCCCATAGCTTCTGTATAGCCTTGGCTAATTGCCCATGAACTACGGATGTATTTCGGAAGATTTAGCGGATTTTGACCGCACAGCAACCACGTTGCGATAAAGCCACCAGCGAAAATACTGATTGTGATTAGGGCGTCGCGATTGCGATGTGACCAGAGTGCGTGGGCTACGCTGACAGCAATGACAAATGTGGCTAACATCAGGTTGGTGAACTTGATCGAGGCTAGCATCGTCAGCGCAAATAGCAGTATTAGGCGCCCCCAAGAACCACCATCTCTGCGCAGTAGCTGAAATCCCATCAATGCGATCAGCAGCATATGCAGGGCATCTTCGTAGGTGATCCCAAAGAGGAAAAACGCGATAAAGAACGCCCATCGCGAAAGTCCAATTAGCCGCTTCCCCTCATGAATGATTATGCAGGCGCCTAACACTGCGCATAAGAGCTGCATTACCTTAATTGCCTGGAATTCGAGCCCCGCGTAGGTTTTCCCCATCGCAAAGCCCAGCGGGCCGTAAGTAAAAATTACATCTTGGCCAAATTGAAACCCGTGCTTGAAGAAATAGGCTAAAGCAATGCGCCAAGATCCATCTAGACTGACGTCTGGGTAATAGGGATAATTAAAAATTCCGGCGACCAATAAAAGAAACAAGCTGCTCCAGCCAACGAATACTCGAAACTTGGGTAACAGGACAGCTTCAGTCGGGGATTTCATATCAAAGAATATGTAAAATAATTAATTTTCGTCTAGCGAGAAAATCTTAGATAGAGGCATGACATCCGTTGGTGGTAGAGGGCTTTACGGTCGGTACACTTTAGGTGCGCCATCGCCTATCGTATGATCCTCTAGCCAAAACAACTGATATACTGAGAATCCCGTCCGGTTGAGGAATGGGTGGCGGTTACTTGCTTAGTCAGTTCGATCGCGTCTTCGAGCTACGAGCGAAGACATTGGTGCAGAGCACTGGATTGATTATTGAGTAGCTCAATTTTAAAAAATATCTGCGCTATTCATTCTATTTTGATGTGTCCTAGTACGGCCCAGTCACGGGCAGCATTATGCTGCGGGCCGGGACCGATCTCAATGATTACGAATTCATCCTTATCTAGGATGAAGTTTTTTGTGATGGTTTGCAGTCCGCGATCCGCAGGCCGATCCCGCGGATTGAGCCAGCGGGTAAAGATCGGCCGGCGCGATTGCTGTGGTCCCTCGAGGGAGATAATAATTTCAATGCCGTCGCTCCGGTCCCCAGACGGCACAGATTCTGCGTAAGCTCCTGGCATCAGCTCGGCTTCAATCATCAATTTGCGTTGTCCGGCAGGCGCTTGGAACCATAAGCGAGTATCCGGATGGGCAGAAAATAAATCTTGGCCACCGACGGCTATGCGGCCAGCACCGTAAGTCGTATAATATTTAAACGGCATCGGTGACATGCGGGCGAATTTTTCTTTGTGGCTAGCGGGCAGCTGCGTGAGTTCCACTTCCCGTTGCAATAGTGCATATTCATCCGTTATGGAATTGGCTGAAAGCTTAAGGAATTGGGCGTCAGGCACTGCTTTAACTAGCGGAATTGCCACCAGCCGCAGCCTCCGATGAAAATAGATCGTCGCGTCTAGGCAGGTGAAAACTGGTTTAGGATCTATACCAAAATCATGGACAGCCCGCTCCAACAATTCGCGATTATCTCGTTGGGCCCCATGCATAATCAGTGCACCGACTGACTCGCCGTTGAGGCGCTTAAAAGCCGAGGCCAAGTAAGCGTGGTCATGCTCCATGCCATTGCGAATCATGAGCGCGCGACGCTGAGAGAAATAGGGCATGATCGAGCTCCAATCATTACCAGCGATAATCAGGACATCATCTGGTTCGGTGGCTACCAAAAGCGCTTGGGTGATCGGGCTGCCCCCGTTGCTCGGCTGGATCTGTATGAGGTATTGTCCGTGCAGGTAGCTAAAAATCTGGCCGGCATGCAGAGCAAGAATTAATCCCCAGGCGGCTATTGGTGGTAGAGCTGAGTCTAGTAAGCCATTTGCTACTAGTCCAATCGCTAGCATCAGCATGAACGCGTTTGCTACATAATAGTATTCATGCCACGCATACAGGACGGGAAAAATTACCTGCACCGCAAAAAAAATCCCAATAATATAAAGATCCAGCCCAGCCAGCGTCGGGCGAAAAGCACTGCGAGCAATGCCGCACTAGTCAGCACTGGCGCTGAGACAATCTCTCGGAATAGTACGGCGGCATGTTGTTTCCAGAGATGAGCAGCGAATCGTTGCCCGGACCCAAAATAATATTGATGCATGCTGCTCGCGCTGAGGAAATCTGCGGTCGCATTTAGGGCGCGGATGAATTCGGCGTAACGCATCCAGCAGATTGTAGCCGTGCACGGAATGGCTACCGCCCCTAGCCCCCAGGTTACTAATTTAATCACAGGTCGATAGCCGCCGGTATGGGAGCTAACTGCTAGTTGATACAGTTGCTTCACTGTCCATGCAAACGCTGGCATCAGGATGAAGAGAAAGGTTGTCACTTTAACTAACCCGGCACCCGTGCCTGCGATGATGGCCAGTGAGAGCCAGCCTAGGCTTTTGTTTTCAAGTGCACGCAGATAGCTAACTAAAAAATAGACGGCGAACATCAATGCCATCATCTCAATGAGGAAGGCTCGGCCATAGAAAATATAAAGCGGGCAGCTCAGTATAAAACTAAGTGAGATTAGGCGTCGCTGCCACGTCAGTCTGAGATACCCTAGCAGCAAATAAATTGCCGGCAGGCTGAGATAGAAGCACATGAGGTTTACCATGCGTCCAGCCTGAGTTAGTTGTAGTCCCATGTTGTCGCTTAGCCATACTACCGTCCACTGAAAAAGAGGAAATTCAAATGGTATGGACCATGGTTTGCCTAAAATTGGCGTAGGATAGGCTAGGGAAAAGTCTTGGTCACGTTGTATGAAGTAAGCCGAGATAGCTGTTTGTGATTGCCGAGATTCTCCGCCTGGCAGGTTGAGATTTTTCCAGCCTGTCCCAGCGCCCCATCCGTGAAAGGCGAGTAGTCCAAAAAATAAAATTACTGCTATAAGTGTTTCGCTGCTCAAAGCCGTACTTTTGGATTTCATTTTGATGCGGGCTAATTTTATTTTCAGGGAACAGTCTTAACCGAAAATTCAGTCAATCTTGACGGCGCTCTAATAAGCCCAACCATAGGCGAATTGCATAGTCGGTCCCAGAGTAGTCTTCAGAATAATCTCCCTCTAGATTAAGAAGAAAAAGAGCAATCCCCAGCCTCCGGTCAAAAAATTTCTCGATGTTAGATTTACTGTTCATTCTGCAGCGTGATCCGCTGAGGAATGCTGTCGAATAAGTGCACCTCCTCTATGCAGAGGGGTCAACTATAGACTCTATCGGCCGCGATCGCTTCAAAATTTAATCGATGACGGTGAGCACTTTTGATCAAGCAGCAGGTGTCTATTAATCTCTTTTCTAGATTAATTCAGGCTGAAGCATCTCCGGGGTATCGCGTTTGCAGACTGGCGCTCAACCCGCTGGCATATGCAGCGAGAAAATAGAATGCCCATAAAGGCTGGCCCCCTATTGGCTAACCTTGCAGATGCATCAAGACTGCTTCGTGGGCTAAGGTGACGTGTCGGGGTAAGACTTTCGCGTAGTCGTAATAGCGGAGAATCTTGGAATAGGCCGTCGGGGTGAGAGATTTGCCGCTGCGTTCTTTCGTCAGGCAGGTCCACATCATCTTCGATAAGGCGACCGGGTCACCAGGGGGCACGAGATAACCGTCCTGCCTTTGCCCAATCAGATCAGCGATGCCATGGACGTTGGTGCTTACGATGGGCGTGCAAAAGGCCATCGCTTCCATCACGACCCGCGGAAAGGATTCCTCGTAGCTGGTGCAGACGAAAAGATCGGCGGCGACAAAGAAGTCAAAAACGTCACTCGTTTCAGGTATGAGCGTAACATTCGGCAGGCCGAGCCGGGCGAGATCGCGTTGGAGCAAATCGAGATAAATTCCCGCGCGGGCCCCGACCATAATAAAGCGAAATTTCCCCGCTCGGCCGTGGTGGTGGTTGAAGTGATCAATGGCGCGTAAGAAGATATGCTGACCCTTGCGTTCACAGACCGTGCCGATGTTCGCGATGACAATCTCATCCGCAGCGATGCCATGTTTGCGCCGCAGCGCCGCGCGATCATGAGTGCGGCGAAAGGCCTCAATATCATCCAGCCGTATCCAGCTGGTGACAATTTGGAAATTGTTCGATCGATTATGATCTTCGTAGTATGCGCGGGTGGCCTGACAAAGAAACAGCGCGCGGGTTGTTTGCTCGAACGCTTGGCCGACGAGCGGGTGCAGGGCGAGCGGGAGGCTGCGCTCGAAGAAGCGGAAGATAGAATTGCTTTCGTGAATATACAGAAGCGAGGGCTTGCCCGCTTGCGTGGCGAGATGGACGCCCCAGAAGCTCACTAAGGTATTGCAGACGACTAAATCAATTTTCTGCCAATCGATTTTTTGGCCGATTGCACTTACTCGTTGGTGAAACATGGCCTCGCTCTCGGAGCCAAAAATGTCCCCGAGTTTCAGCACCGTAATGTTTGCGCCCAAAGCTTCAAACGCCGGCCGCAAGGGACCTTCTTGGCCGGTTAAGATTTCCAGCCCGAAGCCGGCTACACGGGCGAGATAGGTGGCATATTCTAAAATAAAGAGCGGCGCACCCTCGAGGTTGAGGTTATGCGTCAATAACAGCAGGCGTAATTTCCCGGTGCCGCGTTGGCCTAAGGCGATCGCCCCATCGCCTACTAATTTACCATCGACGAGTCGGAGGTGCGAATTGCAGTAGGGATCCCGATACAGCGGATAGCGTCGCACAAAGGCAATATGCTCATCCTCATCAAACGTCACTCCGCGAGTCGCGCTACCCCAGTGCATCAATTTGGCTTGAGGGGTATAGATGATGCGGTGGCCGGCGGTCCGGACCCTGAGACAATAATCGACGTCGTTATAGGAGACCCCAAAATCTTTTTCATCAAACCCCCCGAGCGTGCGGTAAATGGCGGTGCGCGTCATCAAGCAGGCCCCGGTGACCGCGGAAACTTCGCGGGCCGCCGCCTGCCAGGTCACGTCGACTGTAGATTCAGCCGCTTTAGCGTAGGGGGTATCGGCGAGCCCACCATGCGGGCCAATAATTATGCCGGTGTGATTGAGGGTGCGGTCAGGATAAATTAATTTAGCGCCGACCACCCCGACATCCGGTTGCGTAAACCAACCGACCATCTCCTCGAGCCAGCCGCGCCCCAGCGCATTGACGTCGTTGTTCAGATGCAGCACGAGCGGAGTGTCCAAGTGCGGGATAGCCGCATTGACGAGTTTGGAATAATTGAAAGGAGCTTGAGCATCAGTCGTGCGCACGACGGTGCACATGAGGTCATTGCGCTGCTGAATGGCTTGAAGATAACGCACCGCATCCGCGTCGCGGGAATGATCATCCACGATGATCAGTTTCACACAACGCCAGTCCACCGTCTCATCCAGCAATTCAATGCATTCTTGTAGCAAGTGCAGCTTATCGCGAGTGGGGATGACAATGGTCACTTGCAGGCGAGAGAGAATTGTTGGGTCCCAGCGCAGCTGATGATAACCAATTTGGCGCTGATGAGCGGTCTCCGGCAAGAAGGGCGCGGCGGCCCAGCCACGGCGTTGCGCGGCGGCAGCGAGTGCTTGGCGCGCCTGTTCAACGGCGGGATCAGCGAGATTCATTTTTTGGGCCAGAGTCGCGCGGGCGTGATGGCCGATCAGCGGTAGGTGCGCGACTTGCTCGGGGCGAAGCTGATCACCGATCCGCAGCAAGAGATCGTACCACAGCACTTGATCATATTCTTCGCGAAAGGAGCCAAGTTCCACGAAGCGATCGCTGCGCACGAAGCTTAATTGACCAGGGAATAAGCCGGAGTCGGCGAGCGCAGGGCTCCAGTCTGGTTTTAAAATGGCGGCGGTGCACGCGCCGTGGTCATCTTGCTGGTCCTCGTCGGTGTAAATCACCTCGAGCTGCGGGTGAGTTGCTAGGTGGCGAGCGATTTCGAAAAGGGCTTCCGTCGAGAGGCGGGCGTGACCAGGCAGTAAGGTCAGGTGCGTGCCTTGGGCCTGATGCGCCGTGGTATTTAGAACGCGGACGAAATCACTCGGCGTGGATACGGGGGCCGATTGGAAGCGCTCATCGCCGGCAGGGTGGGAGCCAGCTCCAACAAAGCAGGCCTGCCAGTGCGGGTAAACTTGCTGAGTAAGTGAGTCTGCGAGCTCGTGCAGTTGGCTTGAAGTGCACTGGCGGGTATCAATTAACAGGACCAAGCGCGGCCCTGGTGTCGGCAGTTCGCGGTTGGTCGCCGGGCGGACTAATGGCGGTCGCCGGGTTAATCCCTGCGACGCGCTGGCGTCGGCCGAAAGGTTTTTACCTGCTGGATTTAAATGGGCCAGTGAGGTTGGAGCGAAACGGCGAAAATAGTCATAAGCTCGCTTCCCTTCGCGCCAGCACTGACCGAGTGAGCCCAGGGCGATATTCTCCGCGCAGCAGCCGGTCCAGAAGGCATTCGCAATTTCAAAAAAAGTGGCGCGACTGAAAGCCGGCAGCAGTTGTTCGAGTTGATTGCACCCGCGCTGATAGAAACGGCGGACGAAAACGAGGTGACGAGTGCCATCTTCGAGTTCGGCAAAAATCTTCAAAGCCAGCGGATCTGCATCGGCTTCATCGATATCAATCATGCCAAAAAATTGCGAACGGGCGGCGTAGGGATGGCCCGGGAACAGCTGGCCGGCATCGGCGCGTTCGCGATCGCCGTAATCCATTTCATTTTCAACCAAGGGGTGCGTGGTGGCGATCAGCCGTCGGATGCGCTGTTCTTGGTGAATGATCCAGCCCTCGACGCCGAGCTTGCCGAATTGCGATCCGCCGGTGAGGACGGGATTTTCGAGGGCGCCAAAAAAAAGAGGATTGGGCAGGGTATTGAGCGGTACAACGGCGGCTTCGATCGCCAATTTTCGGGCGAGTGGCTGAAGGTCCGCGGTGGGATTAGCGCGTCGGGCCTGTAAAAGTTTACGCAACTGATCCGGTACAATTTCTAAGTTCAGGCGGGCCCCAGCAGGTGGGCCTTGCGTGACACTCATATTGGTCCGCCAAATTTCTACCCAGCGACCACCGGCATCGAGTAATTCTAGCCGCAGGTGCTGGGCGCCGCGGGGTGGGCAGACTTGTAGACAGAAACCAGCGTGGGGTAGACCGAAATACCCCCGATGTTCCCGTTCAATGTGTTCGCGGGGTAGGCCAAAAATACCCAGGAAAATAACATCATCGATGACCGCCCGAACATCCGAGAACACGGCCCCCGTTTTCGATAAAAACCAGCCGCTAATCCAGACGGGTTCGCCGGTGAATACCCATTGAGTGGGCTCCTCGATGTCAAATTTGTAGGCGTCGTTTTCGTTCATTTATGGACAAGCCAACTAAGGTGCAGCGGGGGCTGAAGCGCAAGCCCAGGGCTGCTGTTAGCTCGACCTACTTAAGCTCGGGTTGCGCGACCATTGATTCGAGGGCGGCTTGCCATTTAGGCAAGGCGCTCGCCGCCGAATGATGGGAGAGCACCTGCGCCTGCGCTTCCTGGGCTCGCGGTGCCGCCGCGGCTGGATCGGTAGCCAGTTCTCTCAGGGCTCGCGCGAGCGCACGTGAGTCTCCCTGGGGGACGAGGATAACCTGTTGCGGGCTAAAAATGGCGGAAACAATCGGGGAGGGCGTCGTAATAATCGGTACACCCGCCGTGGCGGCATTGAGCAAAGCGCGCACCGGCGGTTGGGCCCAAGTTGGGCACACCAACGCTGCTGCTGCATTGATCGACTGAGTATCGGTGGTCATCATCGCCGGCTGATTGAGCACGATATCTTGAATTAAGGCGTTTTCTTCCTTGGCCCCACGCAGGTCGTTGACGGCGATGCGCCAGGGAAAAGGCTGAGTTTGACGCGAGAGCCAAGCAACCGTCCGCAATAATACGGCGCCGCCTTGATGCGCCCATCCGCCGATCGGCGCGATGATGTATTTTGGGAGGGTGGGCTCATTCACGCGATGTCGGTCACACCAATGCGGCACAAAAATTGCCGGTAACGAGCCCAAGAGTGAATTTTGCAGGCGAGCACTGATTGTTGCTGGATAGCAGACCTGACTGGCTGATTGCCATCCGGCCAGAATGGCGGCTGCCAGTGCCGGAGAGACATCCAGAGGCGGGGTTAAAACCTGATCAACAGAGCAATCAAACAAGACCGGGAGAGAGTGTTGCCGGCCAAGCGTGATGGTCCAGAAACAAAGCGGATCAAAAACAGCGACCGCATCGAGGTGCGGCCACCAAATCCGCCGATCAAGATCACTGATCGCCTGCGCTACGGCGGCAGGATCTGGCGCAGAAAAAAGCATCAAGGGGTCGACGATCTGCACGGCAATCCCGGCTGCTTCAAAATCGCCGCGTAACGGTCCGTCCACGGTGGTTATCAGTCGTACCACCCAGCGCTGGGTCGCCACAAGATGGCGGCCAACGTCAAGGGCGCGCCACGTAGCATCATCAGGTTGAAGATTGAGCGTGCTGAGCAGCAGTCGCCGCGGTCGTCCTGAAGGTAAGTCCGCTAAGCTTTGATGATTCGTCGTTGGTTCGTCGGTTGTCGGCGAAGCCACGCCATTTACCTCGGTGGCCATCTCCGGCAAAATGAGTCGCTGCGCAAAACAAAGTTGCACCGCCCCGTCTTCCAAGTGGGCATAAACTCGCAAGCAAGCTGGATTTGCAAGGCCCAGCGGTACATCCACCTTCCCTTGCAAGCGGGCATAATCGATTTTTGGCAGCGCGACTTTGGTGGCGAGGGTGGGGTCGGGTAAGCTGTGCTGGAGGTGGTTGAAAACGAGTAGATCGGTGCTAGCTAGCACGGTTTGCAGCGAGGCAGATTCGTGGAGCAGCCAGCCAAATATTTCAGCCTGTCCATAGTTGAGCTCGACCGGCTGAGCGGGTTCATCGAGGTGGCCATGAAAAGGGCGGTGGGCGTCGCGCAGGGTCCAAGCGTTGCCATCGGCCTGGCGAGTCACGGCTCCTTCGGGTTGAGGATTACTCGCTCCAGTTGCCGCCACGGTGAGATCAAGCGTTTGCAGGGAGTGCCAAACCCCCTGCGTGTCGAGCGCTTCAATAAATAATTGGGTGGGGCCGTCGGGCAAAGGGACCCCAATTGTAAACCCAGCGGGTAGCCATGGGCGCGGTGATCGGAAATAGGCCGCTAGATCAACGCGTGGTAATCCCAAAAGTCCTAAGTGGATCTGGGAATCGACCCGCACCCTGAGATCAATAAAATCATAACCCGCTTGGCCTATGATCCAGCCTTGGAGCCACACCACGGGCCCAGCGACCGTGGTGGTGCGAGCTGGGGGCCACTCGAGATGGTAGTGAAAACAGCCGCCGGCGTGCATGGCTTAGGTGAGGCTGGCCGCTTCTTGCGCTACGGCCAAATGCAGGGGTAGGGAATTTTCTGCTGCAAACCGAGTGGTGACTGTAGCGTAAGCGCGCGCTGCTCTGGTTTGGTCACCCGCCAGGTGAGCGCGGAGCGCGGCGTGCATGGCTTGGGCGAGGGCCGCAGCATCACCAGGTGGGACTAACCACGCATCCTCGGGCGCCAGCATTTCAGGAATACCATTAACATTGGTTGAAACAATCGGCCGGGAAAATGCGGCTGCCTCGAGCAGGACTCGCGGGAAAGCTTCCTCAAAGCTGGAGCAGACAAAAATATCTGCGAGACGATAGAAAGCATAGGTGCCAGGAACTTCTGCCACGATCGTGACGCCGTTCAGACCTAAACGCAGAATTTCGTGGCGGAGAGCCTCGAGGTAGTTCCCGGGGCGGGCTCCCACCATGAGAAATTGTAGCGGGGGCAGCGGCTGCCCCGTCGTGGCGAGGAGGATTTGCAGCTGCGCGATGGCTTGGATGAAGACATGCTGGCCCTTGCGCTCGCACACGGAGCCAATGTTGGCAAAAATGATAGCCTCACGGGGGTAGCCATATTGTTCGCGCAGGGCAGTAGGGGTATGGGCCGCGGCGAATTGTTGAATTCCCGCGACATCGATCCAACTCGGGAGATAGCAGAAATTATTTTTGTGTTCCAGTCGCGCAAAAACTACGCGCGAAGCGGCTGCGATAAAAATCACTCGATTGGCCTGAGCGAAGGCGGCTTCCACCATCGGCATGAGTGCTGGCGCTAGTCGCGGGGCGAAGAAACGCCGAACGGACGCACTCTCGTGAATATAAAGGAGCGCTGGTTTTTGGGCTAAGCGCGCCAAGTGAATGCCCCAAAAAGAAACCATCGTATTGGCGACGACTAAATCGATGTCGCGCCAATTGAGTTGGGCGGCCACTGCCACCAAGGCCGCTTCAAAAGCTGGCCCCGTCTTGGTTGTTAACGCGGGCTTGATATCGATCACTTCAACCGGCAAGCCCGCTGCGATAAAATTTTGGCGGAGGGGCCCATCAACTGGCGAAATCACCCGTACCTGCCAGCCGAATTGGCGCGCCAGATAGTGCGCGTATTCTAAAATAAACCAAGGGGCTCCTTCAGGATTTAAATTATGAGTGATGAAGACCACGTTGAGCGGCTTGGTTGCGCGCGTCGCCAGCGTGGTCGCTGATACGGGGCGGATCGAGGGTGGGGCCACGGGGGCTTCCGCCGCGTAGGTTTGCCAGGCGGTCTTCAGCGCTGCGCCGAGCGCGGGCAGCCCACCGCGTTTTAAACCATGGCGACGAGCCGCTCGGTCCAGGGCCCAGGCGGCAGCAGTAAACGTGCGATGTGATAGTCGAGGTAAGGGAGGCGCCGCGCCGAGGATTACTTGCGGGAGGAAACGCTGGGCGAAAACCAGATGCTTCTCGCCGTTATCAAGTTCGGCAAAAATTTTGAGCAAAACAGGTAAGCCAGGCGCAAAGCTCAGATCGGCGTGACCGACAAAGGCGAGATTTTCACGATCGGGCAGATCCGGAAAGACGCTGTTAATATCGAGCCGCGGCAAACCATGGGGCAGGCGGTGCTCTTGTAATGGCTCAACCATCGTGGTGAGGCGGCTGATGCGTTGACTGCGATGCGCCAACCAGCCGGTGATGCCCAGTCGGCCATAGCGGATCCAACCTTCAGCGCACGGCTCCTCTAGCGCTCCACAGAAAGGGGGGTTGGGTAGCGTGTTGAGTGGTTCTGCGATGGTTGCGGCAATCATGTCATCAGCCAGCGTGGCGAGACTGATCGTGGGCCGATGAACTTGCAGTCGAAGGAGAGCGGGAATTTTTTCTCCGATCATCGCGGCTAAGGTCGGCCGCGGATTGTTGGCCGTCGCGTCGGGCGTGGTTGTAATCGTAGTGCTAAAAATCTCGTGCCAGCGACCGGCTGCATCCCGTCCCTCGAGCCGAAAGGTATGCGCTCCCAGCGGCGCCTTAACTAAGAGTGAAAATCCGCAGTAGGGCGGACCGGCTCGGTGCAGCTGGCGGGCTTCAATTTCAGGCCGCGGTAGTCCGTGGAGCCCATAAAAAAGGTGGTGGTCAATCCAACCGCGCAAATCCCCCAGCGAATTTTCTGGGGGAGCAAAAATCCAGCCCGCTATCCACGTTGGCCCAGCGGGGAAGCACCACGCGGGGGGGTGGATCTCAAGTTCAAACTGCCAGCTGGCGGACGCTTGCATAGTTTAGTCGCGAAGCGTCGCGATTTTATCGGCGAGCGCCGCGTGCCGGGGCAGCAGGATCTGAGCGTCAAATTCTGCCGCAACCCGAGTACGAGCTGCGCGCGCCATTTTTTGGGCCGCCACTGGGTCGCTGAGCTGCCGCTGCATCGCCTCGGCGAGTGCGGCTGTATCGCCGGGTGGCACTAACACCGCCTCAATCTCGGGGCGCGTAATTTCGGGGACGCCGTGAACCGCGGTGCTGACGATGGGCAACGCAAAGGCCATCGCTTCGAGCACGACGCGCGGGAAAGATTCTTCGTAACTACTGCAAACGAAGAGATCAGCCGCAGCATAATAAGGATAAACGTTAGCCGTCTCACCAATGATCTGCAGATTAGGTCGGCCGAGGGTGGTAAGGAAATCGCGCAAGGCGTAATCGCAGGTGGTGGTGCGGCCTCCCACCATCAGGAAATCAGTTTGGGCGGCGAGCTCCGGTGCGTTGCGCCAGAGTAGATCGACGGCGCGGGCAAAAATATGCTGAGCCTTGCGATCACAGACGGTGCCGATGTTGACTACCAGTCGCCGGTCGAGCGCGCGGCCCAATTCAATTCGGCTCGGCTCGCGCTGATGAGTGCGGCGAAATTCATCGATCGCGGCGAGATCAATCCAGCCAGGATTAAGTCGGTAGTTGGTGCCATCCGAGAGCGCCTTGTAATAGTGTTGAGTCGTCGCGGTGAGAAATGAAACCGCGGTGGCTCGAGCAAATGTTTCCTCCACGATGGGAAGGGTTGCCGAGTGCATGTGCCCGCGGAAAAAGGCAGCCGGCGAGGTGCTCTCATGAATGTAGAGGAGGGTTGGGCGTCCCGCGGCCATCGCTAAATGCACGCCCCAATAAGCTGAGAGCGTATTGGCCACGACGAGATCAGCGGCTGACAAATCAGATCCGACGCCGAGCTGGTGAATCGCTCGGCGCAGTCCCGCGGCGGTGGTCGCAGCAAAGAGCGGAGCTAAATTAACGATTTCCACCGTGGCGCCGATTGCTTCGTAAGCTTGGCGCAGAGAACCCTCTTGCCCGCTCGTCACAGAAATTTTGCAGCCCGTGGTGTGTTGGCGATGACGCGCATATTCCACCAGAAAGAGCGGGGCCCCTTCCTGGTTCAAGTTGTGTGTGACCAAATGAAGATGCTCGATGGCACGTTTTGTCTTGGCCGGTGCAATGCGTGGGGTCTGGTGGGGGCGCCTTCGGGGAGCTTGGTCACGATAATCAGACCAGACGTTACGCAGTTCTTGCCAGAGCGGGCGACCGGTTTCAAAGCGATAGCCACGAGCGGTCGCAGCCTTTTTCCAATGACGCCAGATGCGCCAAAAGGTGAGCAGTGTATAGGGCGGCAGGGGCTGTTTGGAGAATTCGTGATCAGTGGCGGTAGTGCGGACTACTGATCCGAGATGCCAGCTGCCATCGAGCAATTCAGCATAAACCCGAATTGTCACGGGGTGGTGCAATTGGGCCGGCACATCAATGATCCCCGCAAACTCGCAAGCTTGGGCTTGGGGAAAATCAGGGTAATGGCTACCGTAGGGCGCCGAGGCACGGCCGATCGTTAAATTTTGGATAGCCTGTAAATCTGCTGTCGCGAAGATCCGCTTGATGGGCTGGCTCTCGTGAAAAAGGCAGCCGAGCACGGTTAGACGGCCGAACACTGTTTCTGACCAGCTCCATGGTTCATCAAGGTTTCCATGAAAAGGTAGGTGGGGCAGTCGTAGCACGTGCGGGTAAGCGGTTTTGCCGAGCAAGGCTGCTACGGCTGCTTCAGGTGTAATCTCACCTGGCCCTAAGCGTCGCAGCAAATTGCGCATGGCCGCGCCCACTTCGTGGGCGCGGATTGGCCTTGGCTCAATCTCGGTGCGTGGGCGGTCCGTTATCGCCACTTCCACGGGCAATGGGCCGATGCTCTCCCAGTGTCCTTGAATCGAGTAGCCTTCAAGTACCAAAGTGGTTCGTCCGCATTCTAAACGAACGGGAATGGCAAACTCAGCGAGGAGATAGGGCTGGGTAGAGCCAAAGTGGGCGGCCAGATCAGCGCGCGGAAAACCATAAATCCCGGTGAAAATGTGCGATCCATTGATGATCCGCAGATCAGTGTAATGGTTGCCGGGTTTGGGCACGAGCCAACCACGGACAACCTCACCGCTGGCTTGCAGGGGCTGATCGGGACTGGGCCAGTCAAAATGTAAATGGGCGGTAGCGGTTTCGTGCATGCTGGGGCGCGGGAATGTGCCGACAAAGATTGAGGAAGATTTAACCGAGACACAATCCAGCAAGCGCTGAACCACTCGCTACTGGATTAGCCCAACCAAGCTTCGCGGATTACTTGTAAATGCTGGGGGAGCGCGCGGGTTTGGTGATAGTTGCGGGCGGCGCGCGCGTAGGCCATCGAGATCATTTTTTCATTACCGGCAAAATGATCGGCGAGCGCCGCCTTGAGCGCCGTAGACAACTTAAAGGGATCACCGGCAGGCACGAGGTAGGCCTCGTCAGTGTTGGTCAGCATTTCGGCGATGCCGTTGACATCGGTGCTGACAATTCGCGGGCCAAACACCATCGCCTCCAATAAAACTCGCGGAAATGATTCTTCAAAGCTCGTGCAGACCAGAATGTCGGCCATTTGATAGAAATCATAAATCTCCCCAGTTTCGGGGAAAATCTTCACCTCATGGAGGCCCATCAATTGGATGTCCTCGAGCAGCGTCTCCATGTAAAGTCCTTCGCGGGCACCGACCATCACCCACTGGATTTTTTTCCCAGAATGCGACGTCGCGAGTTCCTTGCCGAGCAAATCGATGCCGCGAATATAAATATGCTGGCCCTTGCGTTCGCAGACGGAGCCGATGTTGACGACCAGCACCGCATCCGGATCCAGTCCATGTTTGCGGCGCAGCGCCGTCCGCTCGTGCGACGCTTTGAATTGCTCGATGCGGCCAAAATCGACCCAGCTACGGAGGGTGCGATAATTATCGTTAGCGTTATGTTCCTGATGGATATCGTGGGTCGAGCGGGCCGTGAAGATAACACGAGTAGCGAGTGAGAAAGCCGCCTCGACCGTCGCGTGCATCAACGGTGGCAGCAGGGGCGCAAAGAAGCGTTTCACCGTATTGCTTTCGTGGATGTAGAGCGCCGATGGCTTGTCGAGCAGCGCCGCGAGGTGAATGCCCCAGTGCGTGAGCATGGTATTCGTTACGAAGAGATCGATCTCTGACCAAGTCCGCGTGGTGGCAATTTTTTTCAAGGCCGTCGCAAATTCAGTCGGCGTCTGGGCGGCAGTCAGCGCGCGCGCATTCCACAGCTCTACTTTCAAACCAAGTTGCTCTAAGCGCGCCCGCAGCGGACCATCTTGCGGTGAAGCGATCGTGATGCGCACCCCGGGTTGCTCGGCAAGATAACGCGCCAGTTCGAAGATGAAAATAGGCGCGCC